>Ga0126373_10001997_pt1 | contig 14842 bp, 18 predicted proteins | sample PanSoiMetPlot_11_FD_92545 | JGI IMG/M metagenome (GOLD analysis project Ga0126373, IMG submission 92545) | Tropical forest soil microbial communities from Panama - MetaG Plot_11 | ecosystem: Environmental > Terrestrial > Soil > Tropical forest > Bulk soil | place: Panama | collected 2016-02-17 | reverse complement strand
TGTTCGTCCTTGCGCCGCATCTCTTCGCGGAATTCTTTCATCTGCTGATCGAGCATCTGTTGACGCTCCTCGGTCTTCCGCACGCGGCCGGCAGCCTCGCCAATCCAGGCCTCTTTCTCCGCGCGAGGATTGAGCGTGGCCGGCTTACTCGCCGGCTTGCCGCCGATCCCCACCGGTTCCGGAGTCGGATCGGCACGCAGACTCTGTAAGACGATCGTGCCAATGGCCAACACCGCGCCCACGACCGCCAGCACTTTCCACCGCGCGATCGTCGAGGTTTGGCCCCCAAAGGGATTCAGCTCCGCCTGCCCGCCCAGGAGTTTGTCGCCCAGACCGCCTTGCCCCGGATTCATGTTCAATGACTCCTCTCCGGATCGGGGGAGTTCGCCTTCCGCTGATCCTTCGGCAGGGGTTTCGTGTAGGTCACAATCAACACGGAGGCCTCTTGGGCATGAGCGATGACATGCCGATCCACCGCAATACTCAGTTCTTCACCGGTAAAGAATTCGGTTTGGCGGAGACTCTGCGTGGCCCCTTGATGGTTGTAGAGGTGATACCGCCGCACCGTGTACACCGGCCCGCGGTACTCGGTGGCTTCGAGCACTTCCAGCTCGAGCCATTTCGGATGCGCCGTCTTCGGGATCTCCGTCGCTACATACGAGCGCGGGAGTGTGCCTTGCGCGGCTTGCTTCAACAGCTCGACGTTCGTTTCGACGTAACTCTCCAGCCGTTTCGCCGGATCTTCCGCTTTTCCCCCGCCAGCCGGGACGCGCACGTCCTGAACGACGATGGTCTCCGCGGGAATGGCCCTTGGCACGAGCTGGAACAGGTAGGACTGCTGTTCCGTGATCACCACCAGATCGGCCGGGGCCGTGCTGCCCTTTGGATCGATGGCAACATTGGGTCCGTTCGCGCGCACTTCGAGTGCCGGACTCACCGTCAGGATCCCGTTGGGGACCACCGCGCCGGGCAGCTTGATGAGCGTCAGCTGATACGAGGAGATCGTGACCGCGATGGGCGAATCATCGGTGACCAGCACATCTTGCTTGGCCCAACTGACTGGCGACATGCTCACAGTGACCGCCAGCGCAGCCGTCACGAGCACCCCTCGCACGTGCCGAGCTCCTCTCATCGCGCACCTACCCAATGAAATCGTTCACGCCCATTTCCACGTCATTTGTTTACGGGCGTGGGCACCCCGCCTTGATCCTCGGGCTTCCCCGCATCCAGATCGACTACCTGCACCTTCCAATCATTCATCCGCAATTTCAGTCGGTAATAGCGCCTGTCGTTATCCGCGACGATCGTGCCGGCGATATACCGCCGCTCCAACCCAATCAAGGTCACCGTATCCTTCACGACCTGCGTCTGCATCGGGTAAAATACGCGCGACATCTGTCGATCGAGGATGTAGGACTTGTCCGCATTCAATCGTTCTTGAATGACGCCGGCCGACTCGGCCGCCACAAATCCCATAAAGGTCTTGAAACTCAACTCCACCGATTCGGGATGGACGTTCGCGAGGTAGGCGATCAACGGCATCGCCACCTTGGTCAGATATTCCGGAGACGCCGTGTTCCCGGCGGCCCACATTGACCGATCCACTTCCGGCGGCACCATCACCACGACCGTCCCGCCACGGAAGAGGCCGTTCGCCAACAAGGCCAGCGCCAGGACGACCGACAGACCGGCAAACACGAGCGTCTTCATTCGCGCATCCGCCAGTTGATCCGCAAACATCGTCCATTTCATCGGCCTTATTCCTCCCTACTCGAGAAACTCCCGCAAATCGCCGGGCGGCACACGGCGAAACTGAAACGAGGGAATGCGCAACCAGTAAAACCAGTGGAAGACATAGCCGTCACTTTTTCCGTTCTTGAGTTTCGTAATGAAATACGTCGAGACGAACCCGCCCAGCAGAAAGGAGGTGAGTTGACGCGTGAGGATCCCGACAAATAAACAGAGGATGAGGACGATGACTTCGTCCAACTCCCAGAACAACAACTGCGGCTGCGTATCGATGTATCGTGGAATCTTGACCATGGCTCCCCTCACTGACCGAAACGACTGAAGGCGGGCCAGCGACCCGCCCTCCTCGCAAGACTTACATCAAGCCCGTGGTGATGGTGGGAATGATGTTCGGCAGATAGAACGCCCCCATCGCCACCCCCACGCCGGCGGCGAGGCCGATCCAGTTGCCGCGGATGGCGGACCCGACGCCCATGAGGGCGGCGAACAACGCCATCAACGTACCGAGTGAACCCTGGAGCCAGCCGGACACCGTGGTGACCAGCGGGGCAAAGGTGGCATCGGCGCCGGCGAATGCGGATGCCGCACCCACGACCAACAGTGCTGCAGCGAGAACGATTGACTTCCGCATGAGAGATCTCCTTCATAGGTTTGGATGACATCTGACTTCGTCACTGCATGCCAAACTGAATGTGGGTTGCCCCTCGATTACTTCGCCACTGCGGTCCCTCCCTTGTCGTCATTCCATCGCGACATCGTTGGTGCACTCTGCGGCGGCACCACGCGCTCCCCGCAGGGATTGGCCAGCACCGCGGTGATCAGAATCAGTTCTCCTTCCCCTTGCGCCAGGCGCTTCGCCGAGATCGGCCGCTCTTCGAGCGTGACCGAGGGCGCCGACACCGACAACCGTACGATCTGCGACCGAATCGCCTGTATCCGCGATCGAGCAATCTTGTCACTATGACGCTGCGTCGCGTGTTCCTCGATGTACCCCACGAGCGAGAGGCCGACCGGACTTTCCGCCATCACCGTCGCCACCTGCGCGCGCACCTCTCTCGTCAGCTCCGCCTTGCCCTTCGGAAATGTCAGCTCCAGGGTTTTCACCTGATAGGTCGTCCTACAGGGCCGTGCGTTCGGGCCGTCAGTGGGCTTGGGGGGAATCAAGGTGGTTTCCATGATGTCGGCCTCCGTCACCCGCGTGTCGCTCGACGGGCGCGCCACCGAGTGGTCGGTCAGCGGCGTGAGATCCAAGGGCTTCGATCCGTCGGGCGAGAGCACGGTCCGCCGCGTACACAACGTCGTGTCTCCCACGATATATTGCGGCCCCTCTTCGATCTTGGCCACGCCTCCATCGAAGGTGCTGAGTTCTTGGCAAACCATCAATCCGACTGCGGCGATCAGCGCGGTCACCATCGTCTCCTCACCTGGTCCTCACGATAGCGTCCGACACCACCGACGGTTGCTCGACCTTGACGTTGGGCCCGGTCGGCTCGGGCGCCGATTTCTGGCGCGCACGCCCCACCCAATAGTCGACGACGAATCCGCCGCCCACCGCCAAAGCCACGCCCACCACGCAATGCAGCAGATTGAATTCCACGGCTCCGTCCATAGATCACCTCTCACATGTAGAACTTGCCGCTCCTCGCTACGGAAGTATTACGGTCCGACCAAGGATGACAGTCCGACGCTCAAGCGGGGATGGAGAGGGGGAACTGGGTCGCGGGCATCCAGCAATGCGCACAGCTGGGCCGATCACACTGGGGGGTAGAGGACAAGGTCGGAGACCCCAGCGGAACATTCGGACGCAACACGATCACCACGCGGGGATCCTGCTTATCGAGGGGCATCGTCCGCCACAGCGGATCTTCGATCAAGCGATCATTGGCAATAACGCCGGCATGCTCCAACAGATGACACAACGCATCCAGCATCCCGGATCGGTCGCGCGTCCGGCGATCGCCGGGCCAGTTCCACACATACATCAACATGGGCACCGACACCGGCAAGGAGGCTCGCCACGAGCCGATCTGCAGCAACAGTTGTTTTTCCGCGTCGCGCCGCCACCGCTCAAACCGCGCATTGGGATGACGACGCACGGTCGCCGGCGCCAGGGGCCCCACCGGCGCCTCGTGCCGAATCCCCACCTGATTCTTGCCACTCGGTAACTGTCCATGCAGCACCAGACGCAACCCGGGCACCTGATTCCAGGGCGCACTCAGTTCCGGGCGACGCCGAAGCTGAGCGAGTTCTGGCAGATACGTCACGCGAGCTCGGGCCCGCCTCGGCTGCCACGGGGCTGGGAGCACCTCGCCTGCCACGGCATGCAGCCACACCCCCGAGGGACATTTCGGTCGAGGCGCACGAATGATCAGACTACCAGGCATAGCACCACGTCGCGCGGCGGCCACGCGTCAGTCCCACATACTGCATAGGCACCTCTTCCGCGAATTCCTTGGCGACGGGCGGCACGACGAACACGACCGTGTCGGATCGAGTACCTGGCGGTGTATGAACCGTCGAACAATACGCCAACTCGAGATCGCGCGCTGACACGTCCACGGTTTCCCTTCCGTCTCATCGCACCCGCCGCTCTTGCACGCGTTTCGCCGCGAGGCGCCGCAGACCGGAGGTCAACAGCCAGCCCAGCGCGGGCGCCAAGACCGTGAGCACCGCCCTCTGCTCCCCAGTCGGCGCAGTCGGACCCAGCAAAGCACGGCTGAGCCGCTCAACACGTCACGGTTCCCTCGTGTTCCACGGGAAGATCAGGCCCGGTCGGCCTCACGGCAACCGACAGCATGGCTCCTCGCACCTCTGTATTACGTTCGAGCGGAAACAGGTCGAGGTCATGTTGCTCGCGTAGGGTTGTCGGGACCAGAATCCTCGATGGGACTATTGGACACCATGAGACTCGTTGAGTGGAAACCGATGCTTGATGGTAGGACCCCCGGTTTAGGAATTACCCCTCGTACCACCTCAGACAATCTCACCCGACAAGAAACCACAAACCAGGAGACTCCCGACAGGGGGCCAGATGGGGCTGATTCGTCCTGGCGTATATTTTCTGTACCACCAGCACCAGCCGTACTCGACCAACATGTGGTTGACATTGGTGACATCTGACAGAAGCACGTCGGCAATGGTCCGTCCTTACTTGTCCTTGCCGTAGGGTCGAAGCGTGACTTCCTTGCCAAAGTTCAGGGCTGAGGCGGCTTGCTTCGCCTTCTTCGGGTAGGCTTGTCCCTTCTCGGGGGCAGTCAATCCCATCGAGGCGAATCCGTTCAGCCCGGTGGTTGTGCAGGACTTCGATGGTGTCGCCGTCGAGGACCGAAACAACTGGGCCGGAGAAGTCTCCAAACGCAGGCGTTGCAAAGGTTCCAAACTGGATTGAAGCGGTTTGGGAAACAGCTGCGGGATCGGGGTGGTGGAGCCAGCCACATCTCGTCGGTGTTTTCAAAAACATGGCCTGAAGAGGTCCGCTCCGCTGGTTAAGGACTGTCTCTGAATGGGGCCACCGTGAGAACGGCGAGCTGTTTTAGTTTATGAGATCGGGATTGTCCTCCAGTATTTTAGAACCAATGTACTGAGAACCATAGATACTCAGATGCCATGGGTCTCGATAGTATAAGACACCGTGTTTGGCCATAAAACATGTCTCCTGTTCGCAGAGATAATTTGCCGGGTATAGAACCCTAACCTGACTGTTGGATTTCGCGATGCGTTCCAAAATGTTTTGGTATCTTTTGACTTGGGCGAAGAAGCCGATACTCTGTTCGCTGCATTGATGTGCTTGGGCGAGCATTCTTTTGTATTTGCATTTTTTGGGAGAGAAGGAGAAGTATGGAACATCCTCAATAAGATAGACGCTTTTCTTGGCGCTCGTTAAGGCTTCCACTGATTGTTTCAGCGCGTGTTCGTATTGGCGGGGGTCAGGATGAAGTCGGACGATCCAGAATGCTGAAATGATGACTTTTTGAATGGAGGGATCGCTGATGACATACGTGTAGGTGTTTTTAAATTCCTCGTTATCTAGAACGGGTAGTGAACCGTGGACATAATAGACGATGTTTTTTTGCTTAACTGCCTCAGCCAATCCTAGGAATAAGTCTTCAGCGTGACTGTCTCCGATTATCGCAATATCTTTCTTGTCTGTATGTTTCGATTGGAAGCATCGACTATAGCCGTTCCATGGAAGTGCTGCTTTGGCGATATCAGATGGAGTGCATACATAGAACTGCCTGGATGCATATCTGAAAAACTCATCGTGTCCGATATCTCCCGCATTTAATTCTTGCACTTGTACCGCTTTCCGTGATTCGAATCCATTGTGAGAGAATGTTACATATCCACCCGCGCCCAGCAGAACAGTCAAAGTGAGCAAGACTGTAATTTTTATCGCTGTCTTGCCCCCGAATCGAATCTTACGCTCAATGAGCCTGTAGGTAAGCCAAGCAAGTGCAATGGAGGCGACGACTGCACTAATCCTCATGCTTGCTTTGGGTTTTCCGCTTTCAATGATCTGAGCAAATGAAAGTAGTGGCCAGTGCCATAAGTATAGGGGATAGCTGATGAGCCCAAACCACACGAGTCCCTTATTGGATAAGATTCTCTGATTCATCCAGGCAGTCGGACCGGCGGAGATTGTGAAAAAGGAGCCGACTATTGGCAGAAGCGCCCACCAACCTGGAAATTCTCGTGATTTGTTGATTATGATCAAGCTCAAAACTACAAGGGCAACTCCCACGAGCGACTGTGCATCTTTGTAGCGGCTCGTTAGCTCAGGTCTGTGTAGCGTTATGTATGCGAGGATACCGCCAATCATCAGCTCCCAGAACCGACTCGCTGACGAGTAGAATGCTGCTGGTTGATCTCGGCTCACGAGATAGATATTTGCCGCAAGCGACATCAGGGCTATGAGCGCGGTAATACGAAAAAAGCTCCAATGTCGTCTCCATACAAATGCTAACAACAGCGGCCAAACGATATAAAACTGTTCTTCAATCGCCAAGCTCCATAAATGCAGCATCGGCTTTGATCCTGCTTCAGTGTCAAAGTATCCGCTTTCCCACCACGAAATAAAATTTGAGATAAAACCCGCCCCGCCCGCTATGTGTTTGCCAAGCTGTGTGTATTCCTCTGGGAGTAGTGCGAACCACCCAAATGCCAAGCTCACCAGCAAGACAGTGAGGAGGGCAGGAAAAATGCGGCGAATGCGTCGGTTGTAGAACTCAAGTATGCTGAAGCTATCGTGTTCTAAGTTCGAGAAGATAATTGATGAAATCAGAAAACCAGAAATCACGAAGAACATATCTACGCCAATGAATCCGCCAGCAACTGTGGCGGGAAACGTGTGAAAACCGACGACGGACAGGACGGCAATCGCCCGTAACCCGTCGATGTCTGCTCGGTACTCAGGGTGAGTGAGAGGCGCGGATTCGCGAGACTTCACACTGTCCGTTGTCCGTTTAGGTGGAGTGTGCAGAGTACATTATCGCAAAGCAGTGTCATTCCACCATGGCCGTGTGGCCAGCCGGGAGTGTATGTACCACCTCATTAAAACCGTATTGACGGTCACCCGCTTTGACGCGCTTCGCGCCTCTCTCGAACCGACTTGAGAAGGAGGGGAGAAACTCGTTCTGGCCGAATCTTGTATACACCCCTTGGTTCAGTTCATTGGCACATTGTGTAAACGAGTCCATTCGAAAAGGAAATTCTCGTTTGTTACCTGGTACAGAAATCGCGGGCCGACCAGTGCGGTCCAGTGTCATACTCGGTCTGGACGAGATTTTCCCGGGCGGGTCACACACTGCTTAGTGTTGGCGTTGCCAGAACACACTTGTCCAATCGATTTTAATCAGCTGTTCCGTAATCTTGTTTTTTGCACGGAAGTCATCCGTGGCCTTCTGACAAGCAGCCACGTAGCCATAGTCATTGATAATGCCGTAACCGCCTATTGACACCTTTTTGTACAGATTCTCCAATACGACAATAGTGGATTCGTACGTGTCGCCATCCAGTCTCAAGACCGCTAGTTGATTGATCGGAGCATTCGGCATCGTATCGCTGAAACACCCTTCGATACAACGAACTCGTTCGTCCAACAGAGCATACTTTTCGAAGTTTCTTCTCACCTCGTTTACTGACACTCCCAATGACTGCTCCCAGCATCGATCGCCCTCATCCTCTGGATACAAATCCGGCTTTGGCTTCGGAAAGCCCTGGAATGAGTCCGCAGCCCAAACGACGCCTTTCTGATCTCCATACACATGGAGCATCGCCTTCATGGAAATGGTGGCCCCCTCCTCTCCAGACTCCTGTTTCGACCAGGTCGCCTGGCACGCCTCGTTTCAGCACATCCATAATGCAGTCATGAAGGTTATTGAGCCGTTCCATTCCAATCATCGTCTCCCCGGTTGGCCTGAGACTGTGAACGAGAACGAGATTCCACGGAGAAAGGAGACGATTAATAAGGCTGTACAACGAGTACCGAATAAACCGCCAGAGGGTTTTGACGTTCTTGGAATACGGTCATAGCGCTCATCCAGGAACGACCGCGTCAGGCATTTCTTGAGAAGATCAAGATATAGAAGTCTGACCCTTTCGATTTCGCTATCCATGACCCTCCTTTGAATACTCGCTACCGAACTTCCACACCGTCTCAAACAATTCTCTCAATCTTTTATGACCCGCCCTGCGAATGTAGACCGAGTGGCACCTGAGGATTCGACCCGGCATTGCGGTCCAGTTTCACATTGGAACTGGACCAGGTGAGCTCGGGCTGGTCAAGGAGGCTATGCGGTCCTGGCCTTGGAAGTAGGAGGGAGCCACGCTTTGATGAATGGTCGGGTTCCAGCAGGAAGGCGCAACCGGCTAGGGATAAATAGGCGCGATTGTTAGCGCCCTACCCGCTCAGATTTGTTCTCCAGTTTTGAGGTCAGGACTTCTTGAAGCCTGACTAACTCATGAGCTCCGATCGGATCAACCTTGATGCAGCGCCGCGGGTCTACTCCAAGCTCATCCAGTTCATCCGTCTCAGGAATGTCATCGTCGATCCAGAACCATTCATCCTTCAGAAGCAAGTCCCGCTTGCTGGAGAGCCAGACGAGCTTCTCTTCGCAGTTCGTCCAGTCGGCATACCGAAGATTCGCCGAAAATTCTCGGTTATAGGTCGCCTCAAGAAGCTGTGCCACGCTCTCCCTACTCCAAGCTGTCAGCCATATCACGTCAAACATCCTGTGCGCCCAGCTGAGCCACGAGTTGACGCCGGGGCGAAGCTGGAACGCACCCTCATACATACCGAACAATACTCCATCAATATCGTGGAACAGAATCGGTTTCATCCAGGAAAGCTATCTAGAGCGTTGCGTCCCGGCTTCGTCACCATCGGCCTTCTCGAGCAGCACGCTCAAGAAGAGTGACCTTGTTGCCATCGAGCGTTAGCGGCCTTTCTTGCCGACGCAGACCGTTCTTCCATCGTCATCTTCGCAGCTCGTGCAGGCCCACCCTTTTTGCCACCTTTCCGGCCTAGCGCCACAGCATGAGGGTTTTTTCTTCGTTTCATGGGCGCATGATGCTGGAGACGGTACAGGCTGTCAATAACGCTTGGCAGTGTGTGACCGCTCACGCATAATATGTGCAATGACTGTGCGGTCATTGCACAGGGCAACCGATAGAAGAATCCCTGGCTAAGCGATGCGTGTTTCCTTTACCCCTGCGGTTAACCGATCCGAAGTCAGCAAAAATATGTGGTCAAATCGACGAGTGTTGGTGTGTAGAAAACAAGTGTAATGGAAATGCAGGTGCGCTATGAAAAACGGCATGACGAAGCGAGCCGCGATCTACGCTCGTGTCTCAACGGATGGTCAAACAACCGAGAACCAACTGCGCGAGCTTCGGCTAGTGGCCGAGCGAAACGGGTGGCCCATTACCCAGGAGTTCGTCCATCAAGGGATCAGCGGGGCCAAGGACCGAGACCAACGGCCGGGCTTTAATGCTCTGTGGAAAGGAGCGATACGCAGGGAGTTCGATGTCGTGATGGTGTGGGCGGTGGATCGGTTGGGACGGTCCCTCTCCCACCTGATCAATTTCCTCTCCGAGATCCATGCGAAGAAGGTTGATCTCTTCATTCATCAGCAGGGCATCGACACGACCACGCCGGCGAGCAAGGCGCTCTTCGGGATGATGGGGGTGTTCGCAGAGTTCGAGCGATCGATGATTCAAGAGCGGGTCAAAGCCGGCATCAAACGTGTGAGGGCGAAGGGCCAACGGTGGGGAAGACGAAGGATTGAGGAAACCGATCCCGCCGTTTGTAACCAAATCCGCCAGCTTCGGCAAGAAGGTGTTGGAATGGCGGCGATAGGAAGACACATAGGACTGAGTTCTCGCAGGGTGTGGCGATTCTTGCACAGCTCAGAGGCGACATCGCACGTCCCATGAAACAGTGCTCAGGTCCTTTCTTTCAAGGAAAACAGGTGCGCACCGTGATTCCAGGCAGTCAGGATTAGAATCTGTTAAACTACGGAGCGCGCGCGGACGAATGGGGAGAGCCATCCCCATATCAGCCGACTCAAGACGAGCTACGGGTCGTTTACGGTACGCTCTTTTCCTAATTCCCTCAGTGAGATCACCATTACAGACAGAAGGACTTTTATGGAACCCACAGTCATGTCAACACCGGAGCGAGCTAGGCGTTCTCTGAGGCAGGACCCATTGCTCCGTCGCCGGCCGCATCGACCGAGCGAAGCGTCGCACGCTGGTAGGCCGGATGTTCCTTCACCCTTTCCGAGGAGGTAGGTATGTTGACGTCGAAACTGTTGAAGTCCACCCTGGGCGTAGCCCTGGTGGCGGCACTCGTTGGAGGTTCGGTTGCCCCAGTGATCGCCCAATCGCAATCTCAAAAGGCTCATCCTCGCCGGGATCAGGTCAATGATCGTTTAGCCAACCAGAACAAGCGCATCAATCAGGAAGTCAAGGAAGGCGAGATGACCTCGCAGAAAGCTCAACGGCTGCATAAACAGGATCGTCAACTTCGCCAGGAGGAACGAGACATGGCCAGCCAGAATGGCGGTCGTATCACCAAATCTGAGCAAGGCGTCCTCAATCAGCAAGAGAACGCGGTGAGCCGCCGAATCGGCCAATAAGAACAATCCATGAGCCCCGCAAGACGCCGAGGGTCTCGCAGCACTGATCCGGTCTCAGGCTGTCGGTTGGAGACGAGCGCCTTCGGCGACTTGTATCCGCTGGCACTGGTCACTGATGGAGGAGGGATGGTCTCCTAGCCTAGGCGGGGTCATCCAACCTGAGCGCAAACGACAACTACTCATACTCAATATGTGGCGGCCTTCAATGTTGCGTCTGTAGACCGGCTTCATGCACCGGTGTTGGATCACATGGAGCCTCACATGCACAACCCTTTGGTCTGTTTGCTGACTTTGCGACACTCGATTGCAGGCTCTCGAGAGCCTTCGTATGGGATTGCCTTCGTCCTCCTTGCCGGTGGGTTCTTGGCGGCCTGTTCTGGGTCCACTGGTCGATCGGCAGGCATAGCTGACACCCACGGGGGTTCCCTCGAGCATTCGGACTCCAAGCCTCGACTCGAAGTCTCGGCCCCTTCCTTGTCCGAGCACCAGCGGCTTCTTCATGCCCTCAACCGGTTGAGCTATGGGCCGCGGCCTGGAGAGGTGGCCCGCGTCCGGCAGATGGGTCTCGCGACCTGGATCACCCAACAACTTCACCCCGACACCATTCCCGATGAGGCCGTAGCCCCCTTACTGCGAGGCTATCCGACGCTCGATAAGCCCACACCCGAGCTTCTGCGGAAGTTTCCGAACAATCCCCCACCCAAGCCGATCGAACCTCAGATGGGCCCGACTCAAAACCAGATGGCTCAAGAACCGCCTCCCGAGCGACGTCCGTTCCGCATTATCCAGGAACTCCAGGCGGCTCGCATCATGCGGGCTGCCATGAGCGAACGACAACTCCAGGAAGTGATGGTGGATTTCTGGCTGAATCATTTCAATGTGTACGCGCACAAGGATCTCGTCAAATGGATGCTGCCGGCCTACGAACGGGAGGCGATCCGGCCATACGCCCTCGGACGCTTCAAGGACCTCCTGCTCAGCACGGCGCGGCATCCTGCCATGCTGTTCTATCTCGATAACTGGCTGAGCGCCGGCGCAGGGTCCGGCAAGATAGGTCAAAATTCGGGATTGAACGAGAATTATGCCCGAGAGTTGATGGAGCTGCATACGCTGGGGGTGGACGGGGGGTACACCGAACAAGACGTGCGGGAGGTGGCCCGCTGCTTTACCGGATGGACCATCGACCGGCCTCGTGAGCTGGGGCACTACATTTTTCGGCCCAACCAACATGATCGCGAGGAGAAGCGCGTATTAGGGTCCGTGATCCCTGCCGGTGGAGGAGAAGATGATGGCCTCCGCGTGCTCGACCTGTTGGTCCGCCATCCGTCGACGGCACGGTTTATCGCCACGAAGCTCGCCCGGCGATTCGTGCGTGACGACCCCTCGCCAGCAGTTGTCGAGCGAGCCGCACAGGCATTCAGAGAGACTGATGGCGACATTCGTGCAACCCTTGAATCAATTCTTACGTCGCCGGATTTCTTCTCGGTCGAAGCCTATCGTGCCAAGATCAAGACGCCACTGGAGTATGTTATCAGCGCCGTGCGCGTCATGGGCGGGCAGGTCTCCGTAAGCGGCACCGCCTCTGACGGCGCGTTTCAGCTGGCGCGGACCGTCGCCAACCTGGGGGAGCCGTTGTATGAAGCGCAGCCCCCAACGGGCTATCCTGATATCGCGACAGCCTGGGTCAATTCGAGCGCATTACTAAGACGGATGACCTTTGCACTCGCGTTGGTCCCGAACCGTGTCCCCGGAGTGTGGGTGAATCTCCCTCAGCTCCTCACGAACGTGGATCGGCGCCGTTCGGACGAGGTGCTGAATCGGCTACTCTCACTTGTTGTCTCTGATGAGGTGACCCCGGCGACCCAGGCCATTCTCGTGCGCATGTTGAGTGATCCGAAGATCAATCATGCCTTGGAAGACGACCAAGGTCTCGTGACGACCGACGCAGAGACCTTAGCCGCGCTGGTGATCGGCTCGCCCGAGTTCCAACGGAGGTAGCGGATGGGTACGTGTAGTCGGCGCACGTTCCTGACGCTTGGGGCGCTTACGGTCCTCGGACTGAGTCGGTTGCCTGCGTTCCTGATTCGGGCGGCGTGCGCTCAAGAGAAGAAGGTACGGCGGAAGGTTCTGATCTCAATCTTTCAGCGTGGCGCCGTGGATGGGCTGAGCATGCTGGTTCCTCACGGTGAGCGTGCCTACTACGACGCGCGTAAAAGTATTGCCATCCGACCTCCCCAGGCTGGCAATGCAGACACCGCGGTGGATCTGGATGGCTTTTTCGCGCTCCACCCGGCCCTGGCCCCCCTCAAGCCGCTGTGGGCAGCGCGGCGACTTGCCGTCGTTCACGCCTGTGGATCTCCCCACCCGACACGCTCACACTTTGATGCCCAAGACTATATGGAATCAGGCACTCCAGGGGAGAAGAGCACGGGCGAGGGTTGGCTCGCGCGCGTGCTGGAGGCCCGTCCGCTGATACAAGCGAACCCGTTCCGCGCCGTCGCCTTCTCCACCACGGTGCCACAATCTCTTCAAGGCAAAATCGACCCAGTCACCGTGAGTAACCTGGCGGACTTCGATGTGAAAGGGGGAAGCCCCCTCCTGGGAAGTGGCATTGAGGCGCAACAGGGATTCGAGCAGCTGTATGAACAAGGCATCCATGATCTGCTTTACGAAACTGGTCGCGAGGCTTTCGATGCAATGAAACTCCTCAAGGCTCACAACCTCCCAGGGTCGACCCCAGCGAACGGGGCCGAATATCCACGTGGCCGCTTCGGTGACAGCTTACGCCAGATCGCGCAGCTCGTTAAGGCCGATGTCGGTGTAGAAGTCGCGTTCACGGGGTGCGGTGGATGGGATACCCATGTGCGACAGGGGAATGAGCGAGGGCAACTCGCGACACGGCTCACGGAGTTCGCGCAAGCCTTGGCCGCGTTTGACCGGGACTTGGGCGATCGCATGGAAGATGTCGTGGTGCTGACCATGTCGGAATTTGGTCGACGGGTCCAGGAAAATGGGAACGGCGGGACCGATCATGGTCACGGCACCGCGATGATGGTGCTAGGCGGCACAGTTCGAGGAGGGCACGTCGTAGGTCGTTGGCCGGGCCTTGCCAAGGAGCAGCTATTTGACGGGCGCGATCTGGAGGTCACCACGGATTTCCGCCAGCTCTTCTCTGAGGTAGCGGTCCGCCACTTCGGGCTTCCCTCTGACATGATCCTCTTCCCAAAATTCCCAGTGAAGCCTGATTTCTACCCAGGAGTAATGCCGTTTTCAGCATAAGAGCCTATCCCTACATCCGTTTTTCCCGAGAGAGGACGGAGGAAGCTGAGGAGAAACAATCGGATGACAATTCGATGTCATCCGATGAGTAACAAGCATTTACAACTGTATTTAGGACACCAGAAAAGAGGCGATGCAAGCCGCATGGATAGCGGGGATTGTGGCAGTATGTCGGGAAGGGTTTTTAGGACAGCTATACAGCCGTGTTTGCCGGAACGCGACTGCAAGGGGTCAACCGAGAGGATCTAGTTAGCATAGCCTAGTTCCCTGCTGATTAAGAGTCCTGCCGAGACCCTATCTCAGGACACCCAGCACAACGAATCATCAGCAAAAGAGGAGGATTCGTGATGGCAGAGGTCATCATGGATCATGGTGGGTCAGGGTGTGTTGGCACCAGGTTGGCACCAAACTTACTTTCCAGTTATCAGGCTTCCAGGCCAAGAATGGGCGTATTGAGGGCCTTCGCCGCACGCGTAGGATCAAAATATTCTCGCAGGAAAATAATCTTGCCACCCGTCGCGCGCAAGAACAGCACATATTCCTGTTGATACGTTCGGCCAGTGGATTTAATAGTGCCCTCCGCCATGACTTGACCTACGGCTCCTTCAGGATCAGCCATGGGAATCACATTGAGATCAAAGAAGCGGAAATTCTCCACCGCTCCCAAGAACCAGGTA
>Ga0126373_10001994_pt1 | contig 14854 bp, 8 predicted proteins | sample PanSoiMetPlot_11_FD_92545 | JGI IMG/M metagenome (GOLD analysis project Ga0126373, IMG submission 92545) | Tropical forest soil microbial communities from Panama - MetaG Plot_11 | ecosystem: Environmental > Terrestrial > Soil > Tropical forest > Bulk soil | place: Panama | collected 2016-02-17 | reverse complement strand
TCCCTGAGCCGGGCGGCGATGCCCCAGCGGCGCAAGTGCTCCATCGTGCGGATGCTGGTTGTCTTCGCGCGCGGACGGCGATGTGATATCGCCACCCGCGGCTCGATGACCGTGCAGGCAACGCCGTGCAAGGTCAGCTCGCAGGCAGCCGCCAGCCCGGCCGGGCCGCCGCCGGCGACAAGCACTGGAGTGCCGAGGACGCGGTCGGACACGTGGCTCAACTTAGCCGACGGCCTCGATGGTTACTTTGAGTGCGCCGCCCCCGGCGAGAATTTGTAATAGCGGACAACCTTCACATCTGACACCTTCTTGCGAGCTGAGTAACAGCCAGCGCGCCTGCGTCGCTGTACAGGATGTGGCGACTAGGACAACTGTCACGCTAGAAGACGATCTTGACGGCGGTGCCGCTCAGGAGACGCTGCGGTTCAGCTGGACCGGGGCGGATTACGAGATCGATCTGAGTGCGGAGAACGCGGCCAGGTTCCGCAGCCAGCTCGCGCCCTACGTTGAGCATGCCCGCGCCGCTGGCAGCGGGCAGCGCCGCCGGTCGTCACGACCGGCGTCCAGCCGAAGGCAGAGCGCTGCGATCCGGGCCTGGGCGAAGCAACAGGGCGTCCAGCTAAGCGAGCGCGGGCGCATTCCTGATCTGATCGTCGCCCAGTACAACGCTGCATCGAGAGGCGCCTAGTCCGGTCGGGGCCGCTCCTGGGTCGCCCGTCAGATCGCCGGCTCGCCGGTCACCCAGCCTGGGCGAACAGGGCAGCGACCCGGTCTCGTGGTAGCGCGGGTGTCCGGTGGCCATCCCTGCCTGTCATGTCCTGATTGGCGACAAGCGCGTTCACGACCGCTTCCTCGACTGCTTGTACGACGGCTTCGCAGAAGGGGTCGATATGACCCCAGGGCAGGAACGACAGCCGGTCGTAGTGCTCGGCGCCTGGGAAGAACGTGGCGAGCGCCGGGCTGAACGCGCCTTCGTTGGCGGTGGAGAACGCCAGGAACAGGTCGCCGGAAAAGTGCGACCCGCTAGTGCCGGTCCTGGCCAGGCCGGAGGTGACCCGCCTGGCCAGAGCCTTGCACTGGTGGGGGAGCAGCGGCGCGTCGGTGGCGACGATAGCGATGACAGATCCCGAGCCCGGTGGCGCGGAGAAGTACTCCTGCATCGGGTTGTCGTCAGCAAGCACATCACCGAGCGGCACTCCCGCCAGCACGAGCTCGCGGCGGCTGCCGAAGTTGGCCTGGACGAACGCGCCAACCGTGTAATTGGTCCTGGCGTACCTGAGCTGGCGCGAGGCCGTGCCCGAGCCTGCCTTGAACTGGTAGCAGTTCATGCCGGTGCCGCCGCCGACCGAACCCTCTTCGATCGGCCCGTGCCGTGCGTTCTCGAGCGCCTCGACGGCCGTCGCCTCGGTGACATGGTGCCCGTTGATGTCGTTCAGGTAGCCATCCCATGTCTCTGCCGCGACGGGCAGCAGCCAGGCCTGGGTCAGCGCCGGGTGGTGACGTGCGGTCCATGCGACGATGCCGGCGTGGGCGACACCGACTGCGTGCGTATTGGTGATCGCGATCGGGCCGCAGAACGTGCCTGATTCCTCGATCCACGCCACGCCCGTCATTTCGCCGTTCCCGTTCTGGGAATGAAATCCAGCCGCGACCGGGTCTCCTGGCCGTTGCCTGCCGCGCGGATGGATCGCCGTGACGCCGGTCCTGACGTGGTCGCCCTCGATCAAGGTGGCATAGCCAACCTCGAGCCCGGGAACGTCCGTGATGGCATTCCACGGCCCTGGCGTTCCGCCGAAAGGAATGCCGAGCGACCTGGCACGCGGCTTCCCTGCCGGGGTGCGGGTCAGCGCGTCGGTGCCAGGATCGCGCTCGGTCACTTAGCTGGCTCCAGATGACTGGTGGTCGTCGGCCGCGGCGTCAAGCAGGTTCCACGCCTTGCCGCGCTGGGGCAGGATCACGACCGCCCAGTAGACAAGCCCGACCGCCATGGTGATCAAGGTGACCTTCAGCAGCAGCCCGGTCTGCTGGGTAAACACGTAGCCGAGGCTCGCCAGCGCCAGCAGCGGCGGCAGCGGCCAGAGCGGCATCTTGTACGTGCTGTGCGCGGTAGCGCCCGTCGGCCGGGCGACCAGAGCGGCGATCGCGATGAGCGCGTAGTCGGCGACCAGGCTGGCTCCGGTGAGATTGACCAGAGTGTTGAGCGACACGGTCAGGCAGAGTACCGCGCCAAGGATGCCGATGAACGCTGTCGGCAGCCACGGCGTCTGGAAGTTCGGGTGAACGTAGGCCATCCACTTGCTCAAGGGCCCGGGAAACGCGCGGTCCCTCGCTGAGCTGTACAAGATGCGGCTGTAGGAAAGCACGATCGCGATCACGGCGTTGAGGATGGCGAGCACGATACCGATGCTGACCACCGTGTAGAGCGAATGGTTGGCCGTCGCGTTGATGAAGTATTCGAGCGGCACCGCTGATTTGGTCATCGTGGCAAGCGACGGAGCGCCCACGATGGTCGCGGTGATCGGGATAAGTTCGGCCGCGACCGTGATAACCAGGGACCACAGGATCGCGCGGGCCACGTTGCGGCTCGGCCCGGCCGTCTCCTCGGCGAAGTTGACCGAGTTCGCGTAGCCGTTATAGGAGAAGATCGCCACCGCGGTCAGCGCGAGTACGCCGGAGAAAGCAACCGGAGTGAGCAGGCCATGCGCGCCGCCGACGACCGGGTGGAAGAGCGAACCCCAGTGGTGCGCGTGCCCGACGCCCAGTACCGTCAGCACGAGCAGCGCGGCTAGCTCGATCGCCAGGAACGCGCCGGTCAGCAACGCGTTGAAGCGGATCTTCAGCGTCGCGACCCCGGCGGCGATGATCATGATCGCCGCGCCGACATAACGAGGGTCGATATTCGCGACGACCCCGAAATACGTACCGGCGCCGAGCGCGATCGTGGCCGGAATGAACGCGATGAAGTCCGCGTACAACGCGAACGTGATGAAGCTCACCGGTCCCGCCAGCGGCGAGGTCCTGCCCTTGAACGAATGCCAGACCAGCGCGTAGTCACCCCCGGCGATGGGGAACGCCGCCGACAACTCGGCCCAGCAGAAGGCCATGAAAACGCCCACGATCGCGGCGAATACGAACGACAGGAATGACCCGCTTCCGGCCGCGGCCAGCGCTACCGGGGCGATGATGAACACCGAAGCGGCAGGCGTGACACCCGAGAGCGTGATGAAGACGTTGCCGAGCACGTTGATCGACCGCGACAGTTCCTGCTTGTAGCGCTGCCCGCCCGACCGGCTTTCCACCGCGGTACCGACACTCGCGATCGCCGCTTCGTCCTGGTCCATCGGCCGTCCCCTTTTCGCATCTCATTAGGCCCCTGCCTGACGCGATCGTACGGACTTGATCATGATGGAACAATGCACAATCTATGCACTCTTGTGCGCCGTTGATGCCCATAATGGGTAGTCGTGAGCCTTACCTTGCGGGAGATACTCGAGCTTGACCCGCTGCGACGGGCAAGCGCGCAGGTCCTGGCCTGCCGCAGCCAGCTGGACAAGACGGTGCGCTGGGTTCACATCTCCGAGCTCCCCGACATCGCCTACCTCCTGCGAGGCGGGGAACTGCTGCTCACCACCGGCATGGGGATCGCTGGCAGCGGTGACGTCCAGCGCCAGTACATAGCCGAGCTGGCAAGCGCTGGCGCCGCTGGCGTCGTGATCGAGCTTGGCCGGAACTTCGGCAGCATCCCGGCCGCGATGATCCACGCTGCCGAAGAACATTGCCTGCCGCTGATCGCGCTCGAACGCGAGATCCCTTTTGTTGAAGTCACCGAGGCCGTGCACCGGGCGATCATCAACTACCAGTACCAACTGCTCAGCCAGGCGGAGACGGTGAGCAGGGAGCTGACCGAGCTGATACTGAGCGGCACGGCGGTCGGGGAGATCGTGTCCCGGCTAGCTGAGATCTTCGACAACAATGTCGTGCTCGAGGACGAGGCGCACCAGGTGGTCGAGATCGCCGGCTCGCGTGCCGGGATCGGGGCGGTGTTGTCCTCGTGGCAGGAGCACTCGCGCGCCGGCCATGACGAGACCGGGCGTGGCACCGTGCATCATCATGACGGCGAGCAGACCTGCATGTGGGTCGGGCTGTGGCTGCGCCACAGCCCGTGGGGCCGGCTGCACGTGCTCGAGACCAATGCGAGGTTCGGTGAGATCACAGAACTCCTTGTCGACCGCGCCGGAGCCGCCCTGGCTCTTGCGCTGTTCTCAGAGAAGGACGCCGCCCATCTTGCCGACCGGGCGGTGAGCGCGCTCATCGGCGAGGTCGTGGCGGGCAGGCACGGTTCAGGCATCGAGTTCCTGCGGCGGGCCAGGAGCCTTGGCGCTGACCTGAGCGGTGGCCGGCTGGTCGCACTCGCCGTAGAAGCGGTCGAGATCGAGGCTGGCCAGGTCGGTGAGATGCTCGGGTCGTCAGCGCTCACCGAGGAAGAGCGGCTTTCGATCAGGCTGTTCGTCTCCGAGGATCTTCGGGTCTCAGCCCGCGAGCACGGCTACCCCGCGCTTGTCGGACTCAGCGGGGACCGGATCATCGCAGTCGTGGGAGTGCCGCCGTCGAGACCGGTTCCCGCGTCGGTCGGGTACATAGTCGAGATGACGGCCGGGCGAGTCGCAGAACGCTATCCATCGCTGTCCGTGGTCGCCGGGCTTAGCGACGAAGCGGCGGCGGACTCGGTGCACAAGGCCATTGAGGAGGCGACGACGGCGCTAGGGTTCGGCCGCCGCGGCGCGCTTGGCCGGCGGGTGCACCAATTCTCCGACCTCGGCACCTACCAGCTGCTCGCGCGACTCGCTCAAGGACCAGAGCTGGCCAGGTTCGTCGAGTCGGAACTGCGCGCGCTGCTCGACCACGACTCGAAGATGGGTTCCAAGCTGCTCCCTACGCTGCGCGCGTACCTCAATCACGCAGGCCGCAAATCTGACGCGGTCCGCACGCTCGGAGTCCAGCGCCGGACTCTGTACGCCAGGCTCGGCAAGATCGAGACGCTGCTGCGGCGGGATCTGGATGACCAGGACTGCAGGACAAGGCTCAGCCTCGCCCTGCAGGGACTCGACCTGCTCCATGACCGATGGGCCAGGCACGCGGGCTGAGCCGTCTTCGGCGCTTTGAGCACGGCCGCCGCAGCGCAGGCCTCACAGTTCAAGCAGCGCCTGCTCGACCGCTTCGGTCAGCGCCGGGTGGATGTACAGGACCTGCGATGCCACCTGATCGACGGTGTTTCCCAGGCACATCGCCTGGATCAAAGGCTGGATCAGCATCGACGCCTGCGGGCCGAGTATGTGGGCGCCAAGCAGGAGCCTGGTTGCGGGGTCGGCGAGCACCTTCACGAAGCTCGTGGTGTCCTCCAGCGCCCATCCGTACGCGGTCGCGCTGTAGGGGCGGGTGGCGGCGACGTAGGGCTGGCCACGTTCGGCTGCCGCATGCTCGGTCAGGCCAACCGACGCGACCTGCGGATCGGCGAAAACCGCGGACGGCACAACCGTGAACGGCAGCTTGCGCGGATCCTCCGGGTGCAGCAGGTTGTGCCTGACCAGCCGGGCCTCGGCGTTGGCCATGTGCTTGAGCTGGAAGTGGTTCGACAAGTCTCCGAGTGCCCAGATTCCCTGGACGTTGGTCGCGTAGGTGTCGTCGGTGCGCACGTGCCCGTGCTCGTCGACCTCGAGCCCGGCAGCCGCGACGTTGAGGCGGTCGGAGTTCGGCGTCCGGCCTGTCGCCACAAGCAGCATCTCGGCGTCAACCGCTTGCGAGCCGGCCGGGGTGGTCAGCTCGACCCGGATGCCGCGCCTGGTCGATGACACCCGCTGCACCCGCGCGTCAAGCCGCACATCGAATTGGCCCTGGTAAAGCTCGGTGAACCGGGTCCTGACGTCGACGTCGTGCTGGGACAGCAGGTGCTTGCCGCGCGCGATGATCGTGACCTTGGTGCCAAGCGAGCCGAAGATGTGGCTCATCTCCGCGGCGATGTAGCCGCCGCCGAGCACCACCATCGACTTCGGCAGCGCATCGAGCCGCATCACGTTGTCAGAGGTGTAGTAGCGCACCCCGGCCAGGCCGGGAACGTCGGGAACGAGCGGACGCGAGCCAGCGGCGAGCACGAATCGATCGGCGCTGATCTCGTCATCGCCAACCTTGAGCTGCTTGGGCCCGACAAAAGACGCCTCACCCGCGAACACGTCAATTCCGCTGCGGCGCCGGTAAGCGACCGCCTTGTCGTGCACCGGGTCGATGCGGGCGAATACCCGGTCCCTGATCGCGGGCCAGTCGGCCCCGCCCCACTTGGCCTTGATCCCGTACCTGCCCGCGTGCTGCACGGTCCGCGAGACGTCCGCGGTGTACACGAAGATCTTTGAGGGGATGCAGCCTCGGTTCAGGCAGGTGCCTCCGAACCTGCTGTTCTCGATTACGGCGACCCGCCAGCTGCCGAATTCCTCAGAGGGCAGCATGTTTCCGCTGCCCGCGCCGACGATCACGAGGTCATAGCTATGTGCGGCCATCGCCGTTCCTCCCCATTGACAGACACATGCGGACCATCGGCACTCATCGTGTCACCAGAATGTAGGAAGCGGTGAAACCAGCGGAGTTCTGCCTGACCGGAACGGGCCACTCGATCTTGCGGTTTGGCCAGGTGGCTGTGACATCCTCGTCCCATGCCTGCCTCATTCGCCGAATTGCTGAGGCGCTACGGCGGTGGCAGCTGATGTCTCTGGGGACGCGGCTATCTTCGCTGGACGCCGGGCGCTTCGTCGGCCGGTCAGCGGAGCTTGCCCGGCTCGCGCCGTTGCTCGAAGCCGATCGGCAGGCGAGCGTCGTACTGCTCCACGGCCCCGGCGGTGTCGGCAAGAGCGCGCTCTCGCGCGAATTCGCTCGGCGGGCTGCCGAGCAGGGCTGGACGCCCTTCCCGGTCGAAGCGCGGGATCTCGCCCCGCTTGGCGAGGCGCTCGACGAAGCGCTCGCGCCGGCTCTCAGCGTGGCCCGGCCCTTGCTGATGCTCGAGTCCTGGGATCGGCTGGCCGCGCTCGACTCCTATCTGCGCGACAACATCTTGTCCAGGCTCCCGCCCGACGCGCTGGCCGTCATCGTCACCCGGCGCCCGCCGGGAAGCGGCTGGCACAGCGGCGGCTGGGAACACGTGGTGATGGAGTTGCGGCTCGGTCCGCTCGGGACGGGCGAAGCCGACGCCCTGCTTGCCGTGCGCGGTGTCAGCGACATGGGCGCGAGAGCGGCGACGGTGAGCTGGGCCCGCGGTTCACCGCTCGCGCTCGTGCTCGCGGCCGAGGCTGGCGGGGTGCCGCACGGGACCGCGGACGCCGGCCCGCTAGGGGTCGCCGACAAGCTGCTGCACCGTCTTCTCGATGCCCAGCCTGAGGGCGAGCAGCGCAGCCTGCTCGCGGTAGCCGCGCTGGCGCGAGTTACCAGCCGCGGCCTGCTCGCTCAGGTGCTGCCCGCCGTCGACGCCTCGGCCGCCTACGCCTGGCTGTGCCGCCATCCGAGTGCCGAGCCGCTGCGCGACGGCATCATGCTGCACGAACTCGTCGGCCGGGTGTTGCGAGCCGACCTGCGGCGCCGGTCACCTGAACTCGAGCGCGACCTTCGGCGTCGGCTCGTCGACGCCCTGTACGCCGACGCGGCCACCGAAGGCCTCCTGCGGCTGACGCTCGATCTGCAGCACCTCGTGCAAGATCCCGCCATTCGCTGGGGCTTCGCATGGGACGCTTCCGGCCGTTACTGGATCGACTCGCCGGGCGCTGGCGACGCTGACGCGATCGCGGCCCAAAGTGGCCGGTCGGGACTTGCATGGCTGGAAAGCGCCGAACCTTACTTCAGGGACGCTCCCAACCTGGTCACCGTGGTACGCGACAGGGATGGGGCCGTCGCTGGCTACGGCGTGAGCATGACCGCGGCGAACGCTCCCTCATGGTCGGCCGATGACGACATGGTCGGCCAGAAGCTCAGGCACGCGTCCGCGCACTTTCCTGACGGCGCCGTCGTGTGCAGGCAGGCGATCGACCTCACCCGCGAGGAATTCTCGCCGGTCACCGCGCTCATCGGCATGGCCGCGATCATCGGGTCTGGCCTGGACAACCCCGCTGCCGCCTACCTGCCCATTCGCCGCGGTGATGCCCTTGCCGAGGCGTTCAGCGCCTCATGCGGCGGCCGGAGTATTCCCGAGCTGGCAGTCGAGCACGGCGGCGTGTGCGTCGACTGCCACGTGCTCGACTACGGTCCGGGCGGCCTGCTCGCATTCCAGCGGGCCGCGGTTTATCGAGAACTCGGCTTGCCGGTACCGCCGCCACTCCCAGCGCCACAGCCTCAGCCGTGGCCGCCGACCCTTCAGGCGGTCAGGGATGTCTTGCGCTACTACGGTTCGCCGACGCGGCTCGCCGCCAGCCCGATGGCGCCGCGCGACGGCACGCCAGCCGAGCGGGCGGCGGCCGTCAGGGCCCAGGTCGACGAAGCGGTGCGGATCGCTTTCGGCGCCGCTCGGGAAGACCAGGTCCTGCGGCAGGTGCTCACTCGCGGCTACCTCGATCCGGCGCCAACGCACGAACAGGCCGCGGCCGAACTCAGCCTCAGCCGCACCAGCTATTTCCGGTACCTGCGGGTCGCGGTACGGCGGGTCGCGGCCGAGCTCGGTGTCAGGCCAGCTGGCACTAATGCGGAACCGCGGCGGCACTGACGCGACGCGGCTCCGGACCTAGCGTGACAGCGACTGCTCTAACTCGCTGGAGGCCCCGATGACCTTGTCACGACTGAGGGTGCGCGCCGGGATCGCCATTGCCGCCGGGCTCGCCGCTGTGATCGGACCGGCCGGACTTGGACCGGCCGGACTTGGACCGGCAAGCGCCGCCGTCGCCGGCGGTCCTGGTGCCTGGACGAAGATCGCCGTCACCGACAGCGGCTTCAACCAGGCAGGCATGCTGCGCACGGCGGACGGAGCGCTGCACCTGGTATGGCGCAAGCGCCTGCAGAACGGCCAGTTCTCGCTCGGCTGGTCAACCATCTCGCTGGGTGGCAAGCTCAAAGCTTCCGGCCTGGCGCTGTCGAAGTGGACCCTCCTGCAGGGCGACCCGAAGCTGGTGCCCGACCATGGCCAGATCAGGCTCATTTTCATCGGTGGCCAGGACACGAACCTGAACAACTTCTTCTCGAAGGGTTCCATTTACACCGAGGTCAGCTCCAACGGGAAGTCCTGGGCTCTGGTGCGCGGCTCGCTGGCGCTTCACACGGTGCTCAACCTTGACCTCGGGGCCGTGGTCGAAAAGGACGGCGCGACGCCGGTCACCACGTTCGGGCTGAACAACGTGCTCTACTACCACCAGGGAGTGGACGCGGCGGCGCCAGCGGCGGCCCCCGACGGGACGGCGGCGACCGGACCTGTGGCCACCGGCATCGCAGGGAACGTGCTGGCCCGGGCCAAGAACGGCTCGATCTGGGTGGCCTGGTTCGACCAGGGGTACTGGGTGCGGCAGATACTGCCCTCGCCGGCGGCACGGCTCAAGGCGCCGAGTTCCGGCACGGCGCACAGCGCCGACAACGAGCCGAGGCAGAAGGTCGCGTTCGCCGCGCGCCCCGGCGGTGGCCTGTACCTGGCGTATTGCTCGCCGGCGCCGAACAAGCCATGCGCCCACATCGACCTCTGGCGGGTCGGCTCACGCCATGTCATGGTCGTGCCGGGGTCGAGGACCGGGCAGGCGGGCAAGGTGTCACTCGCCGCCGCGCCTGGCGGACGCATGTGGGTCAGCTGGTTCGACTTCGGGTCCAACACCCTGCACGCGGTCCGCACGAACAAGGCCGTGACCAGATTCGGCCTGCCGCGGTCGGTCAAGCAGCCGCCAGCGACGTTCATATTCGACGGCCTGCAGTCCGAGGGGTCATCCGGCCGTCTGGACGCCGTCGTCAACGTGCTGCTCAACGCAAACAACAACCCGATTGAGTTCTGGCACACCCAGATCCTGGCGGGTCTCAGCCTGACGGCGCGGCCCGGCCGGTTCAGCCATCGGGTCGCCACGACGGTTACATTCACCGTTACCGATACCGGAGATCGTGTGCAGGGCGCGAGGGTGTCATGCCTCGGCAAGCACGCGACGACCAACGCTCAGGGACAAGCCAAGCTGAAGTTCCCGGCCGGAACGCACGTGGGTAGGCACGTCTGCGCCGCCACGATGACCGGCTATAACACCGGGAAGACCACCATCAGAGTCACCTAGTTTGTGCCGTCGGGCTGCGGTGCCACAATGGCCTTCTGCATTGATGGATCAATCGGCGCCGCAGCGCCGGGGTACGGGCGGGGAGCCGACGCGATGGTAGCGACAGTCGTTGGGGTGGCCGGGGACCTGATCGGCAAGCGGATCGCGGTTGGCAATAAGCCGATCACCTTCGGCCGCGGCGACGAGAACGACGTGGTCCTCGCCACTCCTTCGGCTTCCCGTGTACACGCCGAGCTCGGACTCCAAAGTGGCGGTTATGTGCTTCGCGACCGCGGCAGCAGCAACGGCACCTGGGTCAACGGCGAACGGGTGGCCGAGCGCGTGCTCAAGCCCGGCGATCAGATCTCGATCGGGGACGAGGTCTTCCGCTTCGAAGCGGAGGTGCGCCCGACGGTCCAGGGCCTCACCATGCAGGTCGGCGCGGCCCCGGCGAAGGCGTCCGCTCCTGTCCTGCGCGTCACCATCACCGGCGGCGGGCCCGTCGGCCTCGCCTTCGCCTTGCTGCTTGACCACCTCATGGGTCCGCGGGTGGCGATCAAGCTGTACGAGAGCCGATGGAAGCGCGACGCGGGCAAGATCGTATGGAAGGGCGCGGATGAGGGCAATGTCCGGCGTCTGCAGGTAGTGACTATTCAAAGCCGCCAGTTCCTGAAGCTGCCGCCTGAGGTGCAGGAGCGGTTGTTCATTCCTGGTGTCTATACCGAGATGTGGCCGAAAGGCCCAGATTCGATCCATGACCTAGGTCCGCGCAACGTCAGGATCGCGTATGTCGAGGACCAGTTGCTGGCAATCGCGAACGACAAGCCCGACCATATCGAGCTCATTCCTGAGCAATTCGACGTGACGTCGGCGCAGGGTGACATCGCTGACCAGCACGTGCTCGCGATTTGCGAGGGAGGAAAGTCTCGCACGTTCGAGCACTTCTCGGCCAGGTTCGGGGCCGCTGACCTGTCGCTCTACGGCCTGGACGGCGCCCAGGTCAGCGACATGGTTCTTGGCCTGCGGGTCAAGTCGGATCTGCCCGATCCGATGGCTGTCCTGTTGACCGTCACCCAGAACCGCTTCCTGCTGAATTCACTGCGTGGCGAAGGCTTTCTGAATATGCGGCTGACCGATTCAGAAGCCAAAGAAGTGGTGGGGATCGACCCGGTCAGGCAGGTGTTCACCGAGTGCATCCAGGCGGGTCCTTGCCTGCTCGAACTCAAGGCTCCCGGCGAATTCTTCTGCGGCGGGCATCACGCCCTGTTCCTGCCCGCGCTGCTGAAAGGCTCGGCTTTCTGGTCGCGGGTAGAAGAAGGGCTGCTGCTATTCGGCGTCAGGCCTGAGAACCTGACCGCGGTGACCGGATTCCGGCTTGATATGGTCCAGCGACCGCGCTTCACCGCTCAGCTGTACCCGAGGACAGCGACCGCGCCGGGAACCTTCGGGTTCCTGCTCGGCGACGCGGCGAACGCGATCCATTTCTGGCCAGGGCGCGGGCTCAACAGCGGGCTGGCGTCGGCCATATCCCTGTCGCGGTGCCTGGCCGGGCAGAAGCGAGTGGACAGCTTGCGCGACGCCGACTTCGTGCGTCACGAAGCGGTGATGTCGATGCTGCAGTACCGTCACAAGACCCGGGCCTGGCGGCAGATGGTGACGACCGACGACGAGGGTAACGTTCACCCGATCAAGGACATCATCGCCCGCGGAATCGCCGAAGGCGATCGGGGTCAGTACGACCAGCTTGCCGACTTCAACGCGCTGATGCAGCGGCTGACCCTGACCCGCGACCGCCTGGCGGCCCGGCTCGACGGGTTGCCAGACGACGAGACGCTGCGTAGCCACCTCGACCGCCTGCCGGGTCCGCTGCTTCACACGCTGCTAGTGAGCGACTCCTGGGACACGGTGAACGTCGGCGGCGAGGAAGTGGACGTCGACTGGCTGCTCGATGCGCCAAGGCCGGCCAGAACAGACCAGCGGCCGGCAGCCGACAAGGTCCCGGCAGGCTAGGAGTCCGGCGCCAGGCTCGCGGCCTCGCGCATTGTCTTGAGGTAGGTCTGGTTCATCCGCAACTGGAGGACACGGCTGACCGGCGCGCCGAGCCTGGCCAGCGGATGCCGCGGCCTGGAGAAGGCGCGGACCTTGAACACGAGCCGATCACCCTCACGGACCACATGGAACGCCTCCTCGCCCTGCTCCGGATGAGCCGGCAGCGTGCCGTAGGCGAACCCGGCTCGGTCTGGCTCGCCGGTCACGTAGACGACGCGTCCGGCCGCCGTCACATAAGCGCCGGGCAGCCGGAACCACAAAGCGAAGGTCAGACCGGCCCGCACCGGCTCGGCGGGAAAGATTGTCAGCCCGCTGCCGGTCTGGGCGTGCCAGTGCCGCAGCTGATCGGCCAGGCGATTAAACGTGGCGTGACTGAAGGCGCCGAGATCGGCTGCCCACTCGTCGTGGTGGTAGCCGGGCGGCATGTCGCCTGCCGTCGCACCGTACTCGGCGTAGGTCAGTTCACGATCAGACTGCTGAACGACCAGCCGCGACAGCGAGCCCGGTGACGGTTTCGTCAGCGAGAACACCCAGGCACCATAGCGCCGCGACATAAATCGCCTTGGTGCCAGTCCATTCCCTGACAGACCGAAGCGGGCCATGCGCGCACCGCCGGCTTCGCCGCGATGTCACTTTCCGTACGACCTGGCGTTGCCGGCCGATGTTTGGATGCGTCAAGACTTTCGGTTATGGAGGTGATCAGGTGACCGGCAGGAACATCACCCGGTGGATCACGCCGCTGGCGGCGGCCGCGCTCGTCGTCGGCGTCGGAACGTCGGCCGCTGCCGCGCCTGGGGCCGCTCGAACAAGCGGTCCGTCAGGGCAGCCAGGTCAGCGGGCCTGCGTGCTTGGCCCCGATAAGGCAATCAAGCACGTCATCTACATCCAGTTCGACAACACGCACTACACCAGGGACAACCCGCGGGTGCCGAGCGATCTCCAGCAGATGCCGAACCTGCTCAACTTCATCAAGGGCAACGGCACGCTGGTGACGCACGAGCACACGCCGCTGATCTCGCACACCGCCGACGACATCGTGACATCGGAGAGCGGCCTGTACGGCAGCGATCATGGCGTCCCGATCGCGAACGAGTACCACTACTACGTTCCGGGCGGATCGACCGACCAAGCGGGCTCATTCGCCTACTGGACCGACCCGATTGTCGACTACTCCACTGGCAAGCCGATCGCCGACCATACCCCCACGATGGTCAACTCGCATGGCAAGAACGCACCAGCGCCCTGGGTGTCGTACACCCGTGCCGGCTGCAACGTCGGCTCGGTGGCCGCAGCGAACACCGAACTGGAGAACACCCTGCCGGACGTGCCACACGTGTTCGGCGCCAATTCGCCTGAGGCCAAAGAGGCGGCTAAGAATAACGCGAGCGGAAGTGACCAGGCGCAGGCGACGGCCGACTTCATGGGCCTGTCAGTGCACTGCACTCAAGGCTCGGCCGTCTGCGGGCACGGCAGCGTGCCTGACGTGCTGCGCGACGAGCCCGGTGGCTACCACGGCTTCCGCGCCCTGTTTGGCAGCAAGTTCATTCAGCCGGTGATCAGCCCGTCGGGCCCGGTACGCGACCTGAACGGCCACGTCATCAAGGACTCGTTTGGTCAAGTCGGCTTCCCTGGCTACGGCGGCATAATCGGGGACACCGGACTTGCCTACACGCTGGACATGCAGACGCACGGCGTCCCGGTGACGTTCACTTACCTCAGCGACCTGCACGACTCCGAGGCCACCGGCAGCCCGTTCGGCCCCGGGCAGGCCGGCTACGAGCAGCAACTCCGCGCCGAGAACAAGGCGTTCGGCGAGTTCTTCTCCAGGCTTGCAGCGCACGGCATCACCAGCGCCAACACGCTGTTCGTGATCACTGCCGACGAAGGTGACCATTTCGTTGGCAGCAAGCCAACTCCGGCTGACTGCAACGGCGTGAAGATCACCTGCCACTACAAGCGGATCGGCGAGGTGAACGTCGACCTCAACGGCCTGGTGGCACAGCGGGGCGGTGTCACGACGCCGTTCGACGTCCAGCCGGACTCAGCCCCGTCCGTCTATGTGCATCACCATCCGGCCAGGACCGCCGCTAGCGTGCGGATGCTCGAACGGGCCGTGGCCGCACTCCGGGGCCACGACCTCGCCACCGGTGCCAGGAACGTCAAGATGACGAACTTCCTTGCCGATCCGGTCGAGCTGAAGATCCTGCACATGATCACCGGCGACCCGAAGCGGAACCCGACGTTCACCGTTTTCGGCAACCCGGAGTTCTGGCAAAACGGCGGCGGGGTGAGCTGCGGCAAGTCCTGCTTCAGCGAGCCGGCCGGCACCGACGCGTGGAACCACGGAACTATCGCCGCACAGATCAACACGACCTGGCTGGGCGTGGTCGGGCCGGGGGTGGCCCAGGTCGGCGTCGACAACTCGCTGTGGTCGGACCAGACCGAGTTGTCGATGCCGCGATGCGCCACCCCAGGCCCGGCCATGCCCAGCCAGGTGGTGTTGATCTGCGGCGCCACGGTGCCGTGGTTCCACGCGTCGCCGCCCTTGGGCTCGGTGAAGCACG
>Ga0126373_10001993_pt1 | contig 14854 bp, 13 predicted proteins | sample PanSoiMetPlot_11_FD_92545 | JGI IMG/M metagenome (GOLD analysis project Ga0126373, IMG submission 92545) | Tropical forest soil microbial communities from Panama - MetaG Plot_11 | ecosystem: Environmental > Terrestrial > Soil > Tropical forest > Bulk soil | place: Panama | collected 2016-02-17 | reverse complement strand
CACAGCACTACCGATTGTAAACAGCAACTCTCTAGCCAACGCGGTTTTCAATCAAAGTAGCTGCGTGCTCGAGTTCAGCAGATACCGATACGGATCGTGTCCATCCGATCGGGCAAGCTTGTTTAAAAGAATCCTTGATTTGCTTGGCGCGCCCGAAGGGAGTCGAACCCCCAACCCTCGGATCCGAAGTCCGATGCTCTGTCCAGTTGAGCTACGGGCGCGCGCGAGAATTTTCAAACTAGCAGACTCGCGACCGTAGTCCAGCCGGCGACTCGTCGCCATCGACGCATCTTGGCGACCGAGCGCACGCTTGCGGAATCGGCGGACCTCGCGTATTTGATCTGCTTCTCTTCGTGCATCTGCGATGACATCACTTGGCCGGGAAATCGAGCCGTATGCCGAGGGCATGCTCGGGGTCGGCGGCGGCAATGCAATCTACTGGGAGACATGCGGCAATCCGCGGGGTAAGCCCGCGCTCGTACTCCATGGCGGACCCGGCTCGGGATGCACGCGCTGGCATCGGAGGCTTTTCGATCCCGCTGCGTACCGCATCATCCTCTTCGATCAGCGCAACTGCGGCCGGAGCACGCCGCACGCGAGCACGCCGGATACCGACCTCGCGAGCAACACGACCGCGAATCTGATCAGTGACATGGAGATGCTCCGACGTCACCTCGAAGTCGAGCGATGGCTGCTGCTCGGGGGATCGTGGGGCAGCCTGCTCGCGCTCGCCTATGCCGAGAAGTATCGCGAGCGGGTCACCGAGATCGTCCTATGGGGTGCGGCTACAGGGCGCCGCAAGGAGTTCGATTGGCTCTTCCGCGGCGGCTTGGCGATCCTTTTTCCCCAACAGTGGCAGCGGCTTCGGGAGGCTCTTCCAGAAGCCGATCGCGATGGCGACATCGTCGAGGCGTACTACCGGCTGCTCAACGATCCTCATCCGCCGACTCGCGAGCGAGCCGCCCTTGAGTGGTGCAACTGGGAATCCGCCACACCAGCGTGGCCTCCTGCGCCCGGTCTCGCGCCACGTTTCAACGATCCCATCTACCGGATGTCGTTTGCACGAATCGTCACGCATTACGTCCGGAACCACGCGTGGCTCGAGGACGGCGTGATCTTGCGAAACGCCAGCGCCCTCGCGCGAATCCCGGGCCTCATCGTGAGCGGCCGTTTCGATTTCCAGGCGCCGATCGGATGGGCTTGGGACCTTAAGCGCGCATGGCCGGGCGCGCGGCTCGTGATCGTCGAGGATGCTGGGCACGACGCCGCGAACGCGGGCATCACGCGCGAGCTGCTTCGCGCCGCCAACGATTTTTGTATCTCCTGAGCTCCCTGTAGGCAGGTCGATTCGGCAGGAATTGACTCGCGCGTCAGTTTCGTTACCATGAATGACTGACTGGTCAGTAGGTATGCCAGCCATTTTTTCGGGTGAGGTTCTTTCTATGAAAACGTTCAAGCCCGCTCTTCCCGCTCCCACCCCGGCCCAGAAGTCCAAGCGCGAGCGAATCCTCGACGCTGGGCTCAAGCTTTTCGCCCACCAGTCGTATCAGACGGTCACTATGGATCGCGTGGCGCAGGAAGCCGGCGTCGCCAAGGGCACACTCTATCTCTACTTCCCATCCAAGGAGGAGCTCTATCTCGGAATCCTCAAAAACGGTTTCGAAACGGTCAACCGGCTGTACAACGAAAGCGTGGAGGAAGGCACCGACGTGCGCGAGCGTGTCCGCCGCGCGATCGCGATCGGAATCGGATTTTACAGCGAGCGTCGCGACCTGCTCAGGCTCTTCGCAACCGAGGAACCGCGAATGGCGGAGGCACGCGATCGTATCCTGCGCGACCGGCGCGAAGAGAGTATCGCCCTCTACGCATCGTTGATCGAGGAGGGACAGCGCCGCGGAATATTCGCTCGCTGCGACCCGCATCTTGCGGCGCTCATGATCCTCGGCGCGATCCGTTCGGTGCTGCTCTATTACGATACCAACCGCGAAGTCGAAGAAATCGCGCACGATTTGCCGAATCTGCTGCTGCGGGCTATTTCTACCCGCGAGGTTGAAACACGCGAGTTGCTGCGGGCCGGTTGATGCGCGCAATTGTCCAGCGGCTCGTGCGGCTGGTTATCCTGGCCGCGCTGGCCGTGGGTTTCTACTACTTCGGTAGTCGTTACCTCTGGCCGGCACCGGATCGGAGCCGGATCGACGTGGTTGGAATGATCGAGGCGCCTGAAGTCAACATCACCAGCCGCATCGCGGGCCGAATCAGGGAACTGGACCTTATCGAAGGCGACCACGTGACCAAGGGGCAGGTGGTCTGCCGCATCGAAGACATCGACATCCGCAATCAATACGAAAAGGCCAAGGCCGACCTCGCCCATAACGAGGCTGACCTGGCGCAGGCCAAGCGCAATCTCGCCCGCGACAATACTCTCTTCGCGGCGCATATCGTGGCGACCCAGGTCCGCGACGACGCGCTCACCGCTGCACAACAGGCCGAGGCCAACCTGCTTAGCGGAGAGGCCAACGTGAAGTACTACGAGGATCAACTGCGCGACACCGAAATCAGGTCGCCCGTCGACGGCGTGATCGTAAGCAAGGCGCTCGAAGTCGGCGAGTGGGTGACGCCTGGCATGCCGATCCTCACCGTCGACGACCTTACGACCATTTGGGCGCGCGTCGACGTGGAAGAGACCGACCTCGGCTCGCTCTACGTGGGCAAGACCGCACAGGTCCGGCTCCCGACCATTCCGCCCGAGACCTTCACCGGGCGTATCATGGCGATCGGCCAGGAAGGCGAATTCGCCACCGAGCGCGACGTGCGTCGCGGCCGCCAGGATATCCGCACCTTCTATGTGAAAGTGCAGGTGCTGCAAGGCTCCGGCGAGCTCAAGCCCGGGATGACCGCTGAAGTGACTTTCCTGCGTTACGATGGAACGCGAATCAGCAGCCGCAATTGAGACGCGCGGGCTGACCAAGCGCTTCGGCAGCTTTACCGCGGTTGACAAGGTCAGCTTCTCGGTCGCACCCGGCGAGGTCTTCGGTCTGCTCGGCCCAAACGGCGCCGGCAAGACCACGCTGGTTCGGATGCTGACCACCCTGCTCCCTCCCAGTCAGGGCCACGCCTACGTCGCTGGTATCGACGTGGGGCGTCATCCGCATAACGTGCGAAAGCTGATTGGCGTCATCCCTCAGGCGCTCACTTCCGATCTCGATCTCACTGGATGGGAGAACGTCGACATCTATGGTGAGTTCTTCGGGCTTTCGCGGCGCGAACGGCGCATGCGCGGGCAGCGGCTGCTCGAGATGGTGGGCCTCAAGGAGCGCCAGCATGACCTGGTCGCGACCTACTCGGGCGGCATGCGGCGGCGGCTCGAGATCGCGCGCGGCCTGATCCATTCGCCCGACGTGCTCTTCCTCGACGAGCCCACGATCGGGCTCGATCCCCAAAGCCGCCGCGCAGTCTGGGATTTGCTCGAGCAGCTCCGCAAGGAGAGCGAAATCACGATCTCGCTCACGACTCACTACATGGACGAGGCCGAGTCGCTATGCGATCGAATCGCGATCGTCGACGGCGGCAAGGTTATCGCGCTCGACACTCCGGTCGGCCTCAAGTCGGTAGTGCCCGGTTCGGACCGCATCGATCTAGCGGTCGAGCACGACGCCGCCAAGATTGCGGCCGTGCTCGAGGGGCAGCCTTACCTGCGCGGCGTCACCCGCGACGGCGAGAGCCGCCTCAGCCTCGCGACCGACGACGGCTCGCACGCGATCCCGCTTGTGCTCGGCGCGGTCGAGGCGGCGGGCGATCGCGTCACCTCGATCACTGTTCACAAGCTGTCACTCGAGGACGTGTTTATTCACTTTACCGGCCGCACGCTCCGCGACGAGGGCGCGAAGAAAGTCAGCCTGCTCGTCGGAGCCGGCATGCCGCAGCAGCCGATGAGGCGGTGACGCCATGAGGTTCCTTGCGATCATGCGCCGCGACCTACGCAAACTCGTGCGCAATCCGATGACGCTCATCACCACTATCCTGATGCCGATCGTTTATCTGGTCATCATCGGCAATTCCTTCCAGGGCCAGCTAAAGCATCTGCCGGTAGCGCTCGTCGCTCAGGATCATGGCCTCTACGCGCGCCGTATGGTCGAGGAGATGCTCGCGCTGCAGGCGGGTCCCAAGACCCTCGACCTGAGCTTCAGGGACGACCCGGGCGCGGCCATCAAAGACGCCCGCGACGGCGTTTACAAGGGCGTAATCGTGATCCCGCCCAACTTCAGCCATGACGTGGCCGAGGGCCGCATCGGCGAGATCGGGATGTTCACCGACAACGTCGACGGCGTGAGCGCCACGGCGCTCGAGGGCGCGGTCACCGAAGCAGCGGGCGCGATCCGCATCAGCTTCGTCACCGCGCGTGAGCCGAAGCTCAACGAGATCGCGCTCCGCCCGAGCTGGCTCTATCCCTACGTCGACTACGACCGCTCGCTGATTCCGGGCGTGATCGTGATGGCGATGTTCATGGGGTCGCTGATGTGCGGCGTGTTCAACTGGGTAATGGACAAGTTTATGGGCGTGACCGAGTGTTACCTCGTGACTCCGCTCTCACGCTGGGACATCGCGGGGGGCATCCTCGCCAGCGGCGTGACGATCACCAGCACCGGTGGAATGATCGTTCTGTTCATGGGGCTTCTGATCACGCGCGGAACGATCGAAGGCGGACCGATCGCGCTCCTGACGCTCGTTGGAATAATCGTAGTCGGATCCGCGGGGCTGCTCGCGATGACCTTCGCTGTCCTCGGCCGCGCCGGACATCCGCGCCTCGTAGGCGCGTTCTCCGGCTTTCTGAACGTGATCCTGTTCTTTCCGAGCGGCGCCATTTACCCGGTCGAGAGCTTTCCGCCATGGCTAAGGACATTCGCCAAGTACAATCCCGAGACTCACGCGGTGAGCGCGATCAAGCAGATCCTCTTCAAGGGCGCAGACTTTGCTGCGGTCGGCGGCGATCTCATGTTCCTAGTCGGCTTCATGCTGCTGATGCTTTTGCTGGCTAGCATCTCCTTCAAGCGCACGCTCTGAATTGCAATTCGGCCGGTGGCCTTAAGGCGCGACACGACCCGGTTCTCAGAATATGACTTGACAAGAATATGACTGCCTGGTTATATGTCTCCCGTGGAATCATCCTTTGCAATCGTCGCGGAGCCCAATCGTCGGGCAATCTTGAGCCTCCTGCTCTCCTCGGAGCGCTCTGTTGGCGAGATCGAGCGCGAGCTTGGGCTGTCGCAGCCGTCCGTCTCCAAGCACCTGCGCGTGCTGCGAGAGGCCGGGTTCGTGAAATCACGAATCGAAGCGCAGCGGCGCCTCTATCGATTGAGACCGGAGCCGCTAATGGAGTTCGACACGTGGCTCGCTCCGTTCAGGAACTTCTGGTCGAAGCACGTCGATGCCCTGGAGCGGCACCTGGAATAGATGGACACGGCGACCTCTCGGAAAGGAAAGAAAACACATGAGTAATCGCGAGCAATACACGCCGGGACCAGCTTCCGGCGCCCAAGTCCAAAAAGATGCCGACAAATGGGCACTCGTCCTTGTTCGCGAGCTGCACCATCCTCCCGCAAAGGTTTGGCGCGCGCTCACCGACCCCGACCATCTACGTGAATGGTCTCCGTTCGATTCGGATCGAAACCTAGATACCGTCGGCACCGCGAGGCTCACGACAGTGGGAGCGCCGACGCCGCACGTAGCCGAAACCCTGGTGAGGCGGGCCGACCCGCCCAAGGTGCTCGAATTCAACTGGGGCGGACAGGACATCCGCTGGGAGCTGGAGCCGCTCGGAGACGGCGGCACTCGGCTCACCATCTGGCACAACATCGAACGCGCTTTCATTTCGATGGGTGCGGCGGGCTGGCATATTTGCTTCGATGTGCTCGAGAGGTTTCTAGCAGGTGAGCCAATCGGACGGATCGTCGGCACCGACGCCATGAAGTTCGGCGGCTGGCAGCGCTTGAATGCCGAGTACGCGAAGCGGTTCGGCGTTGAGGTGCCGAGTTGGCCTCCCAAAGCCCCAAAGTCTTGAACGAGGCAGTCGTGCGTCTGAGCCACGGTCGGGCAAGACTTCGAGGGCCTTTGCGCACATGAAAAAAAGCGGCCCGCCGAAGAGCAATTCTCCGACGCGCCTAATCGACGCCAGGATCAAAGAACTGGGTGATTGGCGCGGCGCGATGCTCTCGCGAATTCGCACCTTGATCAAGCAGGCCGACCCCGACGTGGTCGAGGAATGGAAGTGGAGGGGAGTCCCGGTGTGGTCTCACGACGGGATCATTTGCACCGGTGAGACCTACAAGGAGGTCGTGAAGATGACCTTCGCCAAGGGCGCGGCGCTTAAGGATCCTTCACGCCTCTTCAACTCTAGTCTCGAAGGCAATGTAAGGCGTGCGATTGACTTTCACGAGGGCGACAAGATCGACGAGCCGGCCCTGAAGGCTCTCATCAAAGCTGCAGTGGATCTAAGCGCCTCCCGCCGCGGTTAAACGTCAGAGACCACCTGGAGCGTTAGCCGTGCGCGGCGTATCTGAACAGTCTCGCCCGATTGCTAGCGGAAGGGTCGGTGGGACGTGCATTTCTTTTCATCACTCCAAGCGAAGCGAGTCGGCGAGCGAAGTCGAACGATCTTATCAAGTCGTTCACTCAGCGCGGGACTGAGTTGGGCAACGGTGTCGGGGTCGCGATGCGCACCGTGCCTGGCGCCTCGTCCAAGCCATGATAGTTGGGAGGAAAGCGCTTGCTGCGGTAACACGCCTCGGAGCCTCCGATATCCCTCGCGCAGCACTCGCCAAGGGATGACCCGTCAAAAGATTCAGGCCGGCTACGGCGCCGACCGGCGGCGGTTCGCTTGTAGCTATTTCGAGCAAGCTGGCCTGCGAACATTCCTTCGGCCACGCTTAACTAAACGAGCCGCGAACATCGAGGGCTCTCGCTCGCCCGACTGTCTTGGGCGAGCGTACCCGCGGCGAGCGAGCATCGCGGGCACCTCGCGTCACGCATTTCGTTCTGCATGATCGCGCGCCGAAGGCCGCCCGAGATCCTTCACTTCGGTCAGGATGACATCGCAGGCACGAGGCTCCACTGTTGGTCACTAGTGAGCCGAAGCACACTCGTCCGATTAAGCCAGTTCGCTTCATCGAGCAATTCGGCCGCCGACCAATCTCTTCGCTTTCACGTAACTTGTTGACAACACGTCAAGCGGAACAGTGCGCCAACGATTCTGCTTGTCTGCCGCGCGCGTTCATTGTGACGTAGCCTCACGCGAGAACCCTGCATTGTGCGGGACCCAGGCAAAGCATAAACTTGGCGTCAATTTTTCGCGCGGCCAGGAGGGCCTCCTCTTTGGTTCCGATCCGCTACAGCGTCCGCAGCCTCGGCCAGCGCCTCACCTCATCGGCAATGACGGCGCTCAGCGTCGCGCTGGTCGTGATGGTGCTGACGATCCTGCTCGGCTTCGTCGACGGGTTGCGTCGCACGCTCATGCAGGCGGTCGGAATCGACAACTGTATCCTGCTCTATCGCGGAGTAACTGTCGAAGCCGGCTTCATCAACCATCAGACGCTCGATATCATCCGCGCGCGCCCCGAAATCGCGACCAATGCCAAGCGCGAGCCGCTGATCTCGCCCGAGATCCTGGGAGCCTTCGATCCTACTCCTGACGCGCCACGCGCCTCGACCGCGACGATTCGCGCGATCCGGGCGATCGGCTACGAGGTGCACAACAAGATCAAGATGATCGAGGGCCGCCGGCCGATTCGCGGCAATAACGAATGGATCGTCGGTCAGCGCCTGCTCATCCGCTTTCCGAATCTCCATCTCGGGGCGACGATGCGGCTCGGCTCGACGAAAATCAAGTTTCCGATTGTCGGCGTGTTCGCCGACAACGGCAGCGCGCGCGAGTCCGAAGTTCTGATGGATTTCGATGATCTCGCCGTTATCAACCACATACCGCCGGCTGAGCTGGGCGCCACCAGCGTGCACCTGGTGCTGAGACCCGGCTACGAGGATCAGTTCAAGAGCGCGCTCCGTGAAGACGACCGGCTGAAGGTCGACCTCTACAGCGAGCGTGAGTTCTACGAGCATGCGGCCGGCACCAGCAATCAGCTCCGTGAGCTCGGGCTTATCGTCGCGATCATCCTCGCGATCGGCGCGCTGTTCGGCGCGATGAACACGATGTACTCGGCGGTGGTGAGGCGCAAGCGCGAGGTGGGCACGCTACGCGTGCTTGGCTTCGGGCGCGGCAACGTGCTGACCGCGTTCATCGTTGAGAGCGCCACGCTCGGGCTATGCGGCGGCGTGATCGGTGAAGTGCTGGCGGTGATTGTGGCGCATGCGACGGGCCTCGAGAGCCGACTGATGACGGTCGGCAACATGATGTTCTCGTTCGATTTGCCGCCGTCGGCTTTCAGTTACGGTATCCTGTGCGCGGTGATTATCGGCGTGCTGGGCGGGCTGCTGCCAGCTTGGCAGGCGTCGCGCCTCGATGTTGTCGACGCGCTGAGGGACTGACGTCATGAAGTTTCTCATCTTGATCCTGCGCAACATGCGCCGCAACTTGCGGCGCACGATCCTGACGCTGCTGACTATCGCGGTCGCAACGCTAGTATTCGCGATGCTCGTGTCGGTGCCAACTTCGATGGATCGCATTATCGACCTGATCGCCAAGGACCAGCGGTTGTTCGTGACGAATCGGGCGGGGCCGTGGAATATCCCAGCCAAGTACTGCAATGACGTCCGCAAGATGCCGCACGTCGACGGATGCGCCGCGCAGCTCGACATCTTTATGCTCTATCGCAACGACTCCGACTGGATAGGCGTCGTCGCGTCAGACATCGATCTGTTTAACATGCAGACGGTGCTGACGGGCGATCCAGACGGCGTCAAGCGTTACAAGGCAGACAAGCGCTCGGTCGCGGTCGGCTACGAAGCGATGCGGCGCTACGGATGGCACGTTGGGCAGCAGATCATCCTACGTGACAATCCGAACGGGAAGAAGCTCAGCGTGCCATTCATAATTCAAGGCGTGATTCCCGACGAAGCTTATCCAAACGTGTTCGTGGCGCGCCGCGACTATATCGCCGATACATACAAGGGAATCGGGGTGAAGGAACTCGAATCTGCCGCAACGCGGCTGATCGTGGGCGTCGACAACGCGGATAACCTCGGCCAGGTGGCGCGGCAAATCGACGAGACCTACCGCAATTCCGACTCCGAGACGCGGAGCCAGACCGAGCGCGACTTCGTAGCAGCGGGCCTCGACAACGTCGGCAACATCCGCGCGATCATCCTGAGCCTCGTGATTGTCGTGCTGCTGACGGTGCTTCTCATCGCGGGCAACTCGATGGCAATGACGGTGCGCGATCGAATACCGGAGGTCGCCCTGCTGCGCACGCTCGGATTCGGCCGCTGGCGCATCGCGCACTTGCTGTTCGGCGAGGCGCTGATCCTCGGCCTCGTGGGAGGAGCGATCGGTGCGGCGGCGGCGCTCGCGCTCTTCGTCGACGGCACCGACCTCGGCAGCCTCACCAACGGGCTCGCGCTGATCGCAGTCAGTCCGGGTGTTGCACTGGCTTCGTTCCTCACGGCCATCCTGGTTGCAATCGTTAGTGGGACAATTCCCGTTTCGGGGGCGCTCAGAATCGCACCGGCGATCGCGCTTCGCAAGATCGTCTGAATCGAATCCAAAAAAGGGCGGGTGGAGCGAGGCGGCGAACCGCCTCACTCCGGGGCGCTGGGGTTGTGGTCAGGTCGGCGAAGAATGTGCGCTAGAACTAGCGAGATCAATAGTCCCCGTAGTAGCGGCGATCACGTTCGTTCTGCTCGTGATTACCAATCGCATAGCCGGCAGCCGCGCCGCCGAGTCCGCCGATCGCAGCACCCGCGCCGGGATGCCCAACTGCGGCGCCGACGAGCGCGCCGCCAGCGAGGCCGGCACCGCCGCCGACCATCGTATCTCGCTCACGCGTGGTAAGCGGCTCGCCGGCGCATCCGACGAGCGCGATCAACATTCCAAACGCCAGGGCGGTTGCCGCCGATCTTTTGAGATTCATCACGCAGCCTCCTGTAACGCTCAGCATCGTAGGCTGGTGCATCGGACGTGCCAGCCGGAATGTCGCGGATGCGCGGCCTCAGGCCACACCACGAATGACGTTTCGCGACGGATAAGTGGGAACCGTGAAATTTCTCGCGTGCCAACGAAAGCGGCAAGAATCGATCACTGCGAGGCGTCGAATTCGATAACCTATCCTCGCCGATACTGAGGCTCCGCAGTTCTTTTTGATCCCGCGCATTCGCCGATCGCGATCGGCTGGTGACCGCCGATTAGTGACGCGGTCGTGACGATCACGGGTTGCCACATGCGGTCACCCGCATCGTAGTGTGGACGCCTCTGCGGCGCGCGTGCGCCCACGAATAAGCCGACGCGGCGATTTCAGGAAACGTAGGCTCGTGGTGCGCAGCAATCGCCCATAGATGAACCCATCTAGATCGTGCGCTTGCCGGCTTTTCGGGTGCCCTTGCCCATCGCGTCAATTGCGATAGCCCGGCAGTCGCGCCTGCATCGAATTCGGATACTCGGCCGGAAGCGCGCTCGCCTTGTTAAGCGCGTCAACCTCGTGGCCATCGAGGCGGAACCCAATCGCCCCGAGGTTCTGGTCGTTTTGCTCGGTCGTGCGAGCGCCGTAGATTGTCGAGCTAACGCCGGGCTGCTGCAGTACCCACGCGAGCGCCACCTCCGAGATGCTACGTCCCCGTTCCTTTGCGACTTGCTCGACAGCCTGAAGCGTCGCGTAATTACGCTGATCGGAGAGCCGCCCCCACATATCCAGCCGCGCAAGCCGACTGTCCTCGGGCGGTTTCGATCCCGAGCGATACTTGCCCGTCAGAAATCCACCGCCGAGGGGGCTCCACGGGATAACGCCAATACTTTCGTTTTTGCAGAGAGGAAGGATCTCGCGTTCGATATCGCGACAGATCAGGCTGTATTGCGGCTGGAGGCAGTCGAAGCGCGCGAATTCGTGTTTGTCGCTGACCCAGAGACTCTTCATCAGCTGCCAACCGGTAAAATTCGAGCATCCGAGGTAACGGACTTTGCCCTGGCGGACAAGATCGTCGAGCGCGCGCAGCGTTTCCTCGATCGGCGTCTCGAAGTCCCAACTATGCACTTGATATAGGTCGATATAATCCGTTTGAAGGCGCTTTAAGCTACGCTCGACCTCCGCCATGATATGAACTCGCGAAAGGCCGATTTCGTTAGGTCCTACCGATTTACCAAGGAAGATATTGGCGTTGAAGCGGACCTTCGTCGCTACGACGAGCGACTGACGGCGTTCGCGAAGGAGTCGGCCAAGTATCTCCTCCGACGCGCCTGCCGCGTAAACATTGGCCGTATCAAGGAAGTTACCCCCCGCATCGATGAACTTATCGAGGATTTTTGATGCGGTAGCCTCGTCCGTTTCGCGCCCGAAAGTCATGCATCCCGGGCATAGTTCGGAAACCTTGAGCCCGGTAGCACCAAGACGCTTGTACTCCATAATGAATTTCTCCCTTCGGCCCAAGTCTAATTTTTCAGTAGAACAAGGCAATCAGAATTTTTTTGGTTGAATATTCTGAATGCCTCTTCGTCTTACTATCGGGTGCTCAACGGCTCTGGCACCCGAAACTGGTTGGATGCTCCTCCCACCAACCGGGATCACCGTCCGCAGCCTAAGCGGACGGCCGCTACGAACAGGCGGGCGTTGTGGAGTCCCCCCCCTCCATTATCGCCCGCCATTTTTTTGTCCTCGAGACGTCCAAGCTAGAGCGCCGTTTCCGTCGCGAAAGTTTGTTCCGGACCACACGCCTTGACACCGCTGACGTGCCCGTTCATCGTTTCGCCTCGATGTCGTGGCGTATCAGATCACTTATCGTTGCGCCGGTTCTCCTTTTCGTGTTCGGCGCGCTAATGCTGAGTTGCGGTGGGAGCTCGAGCGGCGGGCCAGGCCCGTCGGTCGCAGTCGAGCTGTCGCAGCTAGTCATCTATCAAGGTTCACCCGTTCCACCGACGCCGACTCCCAGCACCACCAAGAGCACTAAAACGCCGACGCCGACCATGACCGCGCGGCCGGTCGCTACATCGACACAGGTTTCTGTCTCCGAGACCGCTCAGTACGGTGTGCAGGGGATTTTCTTCAAGGGTAACAATCCGGCGAATACCAGCGTCGAGGATTTGACCACTTCCGCTGGAACAGTCTTCACTTCGCAAAATCCCGCCGTTGTCCAGCCGCCGCAGGCGCCCTCCTCAACGCCCGGATTATTCCTCGCGGTCGCGCCCGGATGTTCCTGCGTGGCCGCTAGCAACAGCAACAAGGTGACGACTCCGGTTGGAGTTACTGTCGCACCGGTTGGCAGCCCATGCCCACCGTGCCCGACCCAAGCACCGACATCGACACCTACGCCGAAATCGCAAGCTGCGGCTCACGTTGAGGACCTCGCGCCGGCAAGCGCGCCGAGCAGCGCCGGCGTTGTGACGTGGATGTTTACCGTCGGTGCGCCGGTAAGCGCGCGAATCGTTCCCGATTCGAACGGCGCGATCTATTTCATCTCGAACGACGGCGTCCTGCACTCCGTCGATTCCACCGGCACTGAAATCTTTCATCATGCCGCCAGCGGGTTCGCCCCAGTTGCAACATCGAACGGCCTAATCGCCGCCCTCGATGGCGCGAACTTGGATGCGTTCAAATCCGACGGCACTCTCGCATGGCAAACGCCGATCCGGAGCAGCGTCGAACCGATCGCGGCCTCCGATGCGATCTACATCCAGACAGCGACCGGACTCGCGTCGGTGAGCGTTTCGGGCCATCTGAATTGGATCGTCGACAGCGGCGCTATCGCTGCCGCCGCGCCGCTCTCCGCCGGTGTCGTCATTGCCGCGCCCAATGGCGCGCTCAGCGCCTACGCGAGCGATGGTGCAGCATCGTGGACTTTCACTCCTGCCGGAGGATTCTCGGGCGCCCTCGCCGTCCAGGGCGATGTCATTTACACCGGTTCCGGCAGTGGCACGATCTACGCGCTCGATGCGCGCACGGGCGCCCAAAATTGGCATCTCGCTCTTCCCGGCCCTACGGCATCGGGCCCGACCGTGGGCGACAGCGGCATCGTCTACGTCTCCGCCGGATCGATTTACGCCATTTCCAGTGGAGGCCAGACGCTCTGGCAGCAGAACGGCGTACCGCCAAGCGCGGGCGCCCTGGTAGCCGTCGGCGATGCGGACGTATTCGATGCTGCCGCGAGCGATCTCGCTGTGATGCTGGGTGCCGACGGCAGGTTCGCGTGGTCAACGCGGAGTTTCGGGCCGATCACCACGGTGGCATCGGGCGGAGGAATCGTTTATGTGGCAACCGCCGGCGGCCGCATCTTCGCCCTCAGGTAAGAACCTCAGGAAATGACCCGGGTATTCGAGCCTCGGTTCGTTTTTAAGCTGCATATCCCCTTCAGGGGACAGGATTTAGGCATGGCGCGCGTGGAGCCGCTCATTCCGACGTCGTCAACCGCCTCCAGCGCGCCACTGGCCACCTCGGCGCCATTATCGACACGATCGAGGAGAAGCGCGACTGCCGGAGGGCGGTCCGCGCAGTGCCGCACGATTCACTCTCCGAGTTTCGCAAAATCACCAATCAAACTGAGGTCCGATTCCTGACGTGCGTCTCAAGAGACCGACACATCGGTCGCAATGAATTCAATTCCCGATGCTTCTCTGCCGAACCATCACGCACACGCGCACACGTGGGTTTGGTCCCGCACAGGTCACGAGCGCGTGCAGCTTGGGAGCGCCGAAACTGTCATTCCTCGTACTCTGCCTTACGATGCTCATCGAACTCAACGTCGTAGCGCGGCCGCGTGGGCCGCTCGCCGATCGAGCCCGGCCGTCGCCTGCAAGCGACTGCTCACGAGTGCACTTAACGAGCTGCAGCGACCAATCCTTTTCACCTACGGCTACGGCCGAGTCCAAGATCTCGCCGGTATAGTGATCGGGCTAGTCGCTCTCACGAGCGCCAACGAAGCCATCGAACGACTCGCCTTGATTCGGCGCAGGGACTAGGGCCACTGTGCTCGCGGTTCACGTAACCCTACACTGGATCGCAGTCGCGCTTGGAGGTGCATCGGTCGTGACCTACACGCACGGATGGCTCCACGGAAAGTCGAACGCCAACGACAAGACAGCGCCCGAGACTGCAGGTCGTGTTATTCACTGGGCGTTTCGATATGACTTGCTGCTCTGGTTCCTCACTTTCGGGCGCGAGGGCGCGATGCGCGAAAAGCAAATTGCGCTCGCCAATCTGAGAACCGGCGAGTCGGTGCTCGATGTTGGCTGCGGCACCGGGATGCTAACGATCGCCGCGAAGCGCCGCGTCGGCCCTGAGGGCAAGGTCCATGGAATTGACGCATCGCCTGAGATGATCGCACGAGCCTGTAAAAAGGCGGCGCGCGCAGGTTTCGATATAACCTTCGACGCGGCCGCAATCGAGGCGCTGCCGTTTTCTGACGCCAGCTTCGACATGGTGGTGAGCTCCGCGATGCTGCATCATCTGCCCGACGAAACGCGGCGCAAAGGCTTGCAGGAGGTCCGCTGCGTGCTCAAGCCGGGCGGCCGCCTGCTCGCGATCGATTTCGGCGGCGGTGAATCGGGCCGCCGGCACCGAATCGGACATCACCGCAACCACGCTCACTTCAGCATCCGGCAGGTGATTCCGGAAATGAGTGCCGCCGGGCTCGGCGATATTTCGAGCGGCAAGGTCGGAGTGCTCGATTTGTGGTTCGTGCGGTCGACGGCAACCAAGCGATCATCGGT
>Ga0126373_10001990_pt1 | contig 14857 bp, 12 predicted proteins | sample PanSoiMetPlot_11_FD_92545 | JGI IMG/M metagenome (GOLD analysis project Ga0126373, IMG submission 92545) | Tropical forest soil microbial communities from Panama - MetaG Plot_11 | ecosystem: Environmental > Terrestrial > Soil > Tropical forest > Bulk soil | place: Panama | collected 2016-02-17 | reverse complement strand
TTACCGGCACGGGGTGGTGCCGACTATCGGCCGCCTGAAGCAGATGCGCGGGTGGGCGCGCATGCATGGTGTCCCGGCGACATCTATCAACGACCTTAACTACGGCGGCGGGATCGGTGGCGTCGGCGTGACCACCGGCCCTGAGCAGGTTTACCTAGTGTTCTGGGGTTCCCAGTGGGGCAGCCAGGGCACCGACGGCAGCGGGAATGCCACCTTCTCCGGCGATGCGCGGGGTGTTGCGCCCGACCTGCAGGCGTTCTTCAAGGGCCTGGGTACCGGGAGCGAGTCCTGGTCTGGGGTGATGACCCAGTACTGCGAGGGCGTCGCCGTTGGGGCGCAAAGCTGCCCGACCAACGCCTCGCACGTCGGCTACCCCACCGGTGGCGCTCTGGCTGGGGTGTGGGAGGACACCAGCGCGGCGGCCCCGGCCGCGGCGACTGGCCACCAGATTGGCGTGGAGGCTGAGAACGCCGCCGCCTCCCATTTCGGCAACACCACCGCGGCTGCCAACCGCAACGCCCAGTACGTGATCGTCTCCCCGACCGGCACCGACCCGGACAACTACCAAACGCAGGGGTTCTGCGCCTGGCATGACTACACTGCCGACAGCACGCTGACCGGCGGCGGAGCGAATGGCCCGCTGCTGGCGTTCACCAACCTGCCGTACATTCCCGACGCCGGGAAGTCATGCGGCGCTGACTTCGTCAACGCGGGCAACAACCTCGATGGGGTCACGATCGTAGGCGGTCACGAGTACGCGGAGACGATCACCGACCAATTCCCCGCCGGAGGGTGGATCGACTCGGCCGGCCAAGAGAACGGCGACAAGTGCGCCTGGATTAAGTCTGGGCAGGGCGCGTCGCAGAACGTCACGTTGACCACCGGCACCTTCGCCGTGCAGTCCACCTGGGCCAACGACTTCAACAGTGGCGCTGGCGGATGCGAGGTTAGCCACCCCATCTTCACCAACATCATCACGGTGACCAACCCGGGCACACTGGCCGGGACTGTGGGCACCGCCGTCAGCCTGCAGATCCACGCCAGCGACTCAGACACGAGCCAGACGCTTACTTACAGCGCCTCGGGACTGCCGGCGGGCCTGTCGATCAACTCATCGTCCGGCCTGATCTCAGGGACTCCGACCACCGCGAGTTCCGCCAGTGTGACCGTGACGGTGAAGGACACCTCTGGTGCGTCCGGCTCCGCCAGCTTCAGCTGGACCATCAACCAGGGGGCCACTGCCACCGTTACTACGCTGAAGGCCGCACCGCACCCGTCGGTGGTCGGCGGCACGGTCACTTATACCGCCACGGTCAGCCCGAACAACGGCGGCGGCACGGTCACTTTCGCTGACAACGGCACTACGATCACCGCCTGCGCGAGCCTGTCCCTGACGGCCGCGGCAGCCGGCTGTCACGTCACCTACAAGGCTGTCGGCTCGCACCAGGTCAAGGCCGCCTACTCCGGCGACGCCAGCTACGCCGGGTCGCAAGCGACGCTTATTCAAAAGGTCACCTACGCCGTCAAGCTGCTATACAACCCGACCACAATCCACCCAAGCGGCACCTCCTTCTACCTGACACTGCAGCTGCGCAACGCCGCCGGGCACGACGTGTCTGCCAGCACCATCGTGCTGACAGTCAGCGGATTGTCGCCCAGCCCCGCGCCGGGCAAGGCGCCGGCCGGCAACTTCACCTTCATCCCGGCCACCAGCACGGTCCCCGCCCATTACCGGCTGCCGGTCCACTCCACCGGCTACCCAGCCCACACCTACACCTTGTCCTTCAAGGTGACCGGCGACCCGGTCACCCACACCCTCAAGTTCATAATCTGAAATTGCTGGCCGCCCAAATCGGCGGCGGCGTGACAGCACCGGAATCATCGACTTCTGCCCGGCCCGCTTATCCTGAAGACGACGACGTCTTGGCGATGAACGTGATGTGGTACCTGCTTGCCGCTGACCTCGTGCTCATAGTCCACCTGCTATTCATCGGGTTTGTGGTGGGCGGCTCTTTCCTGACCTGGCGCTGGCCGCGGCTCATCTGGGTTCAGCTGCCAGCAATGGTGTACGGCGCTCTGGTCGAATTTGCCGGGTTCGCCTGCCCGCTCACTGCGCTGCAGAACTACCTTCTCCACCGCGGCGGTCAGGTCGGTTACCGCGGCGGGTTCATCTCGCACTACCTGATCCAGGTGATCTACCCGCCCGGCCTGACTCGTGGACTCCAGGTCGGGCTTGGAGTACTGGTCGTGCTCCTAGCGGTGATCGGCTACCGAGGTTATCTGCTGCGACACCGGCCGATCCACGCATCGCGGGCTAGTCGCTGATCATCCCGGCAGCTACACCAACGCATGGGCTACGACACCTTGGAGCGCTTGGAACGGCGGTCGCCAGCGGTTTCGCTGGCCTGGACGGGGACGCTCGGATCAGCCGGTTGTCTGGCCTCTGGGGTGAGCTGTCGGATCTCGAGAATCAGTTCGGCCAAATCAGACGGACGCACGTATCCGCGCGGGCGGCGGTCGGTGAACAGGTGGACGCCAGCGTCTAGTTCCGCCCGGTCGACCAGCTGGCTGCCGATGAGATGTTTCGTGCTGCGGATATAGTGCCGCAACCCGGGGACCCAGAGGTGCGAGGCGTGCGCTGCGATCGCGGCGTAGTCGAGCCAGCTGTACGGCTTATCGACATACGCCAGTGCGGCTTTCCCCGCACTCGCGGACGTTCTCACCTGGCCGGTCGACCACAGGTGATCGTGGTCGCCGTAACGCCAGACGTTCTCCTGGGCGCCGCTTCGCATGGCTTCAACGATGTAGACGGTTCCCCCGCGCACACGCGAGCAGATGACCGCGTGATCGAACATCATGAAGCCGTGGCGTGACAGGGCTTTGCCCAGCCTGATCAGCCGCGACGATCGCATGCCGCTATCAACCACGGCGAAGTCCCCTGCCCGGGGCGTTGTCACGAGGCGCTCGTTCCCCTCGTCGGTCATGGAGTCTCCGATGAGGCCAATCGGGAGCAGTGCCGGGCACAACTTTCCAGCGCTCGGCCAGCGAAACACTGGCGGGACGTTCCTGATCGCCTGGCGGCGGTCTCCCGTGATTCCGGATCCGCCGCTACCGTGGCTGCTCGGGGTCGCGCGGAACCTGCTGCGGAAACAGGCCGGATTGTCACCTCTGAGCCGTCGCCTAGCTCCTGGCAGTCTGCACCCGCCCTCAGCCATTGGCCACGGCGCAGCTGCGCGCGGCCACGTCGATCTGCACGTCGTTTCCTGAGACGAGAGGACCCGCATGTCTGCTCATGAGACACCTCGCACTCCGCTCTCCGATGATGGGTGCATGGAGTGGACCTTCACCGGCGAGGTGATCGAGTGGCGCGGACCGGCTCCGTACTTGTTCGTCGCCATGACGCCGGAGGACAGCGCGGATCTCAAGGAGGAAGCCAGTGGCCTGATCTACTGGGGCCAGGTGCCGGTGCACGTCACCATCGGCGTCACCGAGTTCAACACGGCGCTGTTCCCCAGGGACGGCCGCTACCTAGTACCCGTGAAGGTGGCGGTCCAGAGAGCGGAGGCGATCGGGGAGGGCGCGATCGTCGAAGTGGTCTTGCGACTCAACGTCGCGCGCCGGGAATGACGAGCAGATGGACCTAAGGTCACCAGCTGTCCCCTCATGGCTTCGTCGCGGCGACCACGCCAGCGTGTGACCAGGGCCTGGTGAAGCCGACCGGGTTGCGGTCGCGGTACGGCGCGATCCTGATCGGGAACCCCGTCGCGTATGCCTCGATCATCATGCCGCCGCCAATCACGAGTCCGACATGGCCAGGAGACGTTTGCGTCCCGTCGGAGCCCGCGAAGAACACCAGGTCTCCCGGCCGCACCTGGCTCGGGCTGACCCGCGGCCCCCAAAGCCATTGCTGCTGTGAGGTACGCGGCATGTCGATACCTGCGGCGCGGTAAGCCATCATCACCAGGCCCGAGCAGTCAAATGCGTCTGGGCCGGTGCCGCCCCACAGATAGGGCTTGCCCAGCTGGTGCTCCGCGTAGGCGATCACACTCGGGACTGATGGCGAGGTGGCAGCGGTCAGCGTCACGCCGGACACACACTGTGGAGTACTCGCGATCGCCGCCTGGCTCACGGTGTATCCGCCGCTGGCGTACAGGCGGGCCCAGTACAGCACCGCCTGAACGTAGGAATCCAGGTGGTTGTACGCGAAGATCGCCTGGTCGACGTTGGTCAGCACGCCGTGCTCAAGCAAGTACTTCGACGCCCCGGCGATGGCGTCGGCCGGATCGTAGACGCTCGCCGTCCCGTCACCGTTGGCGTCCGCGGCGACGCCGTTCACCTGCTCACGAGCTGGATGAACTGGTGCCCCGCCCCACTGATTGCCGGCTGCGCCGCCAATCCCGATCTGCATGGGTCCCGCGGCACCGAAAGCATTGGCCCCGCTGTGCACACCAGGCAGCGTCGTCCGGCCGTCGTCGCTTTCGACCTTGCTAATGCCCGCCAGGACCACCCACGGCACTTTGTACTGGGCGCCGATGGACTGGAACAAGGCGAGATAGTTTGCCGGGATCGAGTTCCGCGCCGCATCACTTGCGACCGGCTGAGAGGTGGTCGGGGAACTGCGGCCGCCGGACGTGCATGAGGTGCCGCTCTCGGCCAGCAACCCGCTGCTAGCGAACATCACGACCGGTGCGAGCAGACCCGCAAGGAGCAGGAGCGCGCCCGCGCCGATCAGTGCTACGACTAACCCACGCGACGGTCCGCCAGGCGCGACTGGGCGTCTGCCGCGTCCAAACGGGGGCCCTGACCAGCCGATCACGAGTTGCCCGCCGAGGCCAGCTCGACGTCTGTGACCTGCCAGGTCGTGCCGGATCCGGTGACGGTTATGGCGTAGGCCGTGGTTTGCTGGCTGCCGCCCGACGCGTCCGTGAGTTGCTGACTGACTTGGACAAGGAACGTCAAGCTGCTTGGGCCGAACGCCCGTATCGAGCCGATCGTCGCCGTTCCCACGGCAACTTGCTTTCCGTTGAGCCGCGTGGCTGCCACTCCCGGCACCGAGTACGCCGCCGCAATCTGGTTGACCAGTTGCGTCGATGCGATCGGTACCATCGGCGCGACGTATGCCGCCGCCTTCTCGGTGTAGGAGTAGCTGCCGAACGCGTCGCCGAACTTCACCACGACCGAAGCTGCCGCCGCGAGCCCAGCCGGGGTGAAGGGCAGCCACTGATAAATGTCAGGCTGGCCCACCGCGGCAGCGCCCGCGGTCCCGGACGCCCGCTGAACCGCCGACGTCGACGGCGAGCCGTGCTGGCCGGCTCGACTTCCGGCGCCGCGCGCCACTGGCCCGATGAGGTACGCGCCGAGGCCGACCAGCGCACAGACGATCAACCCGAAAATGACTCGTCGCGCCGCTGGGCTGATATCCATCAGCTCTACTTCCGCCGCATCGGTCGTAGCCAGAAAGGCACGTTACGAGTCGGCTCAGCAGGCGGCGGCGCCAACGGCCCCCGCATTGGCTGACCTTGCCAGGGCACTGGCTGTTCCGACGCGGCGGACCGGCCACGAGCTAGCTCCTGTACATCCTCGGATCGCTGCCGCCGCGGTTCCGTGCGCTGGGGCCGCGACCGCTGTGACTGAGCGCCGTCTGGCTGAGTTCGTCGTGGCTGGGTTCGTGGCGACTGGGCGGGCCCGGCGCGCACCCGCTGCTGCCCCGGCGCCTTCGACTGCGACTGCAGTCTGGCTCGCGGCGGCTGGCTTCCCTGACTGGCGGCCGACCCGATGGGTCCAGCGCTGGCGGGCCCGGGCGGAGCCGACGATGGCGGACGAAGCGATCCCCGAGTGGTGGGACCGACAGCGCGGCCGACAGGCCACGTTCCTGGCCTCGATCCGGCGTCGGCCGAGCCGCCGCCGGCGGCAGCGCTAGCATGCGCGGCCGGGGCAGAGCCGTTTCGCGCGGGCAGGTTGAGCGGCGGCGCCACCGTTGCAGCCGTCGCAGCTGTGCCCTCCGCTCTTGCTCGGGCGGCCAGCGCCAAGCGCCCCGTTCCGTCTGCCCCGTGAGCGCCAGCAGCGACGGTCCCTGCTGCGACCGCCCCAGGTGCAGTGGATGCGCCGTCGCCGGCGGCAACATCAGCAGTGGCACCCGACCCGACCTCGCCAGCCTTGAGGCCAGCCGCGACCGCCGCCCCCGTTCCGCCTGACGTGGCGGCCATAGCGAGGCTCGCCGCCTGACCGGGATTGCGGCGCGCCCACCGAGCTGCTCGGTAGGCCGCAAATCCCGGCGCGGCGAGTGTTGCCGCCGCGAGAGTGTTGGCCCGAGCGGTCGCCCCGGCTCTCGCAAGATCAACTTCGGCGCGATCCTGCGAACCGATCATGCCGTAGCCGACCGCGGAGAACAGGTGCTGGAATGGCTTGCGGTAAATAAAGGCAGCGACCGTGACCAAAGCGATCATCAGGATCTTCAGCGCCCATGGCAGCACAGCGTCGCTTGCGCCCATGATCAGCGTGTAGCAGTACAGCAGCACGCTCAGCACGAGCGCGAGCGCTGCCTGCTTGAGCAGCACGCCGATGAGCAACTCGATCCAGCGCAGGGCCACTATCCGGCCGAAACCAGGATGTGCCCCGACGAGCAGGAAGAAGGGCCCGACGATCAGCAGGAGCAGGAAACTGAGTTTCAGCAGGATCAATGTCACCGAGATCAGCAGCACTAGCACGCCGGCCACCAGGGCGGCAAACAATGCAGCGAACGCTACTTCAAGTCGCGTCGTCCACTGCTTTCCCTGGAACAGCGCATAATCAGCCGGGTCGTTCGTCTGGATGCTGGTCGCGATGCCCGCATACGCGGCCTGCTTGGCCTGAATCAGCGCTGGTGTGGCTTTCTCATTCACCGCTATGGCCTGCGACCAGAGCAGTGCCCGCCCGTAGGTGTTGACCGCGGTCGGCTTGCTGCCCTTCGTCGAGTACACGGAGGTGCCGAACTCGCCGACCAGCCAAGGCTTGCAGACAAGCACGGTCCACAACTCGTCAGCGTTCTGGTCGACTACGGTGCTTCCTGACGTGTAGCTGTACGTCGACGGCTGGACCTGGGGATCTCCCTTCTGTAGCGGCAGGCAGCTAGTCGGGCCAGGGCTTGGGAGCTTGGCGAACGCGACATTGAGGGCCTGAGAGACCCCGTCCGAGACGCCGCGGCCGACGCCTGTGACATCGGCCGGCTTGCCGATCAGGAAGATGGCTGCAGCGCAGGCCGCGATCATCCAGACCGTGCCCTCGACCGTCCGCGTCGCCCGCTTGCGGATCAGGCCCTGCCACGCCAGCCAGATCGCGCCGAGGATGACAACAACGGCCAGGTAGGGAAAGTAGATCGCCTTGCCGAGGCTCGTGATCAGCGTGTCGGTTACGCGCTGCAGCCAGCTGAGTATGCCCTCCCCCGCTGCTGCCTCGTAGACCGTGATCGTGACCCGGTCGATGGATTTCGCCACGTCGAACACCATGCCCGCGACGTTGTTGCCGATCAGCGACGTCATGTCGGAGCACTGGAGATTCGTCGCCGACCAGTAGTCGCCTGCGACCCCGTACTGGTCGTACAGGGTGGCCGGCGGTCGGCCCGTCGACGGCGGCGCGACCATGGCGTTGATGCCGGCGTTGGCGGGCTCAGGGCTCGGCGGCGAAGGTTGGCACACGTTGTTGAGCGAACCGAGCACGCCCGAACTGCCGGCCGCACAGAATCCGAGCAGCCCGCCGATGTCTCCGATTCCGGGAACCGAGCAAAGCCCGCCGGTTGCCGCCGTGAGCTCGGCACCCGTCGCCGCGGTCCCGCTAACGACCCGGGCCTCGGCGGCTGGCGCAGTACCGATCGCGTGCACAGCCGCCGCGCTGCTAACTGCCTCCGATGCGGCGCTTGCCCGATGACCTGATCCCGGTCCAGCCAGCAGAACCACGAGCGCGGCCAAGACGATGGCCGCACCACGAACGACGCGGGATCCTCGCATCCGGATGGGCTCCTGCTGCTGAGACGCTGATCGGCGGGGTACCTGATGAGCAGGTACCTGTCGGTGGCCTAACGGTCGCGGCATGGCAGAACCGCCTTCAGTCGGCCCCGGGCTGAGCAGGCAGGTCTGAGGGCGCGTCACCCGGCCGCGACCGAGTCGGGTTGGTGTCGAGGCTCTGGCGAAGTTCGTCGGTAACTAGGTCGACGGCGATGCGACCAGCCCGGCCGTCGAGGTCGCGAAAGATGCACTCGCCGTTGCCGAGCGCGCGCAGCGTTGCCTTGTGCTCGTTCGAGGGTTCAAGGCCAAGCAACGCCATCACGTTCGTGACTTCGGTCTGCTCGGTAGAGCGGAACGCGAACACGCTGGAGATGCAGTTCGTGACCTGTTCATTGAGCAGGTCACCGGCGTTCTGGGAGACCATGATCAGCGCGGTATTACGAGACCTGCCCATTCTGGAGACCTCGGGGATCAGCTTTGCGCCCTGCGGCGTCGAGGTCACCGCCCACGCCTCATCCAGGAAGATGGCTTTCGGCGATCGTCGATCAAGGCCGTTCAGCAGCCGCCGTGCGAACTGCGACACCAGGTACAGCAGCGCCACCGACAGGCGCTGCTCATAGGAGTAGTCATCACGTCCGACGCCGGTGTCGGGAAGCGTGAGCCCGCCAAGCGTGAACACCGTCGTCCATCCCGCCGCGTCGATGCGCTCACCGCCGGATGGCGCGAAGCACAACCGCGCAAGCCGCATCTCCGACATGGACCTGAGGACCGCGCCCAGGTTCACCGACGCTGGGTCGTCTGACTCCTCTAGATGGCTCACTACCCTGCCAAGGCTGGGCTGCTCGCACGCAGCGACGGCGGCGACGGCCTGAATCATGGCGCTTTCGCGCTCCTCACTCATGCGCGGCAGCAGCAACCGGAGCGTCTCGGTGGCCATCGTCCGGCGCTCGGCCAGATCGTCGCCGAACGAGAACGGGTCAAGCAGGCCTGGCGCGGCGCTTCCGAGCGGCACGACCCGCGCCTGACGGCCGCGCTGCTCCAGCCAAGCCGCCAGCGACTCGGCGTCGCCTTTAGGGTCAATGACGGCGACTGTCACGCCACGCAGAGCCAGCTGCAAGATCATGAGCAGCGCCAGCGTTGTCTTGCCGCCTCCTGGCTCGCCAGTGATAGCAACAGCGGTGGGCCGATTGCGCGCCGCCGCCACGAGCGGGTCGAAGTGCACGACCGACCGAGCACGGCCCAGCGTCTCGCCGATGTACGGACCGACCCAGCCAGCATCCGGCGTGATCCTGTCACCAAGGTCGACGGTCGCCGTCGGCATTCCGCCAGCGATCGTGTACAGCGGCTGCCGCTGCAGATAGGACGTCAGCCGGACGCGGTCACCGGGCAGCGACTCGCATAGCAGCGAGAACTGGTCGCCGGTCGAGTTGACGACATCGATGCCAACGTCCCGGTAGTGCTCGATGACAGCTTCGGACCGGCGCACGCACATGTCTCGATCTGGCGCCGTGACCATCAGGCGGTGCCAGCCGTAGACGAACGGCAGCCGTTCCTTGGTGATGCCGTGCTCGAGCAGCCTGGCCGCTTCGATCTGCTCGGCGAGGGCAATCGGCAGGTCGGCGCCGGCCTCCCGGATGTGCGCGTCCATGTCCCTGGCGTGCGCCAGCCGTCGGCTGACGTCCTTGCTCGCCCTGGCCGGCGCGATGAGCTTCATGCGCAGGCTGGCCTCGACCGGGAACGGAAGCGCGTCGGCGTAATGCAGCCACGGCTCCCCTTCCGGGAAATACATAACGTCAGGGAACCGGGCGAAGGACAGGAACGAGGCCCAGGATTCGCCGGTCGGCTGCGACATCCGGAGCACCGTCCGGCCATTGTCGACCTGGCCCTCCAGCAGTGACTCGATCTCGCCAGCACCCCACGTGCGTCGGCGGGCAGCCGAGGGCGGCGGCTCGCCGACGGTGCCGACTAGCGCGTGCCGGAATAGCCAGGCAACGTCGTCGGACGTCGCATGCGTCGCGGCGAGTGCACTCGCCGCTAGCGCTCGTCCGAGCCGCTCGGCCTGCTCAGTCCATCGGCCGATTTCGGCGACTGGCACGGCCTCGTCGGTCATGCCGAGCGCTTGCTCGGCTGCACGGTAGGTGCTGGTGAGCTGCGTAAGCACGCCGCCGGACAGCTGCGCCCGCATGCTCCGCTGGCCAAGACGCACTCCGAGGTAGACCTCTTTCGTCCAGAAGTCCTTAGCCCAGACGTGGCGGTACATCTCTTCGAGGTAGCCAATCCAGCCCGGGCCGCCGTCCGAGGTCCCGTCCAGCTTGGTCGCCCAATCCGCCGCTGCGTACGGCCGCTGGGCAATCCGCAGATGTACCTCCGCGTCCGCCATCCGGATCCCGGCGAGCGCGACAGTGATGCTCGTCGCCAGAGCCTCGCGCTCGACTGGAGTGGTGAACTCGTACGACGCGGTGGGCACCCGGTAGTAAGCCCAGGCGTGCGTCTCAGTCAGCACGATCCTGTCGTCGAAGTACCGGACGGAGAGCCGGGCACGCCCGGCCGTGCGCGCGCTCATGAGCGACCGGCCCCGGCGCGCATGTCCGCACGGGTCGGCTTGGCCAGACTCGCCATCAGGACACCGCAGAGGGCAGTGAACGCCTCGACAGTCGCGATCCCGACCGCGCCGCCACCCGTCAGCCTGGCATCCGACGGCACTCGGACGATCGCTCGGCAGCGCCCAACCGCGACGGCCGCCGCCTTATCGACGTGCGCAGCAGTCGCCGCGCTGACGCCGTTCAGCACCGTCACGGCACTTCGGCCCAGGTCGGCGTTGCCGTGCGCCTCCAGCCACTCCAGCGTCATCGCGAGCGCGCCGGCGCCATCGGCGGTCGCGGGCGCGACGAGCACGAGTTGGTCTGCTGCCTGCACCGCGCGCGGCACATGCGGGGCGGCAGGGTCGGCGATCGTGATCGGGTAGCGGGCGACCACGGCGTCGATGAGCCGTCCGGCGTCCGCGGGCTCCTCCGCCGGTGCCTCGGCGGTGACGACTTGCAAGCCCCGTTCCCGTCCTGATCCTGGCGCTGCGCCGGAGCGGTCGCGGTGACCCGGCAACAGGCGCGGGATTCGTCGCGCCTGGTCAGTCAGCGAGCCAGGACCAGAGCCGATGTCCAGCACTGCGACGGCCTCGCCGCGAAGGCTGGCGAGCAACTGGCCGGTCAGGAGCGTGGTCGTCGTTTGACCGGCGCGCGCTGTGCAGCCGAGTACCACGATGCGCGCCGGTCCAGGCAGCGGAAGTCTCGCCTTGGCCTGATCGCGCTGAAGCTGGTCGGGCTTACCGGGGCGGTGACCACCCGGCACGACGACCACGCGCTCGTGCCAGCCGCGAGGCCGATCCTGTGGCGGCCGCCGCAGCGCCTCCTCTACCGGCGGCAGCGAGCGCGCCCCCGCGCCGTCCCCGCGGACCGTCAGGGTTGGCCGCACGAGCGGGCGCGCAGGCCCTGTCGGCGGGTCTTGAGCCGGAGCCTTCGGCGCGGCAGGCATCGGCGCAGCTGGCTTCTGTGCAGCCTCCTGTTGACCAGGCGATGTCGGACGGAGCTGATCTTCCGCTGGGCGGGATGACGTCGCGGCGGCGGGTCCCACGGCCATGGCCGGATGAGTCGGCCACACGGGCCGGTTAGCGTGCACAGGTACGCCTGCGCCCACCGGACCGACAGCCCGCGCAGCGACAGGTTCCGCCCCGGCCGGAGCGCCACCACGCGCCTGCACACGCACTGCGTCGCCGGCCAGGACAGGCGGCCGCCGCACTTCAGGTGATTTCTTCTCTGGACTGTCGACATGGCGGGCTCCCGCCCGCGCGTGATCTGCCCATGCTTCCTCAGCTACAACCGCGGCCGCACCAGTCCCGACGGCCGCGCTTCGCCAGACCGTGGCCGACACCAGAATCTGATCTCTTTCAGAGAGCGGCATCATCCGGCACCAGGTGCTCGGCTCGAACAGGTAACGCAGCTGCGACACCACGAGCTCGGGCAACCGCTTGCCTTCAAGCACAGGCCTGGTGACCAGCCACGCCAGCACGCCAGGTGGTAGCACGTATAGCCAGACCCAGGTATGACTGAACGGCATTCCGGCCATCGTCAGGATCAGCATGTACGGGATCGCGATCGCCAGGAACGCCGTCACCTGGCCGACCGGAAGAGGCATAGGCAGGCGGAAGTCATAGAGCTTGTACAGGCGCTTCTCGATTTTCCAGATGTTGGTATACGTCGGGAGTTCCACCTGCCACCTCCTTCCCGTCAGCTAGGCCTGACTCGTCTGACGAGCTCGACTCCCTCAGTGCACGCCCAGCGCATTCGCGATGCCGGACGCGATTGTCTGGACAATGCTCGGCGTGTAGAAGACGACGGCAATGGCAATCGCGAGCACGATAAATTGCACAAAGCGAATGATCTCGCGCGTGAACAGGAAGAAGATCGCGACGATACCGACGATCCCCAGAAAGATCGGACCGAAAAGTCCCTGCAGATAAGACACAAGGCCAGTGGTGCTCAGCGCGAGGGGGTGCGAAGCGATCAGCAGGTGAGCCGACATCGGATCTCCGGTGGTGAGTGAGCTCGGCCGTCAGGGGCGGGCGATGCCTTGGAGCGCCGTCGCATCATGACGGCCCCTGCTGAAGAGGCGCGGTTGACGCGCCGATCGACGCCACATCCCAGCTGCCTTGCTGTCCGACGACTGTCAGCTGGTAGGTCATCTGCACCGATGCCGTCGCGGCTCCAACCGCACCGCCGGCGCGTGCGGTCGCGAGCGCTGGAAGCCGCCAGGTCACGGTGACCCAGACCGGTCGGCTCGAGCCGCCGGCTGGGGCGTAGACGCTATCGATCGCGCCAAACTCGACCGCACCGTTCAGGCCGCTGATGTGCGTCCCAGGCAACGTGAACCTGGCCAGGGTCGTCCGGTCACCGCTGGCAAACGCCTCGAAGAATGCGGGGAGCTGACGGTGCAAGGCGGCCGCTGTCGCCTGGTCGGCGCTCCGGCTCGCGGTCGGCAAGGAGACCTTAGACGGCCCGGGTAGCAGGGCTGGATTACCCGAAACGACCATCCCGCCGTTCGCAGCGTAGATGGGTACGCCAAGCTCGATCATGCGGCCGCTGGCCAGGCGCGCGAGCAGCGTGACCACGGCCGTATGGCCGCCCGTCACCAACACGCCTGCCACCTGCTCGGCCAGGAGTCGCTGCGCGCCGACCCCGTTCCAGCCAAGCTGAGCATCAGCTCCGGGCGGCAGGAAGCCCGCCAGGTCGCGGCTGCGTCTCGCGGCCTGAGCGGGATTGAAGTTCAGGTAGACATCGCCGAACTGCAGGGCATAGGCCTCGGCCATGGTCACCGGGAACTGAGGGCTACGCGTCTCGGCCGGCGGGCTGGCCGACGCGGGTGATCTCCGTCCGTCGATGATCGCGAGGATGCCTCGGTAGCCGATCAGGAGAATGACGGCCCAGGCGACAGCGCGCCCGATCCAGATGAGCCATCGACCACCAGAGCCGCGCCAGTGCGTCTTCGCGGGCCTTGAGATGGGGAGGGGCTGGCTAGCGGGCAGTGCCTCATCGTCGGCAGAGAGCACATCGTCGCGATCGAGGAGTGCCCTGCGAACCATCACACCTCCGTCCGATTTCCCGCGCTCGCGCAGCAAAGAGTTCTCGCGCGGCGATGTTCCTGACGGGCACCATTCTGCGGCAAATCGCCCACTCAACCCGGGCATTGACACGGCCGGCGCGCCGTCCGGATTTCGAAAAATTGGGTTACCAGGCTGCGTTGCCGTGGTGTCAATGTCATCGAAAAGCCACTCGAAGGGGCCGGATGTCCCTGACCGAGCACTTGGGCTCGGCCGACGCCTAACTGACTCGCCTGGTGCGGGGAAGGCGTTTTGGGACGCTGTTTGCGCCTGCCCCATCCTGGGCGCAGGCACCGAGTCAGCGACCCAGTCGGGCCAGCGATTGCGCATGGGCTGTCCTCGTCACTTTCACCGAGCAGGCCGGCGTGTTCTCGGGAGTAGCCCAACATTCGAGGTGTGACTTGGTTGTGACGCACCCGTCAGGCCTAGCGGCGACGCTGATCGTCTTGTCAATTTCGATTCCGGCCGTCGGTGCCGCAGTTCACGGCATCGCAACGCAGCGCCTGAGTCGCCATCACTCAGAGCGATCCAACCGAATGGCTAACCTGCTCAGCCAGCTCCGAGAAGAGATGGACGTCGCGCGAAGCTTGGAGGAGATCCAGGTAGTGGCGCGCGACGTCGAGCACGTCATGCGGGAAGAGAACAACGATTGGTTCGGTGTCGTGCGATTCCACGATGTCGAACTGATCACGTGACCCGGTCCCGGCAGAGCCGGAGTACGTTGGCGATGATCTGGTGCCCGGCTCCATCGGCGGTGGTCAGGATCGACTCGGGATGGAACTGGACCCCCCAGCGCGCCCGGTCGCCATCCTCGATGGCCATCACGACCCCGTCGACGGTCACTGCCGTGACGTCGAACCCGCCCCTCACTTGCTCGGGCCGCGCATGGAGCGAGTGGTAACGGCCCGCCGTGAATTCGGCCGGCAGACCAGCGAGCAGCGCACCGCCGAGCACGCGGACCTGGCCCGGCTTACCGTGGGCAGGCGTGTCCAGCAGGCCGAGCGAACCGCCAGCGTGCTCGACCATGGCCTGCAAGCCCAGGCACACGCCGAACACCGGCAGCCCGCGCTCGTCCAGCGCGGTCAGCAATTTGTCGCAGTCGAAATCGGCCGGTCGGCCAGGTCCCGGCGACAGCACGACGAGGTCCGGTGTGAAGTCGTCAAGCAGACCGATGTCAAAGCCGGCCCGCATAGTGATGACGTCGGCGCCCTCCTCGCGGAAATAGCCG
>Ga0126373_10001989_pt1 | contig 14859 bp, 15 predicted proteins | sample PanSoiMetPlot_11_FD_92545 | JGI IMG/M metagenome (GOLD analysis project Ga0126373, IMG submission 92545) | Tropical forest soil microbial communities from Panama - MetaG Plot_11 | ecosystem: Environmental > Terrestrial > Soil > Tropical forest > Bulk soil | place: Panama | collected 2016-02-17 | reverse complement strand
CTTAGCTCCTGCGTGCCTGCTTTCAGAGAGCCTTGCCATTCGCCGGAAATGTCCTAGGCAAAGAGATGCAATGCCGTAAATGCGGCAATTGCCATCGACCGCTTAACTTGCTTCATATGTTGTGGCTTCCTTCGGATCTTCGACACTAATTGCGGCGGTTATTCGTCTCGACATCGTTCAATTCATCGATCTCGCGCTGGAGTCCGCGCTGTTCGCGCAACCGGATCACGAACCATGCGACGACCCAGACAACGACAAGAGTCAGGAAAGGAAGCCCGTTCGGGAATATGCCTCGTTCTCTCGTCGAGACCATCACCAGCGCCACAACGAAAGTGGCGATGGCCAGCATTATGGGACCGAACGACCACACCAGAACCCGGCGCACAAGGTCGCGATGGCGCCCAATCTCCCGCCGGCAAAACTCCAGGCCCGTACTGAGACCCATGTCTCCAGAGATCGCCGCTGGCCACATTCCCCGGTTCAAGAAATACACTCCGGCCAGGCTCCAGGCGACGGCGCAGGCAAATGGCACTTGCAGTGCTAATCCCAGCCCGGCGAACTCTTTCAGGCCATATGCGCAGAACATGCCGGCAACGAATGGTCCGGCGAAACTGCCGATCAACTTTTTGCGGGTCTTCGCGCGGAGTTCGCGCAACCTCTGTTCGATCAATTTCGATGTCATTTTGGACGCCTCCGTCGGCTGATTCAGCCACATGGCTCTTAGCTCCGTTTCGGGCAAGTCATCCTGCATCGATGTCTCCCTCGTGTCGTTTTTCGTGGAACTGCTTCGCGAGTATGTTCTTGATTCGATGAATCTTCATGGCCACGTTTGCGGGCGATAGGCCTGTAATCTCTCCAATCGATGCCGCATCCATGTCTTCGAGATAGGAAATAATGACCTGACGATCCAGCGGTTTAAGTCGCTGGATCAGTGCTGATAACCGGTTCAGATCCATTCGCTGATTCGCGGCGGCTTGCGCATCCGCTTTGTCCGGCGTAGCTTCGAGTTCCTCGAGGCCCACAAGGTTCGAAAAGGTCCGGCGTTCACGGACGACATGCGAGACCGCGACATGGTGAGCGACGCGATAGACCCATGTTCGGAGGGAACAGCGGGAATCGTAACGCTGGAAACTCCGCCAGAGTTGAAAATGAATGTCCTGGCTCAGATCGCGGCGGTTCTCCGAATCAGCCTCGTAGGCCCTTGCGACGCGTTCGAGTGCAGGGCCAAAGTGGTTAGCGGCCTCCCTGTAGAGGGCATCCTGATTTGCTTGTCCAGCCGGAATCGATTCTGTTCCCCCCACATTCAAGGTAGTCGCGGGCCGCCAGGATTTCTAACAGGCTCGAACAGAAAATATTTCGTAGGGCCGGTTGCTCCGCTCGTTTTTTAGCTCCGGCCGCCCGGTCTAATCCCACCGCCTTTGAGGCGGTCCGCTTTCAGCAGTTTGGTTCCACGCCCACCAGAGTGAGGGGATGGCGGAATACAGGCATAGCGCGCACGCGGTTTTCGACTGAAGTATCACGTGATCTGGTGCACGAAGTATCGCTACAAGGTACTGCGGGGTCGCGCCGGAGCGTGCGCGCGACCTGATCCGCCAGATCTGCGAGGCACGGGAGGTGGTGATTGTACGGGGAGCAGTTTCCGCGGACCATATACATCTGTTGTTGTCGGCGCGTCCGGCCTTGTTACCGGCGAAGCTGGTGCAATACATCAAAGGGCGCTCCAGCCGTCATCTTCAGGCCGAGTTTCCGGAGTTAAGGACCGGTACCGGGACAACCCATGTGGGCGCGAGGGTACTTCTGCGCGACCGTGGGCGCGGTGGACGAAGCAACGATCAAAGCCTATATTGAAAGCCAGAAGTGGGACGAAGACGATCAGGGGTTTAAGATCACAGCGCCCACCGAGCCTTGAGCCGGCGCTGAGCCGGTCTGGGCCTTGTCGCAAGGATGCGCTGCCGCGATTGTGCTGATCTAAGTGGATTGATCAGTTTCGTTCGGGTGCCACGGCGGCCTCGCTGGCTCGGGTAACGAAACAGCCTGCGCCTCCTTGGACAGGTGTTCGATCGGGAGATCCAGTCGCTTGACGGCGAGCTACGTGGGGCGTAGAACCGATTCGACTTTCGCGGCGAGCTGATTGTAGGGGATGTTGCCGGGATTGTAGAGCCGCACGATGCCTTGGGAATCGATCAGCACGATTGTGGGGGTCGTGCTGACGCCGTAGTTCGCGAAATTCTCCTCACTGAGCGGGATCTCGATATCTCCCAGACCGGCGTAATACTGCTGGTAGACGGCCTTGATGTAGGGCGTTTCGATGGCGGGTGACGCGTCTTGCCCGCCGGCTACATAGCCGTAGTGCTGGGTAGGCGCGATCATCTGCAGTCCGCGCTTGCCGTAGACCTGTTCGACTCGTGTGATGATCGGTATCTCGTTTTTGCAGTCGCTGCACCAGTGGGCCCAGAAGAAGAGCAGAATCGGATGGCCGCGATGCTGGGCGAGCGTTTGGAGCTTGTGCGGCGTGAGCGCGTGGGTGACGTCGAGCGGCGGCGCGGGCTTTCCCTCGAGAGTCAGTAGATTGAGGTTCTTCTGGATGCGCGCGCGGATGGACGTGGCGTACCAGCGCTTCAGTTCGGTACGGAGAAACGCGACGGCCTGGTCGCGCCGGCCTTGTTCCACCGCGACCTGCGTCTGAATCTCGATGGATGCGCTGAGCGCCATGGGCAGAGCGGGTTCAGCATCGAGTTTGCGATGTGCGAGTTGGTCGAGGCAGAGCTTGCGTACTTCTTCGGCGTTGCTCTCGGCTTCGGCGTAATTGCGGGCGTTGAGGGCGCCACGGCCAATCCAGGATAGGGCTTCGATATAGGCCGGAACCGTGCCCGCGGCTTTACGAACCTCGTCGAGCAGTTGCCGCGCCGATCCCGTGTTGCCCGCCAGAACCAGGTTGCGTACCTGGAGTGCGAGCATCGTGGTCTGACCTGATGCCGCGAAGCAGAGCAGAGTGGCAGTGATGGCGAGCTTTCTATCCGATCTCGGACTCATGGAAAGTCTTTCCCGCCTCCCCAAGCTTCTTCAGAAGCGGAGCAGGCTCCCAGAGGTCGGGACCATGCGCTCGCTCGAAATCCTGAATCCTGTGAAGGACATTCTTTAGTCCCATGGTATCGGCATAAAACATCGGGCCGCCGCGCCACGCCGGAAAGCCATAGCCGTTGAGATAGACGATATCGATGTCGACCGGGCGCAGCGCGATACCGTCTTCTACGATGCGCGCGCCTTCGTTCACTAATGCATAGATGCAGCGCTCGATGATTTCGTCGCGGCCGATGCTTCGGCGGTGGATGCTGTTTTCGCGCGCGATTTGTTCTGCGATTGCAGTGACTTCGGGATCGGGCGAGGGCTTTCGGTCGGGTCCGTAGAGCGAGAAGCCGCGGCCTGTTTTCTGGCCGTAGCGGCCCATTTCAGCGAGGCGGTCGGAGATTAACGGACGGCGAACGCCGGGTTTTTCGAGATGTCGGAATTCCTGACGGATGCGCCATCCCACATCGATTCCGGCGAGGTCGGACATCGCGAGCGGCCCCATGGCCATGCCGAAGTCGGTGAGCGCTCCGTTGATTTCCTCGACGGACGCGCCCTCCTCCAGGAGGAATTGGGCTTCGCGGAGATAAACGTGAATCATGCGGTTGCCGATGAAGCCGCGGCAGTTTCCGGCGAGCACGGCGACTTTCTTCAGGCGCTTGCCGAGCGCCATGGAGGTGGCGAGGACTTCCTTCGTGGTGGCTTTGCCGCGCACGACTTCGAGCAGGCGCATAACATTTGCAGGGCTGAAGAAGTGATGGCCGACGACCATGCCTGGCCTTGACGTGGCGGACGCGATGTCGTCGATATCGAGTGTGGACGTGTTGGTCGCGAGAATACAATCGGGTTTCACGACACGGTCGAGTTCGGCAAATACGGTCTTTTTGAGCGCCATGTTCTCGAATACGGCTTCGATTACGATGTCCGCAGTTTCGAAGCCTTGATAAACGAGTTGCGGATTGATTCGGGCCAGGCGCTCGTCCATCGCCTTTTGTGGGGAACGGCCCTTCTTCACCGAATTGGCGTAGTTATTGCGGATCACGGCCATACCGCGTTCCAGAGCCTCCGCGCTGGTTTCTTTGAGGATCACAGGTATTCCCGCGTTCGCATAGGTCATGGCGATGCCGCCACCCATCGTGCCCGCGCCAATCACGGCGGCGCGGGAGATCGGATAGGTTGGCGTGTCTTTGGGGATGTCGGGAATTTTTGAGACCGCGCGTTCGCCGAAGAAGGCGTGGATCAGGGCCTTCGATTCGGTGGAATGCAGACAGCGATCGAAGAGTTCGCGTTCGACCTCGCGGCCGTTGGCGAAGTCCAGATGGGCTGAGGCCAGCACGGCGACGGCGGCGGCGTGACCGGCGTCGCGGAGTTTCCAGAGCTTTTCGCTGCGATCGCGTGTTTTGCGGAATGGCTTACCGGCGATTTCCGTTGCGAATGCTGTTGCTCCCTGGAGCAAGTCGCCCTCGATGATGCGGTCGACAATTCCGCATTGCAGCGCTTCGGCGGCGTTGATCGGTTCGCCGAAAGCGCACATCTCGATCGCCTTCGGGATGCCTGCGAGCCGTGGAAGGCGTTGCGTCCCCGCTGCGCCGGGGATGAGGCCGATCTTTACTTCGGGCTGGCCGACCTGCCCGGTGGGAGCGATGACGCGGTAGTGTCCGGCCATCGCGATCTCCAGGCCGCCGCCGAACGCCGTGCCGTGGAGAGCCATCACGACCGGCTTCGGCAGGTCTTCAATCTGCAGAATGATTTCCGCGAGATTGACTGGCGGCTTTTGGCCGGAGGCGATCTTTCCGAACTCCTTGATATCGGCGCCCGCGATGAAGGTGCTGCCTGCGCCGATGATCACGATGGCGGCGACAGCGGGATCATCGGCCGCGGTGCGCGCGTGTTCCAGAATTCCTTCCGCCACGCCGGGACTGAGCGCATTGACAGGCGGATTGTCGATGGTCACGACAGCGATAACATCGCGCTTTGCGAGACGAACCTTTTCGTTCACATGTGCCATAGTATGCTGCCGAGAGTGACCGGGGCCGAGAGTCTTCTTCGCACGCTGGCGGCGAATGGCGTCGACACGTGCTTCATGAATCCCGGCACGTCGGAAATGCATTTCGTGGCGGCGCTGGAGCGCGTGCCGAGCGTGCGGGGTTTTCTGTGTCTGTTCGAGGGCGTCTGTTCGGGCGCGGCGGATGGGTATGCGCGTGTGACGGGAAACCCTGCAGCGACGCTTCTGCACCTGGGACCGGGACTCGCGAACGGTCTGGCGAATTTTCATAATGCGCGAAAGGCGCGGTCGCCTATCGTGAGCATTGTGGGAGAGCACGCGACGCAGCATCTGAAGGTTGAGGCGCCGTTGACATCCGATATTGCGGCATTTGCGCGAACCGTTTCGGATGCCGTACGAGTTGCTTCAGGTACGGATGACGTGGGCCCGGCTGCCTCGGCGACTGTTGAATCGGCCTGGGGACCTCCCGGGCAGGTCGCCACGCTGATCATTCCGGCGGACTATTCGTGGTCGCAGACCGATGTTGTGGGTTGGGCGGCGCAGCGGCGGCAGCGGTGTGTTCCGAGTGGATGCACGATAGACCGTGCCCGGCGCGCGATTCGGGAGGGAGGCGCAGCGATCCTGTTGGGCGGCACGGCTGTGAATCCGCGCGGCCTGTCGGCCGCGGGTCGCACCGGGGCGCGCGTCGTCACAGCGCGCAATGTGGGAAAGATCGCCTGGGGGCGCGACCGGTTTCCGGCGGCGCAGGTTCCGTACTTTCCCGAATCGGCGATGCCTTTTCTGCAGGATGTGCGGAGCCTGATTCTGGTGGAGACAGAACCGCCGGTTTCGTTCTTCGCGTATCCCGACACTCCGAGCGAGATGGCTCCAGCCGATTGCGAGAAGATCGTGCTCGCCACGCGCGAACAGGACGGAACAGCGGCTCTCGATGCGCTCGCCGACGGAATGCCGCCGATTGCGATTCCGACTGTCGAGCCCGTCACGGCGTTGCGCGATGACGCGGCGTTGACTGTTGACTCCGTCGGCGTGAGTATTGCCGCACTGGTTCCTCTGAACGCGCTTGTTGCCGATGAGATGGTTTCTTCCGCCGCCAAGGTGCTGGGTCACTTGGCAGCGGCTGCGCCGCATGAATTCATGCCGGTGACGGGTGGCGCAATCGGTCAGGGGTTGCCGGTCGCTCTCGGCGCCGCCGTCGCCGCGCCGGACCGGAAAGTGATTGCGCTGGAGGCGGACGGGAGCGGGATGTACACGCTACAGGCGCTATGGACGATGGCGCGGCATCGGCTCGACGTGACTGTCGTGATTTTCGCGAATCGGCGCTACCGCATCCTCGATATCGAGATGAAGCGCACTGGCGCGAATGCCATTGGAGATGCCGTGAATAATGCGATTGATATCGGGAGGCCGCGCTTGGACTGGGTTAAGCTGTCGGAAGCTTGCGGCGTTGAAGCCACACGAGCCGCGACCAATCGAGAGTTCGCCATGCAGTTCGAAGACGCCATGAAGCGGCCGGGACCGCGGCTGATCGAGGCGGTGCTCCCTTGAGCCGCTTACGCGACAAGGTCGCTATCGTCACTGGCGCAAGCCGGGGAATCGGTCGCGCCATTGCCGAGGCATTCGTTCGCGAAGGCGCCACGGTCGTGATCTGCGGGCGGAAGCAGGACACGCTTGAAGCCGTCGCACGTGAGATTGGTTCTTCAATCATTCCGATCGTCTGCCATGTGGGGCGGGCCGAAGACATCTCGAAGCTGGTTGAAACATCCACTTTGCGGTTTGGCCGCATCGACATTCTCGTAAACAATGCCGCTACGAATGTCGCCCAGGCTCCCTGCCTCGACGTGGACGAAGCGCAGTTCGATAAGATGATCGAGATCAATCTGAAGAGCGCGTTCCGGTTGATCGGCGCGATCGCGCCTGGCATGGTTCAGCGGGGATCGGGGTCGGTGATCAATATCGCTTCGATTTCCGGCCTTCGGCCTCAGCGGGACGGGCTGCTCTACAGCATGACGAAGGCGGCTCTGATCATGATGACCCAGTCCTATGCGCTCGAACTCGGGCCGATGGGCGTGCGTGTGAACGCGATTGCGCCGGGTCTCATTCAGACGAAGCTGAGCGAATATTACTGGAAAGACGAGCGGCGCGGAGTGGCGCAGATCGAGCGGCAGCCGATCCGGCATCTGGGACAGCCGGCTGAAATCGCCGAAGCGGCTGTGATGCTGGCAAGCGACGAATCGTCTTTCATGACAGGTCAGACGCTGGTTATCGACGGCGGATACACTTTGGGAGCGGTATGAAGCTTTTCGCAACTTTTCTTTTGTTTACCGGCCTTTCCACGGGTCAGACGCACTGGATCGCCACCTGGGGGGCAGCCCCTACGCCAGGCGGGGAAACGACCGCTTTCAATAATCAGACGCTACGCGAAGTCGTTCACGCGAGTCTCGGCGGCGATACGATTCGCGTCCGCCTTTCAAACGCATTTTCTACGCAGGCAGTGGTGATCGGCGCGGCGCATATCGCGTTGCCTGGCGAGGGTTCGGCGATTGCGGCAGGCTCGGATCGCCCTCTCACGTTCAGCGGGCGGGCGTCTGCGCAGATTCCTCCCGGCGCGGTAATGCTAAGCGATCCCGTGCGGCTCACGGTCCCCAAGGGCGCCGAACTCGCGATCAGCCTCTACATCCCCGGCGCGGCGGTTGCTGGCGGGTTGCATGCCTCGTCGCACGAGACTGCATTCCTCGACGAAGGCAATTCGACTGCGGCGGCTTCGATGCCGAATGCGAAGAAGCAGGTGATGTGGGCGTTCGCGACAGGAGTTGACGTACTCGCGCCGGATCAGGCCAGCACGATCGTGGCATTCGGAGATTCGATCACCGACGGTAGCGGATCGACTACCGACGCAAACCATCGATGGCCGGATTTTTTGGCAGCGCGTCTGCTCGCGCGCTCGGGTGGGCCTCCACTGGCGGTCGTGGACATGGGGATCGGCGGGAATCGCGTGCTGAGTGACGGAGCCGCTCGCTCCGGCGTGAACGCTTTGGCGCGTTTCGATGAGGACGTGCTCTCCGTGCCGGGCGGGAAGTTTCTCCTAGTCCTCGAGGGGATTAACGATATCGGACACCTGGGGCCGAACATTAGGCCGCAGGAAAAGGTCAGCGCGGCCGATATCATCGCCGGGCACAAACAGTTGATCGAGCGGGCGCACGAGCATGGCTTTAAAGTGATCGGCGCCACGCTGACTCCGTTCAACAGCGAGGCGCAGAGCTCTCGCAATTATTTTTCGCCCGAAAAGGAACCAATTCGGGTGGCTGTGAATGAGTGGATTCGCAGCGGCAAGGGATACGACGCTTACGTCGATTTTGATAAGGCGGTGCGCGATCCTAAGAACCCGGAGAAACTGCTGGCCGCCTACGACAGTGGCGACGGGCTGCATCCGAGCGATGCCGGCTACAAAGTTATGGCGGAGGCGATCGATCTGGCCGTGTTCCGGATCGCGCCGCCTGCGACCACATGGATTGCTTCCTGGGCAGCGAGTCCCTCTCTTCCCATTGCCGACGCCGGGCAGATGCGAACTCGCAACCTGGAGTTTCTGAATCAGACGGTGCGTGAAATCGTTCACGCGAGCGTCGGCGGAGATTTGGCGCGGGTGAAGATCTCGAATGTATTCGGCAAAGAAGCGCTGAAGATCGGCGCTGCGCATATCGCGCTCAGCGCGGGCGGCGCCGCGATTCACCCCGGCTCGGACCATGCGTTGACGTTCAGCGGATTACCCTCTATATGGATTCCGGCCGGTGGCGTCGTGCTGAGCGATCCTGTTCCGGTCAAGGTGCCCGCTTTCGCGAATGTTGCGATCAGCTTGTTTCTGCCGGATTCGGCGATTGCTTCAACCGTTCACTACGCCGCGCAGCAGAAGAACTACGCGGTGGTGGGCGATCTAACCGGCGCAACCAATCTGTCCGATGCGGCTGAGCTTGTTTCCTGGCCTTATCTTTCTTCGCTTGATGTCCAGGCTCCCAAGGCAGCGGGGACGATCGTGACGTTCGGGGATTCGATCACCGACGGCGCGAAGTCGACTGTCGACGCCAACAGCCGTTGGCCCGACACCCTCGCATCGCGCGCGACTCGGTTCGGTGTCGTGAACACCGGCATCGGGGGCAACCGCATTCTGCACGATGCCGCCAGCAACATTACTTACGGGCCGAGCGCTCTCTCGCGCCTCGATCGTGACGTGCTCACGCAGGCCGGGATCAGGTACATCGTCATGCTGGAGGGGATCAACGATATCAACCATCCTGGCGGCGCGGCGCCCATATCGGAGGCTGTTACCGCGGAAGATCTAATCACCGGGTACAAACAGGTAATCGAACGGGCGCACGAGCGCGGAGTGAAGGTGATCGGCGCGACGATCACGCCGTTCAACGGCAGCGGGGAAAAGGAAGCCAAGCGTGTTGCCGTCAACGAGTGGATCCGCACGGGTGGCGCGTTCGACGGTTTTGTCGACTTCGATAAGGCCGTGCAGAAACCAGACAACCCGGTTCAGATGCGGGCTGACTACGACAGCGGCGACCACCTGCATCCAGGAGATGTGGGTTACAAGGCGATGGGCGAGGCGGTGGATCTAAAGCTGTTTAAGTAGAGACCTTCTCGGCGATCGACTTAGCCTGAAGGAACAGCAGGAGATAATCCGGTCCGCCGGCTTTCGAGTCCGTTCCAGACATATTGAATCCGCCGAACGGATGCGCGCCGACCATCGCGCCCGTGCACTTGCGGTTGATGTACATATTGCCGACGAAGAATTCGTCGCGGGCACGCTGGACGTGGTCCGGATTGGTCGAATAAATGGCGCCAGTGAGCCCGTATTCGGAATCGTTCGCCATCGAAAGGGCGTGGTCGAAGTCGCGCGCTCGGGTCACCGCCAGGACGGGTCCGAAAATCTCTTCCTGGAAGATGCGGGCCTTCGCGTCCACATCGACGATTACTGTGGGCTGGATGAAATAGCCGCCTGAAGGACCGGCTGCGCCGCCCGTAAGCAGGCGGCCCTCTGTCTTACCAGTTTCGATGTATTGGAGAATCGATTTTTCTGCGGCGGGGCCGATTACGGGCCCCATGTAGTTGGCGGGATCATCCGGAACTCCGACCTTGATCTTCCCGACCCGTTCCCGCAGCTTCGAAACGAACGAATCGTAAACCTTGTCGTCAACGATAGCGCGCGAACAGGCGGAGCATTTCTGGCCCTGATACCCGAACGCGGAAACAGCGACTCCTTCCACGGCCGCCTCCAGATCACATTCGCCGTCGATGATAATTGCGTCCTTGCCGCCCATTTCCGCGACTACGCGCTTAATCCAGACCTGGCCCTTCTGATGCTTCGCGGCGAGTTCGTTGATGTGAAGTCCCACATCCCGTGATCCGGTGAACGAGATGAATCGCGTCTTCGGATGGGCCACGAGCCGGTCACCGATGGCGCCGCCGCTGCCCGTGACAAAACAGAACGAACCCACGGGAAAGCCGGCTTCGAGGAGCGTCTCCGCGAATACGGCTGCAATGGTCGGCGTCTCGCTCGAAGGCTTGATGACCACCGTGTTTCCCGCGACCAATGCGGCGACCGTCATGCCGCAAAGGATCGCGAGGGCGAAGTTCCACGGAGGAATTACGATACCGACGCCAAGCGGCAAGTAGCGCATCTCGTCGCGCTCGCCCGGCATCTGCACGACCTCGTGAGATCCCGAAAGGCGCGCCATCTCCCGGGCGTAGTATTCACAGAAATCGATCGCTTCGGAGACCTCAGCCTCGGCTTCCGGCCACGTTTTGCCAGCCTCGAAGACCAACCACGCGTTGAATTCGAACTTCCGCGCGCGAATCAGTTCGGCGGTCCGAATGGTCATGCGGATGCGCTCTTCCGCCGGCGTCCGGCTCCACACAGCGAAATTTTTGAAGGCGGTTTCAACCGCGCGATCCGCCAGTTCGGGAGTGGCCTTCTGATGGATTCCGACGACGTCCTGCACGCGCGCCGGGTTGATGGATTTCAGTTTGTCAACGGTCTGTAATCTCTCGCCGCCGATAATGAGCGCATACTCCTGCCCGAGGCGCTTTCGAATGCGTTCCTGCGCTTCTTCCATGGCGCGCCGGATTTCGGGCTTTGTGAAATCGCCGTATGGTTCATTGCGAAACGGTGACAGCTTCAGTCCAGACTTTGATGGATTCGCCATTTGCCCCCCTGCGTCTCTATTTTCGCGAACGCAATGTCGGGGTCGTGGCCGAAACTGCAACACCAGCCTTCCTGCGCCGCCTGGCCCAGGATCCTTGTTTTGTTGTCGATGCCTTCCAGGGGAAACAGATCGAAGCCGGAGACCCAGGTGGGCGTGACCTGCGCGGCGTACATGACGAGGTCCGCAAGATGGCACCATACGTCGTTTCCGGAGCGAACCACCACGATCATCATGTCGCGGTTGTGGCCGGGCGCGACGCGAAGTTGGACGCCGGGCGCGATTTCATGATCGCCCTCAACGAGGTCCAGACGGCCAGCCTCGACCAAAGGTTCATAGTTGGGAAGTCGGTAACTCACGGAATCGCGGGGATGCCGGCTACGCGCGTGCTCGAGTTCACCGCGCTGCGTCACGTAGCGGGCATTCGGGAGCATCGGAACCGCGTGCCCATTCTCATCCATCGTGTTTCCGCCCGCGTGGTCCCAGTGCAGATGGGTATTGACCACAGTCGTGATGGTCGCGGGCTCAAAGCCATGGTGCGCGAGTGATTCGCGCAGTAACGGAGCGCCCTGCAATCCGGTTCGCTCGATGGAGCGCTCGTCGTGCCGGACGCCCACGCCGGTTTCGACGAGAATCCGTCTCCGCCCGTCTTCGATGACGTAGCAGTTCAGGCCACAGGAAATGCGATTGAGATCGTCGGCGGGCTGGAAATTCGACCAGAGGGTCTTCGGCACTACGCCGAACAGCGCGCCGCCGTCCCAAAGGTAACGGCCTGCGCGTACCAGAGTGATCCGGTAATCCCCGATTTCAATAAAAGGCAATCAGCCCTGGACCAGCTTGCGGCCCCGTTCGAACAGATCGGCCGCGTCTTCGGCGATCTTCTTGCCGCGGTCGTAGAGTTCTTTGCCGCGCTCCATCAGTTCGCGGCCGCTGGACTCCATCGCCTCTCGGCTTTCCTTTGCGCTGCTTCCGATATAAGCGCGCGTGTCTTTGCCGGATTTCGGCGTATAAAGAATAGCGATCGCGGCGCCCACAACAGCGCCCGCCAGGAACCATCCGAATTTGTTGTTATCTTCCATGTCCGTTTCCCTACACCATAGTAATGCGCTATTACGCCCAAACGTATATTTTGTAGGTATAAGAATGGACTCGGAACTCACAAACGCAGATCCTTCGCCGGATGAAGCAATGGTCCCGGCGTTCAGTTCGTCGAATCACGATGCCGAATCGGAGGCCCTTATCGTGAAGGGGATTCTGGACGCAAACGGCATTCCAGCGATCGTAGCCGGACCGACGATCCTGCCTAATCTGGAGTTTCAGGTGCAGGTACCCGAACACCTGCTGGGCGAGGCGCAACGACTGATCGATGAGGCGCGCCAAGCTGGTTCTTCCGCCGCTGTGGAGGCGGAACGGGCGTCCGAAGGCGGCCCTGAAGCTTAGACGCGCCTGGCGAAGATGACGATGTGACCGTCGGGATCGCGCACGCCGATCTCACGCATTCCGTAGAATGTTGTGCGGTCTTCCATTTCGACCGGGTAACCTTTCAGGCGCTTCAGGATGTCGTCGAAATCTTCTACTTCGATGAATAAGGATGCCTTGTTAGCGTCTCCCGTGGGGGCGAACTTCCGCTCATCCTTCAGAACGCTGGCCACGGTCTGAACCATTAGTTCCGCGCCATCGCGCTCCATCATCGCAAATCCGAGTTTCCCGTCGTCCGGAACCTCGGCCGTTTTGACGAAACCTATGCGGTCCACCCAGAACGGAAGTGATTTCTCGATTTCCTGAACGATCAGCACCGGCGTGATTTTCATAGAGGAATCCTACGCGACCTGCGGCAAGGCGCGATTGGAAAAAACGGCCATTGGGGTGCGACCGGTGAATTCCCGGAAATCGCGGATCAGGTGAGCCTGATCGAAATAGCCCGAAAGGGCGGCGATATCGGCCCAGTCTGGATTCGCGAAGGCTTCGTTGTATGCTCTGCGGAAGCGAAGGATCCGGCAGAGATACTTTGGCGTTAGACCGCTTTCTTCGAGACACCGGCGGCGGAACTGCCGTGCGCTTAAACCCGCCTGGGACGCGATTTCTTCGAGATTGACAAGCCCGCGCGCCTCTGCGATTGCGCCGATGGCGCGTTGAGCGGGATTCGGCTGGTTTCGCGGAATGATCAGCCATTTGATCAGAAGCGCGGCGCAATCGTCCGGCGCGTCCTGATCCTGAAGCCTGCGTTCCAGTCGCGCCGCGGCGCGCCCGAGAATATCCGCAAGCGGCACGCTCAGGTCGGTCAGTTCAGCTGAAGAGATGCGAAGGAACTCACGCGCCATGTCCGAACGGAAACGCACGCCGCAGTGCCATTCGGGCGAGACCGATTCGAACCGGTGCTCCACGGTCATCGCGCCGACTGCTCTCAGGCCCGCGGAGGGTGAATAGACGATATCGAGGCAGCCATCCGGCGGCACGCGCGAGATGGTTGTCGGCGCACCGCTCCAGGCGGTTTCGACCCATGTCGAGACCGACGCGGGCGCCGGATGTTCCCGATATACTTCCGCGGCTGGCATTTGTCAGAATATCCGCATGTCTGATTCAATCACGTCCGGTTCCGCTATGCCGGAATCGTGGAAACTGGTGGGCTTCATCGCAGTGACTGATGCAACTCACGCACGGGAATTCTACGCGGGAAAGCTCGGACTAAAGCTGATTGAGGAGAGCCCGTTCGCGCTGGTTTTCGACTGCAACGGCGTGATGATCCGGGTGACGCCGGTGAAGGAACTAAATGCTCAACGATTCACGATTCTCGGCTGGCAGGTTTCGGATATTGAGCAAGCGGTAGCCCGGCTGGAGAGCGCCGGAGTGGAACTTAAGCGTTACCCCGGTGTGCCGCAGGACGCACGCGGGATCTGGACTGCGCCGGGCGGCGCGAAAATCGCCTGGTTTGAAGATCCGGACGGCAATACGCTCAGCGTCAGCCAGCACTGACGCAGTCTACTGTTTGGGAGAGCCCGGATTCTTCTTCTGGCGTTCCCATTCAGTCCGGAACGCTTCTTCGCGCTCACTGACATAAGCCTGATAGCCTTTGGGGTCGATGAAGGCGTTCTTGTCGCCCGCCTTGAATTTTTCGTATTTTGTCTTCAGGTCGAAGTAGCCGCCGTGCGCACCGAGGAAGATGTCGCAGGGCAGGCTCTTCAGCACCGCGAAGGTCTTGACGTAGTCTTCGGCGATGCCCGGGTACTTCTTGTTGCCGACGAGGTAATACCCGGGATTCACATTCGGGCTTCCGACAATCACCACGTTCAGCGTGCGACCACCCTCCTGGATCTGTGATGTCCAGGTGGTGCAGCCCGGCGTGTGGCCCGGCGTGTGGCGCCCTACCCATTTCGACCCGCCGAGTTCCACCGTATCGCCGTCATGCAAAACCTTATCGACGTGGGCGCCGGGACGCCCGTTGGCGGAACTTTGTTCTTCCGTCACATCCTGCTGCATGACCTCGAGCTTTGCGCCGGTTTCGCGTTGAATTACCCCGGTCCCTTCGTCGTGATCGCCATGAGCGTGGCTGATGAGAAGGATCTTCGTATCGCTGTACTTGAAGCCGAG
>Ga0126373_10001988_pt1 | contig 14861 bp, 14 predicted proteins | sample PanSoiMetPlot_11_FD_92545 | JGI IMG/M metagenome (GOLD analysis project Ga0126373, IMG submission 92545) | Tropical forest soil microbial communities from Panama - MetaG Plot_11 | ecosystem: Environmental > Terrestrial > Soil > Tropical forest > Bulk soil | place: Panama | collected 2016-02-17 | reverse complement strand
TCGCGCAGCCGCATCGCGTCGACGTCCCCGTTGCCGTGCCTGATCGCCTGCATGTAAGTGCCGAGCAGCGCGCCGGGATCAGTGCCCGCGAACACGCTGTCAAGAGCCGCGCCCGGCGCCCGCTTGTTGTGCAAGCCGTGCTTGCCCGCCAGCGCCGATGGCGTGCCCGCGGCCGCGCCGATCGCCGACCACCTGTCAGGCTGAGGGTTCTGCTTTAGCGCGTCCGCGACCGGCCCGGGGCTGAACGTCGTCATCCTCCGGCGCCTGCCCGTCATACAGGTCGCCACCGTCACCGCTTGCATCGGTGGTCATGCCATTACTGTCGCACCGCTGCCAGGCCGGGGACAGTCCAGCGAAGGCTGCGAGGGTCACACGTCGTAGTAGAGCTCGAACTCGTGGGGGTGTGGACGCAGCCGGATCGCGTCAATCTCGTTGGATCGCTTGTAGTCCAGCCAGGTCTCGATGAGGTCTGGGGTGAACACGCCGCCCTCAAGGAGGTAGTCGTGATCGGCTTCCAGGTTGGCGAGCACGGCCTCGAGCGAGCCCGGCACCTGCGGAATGGCCTTCGCCTCGTCGGGCGGCAGCTCGTACAGGTCCTTGTCCACGGGCTCCGGCGGCTCGATCTTGTTCTTCACTCCGTCCAGCCCGGCCATCATCATGGCGGCGAACGCGAGGTAGGGGTTACACGACGGATCGGGAACCCGGAACTCCAGCCGCTTGGCCTTCGGGTTCGGGCCGGTGATCGGCACCCGAATGCACGCGGAGCGGTTGCGCTGGCTGTAGACCAGGTTCACCGGCGCCTCGAAGCCTGGCACTAGCCGGTGGTAGGAGTTCGTCGTCGGGTTGGTGAATGCCAGCAGCGACGGGGCGTGCCGGAGCAGACCGCCGACGTAGTGGCGCCCGGTGTCCGACAGCCCGGCGTAGCCGACCTCGTCGTAGAACAGCGGCGCGCCGTCCTTCCACAGGCTCTGGTGGCAGTGCATGCCTGAGCCGTTGTCGCCGAACAGCGGCTTGGGCATGAAGGTGACGGTCTTCCCGGCGGCCCTGGCGACGCTCTTGACCACGTACTTGTAGAGCATGAGGTTGTCGGCCATGCGCAGCAGCGTGTCGAACTTGATGTCGATCTCCGCCTGGCCGGCGGTGCCCACCTCGTGGTGCTGCATCTCGACGGTGACGCCGACGTCAATCAGCTTGCGGACCATCTCCGAGCGCAGGTCGGTGTAGTGGTCCATCGGCGGCACCGGGAAATAGCCGCCCTTATAGGCAGGCTTGGCGCCGAGGTTGCCCCCCGGCTCATCGCGGCCGGTGTTCCAGGCGCCTTCGATCGAGTCGATGTGGTAGTAGCCCTGGTTCGGCCCGGTCTCGTAACGCGCCGAGTCGAAGATGTAAAACTCGGCCTCAGGCCCGAAGTACACAGTGTCGGCAATCCCGCTACCGCGCAGATAATCCTCGGCCTTGCGCGCGATGTTGCGAGGATCCCTGGAGTAAGGCTCGCCGGTCAGAGGGTCGTGCACGAAGAAGTTCAGGTTCAGCGTCTTGTGTGTCCGGAACGGGTCCAGCACCGCCGTCGTCGGATCCGGCAACAGCAGCATGTCCGACTCGTGAATCTGCTGGAAGCCGCGGATCGACGAGCCGTCGAACATCCGGCCGTCGGTGAAGACGCTCTCATCGAAAGACTCGGCGGGCACAGTGAAGTGCTGGACGGTGCCAGGCAGGTCGCAGAATCGCACGTCGACGAACTGGACGCCCTCGGACTCGATGAACCGCAGTACCTCGTCGCCGCTTGTGAACATCAGCTCTCCTTTAGGCGCAGCCGCGGTGGTCGCCGCGGGCGCAGTGCTAGCCGCCAGCCAGTCAACTGCCACCCCGACCGCGGCGCGCGACGTACGCTGAAGCTCGGTTCTGCACAGCACGCCGTGTCGGCGCTGCCAGGGACGGTTGTGACGTTATCGCTAGACCGTTTCCTGTCCGTGTCCCGAATGTTTCGCTGGTGTTACGCGGGACGCTCAGGAAAGCGCTGGCCTGGGTCACTGGCTTCCTACCTCTACCATGCCAAACCGGAGACGTCGCCGGGCAACCGGCCTGCACCAGCAGATACCGTTGAGCTGTGAGCAACCAGCAGGCGGCCGCTACCGACGCCTTCTATCCGGGCCGCAAATTCGGGCTGCCTGAGTTCGGACCTGGCTCGATTGCGGGCTGGAGCAGGCGCTTCGGCGCCCTGCTGATCGACTGGTTCGTATGCAGCATCATCACGATCGCGTTCTTCTACCACCCGCAAGCCGGACACACCGCGAACGTGCTCAGTCAGCCGCGGCTCTGGACGCCGGTGGTGTTCGCCGCCGAGATCTTCATCCTGACGGCCCTGACCGGCTTCACCATCGGCAAGCGCTTGCTTGGCCTACGTGTTGTCCGGCTCGATGGGCACCCTGTCGGCTTGTGGGCGCTGCCGCGAACGGTGCTGCTGATGCTCGTGGTTCCTGCGATCATGATGGACCGCGACCTGCGCGGATTCCACGACAAGGCAGCGGGGACAGCAGTCGTCCGTATCTGATCGCGGCGCCGCGGGCTGTCTCGGCCCCTTAGCGCATGCGTGGCCGCGGCGGCTTCGGCATCCTGGCCGAACGTGGTACCGGACCCTTGGGCATCTGCAGTTGCTGGGGCAGCATGCTGAGCCGGAAGTTGAGGTCGGCGACATCCTGGCCCCGCAGGTTGCGCGGCAGCTTCATGATCTTCTTGTTGATCTGCCGGATGGGCACCTGGCCTTCGCCGTCGCCGACCTGGAAGTCGTAGATGGGGACCTGGCTGGCGATCCGCGATATCCGCTTCTTCTCGGCCGCGAGGAGAATAGGCAGCCGAGACGGCGACCCTTCGCCGACCAAGATCACTCCCGGCTTGCCAACCGTCCGGTGCACGACGTCCATATTGCGATTGGCTGCGATGGCAGGGGTGGTGGTGAAACCGCCCCGCAAGCTCTGCAGGATGGCCGCTGCCGCGCCCGGCTGTCCCTCAACGGCAGCGTATTGAGCTGCCGTCGCGAACCTGCCGAAGACAACCATCGCCGCCAACACGCCGCCCAGGATCCCAAGCGGGATAAAACCCCAGATCAGGTGCGTGAAGTAGCCGATCAGGATGAGAACGGCGGCGGTGCCGACCCCGGCGAGCGCCACGATGGGAAGCGCCCGCGGGTTGCCCTTTCGCACGATGCCCGCAACCATGCGGATCTGCTTGATCCGTCCCATCGACGCAGGATCGTCGGGGACCTCAGCACCGGACTTTTTCACCATGATGGCGAGGATACCGGGCCGGCGCGCCGTTCCATTGCCTGGCGATAGAGGCGGCCTGCTCGATATGACGACCGGACAAGCGGCCCGGATTGCACGCCGGCGAAGCCGAGCTCGGTCGCTTCCTCGGCCAGCTCCTCGAATTCCTCAGGCGGAACCCACCTGTCGATGGGGTGATGCCGCACCGAGGGCCGCAGGTACTGGGTAATGGTGAGCAGCTCGCAGCCCGCGGCCCGCAGGTCAGCCATCGCCTGGCTGATCTCTTCCCGCTCCTCGCCCATGCCGAGAATGAGATTTGATTTGGGAACGAGGTTGGCCTCTCTCGCCGCCGTCAGGACCTCGAGTGATCGCTCATAGCGAAACCCGGGCCGGATGCTGCGAAAGATTCTCGGCACCGTCTCCAGATTGTGCGCCAAGACCTCCGGCCTGGCTGAGAACACCTCGGCAAGCTGGTCGGCATGAGCGTTGAAATCGGGGATCAGCAGCTCGACACCGCAGCCGGGAACCGCTTCGTGGATCTCGCGGCACGTCTGGGCGTACAGCCAGGCGCCGCCGTCCGGCAGGTCGTCCCTGGCGACCCCGGTGACCGTCGCGTACCGCAGGCCCATGGCCGCGACGGACTCGGCCACCCTCCGTGGCTCGTCAGTGTCCAGCGGACCGGGCTTGCCGGTCGCGATCTGGCAGAAATCGCAGCGCCTCGTGCACTGGTCGCCGCCGATGAGGAACGTCGCTTCCCGGTCTTCCCAGCACTCGAAGATGTTGGGGCAGCCGGCTTCCTCGCAGACTGTGTGCAGGCCCTCGCGCCGGACCAGCTGCTTAAGCTCGGTGTATTCCGGACCAGTGCGGAGCCTTGTCTTGATCCACGGTGGTTTGCGTTCGATCGGCGTCTGGCTATTGCGGACCTCAACGCGGAGCAGTCGGCCGCCTTCGGGAGCTAGTACCACGATCTCAGCCTATTACGGCTGGCCAGGCGCATGCGCAGCCGCCAGCTGAGGCTACCCAGAGGAAACCCTCAAGTTGCACTAAGCCAATCAGCAGCTAACGGTCAGGAACACGCTAGCGCTGCCTCAGCGAGCCGATCGACGATCTCACTGTACGCACCGCGAAGCGACGTACTGAAGCTGCTGAGGAGACAGGTTCTGATGACCACAGAGCACGGCCCGCACCATCACGACGACGAGCGGACCCATGAGTACGGCCGCGAGCTGGCGTATAGCGGAGAGGCCGCATATGCGGGGCAGTCGCCGCATGCAGCACATTCCCCGCATACCAGTCAAGCGACCTACGGCACGATACCGCCGCCCCCGCCGCCCCCGATGTGGCCTGGTGGCTACGGACCTAGCGGCCACGCGGCTCCGGCGCACGCGGCAAGCGGCCCAGTCGGCCGCCGCAAGCGCTTGGTCCTGACCGTGGCCGCCGGTCTGGCCGCAGTGGCAGTCGCCGCCGGCGGTACTGCCTGGTCCACGGCAGGATCAGGCAGCCTCACGACAGCGCAGATCGTTAGCCAGACCAACCCCGGCGTGGTCGATGTGATTTCGACTTTGGGATATCAGCACGGGACCGCCGCGGGGACCGGCATGGTGCTGACCGCCGATGGCGAGGTTCTCACCAACAATCACGTCGTCGCGGGCGCCACAGCGATCAGCGTCAGGGACATCGGGAACGGGCGGACGTACACCGCGAACGTGGTTGGTTATAGCGACAGTGACGACGTCGCGGTACTCAGGCTTGTTGGCGCGCGCGACCTTGCCACTGTGAAGATCGGCGACTCAGATAGCACGGCCGTCGGCCAGAGTGTGGTGGCTCTTGGCAACGCCGACGGCCGGGATGCGGTGCCGTCCGTGGCGACCGGCAAGATCACGGGTCTCGGCGCCTCGGTCGCGGCGCGCGATCAGGGTGCGGGCACGGTCGAGCACCTGACCGGCTTGATCCGCACGGACGCCGATATCCAGCCAGGCGATTCTGGCGGCCCGCTCGTCAATAGCAAGGGCGAGGTCATCGGCATGGATACAGCGGCCTCATCGGTCAGTGGCAATGGCTTCGGAACTACGGCCGCGACCACCACGAGCGCCTTCTCGATCCCGATCAACCGGGCCATCGCCATCGCCAACCAGATCGAGGCCGGTCAAGCTTCGCCGACCGTGCACATCGGCGGGACAGCTTTCCTCGGCGTTCAGGTCGCGGCGAGCGACGGCCAGTTTGGTCAGACCAGCTCGGGCGTGCCGGTCACGGGCGTCGTGCCTGGCACAGCCGCCGATACGGCCGGGCTCGGGGGCGGCGACACAATCCTGTCGGTGGCTGGCCACCGGGTCGCCTCGGGATCGGATTTGCAGGCGGTAATGCGTGGGCTGCACCCAGGCGACAAGGTGTCGCTCATGTGGTCAGATGACCTGGGCCAGAGTCATATGGAAAGTGTCACGCTTACCGCTGGCCCCATCGGCTAGCTAAGGGCAGCGCCTGACCGGCGTGTGCGCATCTGGGATTCCGGCTCAGATGCGTACACGTTTGTCTGTGACCCCGCAGAGTTCGCCCGATGGACGCGCCCCGTTTAGAGATATATCTTGTCTCGAAGTTGAAAGGCGATATATCTTAACTGCGCAAGCAACCGTGACCGGGACAGGAGCTCGCCAGGTGACCGAGGCAATCAGGGCCGAGGGCCTTATTAAGAACTTCGGCAGCACAAAGGCGCTCGCGGGCGCCGATCTTGCCGCCGAGACCGGAACAGTGCTCGGCGTGCTCGGGCCGAACGGGGCCGGCAAGACAACTGCGGTTCGCATCCTGACTACGTTGCTGTCGCCTGACGGCGGCCGCGCGCAGGTGGGCGGATATGACGTCGTGACCGACGCGCATCGGGTGCGCCAGCTTATCGGCCTGACTGGCCAGTATGCATCCGTTGATGACGGGCTGACTGGCACGAACAATCTGATCATGATCGGCCGCCTCCTTGGACTGAGCCGGTCGGCGAGCAGGGCGCGTGCGCGCGAGCTGCTGACCAGGTTCGATCTCGCGGATGCGGCCGCTCGGCCCGTGAAGACGTACTCCGGTGGCATGAGACGCCGCATCGACCTAGCCGCAAGCCTGGTTGGGCGCCCGAACGTGCTGTTCCTGGACGAGCCAACGACTGGCCTCGATCCCCAGGCTCGCAGCGACGTGTGGGACATGATCAGGCTGCTGGTCTCCGACGGCGTAACCGTGCTGCTTACGACGCAGTACCTGGACGAAGCAGATCAGCTTGCTGACGACATTGTCGTGATCGATCACGGCCGTGTCATCGCGACTGGTACGCCGGATGAGCTGAAGGCGAAGGTCGGCGGCCAGGTGCTCGAGGTCGTGCCGGCGGACCACTCGCGACTGCACGAGGTGGCGTCGGTGCTCGCGTCCTGGACCGGCGCCGAGCCAGTCACCGATGCAGGCGGCCGTCACGTCACCGCGCAGGTGGCGGCCGCGTCAATCCTGCCTGGCATCGTGCGCCAGCTTGACGAGAGCGGGATCGAACTGGCTGAGTTCAGCCTGCGCAAGAGCAGCCTCGATGAGGTCTTCCTGACGCTGACTGGGCACCGGGCCGAGGACACCTACGGCGCTGCTGCGACCGGCGCGCCAGCTACCGAGACGACGACGCCGGCCGCGGCCGGCCAGCGAGAGAGGGCAGCGCGATGACGGCGGCAACCCTGGACGGCCGCATACCAGCGCGCAGGCTGAGCGCGCTCACAGGCTTGCGGAACTCGTTCACTCTGACGTGGCGCAGCGTGCTCAAGATCAGGACGAACTCGGAAGACCTGATCGGCCTCAGCCTCCAGCCGATCATGTTCCTGCTGCTGTTCACCTATGTCTTCGGCGGTGCGATCGAGCATGGCAGCGTTAGCGCCTACCTCCAGTACGTCCTGCCGGGAATCCTGGTCCAGACAGTCCTGTTCGCCACGTTGGGCACCGGGCTTATGCTGAATCAGGACATCTCCGCGGGCATCTTCGACAGGTTCCGTAGCTTGCCCATAGCGCGCTGGGCTCCGCTCGCCGGGGCGATCTTGGGCGACGTCACCCGCTATGTCATTTCGGTAGTAGTCACGCTCGGGTTCGGCATGGTGCTCGGCTTCCGAGTGACCACCAGCCCGTTCGCCGCCATTGCCGCCTGCCTGCTCGTGCTCGCGTTCGCGATGGCGATGTGCTGGGTATCGGCGCTCATCGGCATGTTGGTCAAGACGCCGCAGGGCGTGCAGACGTTTGGCTTCACGGCCATGTTCCCGATTGTGTTCGCCAGTGGCCTCCTGGTTCCGATCCAGACCATGCCAGGCTGGCTTCAGGCGTTCGCCAAGGCGAACCCGATGACATTGCTGGCGGCCGCCGTGCGCGGCCTGATGCGCGGCGGCCCCGTGGCCGTCTACGCGGGTGAGTCGATGCTCTGGGCGCTTGGCATCCTCCTGGTCTTCGCGCCGCTCGCTGTGCTGGCCTACCGACGTCGCACGTGAGAGAGGACGCCTTGATTGAGGAGCCAGCTGTCCCGCTCCTAGTCGAGCAGGCTTACGCCGTAGCCCGGCGGCACGGATTCCCGCTAACCAGAGACCAAGCTGCGGCCGGACGGCCCTCGGCGTGCTTGCCGGCCGTCGGGCGGTTCCTGGCCATGTTGGCGGCCGGTTGCCACGGCGGCATGATCGCCGAGCTTGGCACGGGCGCGGGCATCGGAGCCGCGTGGATCTCAAGTGCGATGCCCGCCGACTGCACGCTCGTCACAGCGGAGCTGGACAGCGGTATGGCCAGAGCCGCTTTGCAACTCTTTGCCGACGATGTGCGCGTCCGCGTGCTGCCCGGCAATGCTAGTGAGGTGCTGGTGCCGCATGCCCCTTTCGACCTGATCTTCGCCGACTGCGGCGTGCGTGATGCGGCGGCGTTCGGTGCGCTCTGCCGGATGCTGCGACCAGGCGGCCGCATCGTGATGGACGACCTGACGCCAGTGCGGGCTCGGCCGGCGCACTCGTCACAGCGTGCAGCTGACATCAAGCGCGAGCTTTTCGCTGGGCAAGAAGGCTTGACCTGGACAGAGGTAGTTCTTCCCGATCTGGGCAACTCGCTGCTGGTGGGCACGCTCCGCTAGTCCCAGTGGGCCGATGTGACGAAGTGGGCCCTGATCGGGGAGCATAGGGCTCATGCCGAGCCAGTTTGACCCGCCCTCCGGTACACGCGACTTCCTCGCCGCCGACTTCGAACGGCGCGAGCATGCATTCGCCATCTTCCGCTCGGTCTTCACCCGCTACGGTTTCGAGCCCCTCCAGACTCCGGCCTTCGAGCGAGTGGATGTACTGCTCGGCAAGTACGGCGCGGAGAGCGACAAGCTGGTCTTCAAGATCCTGCGCCGCGGCGAGCACGAAGCAAGCGGAGAGGCCGACCTGGCGCTGCGTTACGACATGACGGTGCCGCTTGCGCGCGTCGCGGCCGCGTACGGTAGCCAGCTGCCGACGCCTTACAAGCGGTACGCCATGGGTCTCGTCTGGCGGGCCGACCGGCCCGGGAAGGACCGCTTCCGCGAGTTCGTCCAGTGCGACCTGGACACACTTGGCTCGCAGTCGCTGCTCGCGGATGCCGAGACGCTGAACGCTCAGCACGATGCGCTGGCCGAGCTTGGTCTGCCGGACTTCACCGTCCAGCTCAACTCCCGGCGTGTCCTCGCCGGCCTGCTCGAGGTTTTCGGCATCCGGCCGGACCTGGGCGCCGGCGTCCTGACCTCGCTCGACAAGCTGGACAAGCTGCCGGCCGACCAGGTAGTCGCCGAGCTCGTTGGCCGCGGCCTGCCTGCAGAGCAATCGGGAGAGCTCGTCACGACGCTTACGGCGCCGGACGCTGTCGAGCGGGTCCGGGTCGCTCTCACCAAAACGGATGAGGGATCGGCTGGGCTCGATGAGGTCGACACCGTCTTGTCGCTGCTGTCGGGTCAGGTGCCAGCGGGCCGCGTCGTGTTCACGCCGCGAATGGTGCGCGGGCTCAGCTACTACACCGGCCCGATCTGGGAAGTTGTCGCCCCTGGCGTGGCCGGCTCGATCGGCTCAGGTGGCCGGTACGACCACCTCATCGAACAGCTCGGCGGACCGGACGTGCCAGCAACCGGCGCTTCTCTCGGGGTGGAGCGGATTCTGGCGCTCTTGCCTGAAGCGGATGCCGAGCACCAGCGCCGACTCGATGTCGCGGTCACCGTCATGCGACCCGATCTGGCCGCGCAGTCGTTTTCGCTGGCGTCAACCGCCCGCAAGGCCGGGCTCCGTGCCAGCGTGTACCTCGGTTCGTCGAGCAAGCTCGGTCGGCAGCTCAAGTGGGCCAGCGACAGCGGCGCACGCTGGGCTGTGATCTACGGAGACCAGGAACACGAAACGGGCGTCGCGACCGTGCGCGACATGGACAGCGGTGAGCAGGTTCAGGTTCCGGCCGCCGATCTCGGCGAGTTCCTCGCCCGCGCCGCCCTAACAAACAGCTGAGTAGCGGACAGCGGACAGCCGTGCAACCGGAGGGCTTCATGGAGCCGACTGCCTGGCACGCCAGCCTGCCTGGCGTCGTCGTCAGCGCGGGAGCGCTGATCGCCGATGGCAACGGGGGAGTGCTCGTAGTTAAGCCGAACTACCGCGATCACTGGACCTTGCCCGGCGGCATCTGCGAGTTCGGCGAGGCGCCGCGCGCCGGCTGTGCCAGAGAGCTGATGGAAGAACTGGGCATCGACGCCCAGCTCGGGGCTCTGCTGGCCATCGACTGGCAGCTGGCGCAGGAGATTTACGGGCCGACCGCCAGGCCGGCGGTCTTCTTCATCTTCGACGGCGGGACCCTGCCCAGCTTGTCCGGCATCCGCCTCCAGCAAGAAGAACTCGACGACTGTCGGTTTGCCCCTGTAGGCGAGCTGGAGTTGCTGCTGCCGTCGGCGTCATTGCCGCGTGTTGCCGCCGCCATCGCCGCGCTCGCATCGGGTTGCGTCCGGACGGGGCCCGGCCTGGCAGCGGTCTAAGCGCGATCGCGTCAGCTAGCAGCGGCGACGGCGGCGTGCATCGGTGGCAGCCCGGTCACGCGCTCGATGGTCGTCGCGCCGAGCACCCTCGCTAGCTCACGCTCGACGACCGGCAGCACGTCGGCCACGGTGATGTGCCGGCCTGCCTCAGCTGATAGCGACGTAACGGCCGCGTCGGAAATCCCGCACGGAACGATGCGGTCGTACCAGGACAGGTCGCAGTCACAGTTGAAGGCGAAGCCGTGCATCGTCACGCCACGCGCTACGCGGATTCCGATCGCCGCAATCTTGCGGTCCGGCTTGCCGTGCTCGTCGCCCGTAAGCCAGGCGCCGCTGCGCCCGTCAACCCGGTCTGCAGTGACGCCGAACGCGGCGCACGCACCGATCATCGCGTCCTCGATGCGGCGGACGTAATCGACGACATCAAGTGGCTCAGCCAGCGCGACGATCGGATAGCCAACGAGCTGGCCCGGGCCGTGCCAGGTGATCTTGCCGCCACGGTCGACGTCGATCACCGGCGCTCCCGGATCACCAATCGGCCGGTCGAATGGGCTGGTTCGCTTGCCCGCCGTGTACACCGGCTGGTGCTCGAGCAGGAGGCACGTGTCGGGGATTTCGCGGGCGACGCGCCGCTCGTGCACCTGTCGCTGCAGATCCCACGCGGCGGAGTAGTCGACGGCTTCAACGCCCATGCCCAGTCGGGCGAATACCAGCTCACCATCCACCGCATCAGCTTAGCCCGGCTGGACCGGCGGTCATGCCCCTGCGAGTCACGCGGAAAAGTAACGCGATATAGCTTGACTCGCTAACGCGATAGTACTTATGGTCAGGACTGCAGACGGCCGGGATCAGAGCAAGGGGACACATGGACGCCGTCGAGATCTTCACCAAGCTGAGCACCCCAGCGGGACGCGCCAATCCGTATCCGCACTATGCGCAACTGCATGAGATTGGCGAGGCAATCACTCTTGCGCCCGGCGCTGTCGTGGTCGTCGGCTACGACGCTATTAGCGCGATCTTGCGCGACCCTGGCTTTCGCGTCAGCGATGAGGAGAGATTCGATCTAGACTTCCCTGGCTGGCGTTCCAATCCGGTCTTCGTCCAGGCAATGGACTGGATCCTGAACCTGAACGGGCCTAAGCACGCCAGGATCCGCAGCCTCATGGCGCGGACGTTTACGGCGCGGCGAGTGGCCAATCTGGCGCCGGCGATCAGCCAGATGACCGATGACCTGCTGGATGCAATGGCCGATCGCGGAGCCGACGGTTCTGCCGTCGAGTTCATGCATGACTTTGCGTACCTGCTGCCGGTCACCGTCATCTGCGAGCTGATCGGCATTCCTGAGCCGGACCGGGAAGGCTTCCGCCCCGTCGCCCGCGATCTCGCCCGCGTCTTTGAATTCGACGACATCGCGCACTTGCCGTCTATCAACGCTGCTGCCGTTGAGCTGCTCGCGTACTTCACCGGGCTGGCCGCGCTCCGCCGCGCCAATCCGCGCGATGACCTGATCAGCGACCTGCTCGCGGTCAGCGACGCAGCCGACGGCCGCCTCAGCGATGCCGAGCTGCTGCACAACCTGACCCTCTTGCTGGTCGCTGGCTTCGAAACGACGACGAACCTGCTGGGCAACGGTCTGCAGGTGATCCTCCAGCAGCCGCACGTCGGCCCAGCGATCGCCGATGGCTCCGTACCGGCTGCCGCTTTCGTCGAGGAAGTCCTGCGGTACGACTCGCCGGTCCAGCTCACGGGCCGGATCGGCTACGAGACGAAGATCGGCGAGGTCCTGGTCAGCGACGGCGACGCCGTGACAACGCTGCTCGGAGCAGGTAACCGGGATCCCCGCCGGTTCGCCGATCCGGACGAATTCCGGCCGACGCGGTCCGACGGCGGCCCGCTGAGTTTCGGGGGCGGCGCGCACTTCTGCATCGGCGCGGCGCTTGCCAGGCTCGAAGGCAGCATCGCGTTCCCCAGCCTCGTCCGCCGCTTTCCCAGGCTGAGCGCAGCCGGTGAGGCGGTCCGCCGGGAGACATTCCTGCTGCGCGGCTTCGATGAGCTGCCCGTCACGATCACGTAACCTGGCGCAAACATCGACGCAAAACGTTGATCACGAAAGCGGCATGGCTGTGACGCAGACGGGGGACAAATTCTCCGAATGGCCGGCGGGAATGCAGCGAGCCGCGATGCGGCTACGGTCAGTAGGAGGTGCCAGCGGTGATTGACGAGGAAGAAGTACGCCGCATGACTCCGCTGCAGCGGCAGCAACTGCGGCTAATCCTGGCCGACATGGATTCGCGGGATCTCGCGGGCCGGGCCTGGGACCGACGGCGACGGGCAATAATCCTGGGCGTCATCATCGTCTGCTGCATCGCGCTCGCTGCCTGGACCGGCGTGCTGGCGGCGACGTTGCCGCGGTACTACCGGTCCGGCGACTGGCGCGGAGCGTGGGTGGGCTTCGACATCGCGTTGCTGGCCGCGTTTGCCGCGACAGGCTGGGCGTCATGGCGCCGGCGCCAGATGCTGATCGTCTCGCTGGTGGTCCTGGCGACGCTGCTCTGCTGCGATGCCTGGTTCGACGTCGTGCTGGATGCGCGCACGAGCGGATTCTTGCTCAGCCTGCTGTCAGCGCTCCTCATCGAACTTCCGCTGGCGGCGGTAGCAATACTCGGTGCCCGCCGGCTGATTCGCATGACGAACGCCGTCATGCTCCGCTACCGCGGGGTAAACGGGCCAGTGCCGCGGTTGCGCGACATCCCGCTAGCCGGCGTCGCGCCTGGCCGGCCACTGACAGATCTCCTCGTTGAGCCCGAGGCTCATTTGCCGGCCGTTCGCGATAACCACCTGAAGGTCTAGGCCTACTGGCGTCAGAAAATGTCGGCGATTGCGGCGGCGATGGCTGGTCCGATCATCGCATGCCGAAAGGTCAACCCGGCTGCTTCGAGCCGGGTCGGCACAGCTCGGATGCTGCCCAGCAGCTCCGTTGACAGCTCGCCGAGCGCGAGCCGCACCAGGCCGGATGGGACCTGGATGACGGCGGGACGGTGGAGCGCTGCCGCCAGGGCGCGGGTCAGTTCGGCGTTCGAAGCAGGCACCGGCGCCGTAAGGTTCACCGGCCCGGCGAGGTCGTCACGGTCGAGCAGGAACCGCATCGCCCCGAGGTGGTCGGCAAGCGTGATCCAGCTGATGAACTGCGTACCCGCGCCAATCCGCCCGCCGAGACCGAGGCGGTATGGCAGCAGCAAGGGCTTCAGCATGCCGCCACGGCTGGAAAGCACGATGCCAGAGCGAAGGTTCACGACCCGGATTCCGGCCGCCTGGGCGGGGATAGTGGCCTGTTCCCAGTCACGGGCGAGAGTGGCGAGGAAGCCGCTCCCGTTCGGCGCGTTCTCGTCCACCGCGGTGGATCCGGTGTCGCCGTAATAGCCGACAGCCGATGCCGCCAGCAGCACTCGCGGTGGCGTCGGCGCGGCAAGCATCGCTCGAACGATGGCGCTCGTGCTGTCGATCCGACTGGCCCGCAGTACCCGCTTGCGCGCCGACGTCCACCGGCCCGGCGCGACGGGAGCGCCCGACAGGTGCACGACCGCGTCGACGCCGTCGAGGGCGCTCGCGCTCAGGCCGCCATCCGGGCTTGCCGGGTCCCATTGCAGTTCTCCGGCTCCAGCTTGTCGGCGAACAAGTCGCAGCACGTCCGCGCCGTCGCGAACGAGTTGCTCGCTAAGGGCGCTGCCGATCAGCCCCGACGATGCCGTGACGGCGATTCGCACAGTGGCCTACCGGGGTGGCGTCGGCTATAGCCCGAGTTCGGTCTCGAACGCGCCTTCCTCGAGCCGCTCCTTGATCGTGACCAGGAACCTGGCCGCGTCCGCGCCGTCGACGAGCCGGTGATCGTAGGTGAGCGCGAGATAGACCATCGACCGGACGGTGATGACCTCACCGAGCGTGGCGTCCTCGACGACGACGGCCCGCTTAACGACCGTGCCGGTCCCAAGGATGCCGACCTGCGGCTGGTTGATGATCGGCGTGTCGAACAGCGCACCCCGGCTGCCGGTGTTGGTAATCGTGAACGTGCCGCCGGACAAGTCGTCCGGGCTGACCTGACTTGCCCGGGTCCTGCTGGCCAAGTCGGCGATCTTGCGAGCGAGCCCGCCGATGTTGAGATCGCCGGCGTTCTTGACGACCGGAACCATGAGGCCACGCTCGGTGTCGACGGCAATGCCAAGGTGCTCGGCGTCGTGGTAGGTGACCTGGCCCGAGGCCGTGTCGATCACGGCGTTCAGCTTCGGGTGCACCTTAAGCGCCTCCACAGTGGCGAGCGCGAAGAACGGCAGGAAGGAGAGCTTGACGCCCTCGCGCGCCTCGAAGGCGGCCTTGGCCCGGTCCCGAAGGCGAGCGATCGCCGTGACGTCGGCCTCGACGACGGTGGTCAGCTGTGCGGACGTCTGGAGCGACTCGACCATCCGCTGGGCGATCACTTGCCTGGCTCGCGACATCCGCTCCGTGGTCCCGCGCAGACTGGACGGCACGATGACCGGGCGCGGTCGGCTTGCATATCGCTCAGCCTCGGCCGGCGCGGCCGGCGCAGCCGCTTGGTACGCCGCAGGCTG
>Ga0126373_10001987_pt1 | contig 14861 bp, 15 predicted proteins | sample PanSoiMetPlot_11_FD_92545 | JGI IMG/M metagenome (GOLD analysis project Ga0126373, IMG submission 92545) | Tropical forest soil microbial communities from Panama - MetaG Plot_11 | ecosystem: Environmental > Terrestrial > Soil > Tropical forest > Bulk soil | place: Panama | collected 2016-02-17 | reverse complement strand
CCCGCCAACCGCAATCTTGAAGAAGGGTATGAAATGACCGAAGCCGTCTCCGAGAAATATGGCGACATTATTCGAATTTTTCTGCGTCACGGCGAGGTCGAGTTTGCCGTCGCCGTTGAAGTCGGCCACGGCGATCGCAGACGGGCCGGTTGCATCGAGGTTTTGGATCAGCCGGAAGGTCCCATTTCCATTGCCAAGCTGGATGTTGATGTTGTTCGATGCAAAATTGGCGATGGCCAGATCGGTCTTGCCGTCGCGGTTGAAATCGCCGGCGGCGATGAAGCGAGGCGTCTGACCTGTCGTCAGCGTGCTTAAGGGATGGAAGAAGCCCTTGCCCAACCCGACGAGAACGCTAGCCGTTGCTGCGCCAGCGTTCGCGACGACGACGTCTGGGATTCCGTCGCCGGTGACATCTGCGATCACGAGCGAGTCCGGGTTCAACCCGGTCGGAACATCCGGCAACGGGATAAACGTTACGAGCGTAGAGGCGGACAGAAGGCTGCCGGGTAGCGCTAAAAGAATACAACCAAAACACACCTGGATTCCGCGGGCCATTTGAGTTAGTGACGCGGAAAAGTGCTGGCATTGTACAGCGCGAGTAACGCTGTCGTTCTATGTTTCCTATGCGCTTCGTCGATCCGCAGGGCGCTAGCGAGGGATTGTTCCCCGGCTCACATATGCCATACATACTACGTAACATGTAGTATGTTGGAGGTTCCATGATCCATTCTTTCAAAGATAGGGAGACAGAACGGCTTTGTGACAGGAGACCAAGCAGGAAATTGAAAAATATTGAGAAAGCAGCGCGAATCAAGCTAGCCTTGCTGGATTCGGCCATGTCGTTGCGGGATCCGTCGCTACCGGGCCTCCGCCTGGAAAAGCTTGCGGGAGATCAGGCCGGGCAATACAGCATACGGATTAACGATCAATATCGAATCTGCTTCCGGTGGTTGGATTCGGATGCGCACGACGTTGAACTCACCGACTATCACTGAGCGAAGGAGTCAATTGGAATGGTCAAGAAAGAGAGCCGGCTTAAGCCAATTCACCCCGGTGAGGTCTTGAGGACCGTTCTGAAAGATGCTGGTCTTAGCGCGAACGCGGTGGCATTGGCGTTGCGCGTCCCCGCGAACCGGCTGACCGAGATTTTGAACGAGCGCCGGTCGATATCCGCGGATACGGCGCTGAGGTTGGCGCGATACTTTGGGACGTCGCCGCAGATGTGGATGAATTTGCAGTCGAAGTTCGATCTCGAAACGGCACAGGATGCGCTGGCACGGAGAATCGAGGATGAAGTGAAGCCGATGAAGAGGGCTTCTTAGGCTTATTCCGGTTCTTGATGATGAGATCTTCGGGTGGGTGCCGGAGTCTTGCTACCTGTCGAGGTAGATAAGACGCTTTTGCGTTCGATCCAGTTCGGCAATTCGAACGGTGTTAAGTCGGAGCACAGCCGCAGCCGTGGACGTCGGATAGTTGCAAGAACGCAGGATCACGACCCGTGCCGACTACACTTGGTTGATTAACTTCGAAATCGCTGTCGGTGGAGACGAGGATGAAGTTTCCGGTCGAGGCGTATTCGAGGATTCGCGAGTCCCCGGCCCCGGCGAGTCCATTTCGGAGCGCGCTCTCGGAATCAGGAAAGAGGTCGTTCAGCAACTCGATCAGCTTCGCTGAGAGGCTCTCATCGAAGAGCAATTTCATCCGCTAGAGTTTTTGTGCGACGCTAGTTCGGCCGCGAACGCGTAAACTGCGCGGAAATCGTCTAGTTCAAGCTGGCGATAGTCGGCGAGAATCTGCTGCTCTGACGCGCCGTTGGACAGTCACTCTAGGATTTCTTGAACAGTCATGCGATGTCCGGGAATGCAGGGCTTGCCGAAACGCACTTCGGGATCAATGGTGATGCGTTCCAGTATCGCGATGTGGGCTGCCGACATGAAATACCATCTTCGTTGTAAAGCGGCCGTGCGCGAGTGCGTCACCCACGCTCCCGGGTAGCCGCCGCGCTCGTCGCAGGGCGACGTTTCCAACCTGAGGGCGATTGAAACGAGAAAGTTATGGTGATTTCATCGAGCGGTGTCAGCGAGTGTCCGCATCAAAGGAATTTAATCGAACCAGCGGAATTTTCGCCTGGCGAGGCGGGTTAGAAAAAAGGTGCCGAGTCTTCGCGCATTTCTATCCGTCATTCTCCTGACCGCCGCGGCGTCGCCAGCCTTGGCGCAAACCACGATTAATCTTTCTCACGACTTAGTCCAGCTCGGGATCACGAACCAGCACATGGTTCCGAAAATCTCCACGCTGGACTCGCAGCCTTTATTCGTAGCCGCGCTGCAGTACGTTCAGAGCAATCCCGTGCAGTTGGTGACGGCCGATCCCGGAGCGTACTATTTCTTGGCGCCAGCCGACAACCCAGCTATCTATGTCTAATTTCCGCCCCGGACGAGTGTCACTTTCGACTTTCAGGGTTCGACTCTCTATTTGAAGGATGGCCGGAAGCGCGGCTTCGATATCGAGAATTGCCAAAGCAGGCCGCGCGGGCATCTGGGTTGGTGAAGTCAACGGGGGCAAATCACGGGCAACCTGATTGCACGATGGAATCAACACCCCGAACTACCGCCTGAGGGCGTAAATTCTTTTCCAGGCGATTTCGCGGAACCTTTGGTGACTCGTTTCAGCCAGAATATCGATACCCCGGCAATGTCATGGACACGAGTTCCACGGTGCAACACGCAGTCAGCCTGAGTCCGGCGTCTGCATCACCCGGCGGGGGGCGCTTCCAATGGATCTTTCGCGGTGCAGGTGAATGTACCGAGTTTTGGCTGGGCCGCCATCAGCGATTCTTCATGGCTTACCGTGGCTTCGGGCGCTTCAAGAATGGGCAGTGGAATCGTTACGTACGAAGTCGCGCCGAACACGATAGCGTCGCCACGCACGGGTTCGATCACTGTTGCTGGGGGGTGGCCTTCGTCTTAAACACAAGCTGGAGCAGCGAACCTGCCGGTCTTCGGCGCAGCGGGGGTGACCAACGCGGCGAGCTATGCCAGTGGAACTGTCTCTCGCGGCGAAATCGTCAGTATATTGGGCACCAACTTGGGACCGGCACTCCCCGCCGGAGCGACGCTCGATAGCAACGGCCTGGTATCGAAACAGATCGCCAACACCCTAGTGCTGTTCGATGGCGTACCGGCGGCGATGGTCTACGCCCTCGGCGAATCAAACCAGCGTGATCGCGCCTTATGAGGTTCAAGGCACGCGCAGATGGTCGTTACTTATAACGGCGCGACTTCACCGTCCGCCAGGCTCAGCGTCTCACCAAGTGCGCCCGGGCTACCGCCGATAGCAGTGGCAAAGGCCCGGATGCATTCCTCAATTCGGACGGCAGCCTGAATTCGTCCGCCAATCCCGCTGCGAAGGGATCGATCGTCGTGCTATGGGCCACGGAGAGAGTGCCACGTCGCCCGCCGGCATGGACGGCAAAGTCGCGGTTCCGTCGTATACGGTTCCGTTGCTGCCGGTGGTGACCATCGACGGCATCGCGGCGGAAATCGAATACAAGGGTGGAGCGCCGGGCGAAGTCGCTGGAGTGATGCAGATCAACGTGAAGGTTCCAGCTCAAACCAATTCCGGCAATGTGCCGGTGTTCCTGACGGTCGGAAACACTAAAACACAGAATCTCGTAACGCTTGCTGTGCAGTAAGGTTGTGAGGACGCAAGCAGGAGTGCGTGCGCCACAGCTACTCCGGGTCTTTGATGATCAGCTCTTCTGGCGGCGCGCCGGCTTCATACATCTTCGCTGCATCGAAAAAACCCGAGACGGACAAGTGCATTCGCACATCGTCCTTGGTCTTGTTCTGCCAGAACCAGCCGTGGACGCCCGTGGTTGGGGCCGTGAACGAGCCGTGGGACTCGCGCTTGCCGACCTTATCCAGCAGGTAGCTTTCGAAATAGTCAGGCTTGGGCTTGACGTCGGGTTCGCCGTGCAGTTCGAATTGCAGGAGACCGTCGGCTTTCCAGGCGTAAATCATGGTCGCGCCTTTTTGCATATGGTACTTAATCTCAAATCCTTCGCCGGGATGGAGGCCGATCTCCTCGGTGTCAATTTTGTAAGTCGCCGGCTGGAGCGTGTTGATGCCGGCACTGGCGGGCGTGGCGCGGCCGCCGGAATCGGATTGCGAGATGCCGGTGAGGTGAAGCAGTGCGCCGGTGCGGAGCGGGTCGATTCCGTATTCGGCGGGCAGGACGGTGGCGAAGAGAAGCAGGAGCGAAACGGCAAGCGCGATGAAGGTCGCCTTGACGATGGCGGCTTTGGCTGGTGCTTCAGCGGCGATGAGTTCTTGTTCGGTCATATCAGGCGGGGTGAACATATCCGGCGAGCTGATATCCGACGAGAAGGAATCCGACGGTCATCAGAACGGTGTTGGTGACGAAGGCGTGGCGGAGATAGCCGGGACGCGTGCGCCAGATGCCAAGCACGATGAGCACGGCAGTAAGCGCCAGCACCTGGCCGATTTCGACGCCCACGTTGAAGCTGATGATGTTGGCCACGAGTCCGTCGCGCGGGATATCGAGTTCCTGAAGTTTGGTGGCGAGTCCAAAGCCGTGGAACAGGCCAAAAATCAAAACGGCGAGCTTGGTGTTGGGCTGGAATCCGAAAAGGCGCTGGAAGCCGCCCATGTTATCGAAGGCTTTGTAGACTACCGAGAAGCCGATGATGGCGTCGATGATGTAGGAGTTCGCGTGAATGCCGCCGAGTACGCCGGCCAGCAGCGTGAGGCTGTGGCCGACGGTGAAGAGACTGACGTAAAGCATGATGTCTTTCAGGCGGTAGAGGAAGAAGATGACGCCGACCAAGAACGCGAGATGGTCGTAGCCGGTGACCATGTGCTTCGCGCCGAGATAGAGAAATGGGAAGATGGCGACGCCATTGTTGGATTGGACGAAGATGGCGTCCTGCTTCGAGACGTTGTGAGCGCTCGCGAGAGCCGGCATGAGTAACGCGGCGATGATTAGAGCGAGCGCGATGAACGCGCGGCGAGGATGCATCTAGTTGACCAAGGCCTGATAGACCATCACGCGCGCCTGGCGCCAGACCTGGTTGAGATAGAGCTGCGGACTTTGCGCCATGAAGACTGCGACAAGCTTAGTCTGGGGATCGACCCAGAAGAGCGTGCCGGTGATTCCGCCCCAGGAGTAGTCGCCGACCGAGCCGGGCATGGGATTGCGGCCGGGATCGACGCGGACGGCGAAACCGAGTCCGAAGCTGGTACCCATCTCGGGGACCGGGCCGAAGGGGCCGATGGCCAGGGCGACGGGCGTGTGGCGTTCGACTTTGGAATCGAGCTGATCGGAGGTCATGAGGGCGATGGTCTTGGGCGAAAGGATGCGGACGCCCTCAAGTTCGCCGCCGTTAAGCAGCATCTGACTGAAGCGCGCGTAGTCGCCGGCCGTGGAAAGCATGCCGCCGCCTCCCGAGAATACATTGGGCTTTTTGGTGGCGTCTTCGAACGGTGCGTTCTGCGCACCATCGGGTTTGGCCAGGCGAGAGACGGACTCTGGCTTCACCCAAAACCCGGTGTCAGGCATCTTCAGAGGACCAGTGATGCGCTCGCGAACAAAGGTATCGAGATCCTTGGCGCTGGCGACTTCGACGACGCGGCCGAGGACATCGACGCCCACGCTATATTCCCAGAACTCGCCGGGCTGGTGAAGCAGCGGCATCGTGGCAATCGTCTTGACCATGGCTTCGAGCGATGGCGCGTTGAAGATCGGTGCTTTGCGGTACATCTGATCGACCGGTGAGTTGCCGAACAGGCCATACGTCAACCCCGACGTGTGGCGCATGAGGTCCTGGACGGTCATCGGTCGCTTGGGCGCTGCGCCTTCGGGGCCGACCTTCACGTCTTTGAACTCGGGAAGATACTGCGCGACCGGCGCGTCGACATCGATCTTATTTTCTTCGGCCAGGATCATCGCGGCGACGGTCGTGATCGGCTTGGACATTGACGCGATGCGGAAGATGGAATCTTTTTTCACTGGCGTCTTCTCGGCGCGGTCTTGAAAGCCGACGGTGTCATAGAAAGCGATCTTGCCGTTGCGAGCGATTAGCAGAACGGAGCCGGGTGTGCGCTTGGCCTCAACGTCGGCTTTGAAAACCTCATGGGCAGTTTCGAGGCGTTTGGAAGAAAATCCTACTTCTTCCGGCTTGCTGGCCATCGGGAGTTGAGCGAGAGCAGCTGCCGAGCTGAATAGGGCGGCGGCGACGAGTACGTGAAATCTCGAAGTCGAACGGGGCATGGGTCCAGTCTAACGTGCGGCAGATTCAGGTTACAATGCCCGGCGAAGGAGGTGGGTATGCGCAGATTGGCGGTTGTTGCAGCGGGTTTGGCGGCGTTGATCGCCGCGCTGATGGGGCAAGAGCAGCGGCGAGTTCCAGGCGATCACACGCGCGTGCCGCCGGCGAGAGTGCCATCGGTGATCATGAAGGCGGGTGAGATTCAGGCGGAGCTGAACTCGCTCGATCCGAAGCTGATTGAATCAAAGACGGGCGGAGCGGTGAATGTGGGGAGCGGCTATCACTGCGTGGTACGGCGGCGCGTGAGCGGTCCCCAATACGCGATCACGCATACACGCGATTTGGGGTATCTCGTGATCACGAGAGGGAGCGCTACGCTGGTGACAGGAGGGACGCTGGTTCCGCCCACGATCGACAGCGACATTTATCCGAATCCGGATCCGAACGCGACGATTCGAAGCGCGTCGGGAGTGCAGGGCGGGAGGGCGCGTAAGATCGGCGTGGGCGATGTGATCGTGAATCCGCCCGGGACACCGCACTGGTTGAGCGAGATCGACGGGACAATTGAGTATGTCGAGATCCGCGTGCCGAATGTGGATCCGGCGCCGGGCGTGGAACGGGCGATTGTTGCGTCGGCGGCGGGCAGGTAAGTCGTGATCGGAGCCAACGTAATGAAATGTAATTGTTGATGGTACGCGCGACCGAAGGTTCTAATGTTCAAATTTTCGTAACGGCTCGCCGCTACATTCAAAAGCAGATCGAAGGCGACTACAGCTTCCCAACGGCGCAACAGTGCGTGAACCCGTCCGTTGTGACGCCTTTTTATCCCTACTCGCTGACCGCCAACCACCATGTCTCTACAGACCGTCTGGCTACCACGACCAACGGCGTCAACTTCACGGACCTCGGCGCAGTGAACGAGCTCAATGATTCCACGACGGTCTCCTAGGTCGGCATCCGCCCAACGGTGGACTTGTTCTGCTGCCGAACGGCAATTGGGGCTTGTTCTTCGGCGACGGCAACTGCATCGATGCCGATTCCGATTCGTTCCATGCCATCGCCTACGCCGAATCCAGCGACTTTGTGAACTGGATCGTCTACAACGGGATCAACAACCCCATTGCCTCGCGCCCGACTGCCACACTCACCGATCAAGCCACTGGCACAATGATGACCTTTCCTGCTAACACCCCAGTGGTGGGCGCCACTCAGCCGTGGTTTGCCGGCCGTGTTTATGCTCCGAGTGCCATCGTCAGTTCCACGGGTACGGGCGTTACCTTGGTTTTCGCTGGCTACGATCAGCGTTACGCCGCTAAGGGCAAAGCAAAGGATCTATCGAGCTACCGCAACGTCGGGCAGGTCTTGCTGTCCTCGGGCGGCGTGGTTCTTCCCTGACAAACGGCGGATTTGCGGGCGGGGACAGCCCGCCTGCGCGACGCCTATAATGGTTTCAAGCTCCGATGAAACCGTTGTTCCGCCCCAGTCTGGCATTTATCGTCTTCGCTTTTCTACTGAACGGGCAAGCTAAGAACGAAAGCGCCGCAAAGAACGCGCCTTCGCAGGCGCAAGCCGCGGGGCAGAATCCCGAACCGCGGATCACGTTAGATGTTTCGCGCGTCGCGATGCTTTACACGGTGTCGGACAAGCGCGGGCGCTTCGTGACGGATCTCAATAAAGACGATTTCGAGGTCTTCGAGAGCAAAAGGCCGCAGAGCATCATCGAGTTTTCTGCGGAATCGGATCTGCCGCTGAGGCTGGCGATTTTGATCGACACTAGCAACAGCATTCGCGACCGGTTCCATTTCCAGCAGGAAGCGGCGACGGCGTTCATCGATGGGACGATCCGGCCCAAGCAGGATCGCGCGATGATTGTGAGTTTCGACACCGCCGCGGAATTGGTGGCGGATCTCACCGACGATGTGGCGCAACTGGAGAAAGCTGTGCAGAGTCTGCGGCCGGGCGGTGGGACATCTTTGTACGATGCGATTTTCTATGCGTCGCGCGACAAGCTGATGCAGGATCAGCCGCTCTACAAATTCCGGCGCGCGATGGTGATCTTGAGTGACGGCGAGGACAACCAGAGCCGCTATACACGCGACCAGGCGCTCGAGATGGCGCAGAAGGCCGACGTCACGATATACACGATTTCCACGAACATCACCCGCATCGAAAGCGACGGCGATAAAGTGCTGCGGTATTTCGCGGCCGAGACCGGCGGGCAAGTTTTCTTTCCCTTTAAGGCGAGCGACCTGAACCAGTCGTTTGAGAATATCGCGAACGAACTTCGTCACCAGTACAACATCTTTTATCGTCCTGATCCGCTGAAGACCGACGGGCTGTATCATCCGGTGGAAATTCGCGTGAAGGGACGTAAGGATCTGATTGTGCGCTGCCGGAAAGGCTACTACGCGCCGAAGATTTAGCGAGGAGTCATGAAAAAGCTCGCGCTGTTCGCCGCGGCGGTCTGTCTCTGCGCGGTGGCAATTCTACTTGCCGCAGACCCATGGCAGTCGAAGCCATACACCGAATGGAGCGAGAAGGACATTCAGAAGGTCCTGACCAACTCGCCGTGGTCCCGTGCTGTGAGTGTCAGCAGCGGTCAACAGAGTTCTGCTGGGAATACGATAGGACGCGATGACGGATCGAGCCGGCCGGCGGGGGCGAGTGCTTCAACTGGGCCCGGCATGATGCAGCCCAACGGCCAGGAAAGCGGCGTCGCCCGCGATCGAATGGGCGATATTTATTCACAGGGGACTGAGTCGAACTCCATCGTTCTGATGGTGGTTTGGCAAAGCGCGATGCCCGTGAGGCAGGCGCTGGTGCGGCGCCGGTTCGGTACAGAAGGCGCCGGATCGGCCGACGCGAAGAAATTCCTGGATGAGAACGCGAACTACCTGATCGCGGTTTCGGGCATCACGCCGCAAATGGTGCGCGCCCAGTTGGCGAAGTCCGCGATTCTCGAGAAGACGACGCTCGCGGCGAAGGGCAAGGACGCGCTGCATGCGACGGATATTCTGATCAGCCCGAGCGGAAAGGTCACGGAAGCGGTTTTCGTTTTTCCGAAGACGGCCGTGTTTGCGCTCGAGGACAAGGAAGTCGAGTTTTCGACGCAGATCGGCGCCGTTGAAGTACGGAATAAGTTCCGCCTGAAAGACATGGTGGTGAACGGCGCGTTGCAGCTCTAAAGTGCCAAGTTTCGGTCTCAGATGTCAGGTACAATAGAGTTCTCCCCCGAAACATTTCTCCGAAGGATGTACTTATGGACGAAAAAGAACGCGCGCGGACTTTGGGGCTGACGCTCGGCCAAATCGAGAAACAGTTCGGCAAAGGGTCGATTGTGCGGCTGGGCTCAAAGGAGGCCGTGGTGCCGGTTTCGACCATCTCCACCGGCTCGATCTCGATGGATTATGCGCTCGGTGTGGGCGGATTCCCGCGCGGCCGGATCATCGAAATTTTCGGGCCGGAGTCGTCCGGAAAAACGACGGTCGCGCTGCAGGTAGTGGCCGAGGCACAGCGCGGAGGCGGGATGGCCGCGTTCATCGACGTGGAGCACGCGCTTGATCCGATCTATGCGCGCAAGCTCGGAGTGGACGTCGACAATCTTCTAGTCTCGCAGCCGGATTATGCAGAGCAGGCGCTCGAAATCACCAACGCGCTGATTGCCTCGGGATCGATCGATGTTCTCGTGGTCGACTCGGTCGCGGCGCTAGTTCCCAAGTCCGAACTTGACGGCGAGATGGGCGACAGCCACATGGGCGTGCAAGCGCGGCTGATGTCGCAGGCCATGCGCAAGCTCACGGGCAATGTGTCGAAGTCGAATACCTGCCTGATTTTCATCAACCAGATTCGCGAGAAGATCGGCGTGATGTTCGGGAATCCCGAGACCACTACAGGCGGACGCGCGCTGAAGTTTTATTCGTCGGTGCGTGCCGATATCCGGCGAATCGCCGCCATCAAAGAAGGCGAGACGGTGGTTGGTAACCGCACCAAGGTGAAGATCGTGAAGAACAAGGTTGCGCCACCGTTCCGCGAGGCCGAGTTCGACATTATTTATGGCGAGGGGATTTCGCGCGAGGGCGATTTGATCGATCTCGGCGTGGCGCAGAACCTGATCGAAAAGAGCGGATCATGGTATAGCTACAAGGGCGACCGGATCGGGCAGGGCAGGGAAAATGCCCGGCAGTTTCTGAAAGACAACCCGGACGTGCGTGCGTCGCTGGATGTCGAACTTCGCAAGGCACTGGGGATGACGCGCAAAGAGGCTACTCCCGCCGCTGGTCCCGTGCCGGTGGAAACACCGAAGCCGGCCGCGGCGAATGCCGGGCGATCGCGATAGAGGACTTAATGCTGCCGGGCGGCGTGCCTGTTTTCAGCCCGCTGCTTATCTCGTTCACAGTGCTGCCTGAAACTGGGGTGGAAGTACTTTTGAGTCTCTTGCTGCTTGGCCAGCCGCTCGTTCCCTACGTTTGTTCTCGAACATTCTTCTGTCCGCGATGGCCACCAGATCCTCCACGGTGCGGCGATCGAGCCCAAATTGCGCGGCACCGATGCTCAGGCTGACAATCGATTCTCCACAAGCTTCCACAGCAGCGGCGCGCGACCGCCGCTGGATATGCACGTCCCGCATCTGCAAAGACTCACCGTCTAGGCCCGGAAGCACGCTCGCGAATTCATCACCGCCCGTTCGAGCCACGTAGTCGTATTCGCGACAGCTGTTCCTGAAGGTGGTCGCGACGAGCTGGAGCACTCGATCTCCGGTGAGATGACCGAATCTATCATTTACTTCTTTGAAAGCGTCCAAATCGCAAACCAGAACGGACAAGAGCGCGGAGGTTCGTTCGCAGCAAGCCAGTTCGGCGTCTAAGTGTGCGAATAGCGATCGCGTATTCGGGCGGCCCGTCTAGTAGTCGCTGGTCGCTGATGCAGTGGCCTTCCGATATATCAGAGCGCTCCGGATCACTACGGCGAGCTTGGACGTGATAGCTTGGACAACTCTCAGCTGATCGCGGCTGAAGGCGTCTGCCTCCTGGCTGTATAAGGTCAGCACACCGACCACCCCTGAGCAGTCCTCGAGCGGTACTGACAAGGCCGACGATAGGCTGCTGAATTTCGCTGGGTTAGTTAAGTGGCCCGTCTCGACGGACGGATTTCCATTTACGATCAGTTTTCTGTTTTCGGCCACCCAGCCGGACAATTCCTGACCAAGTGGCATCTCAAGAGAAGAGAACAAAACAGAGCGCGGTCTTCGCCCGATACGAGCTTTGGGATCAGCTTGTCGCTCTGAGAAGCGTACACTGCGAAAGTATCGAAGGGAACGAGCTGCTTCAATCGCATTGCCAGCACGGATAGAGTTCCCGGAGGCTCAAGAGAGTTCCCGAGCTCGATTGCCATTTCATATAGCATTTGTACTTCCTGGCGCGCCGCGGCGACAGATTCCAGAAAATTTGCTGGCGCGGAGTCCTGCTTCAGGATTTCCGGCTTGGCGCTCACTTGCTCAAACCAGCATCAGGCGCCGCGCTGCGCTCGACATTAATTCGTGACCACACCAGCGGTTCGGATGCTTGCACAGTGCGCGCCAGAGCTTCCAAGTCCCGATAGCGCCACCGGAGCACATCAACGATCTGGGGATCGAAACTGATGCCGGACTGTTCAACACGCATTTCCATGGCCTGATCGAGCGTGTCAACATCATCAGCTTGCGCGTGCTCGACAGCAACAGTTCGGCGACTGACGGTACGGTGATTGCCGCCATCGAACGCGCAATTCAACTCAAGACGCAATACAACATTCGCGTCATTAACCTTTCGCTTGGCCGGCCCGTGTTTGAAAGCTACTCCCTAGATCCGCTTGCCAGGCGGTTCAGTAGGCGTGGAACGCGGGATTTGTTGTTGTCGTGGCGGCGGGGAACGAAGGACGGAATAACACCTACGACAATCAAGGGTACGCGACGATCAACGCGCCCGCGAACAGCCCCTATGTCATCACCGTGGGTGCGATGAATACACTGGGCACGTTTGACGACTTACGACGACAAAATCACCAGCTACAGTTCCAAAGGTCCGACACTGATAGACCATATCGTGAAGCCGGATCTGGTTCCACCAGGCAACCGTATGTACTCGATGGAACCGAACGGCGGTTCTATGGTGCAGACGTATCTGAACAATCGCGTGGCGTGGTCCAGCTATGATTCGTCGAAGGCCGCGAGTCCATCGCCGGACTACTTTGAGCTCCAGTGGCACGTCCATGACAGCTCCGCTAGCAAGTGGAACCGCTGTTCTTCTGATCCAGCAGGATTCAACGTTGACGCCCGATCAAGTGAAGGCACCGCGACGGATCCGGTCACGGGAATCGTTTACATCAGTGAAAACGATGTATTCACGGTTGGTGCCGGATACCTGAATGTCCCAGCGGCATTGAATAACTCGGCGAAGGCTACTCTTCCAGCCACATCGCCCTCAGGACAGTTTATTTTCTTTACTCAGACCGTGAGTCTAGTCACGCGAACTGGAGCCATCTGGGTTCCGGCACTGTTCGGGGCGATGCTTTAACGGTGGCGATTAATGGCGATAACTAACCGCGACCACGCTAAGGCTGCGACTACTGGTTCACTACCAAACCGGTGCCGGAATCCAGAAATAATTTCGGTGTCGCGGGACCGCTGAAGTTAAACATGTTCAGAAGCGATCCGGCCAGCACGTCGAACGACTGATCGCCGATCCGGCCCAGATTCCAGTTGTCCTCGATGAATCGCAGGATGGAAGTCGTGTCGGTCAGCGACGAATCCACGAAGTTTTGCTTGGCGAACGGCGAAATCACGAGCAACGGCAGGCGCGTTCCGTAGCCGCAGCGATCGAGGTAGGCGCCGGGTGCGGGCTTGCCGCACATGCCGGTGGGACCCAGCAGTGAATCGTTCGCCGGATCGTTCGAGTAGTTCACGATGGGCGGCATCACGTGGTCGTACCAGCCGTCGGAATCGTCGTAGGTGATAAAGACTGCGGTGCTGTTCCAAACAGGCAGCTCCTGAAGAGCGTTGATCGTATCGACCAGGTAGCGCTGCTCTGCGAGCACCGTTGAATCGGCGGGATGGCCGGTGTTGGCGCTTGCGAATTTTATAAAGCTAACCGCAGGCAGATTACCGTAGATCGCCGCGTTCCAGAAATCCGCAAGGCCGTAATTGTGGTTGGCTTGATCTGTAGTGCCGATGGTGTCGACGGACACTGGCGGCAGGTGGTGCGGATTCGATGTGGACTTGTAATACATGAACGGGTCGTAATGGTTGTTATAGGCGGGATCGCAAATCGCCGTGCCATCTGAGTTGCGCCCGATCGCGGAAAAGGAGGCATAGAACCAGCCCCAGGTCACACCCGCGGCGTTGAGCAAATCGCCGACATTCTTACTGGTCATCTGGATGGTGCCCGTTCCGCCACAATCATCGTATCCGGCGTTGAGATTCGCGATCACCGAGCCGTTGGCCACTTTGCCCGAGATCGAACTGACGCTGGTCTGGTGAGTCTGACCGGAGACCAGATTTAAATGGCCCATTACGGTGGTGCCGAACTCGGTGTCGAAGAAATTGTCGCTCATCGCGAAATGCTGAGCGTAGTTCCAGAGCGCCGTTACGGTGTTTCCGTCGTAGTAGCCCATGTTGGAGCCGGTTGGGCAGCCAGTACCGTTCGTGCTCTCAGGGAACTTGTCAAGCAGTCCGCCGTCGTAGGCGTTCTGCTCGTCGGTGTAGTGGTTGTCGTTGTCGCACAGCATCTCCTGCGTGCGGTTCAGCCGGAACGGTTTGGTTGAATTGGGATTGTTGGCGATCAGCGACGGCGTCAGACCGTTCACGCTGGGCGTGTTCGCGAGCGGGGTGAACTGCGGTTCGCCGGGCGGATTCAACGCGTTCGGGTAGGTGCCGAAGTAATGATCGAAAGAATTGTTCTCGTCGAAGATAACGATGACGTGCTGGATGGGCGTCGCTGGTGTTGTCGGGGTCGCGGTCTGTGCGTTCATCAGTAGCGGGGAGAGACACGTCGCCGTTAGCGCGGCGATGGCCGCTTTGAGAGGATTCATTGTCATGTTTGGCTCGTAATAACTTACGCGCCTCGTGTTACGTGTTGATGAAAAGAGCATTATCTTTTGCAGGAGTTTAGCTATTGTGACCGCTATCTAACTAAGTCCCGGTTCGCGAAACCGCCGCCTGCCAGCGTGAATCTAGTTAGTTGCTGAGAATCCCGGACAGGGCGAAAGCCCGGAAAGGGAGACGCAATGAAAAGGCAAGCCCACCGATAACCGGCATCGATCGCCGGGGTTCCCTTAGAAAAGCAATTGCCACAGAGGCGCTTCGACTAGGAAGTGCGCATGTGGAAACTATTCGCGGCTGGAATTGCGCTTGCGCTGGTATGATGATCGCGAACTACGCGGTGCACTTTGTTGAACCGGTCGAGCGATGCAGCCGTCGCCACAGGATATGTGATTTTGTTCGCCCTGTTCTCGCTCGGTGGGCTTTATCGCTCGCCGCCGCTAGGGGCAGGTAGCTGAAAAAGAAGGAAGCTATGACTCGCATTTTCGCTGTCACAAT
>Ga0126373_10001986_pt1 | contig 14866 bp, 12 predicted proteins | sample PanSoiMetPlot_11_FD_92545 | JGI IMG/M metagenome (GOLD analysis project Ga0126373, IMG submission 92545) | Tropical forest soil microbial communities from Panama - MetaG Plot_11 | ecosystem: Environmental > Terrestrial > Soil > Tropical forest > Bulk soil | place: Panama | collected 2016-02-17 | reverse complement strand
TCTGGCCATCCCACCTTCAACGCCTCGGAGATCTTCGGCAGCGCCTTTGCCGCCGGCATTTCCACCTACAGCTACCATCCGGGTAACGACCGCACGGTTCCAAACACGCTAAGCGTCTGGGGAACGCAGGTGGGCCTAGATTCGATCACCTTCATGCTGAAAGAGTTTTGGCCCGATCTCCGCCGCGCCATCAAAAAGCATCACTAGGTTTTTCAGGTTTTTATAGGGCGTCCTAGGCCGGAATCGGGCGTGTGGCAGCCGATATACTGGCCGAGGCGGCCGCACGTGCTGCAGCGGCCAAGTGGGAGCGGACCGACCGTCGCTTCCGCTTCGTTCTCGACTTCGCTCGTCCAGACAGAATGAGATGGCGGAGCTTCACCCGTGCCTTGTGCAGCTGCGACTTCGAATTGCCGATCGAGCACTGGAGGATCTTCGAGATCTCGTCGTGGCCGTACCCCTCGACGTCATGCAGCGTGAAGATGGCCTTGTAGCCCGGAGGAAGCTGGGCAATGGCGCGTTGGAGGGTCATGCGATCCAGCGTGCCAGCGAGCCGCAGGTCAGGTGCGCCGATATCGCGGGGCGCGGCGCCGAATTCATCGTCCGAATCGGGAAAGTCATCGAAGGAAGTGGTATGGGGCTGCTTCTTGCGAAAGCGCATCAAGACGGCGTTGAAAGTCAGGCGGTGCAGCCACGTGGTGAAGGCCGAATCGCCACGAAACGTATGAATTTTGCGGAAGACTTGGAGGAAGGCTTCCTGTGTGAGCTCTTCGGCGTCGAGCGGGTTGTTGACCATGCGGAAACAGAGCGCGTACACCCGGCGGCTGCACAGCCGGTAAAGCTGCTCGAAGGCGGCTGTGTCTCCCGATTGCGCCCGCCGGATGATCTGCGGGTCGATGGGTTTCGATACCTCACCGGAGGCGCGACTGCCCGGCGCCGATTCGGTAGCGACAGTTGCTCCCGGCGGAGGCACTGCCGCCGCTTGAGGCAAGGTACTCACCGGCGCCACGCGGCGCGCAGGAGGTACGCGTTCCGGCTTGCGCCTAGGTTCCACCGGGAGTGCTGCGGCAACGCGCAGCTCGCAATGAGGACCGACTATCGCGGCAACAGACATACCAACGAGACCTGCCCTTTCCTGGATTTATTCCAATTCGCGTTCTTCAGAGAACCACGCATCATGCAATGTGACGTGAGAACGGGCGGCGCGATACTATTCAATCCCTTTCCACTCACTATCCGTGTAAGTCGTTAGAATTACGAGAGATGGCTGGCTTCGCGATGAAAGCCGCGCGCGGAATGCCGGGAAGGTGCTATGCTCGCACCAGAGTTATGGCGCTTGGGAAGCGGCCAACCCTTGTCCGCTTCGCAAACTGCGAAGTTGACCTGCCGGCAGGCGAAATTCGCAAAGCCGGCATTCGAATCCACATTCAGCACCAGCCGTTCCGGATACTGGAGGCTCTCCTCGAGCGGCCCGGCGAGGTGGTGACGCGGGAAGAGCTGCGCTCGCGCATCTGGCCCAACGAGTCCTTCGGTGATTTCGACCAAGCCCTGAACATTGCGGTGACCAAGTTGCGGAATGCACTGGGCGATTCCGCAGAGAGGCCCCGCTTTATCGAGACCCTTCCGCGCCGCGGCTACCGCTTCATCGCGGACGTGCAGCAGCCGCCTGCGTCCGCGTCAATCGTCGGCAAAAAGATGCTCGTAGTGCTGCCCTTTGACAACCTGAATGGCGATCCGGGCCAAGAGTACTTTGTCGACGGCCTCACTGAGGAGCTGATTGCGCAGCTGGGGCAGCTGAATCCAAAGCGGCTCGGGGTCATCGCCCGGACTTCGGCCGTCCAGTACAAGGCGACGAAGAAGTCGATTCGCGAAATCGCCAAGGAATTGAATGTCGAGTACGTCCTCGAAGGCAGCGTGCGCCGTGAAGGGGAGCGCGTGCGGATTACGGCGCAGCTCATACAAGTAGTCGACCAGACGCACCTCTGGTCGCAAAGCTACGACCGCGAGATGCGCGACATTCTGGGCGTGCAGCAGGATGTGGCGCGTCACGTGGGGCGCGCCATGGCGTTCGAGTTGTTCCCGGAGCATCCGGGCCCGCGAATACCGGCGGTGACAGATCCGGCTGCGCACGAGGCGCTGTTGCGCGGGCGTTTCTACTGGGGCCAGCGCAGCGAAGAGGCAGTGAAGAAGGCGATTGAGTTTTTCGAGCAGGCGCTGGCACTCGATCCGCGGCTCGCGCCCGCCTATTCGGGGCTCGCGGATTGCTCGACGCTGCTCTGCTGGTTCGGCGCCCTGACGCCGAACGAAGCGGGGCCGCGCGCGGGCGATGCCGCGAAGCGCGCGCTGGAACTGGATGCGACGCAAAGCGAAGCACACGCCTCGCTGGCCCTGGTTCATTACTGGTACGAGTGGGACTGGGCGCGGGCCGAAGACGAGTTCCGGCGGGCGATTGCGTTAAACCCCAGCTACGCGGCAGCGCACCACTGGTATTCCGCGTACCTCACTTCATTGGGCCGATTGGACGAGGCGCAGAACGAACTGCAGCGGGCGCGCGAGTGCGACCCATTGTCGCTGATAATCCACATGAGCGGTGCCGACGTATTTTTCTTCAGCCGGCAATACGCTCGCGCGGCCGAGCACCTGCAGCGGCTGCTGGAACAGGCGCCGCGATTCGCGCCGGCATTTTTCAACTTGGGCCGTGTCTTTGTTGAGGAACACAAGTACGACGATGCCATCGCGGCCTTTGAAAAGGCAGCGCAGCTCTCCGGGAAGCGCGAGGCATTTCCAGCGCTCGCCCATGCGTATGCTCGCAGTGGGCGCGCAGCCGAGGCTCGCGCGATCCTGGAAGAAATGCAGAAAGGTGCGGACGGACGCTATCTGGCGGCGCCGCTCTTGGCCCGGATTCACCTGGGACTAGGCGAGCGTGAGCATGCGATAGAACGCCTCGGGCAGGGCGTCGCAGAGCGGTCGTTTTGGATGACGATGCTCAAGATGGACCCGGTGTACGACGAAATTCGCGGCGACCCGCGATTCCACGAATTACTGCGCCGCGTGGGGTTCACTTCATGATTGGCCTGCGTGTTCGCGGCGCGCAAATCGCGCCAACAACAAATCGGTGCGTCCGGGAGAAACGGACGCTCCTATTAAGCGATCCTCCTAGCTCGTCTAGTGGCAGTGAACCGACACACCGATACGGCCGGTCGGAACTGTGCCGCCGACCCAATCCACGTTTACCGAGATGACGTCGCCGGCATTCACCGACACGGCATGCGTAGTCGCGCCATTCGGGTCGTTGCAAAACGAGTTTACTTCCGGCGACAGACTATCGGTACATCCGATGAGCGTCTGCACGTCATTCTTGAACAACGTGACCTGAGCCTGCGCCGTTACCGACGTGGACAGACCGAACACGTAAAGCGCGTCCACCGTGCACGAAATCGGTACCACCATATCTCCCGCCCAGGTGGACGTCCCGGTCGAGTTCGAGCCGTTCGGCGACATAAAGAACGACACCTGCGTCGGAATTGCGATATTCGTGCCGAAGATGGCGCCCGGGCCCGCCGGACCAACCGGACCTTGCGGCCCAGTGGGGCCTGTCGGGCCCGCGGGACCCGTGAGACCTGTGGGTCCCTGCGGACCTTGCGGGCCAATCGGACCCGTTGGGCCCTGAGGACCTTGCGCGCCTGTTGCGCCGGTGGCACCAGTCGCACCGGTGTCGCCCTTAGGCCCTTGTAGACCCTGAGGACCCGTGGCGCCGACGAGACCCTGCACGCCCTGAGGTCCCGCAGGGCCAGTTGCGCCTGTCAGACCAATCGGCCCCTGAGGACCTTGCGGGCCCGCAGGACCGCTTGCTCCCGTCGGACCCGGAGGAATCATCAACGCCCAGAAATTGGTGGCGACATCAGGCTCCTGGTTCGAGTTAGTAGATGTGGCGACGTAGCCGGAGCTGTTGAAGGTGACTACATCATTCGGGTTGTAATTCGCGGCTGAGTTCCAGGTCCCGCGGAAATTAAAACCGAGACCCTGGGGTCCTTGAGCACCCGTGGGCCCTGTAGGACCTTGCGGGCCAACCGGGCCCGCCGGACCTTGCACGCCCGCAGGGCCCTGCAGCCCCTGAGGACCAGCTGGTCCCGGGACACCCGCGCCACCGCTATCCGCAGAAAGCGAGAAGGGCGAGGCCATTAGGGGAATGCGCCCGTCGGTGAGCAAGCTTTTCTTGTTGGGCCCGATCACATCGAGATAGCGGGACGAGCCGGACGGGAAGAGGTCACTCGGAAGACCACCATTGGTGTTGTTGCCAAGGACGAAGTGGAGGTGGTTTTCATCGCGGAGGCGCAGATTGTTCTCCGCTTCAAAGAACAGGAGATTACCTCCGGTGGACTGATCCCAAACCTGAGCCGTCACACTAAGTGTGTGGTTCTTTTCTTGTTCCTTCGAGTGGTCGATAACCACATTGAAGGGAACCATGCGCGACGTGGGTTGCTGGCCAGAGACGGTCGACGGCACCACAAGCGTAGGCATCGCCAGGAGCGCGAGGACCGCTAACGGACGAAGCAGCCGGGGCATAACTTTCCTCCCTGTGACCAAAACTTTTTCTCAACTTTTTCGTGAGCCAATCGTTCGTACCAATCTTGCGTACTAGGAGTGTGAGGAAACCGGTGGCCGGAAGCACTAGGCCATCCGTACTGAATTTTGGCCGTATCAAATTGAAACACATAGAGAGACCGTGGATAGTACTCGGGTTGAGAACTACAAGGGAACGTAACCCTGGAAGATTTCGAGCGAACGCTACAGCCCTGCGCGGGAGAGGATCTGGGAGACGGCGGCGTAGGGGTCTGTTTTGCGGGCGGTGACTTCGGCGGCGATGCGTTCGAGGTCTTTTTCGGTGAGGTGAGAGCGCGCGACGCGTTCCATGAGGCGCGTTTGGAGCAAGCGAAGGACCCAACCCTTCCAATAGGCGAGTTCGCGTGCACGGCGATTTTCGGCGTGGGCGAAGTGCGCATGGAAAGCGTCGATTTGCTGCACTAGCTCGTCGATGCCTTTGGATTCGGTGGCGATCGTGCGGACGATGGGCGGGCGCCAGCCGTCGCGGTCGGGCACAAGCTGAAGAATGGCGCGGAGCTGCTGTTCGAAGCGGCCGGCACCTTCGCGGTCGGATTTATTGAGGACGAAGATGTCGCCAATTTCCATGAGGCCGGCCTTCAGGGATTGCACGTCGTCGCCCATGCCAGGCATGAGGATGACGAGAGTGCAGTCGGCGAGCCGGACGATTTCGATTTCGCCCTGGCCGACGCCGACGGTCTCGATGAGGATTTGCTGCTTGCCGGCGGCGTCGAGGAGAAGCGCGGTGTCGCCGGCCGCCTGGGCGAGGCCACCGAGGTAGCCGCGCGTGGCCATCGAGCGAATGAAGATACCAGAGTCTGTGGCGTGACCCTGCATGCGGATGCGGTCGCCGAGGATAGCGCCGCCAGTGAAGGGGCTCGAAGGATCGACGGCGATGATGCCGACAGTCTTGTGCGCGGCGCGGTACTGAGCCGCGAGGCGATCGACGAGAGTGCTTTTGCCGGTGCCGGGCGCGCCGGTGATGCCAATGCGGTAAGCGTGGCCGGTGCAAGCGAAGACCTGGCGAAGAATTTCTTCCGCTTCGGCGGTACGGTTTTCGATGGCGGAGACGGCGCGGGAAATGGCGCGGACGTCACCCGCGCGGATTTGGTCGGCCCAAGTAGAGACTGCGGTGGACATTGCGAACAAGAATGAAACCACAGATGCTGAGGCGCTGCAAAGGGCGACCTTGCGTCAGCTTGCCATGCTTCTGCGTAGACCCGCGTAGGACAGCATGAAGGCGACAAGCGGGAGAGCGGAGAGAATTGTGGGTGCCGCGAAGAAATAAAACAGGGAAACGGCCGTCATGGCGGCGAGCCAGACGATGTTGATCGCAACAGCTCGCTGGAGGAGAGGGGACGCTTCGCGGGATAGGGCCAAATCGAGCACGCCGAAGCCGAGCGCCGCAAGCGTGAAACAGATGCTGAAGCCGCGAAAGAGGGTAGAGAGACTGCGAAGCGAGCCCATTAGATTGAATTTGTAGGAATTCGCGAGATCCAGAAAGTCGTGCTCGGTGTCGTTCTGCGGAACGGGAGGGCGAATCACAAAGAAAGCGAATGCACCAAACCCAAAATGATGAGGAGCACCGCGCCAGTTTTGAACAAGCGCCTTCCCCGGCGGTCGCTCATCCCGAGAAGTTATGGCATGAAAAAGAGGGATTTCCCGGATGGCGCCCGAGGGAATGGACGGCCGTCCAGTCAGAGCCGATTTCGATTCCCCCTGATCTGAACTTTGAACTTTACGCATGGGACTGTAAACTTCTTGGCTGCCGTTTGGGCGATTCGGTGCCGTTTTGGTGCGCGCCACGCGTGCGGAGACAACGTTGAAGCTGGGCGATTTGCAGTTTCACATTTTCTCGGATGGGTTCGTTGGGTTGGACGGCGGGGCCATGTTTGGCGTGATCCCGAAGCCGATGTGGGAGAAACGCGTCCAGCCCGATGCGCGGAACCGGATTCGATTGGCGATGAATATTGTGCTGATCCGGTCGGGCGGGAAATGGATTGTCGTGGAGACAGGCGCGGGCGACAAGTTCGACACAAAGAAGCGGGACATATATGCGCAGGAGGGGCCGCACCTGCTCGAGCGGCTGCGGGATTTTTCGCTTAGGCCCGAGGACATCGATATTGTTGTGAACACACACCTTCATTTCGATCATTGCGGCGGGAATACGCGCATCGAGAATGGCAAGGCGGTTCCGACGTTTCGAAAGGCGCGTTACGTGGTGCATCGCGACGAGCTAGAACATGCGAAGAATCCGACCCAGCGCGATCGCGCGAGCTATTTCCCGGCGAACTTCATGCCGATGGTCGAAACCGGGCAGTGGGATTTGGGCGGCGACGAAGTAAAAGTCGCGCCGGGAGTGACGCTGATTTCGGTCCCGGGGCACATTGCCAACATGTACTGCGTGAAGCTAGAAGGCGGTGGGAAAACTGCGTTTCATTTCGCGGATTTAGTGCCGATGACTCCGCATTTGGGCCTGCCGTGGATCATGGGGTACGACTTGTATCCGATGCAGACACTCGAAAACAAGAAGAAATGGATCCCGCGGGTGGGGCGCGGGGAGTGGCTGGCGCTGTTTGGCCATGATCCGAAGATTTCCGCGGCCTATTTGCGCGAACGAGACGGCGAGTGGGAGCCCGAACCGGTGAAGGTGGACTGATGGCGAAGAAGACGGGTGCAGGAAAAGCGAAGAAGTGCGGTGGTGCTGCGGGCGCTAAAGCGGACGTCAAAATCGCGGTGATCGGCGGGAGCGGGCTCTACACCATGCCGGGGCTGACGGACGCGCGCGAAGTGCGCGTGAAGACGCCGTTCGGCGATCCGTCGGACGCGATTGTGGTGGGGACGCTGGAAGGGAAGCGCGTGGCATTCCTGGCGCGGCACGGGCGCGGACACCGCATTTCGCCGAGCGAAATCAACTATCGCGCGAATATTTGCGCGCTTAAAATGCTAGGTGTGGAGCGGGTGATTTCAGCGAGCGCGGTAGGGTCGCTGCGCGACGATTTGCCGCCGCTGGATTTTCTGATCCCGGACCAATTTTTCGACCGCACGCGGCTGCGCACCACGACGTTCTTCGGCGGCGGAGTAGTGGTGCACGTGGGATTCGATAAGCCCACATGCACGCATCTTTCGGCGCACATGGAGGAGGCCTGCGAGCGCGCGGGTGTGAAAGCACATCGCGGCGGTACGTACGTATGCATCGAGGGGCCGCAGTTTTCAACCCTGGCCGAATCGCACACCTACCGGCAGCTGCGATTCGATGTGATCGGAATGACGAACGTGACCGAGGCGAAGCTGGCGCGCGAGGCAGAGCTTTGCTACTCGGCGTTCGCGATGATCACGGACTACGACTGCTGGCATCCGCAACATGACTCTGTAACCGTGACCGAAATCATGGATAACCTCGCTAAAAATGCGGAGAACGTTCAGCGTGCGATCCGCGAAGTGATCCGCGAGCTGCCGGAAGAGCGCACGTGCAAATGCGGATCGGCGCTTGTGCACGCGATTGTGACGGATCGCAGAGCAATTCCGGCCTCAACAAAGAAACGGCTGGCGCCGATCATCGGAAAGTACATCTCGTAGCAAATCCTTGAGAAAGGGCGGACGGGAGAGCGGATGTCACTGTTGGTCGTCGGGTCGGTGGCCTTTGACGGGATTGAAACGCCGTTCGGCAAGGTGGAGCGGACGCTGGGCGGCGCGGCAAGCTACTTCGCGCTGGCGGCCAGCCACTTCACGCCCGTACGTGTGGTGGGCATTGTGGGGGAAGATTTTTCTCCAACGGACGAGGCGCCGCTGCGGAGGCGGCACATCGACCTCGAGGGTGTGGAGCGGGCGAACGGGAAAACGTTTTTCTGGGCGGGGCGCTACAGCCAGAACATGAACGAGCGCACCACGTTGACGACGGAGCTCAACGTATTTGCCGAATTCCGGCCGACCTTGCCGAGATCGTATTGCGATTCCGCTTATATTTTCCTTGGGAACATCGATCCGACGCTGCAACGAAGCGTGGTGGACCAGGTGACGTGCAAGCCGAAGGTGATCGGGCTGGACACCATGAACTACTGGATTGAGCGCACGCCGGCGGAATTGCGCGAGACGCTCGAGCGCACGCAAATCCTGATGATCAATGACGATGAGACTCGCCAGTTGACGGGCGAACACAACTTGATGCGGGCGGCAAAGCATGTCTTCAACATGGGCCCACGCACACTGGTCATCAAGCGCGGTGAGCACGGCGCGTTGATGGTCCACAACAAGTTTTTGTTTTCGGTGCCGGCGTTTCCGCTCGAGGAAGTGCACGACCCGACGGGCGCGGGCGATAGTTTTGCGGGCGGGTTCATGGGTTATCTGGCCGGCGCAGGAAAGGTGAACGAAGCGACGCTGCGGAATGCGATGGTGTACGGCAGCGTGATGGGCAGCTTTGCGGTCGAGCGCTTCGGCGTGGAACGGCTAACAACTGTTACGAAGCCCGAGATTCGGAAACGAGCCCACCTCTTTTCGAAGCTGACTTCGTTCCAGCTGTAGCGCGGCGGCGCGGAACTACGGGCCATTCGTAATTCTGCGAAAGGAGGGGTCCTATGCTGCACGATCTTTCGGCCAATGTAGTCGGGCGGCTGCTGCTGGCGGCGGCGTTGGGCGCGGCTGTGGGAATCGAGCGCGAGCTGCGACGCAAGCCGGCGGGCCTGCGGACGATGATCCTGATCTCGGTTGGTGCGGCGCTGTTTACGGTGATTTCGTATGAAGCGGCGGGATCATTTGGCGGCGACCACACGCGCATCGCCGCGCAAATCATTCCGGGAATCGGGTTCATTGGCGCGGGCGTCGTGCTGCGCGAGCACGGTGCGGTGACCGGAATCACCAGCGCGGCGACGATTTTCGTGATCGCGAGCGTGGGGATGGCGGCAGGCGCGGCGATGCCGGTAACCGCGGTTTTCGCGACGCTGCTCCTGCTGACGTCGCTGATCGTGCTCGGGAAGATCGAAGACCGCTTCGGGCTGCGGACCTGCGTGGTAACGTTCAGCATCGAGACGCCGGACATCGTGACTACATCCGGCAAAGTACATAAGCTGCTGGAAGAGTCAGCAATCGAATCGCAGCGCTGGAAGACCCGGCGTACTCCCGATGGAACACTGCTGGAATTCGATACCGACGTTACATCGGCGCAAGAGCGGGAGCTGGTGGCGCAGTTGCAGGCGATGCACCTACACTGCGAAGTACGGCGGTTGCACACGTGAGTCGGCGAACCAGCCGCGCGGCAACCCTTCGCATGCGGCGGGAATCCGAGTTGACGAGTTCGACGACGGGTGCTATCAACTTTGAAAGTGGCGTTTGGTCCGGGGGATTGGCTGGCGGTAGTCGAGCGGCAAGTTTCTGCAGGATTCCCTCGAAATCTGAACCGGAGGCATGAGCGGATGCGTTTGCGCGGTGGCGCGCCTGTAAGGTCAGCGGCTATGGCTGCGCTAGCCGCGGTTGCCGTACTGTCGGGTAGCTGTGGCGGCGGGAACAAGGCGCAGGCGCAGAATCCCACGCCGGCGATTTCGAGCGTGTTTCCCGATTCTGCTACGGCGCTTGAGTTGGCGGATTGCTCGTCCGGGCCGACGTTCATGCTGGCGGTGCTGGGCACGGGATTTTTCAGCAACTCGACAACGAACCAGTCGCAGGTGCTTTGGAACGGGTCGCCCCGCGACACCACGTTTGACGTCGTCACAGATCAGCTGAACGCCACGATTACAGCCTGCGACATTCAGTCGCCCGGAACGGCGCAGATCAGCGTGACCAATCCGGCGCCGGGTGGCGGAACTTCCAGTTCGATCAATTTTCCGATCAATCCGGCGAACAACGGGCAGCCAACGATCACGCAGCTTTCGCCGACGGACGTCGCTGCGGCTGGCCCAGGATTCTCTCTCACGGTGACGGGCACGAATTTTCTGGCGACGTCGCAGGTAGCTTTCAATGGCGCGCCGCGTGCGACGATGTTTAATCCCGGAACGAACCAGCTGACGGCAAGCATTCTGGCTTCGGATATTTTGTGCCCGGGCACGGCGACCGTGACGGTGACCAACCCGGCGCCCGGCGGCGGGACGTCGCTCGGGTCGTCTTTCGCCAGTGATCCGGCGAACAGCCAGCAGCCGTGCATTTTGCAGTTATCGCCGGCGTCGATCCCGGCGGGCAGCGGAGCGTTTACCCTGACGGTGAGCGGGACGAATTTCAATGCGACGTCCACGGTGAGTTTTGGCGGCGCGATGCGGACGACCTCGTTCGATTCCTCCACCGGCCGGCTCAGTGCGATGATTCAGGTCGCGGACGTGATGAGCGCCGGGCCAAAGAGCGTCACCGTGACGAACACGGCGCCTGCCGCGGGGACTTCGGCCGTATTCGTTTTCAACGTGAATTAGGCGCGATTCGCACTCTTACTCGGCGTTGCTTTTGACGCATCGCGCGTGCGCCCGCCTGTGGACGGCCCTTCCGAAATTCCTTATTCTCGATTTTCACATGCCCCAGCCCCTGAAGCCTCCTGCCCTGCGTGCCGGCGATGCTGTGTGCGTGCTGTCGCTATCGAGCCCGGTGGCGGAGGAGCGGCTGGACCGCGGCGTGGCGGAAATCGAGCGGATGGGATTTGCGGCCAGGGTCGACCGGGAGAAGGTGCTGGCCCGCGACGGGTTTTTTGCGGGCGCGACGCACGAGCGGTTAGCGGCACTGAATGATGCGCTGGGCGAGAGCGGCACGCGCGGGATCTTCTTCACGCGCGGCGGTTACGGCTCGAACTATTTGCTTGCGGAAGATTCGGTGCGGGCGGCGCAAGCGAAGCTGATGGTGGGTTACAGCGACGTGACGTCGCTGCAGGTTTTTTTGTGGCAGCGATGGGGCTGGGTGACGCTGTACGGGCCGATGGTGGCGGCGGGATTCGACGCGGGCGCGGGAAATGTGAACGGGTACGACGCCGAGTCGTTTCGGCAGGCGGCGATGGGGACGGCCGGCGGATGGAGCATTGGTTTGCAGGGCGAGCCGATGGTCGACGGCGAGCGCGATGGAATTTTGCTTGGCGGATGCTTGACGCTGATTGAGACGACGCTTGGGACGCCGTGGGAACTGGATACGCGCGGCGCGATTCTGGTGCTCGAGGATCGCGGGATGAAGCCGTGGCAGGTGGATCGCGCGTTGATGCATTTGAAGCAGGCGGGGAAGCTGGCGACGATTCGCGGAATTGTGCTGGGAGATTTTCCGGATTGCGAGGCGCCGCTGGGAACAGAGACGGTGAAGGATGTGGTGCGGCGGATTCTCTCGCCGCTGGGCGTTCCGACTGTGTGGGGCGCGCCGATTGGGCATACGTCGCGTCCCATGCTGACGATTCCGCTGGGCGTGCGCGCCCAGCTTTCGAGCGATGGCGGCGGCGCGCTGCAGATTGTGGATGCGGTCTGCGCAGCGTAATAACTGTGAGGTTGAAGGTTACAAATGACGGGCGGCTTGGGCGCGGGTGACGAGGAGCGAAAGCGATGACGGCGCATCTGCGGAAATCGGCCGTGGAGCACATTCATTTGCTGGGGATCGCAGGCGCGGCCATGGCGCCTGTGGCGGGAATGTTGAAGGACCGCGGATTTCGCGTGACGGGATCGGATGTGAATGTGTATCCGCCGGCATCGACGCTGCTGGACTCGCTCGGGATTCGATGGAATGAAGGCTATCGCGCGGAGAATCTGGTTCCGGCGCCGGATCTGGCGGTGGTGGGGAACGTGATCGCGCGCGGGAATCCGGAGCTGGAATACATTCTGGAGCAGAAGATTCCGTACTGCTCGATGGCGCAGCTTTTGGAGGACTATTTCATCGCGGGGCGTCGGTCGATTGTGGTGGCGGGCACGCACGGGAAAACCACAACGACGGCAATGCTGGTTTGGATTTTTCATACTGCGGGGTGTCGGCCGGATTTTCTTGTCGGCGGCGTGCTGCCGAATTTCAAGGATCGCAGCTACGGGCTGGGCGGCGGGGAAGAGTTCATCATCGAAGGCGACGAGTACGAGACGGCGTTTTTCGACCGCGGGCCTAAATTCCTGCACTACCATCCGGACGAATTGATTTTGACGTCGCTCGAATTCGATCACGCGGATATTTATCCGGATTTGGCATCGATTGCGAAGCAGTTTCGGCTGCTGGTGAACCTGGTGCCGCGCAACGGGCGGCTTCTGTTCTGGGGCGAGAGCAGCGAGCTCCGCGAGTGCGCCGCGAAGGCGTTTTGCCCGGTGGAGACTTTCGGGCTGGTGCCGGAGTGCGATTGGCAGGCGGGCGATGTCGTGTGGCACGACGACGCGACGGAATTTCGCGTGGCGTTTCGCGGCAAGGAAGTGATGCGCGTACGCATGCCGCTGGCGGGGCGCCACAATGTGCTGGACGCGCTGGCGGCGGTCGGGTTGGCGCACGGGCGCGGGTTGGACCGTGACGCGATTGCGCGGGCGATGGCGACGTTTCAGAGCGTGCGACGTCGAATGGAGATTAAGGGCGAAGTGAACGGGGTGCTGGTGGTGGAAGATTTCGCGCATCATCCGACTGCGATTCGGCTGACGCTGGAGGCGGCGCGCACACGTTGGCCCGGACGCAAGCTGTGGGCGGCGATCGAGCCGCGATCGAACACGATGCGGCGCAAGGTGTTTCAGGATGTACTGCCGGAAGCGTTGGCCGTCGCGGACGCTGTGATGATCGGGCCGGTGAACCGCGCGGCGCTGCTGGCGGATGAGGATCGGTTTTCGCCGGATGGCGTGGCGGAGGCGATCCGGAAGCGCGGGCGGGCGGCGAAGGCGTTTTCATCGGCGGAAGAAATCGCCGACCATCTGGCAGAAAGCGCGAGGCCGGGAGATTTGGTCATGATAATGTCCAACGGCAGTTTTGATGGGCTTGTGGGGAAATTGTTGGAGAAATTGAAGAGCCCGGCCGGAGTTCGCGGATGACCTTGGGTATTCGGTGGTGTTTTGACTTCGTTCGGATTCTTTCACTGATTGCGACGGTCTCGGGATTTCTTGGGGCGGCTCCAGCCGGTGCAACCATTCGTTATCATATCTCCCTCGCGCACCCAGAGAACCACCGCTTCCGGGTATCTATGCAGATACCCGATCCTGCACCACATACGAAGTTTGCCCTTCCGGCATGGAACGCACTTTACCAAGTGCGTGATTTTTCCTTCCGGGTTCGGGATCTTCAGCTAGTGGACATGACGCGGGTCCGCTCGGGGGTCGGATTCACTGGCGGCCGTCCAGAAGCAATCGACAAGCAAACTTGGCAGTACGACGTCACGAACAAACCCGACGCTCTGGCGGCGCGGGATCTGAGTGTCCTATATCAAGTCGAGTGGAATGATCCTGGGCCGTTCAATTCGCAGCTCGACGCGCATCACGCTTTTCTGAATTTCGCCGAGACGCTGATGTATGTGCCGGACCGGCGCGGTGAGGACGTGGAAGTCACGTTCGACAACGTGCCGGCCGGGTGGAAGGTGCTTGCCGAATTGCCGGCGGGCAAAGATCCGAATTCATTCACGGCGCCGAGTTACGACAAACTGGTCGACGCGCCCGTCGAGGTGGGTACGTTCGAAGAGTTCGCCTTCGATGAGGGCGGCGCGCATTTTCGCGTCGTGGTGGACGCGAAGGAATGGAACCGCAGCCGCCTGGAAGACGGCCTGCGGCGCATCACGGCGTACGAACTGAAGCTAATGGACGGCGCGCCGTTCGAGGAATACACGTTTTTCTTTCACATTGGGCCGTTCGCCGAAGTGGGCGGCGGCGGAATGGAGCACGCAAACTGCACCGCGATCTCCGCGGGGTCGGTGGAGATGGCGACCGCAGTCGCCGCGCACGAGTTTTTTCACGCGTGGAACGTGAAGCGCATCCGGCCGCAGTCTCTCGAGCCGGTGGACTACACGAAGGAACAATATTCGCGGGCGCTGTGGTTCGCCGAAGGGGTGACGAGCACCTACGGCGCGTACACGCTCGAGCGCTCGGGAATCTGGACGAAAGAGCAGTGGTACGGCGACCTGGCCGCGCAGATGAATGAACTTGAATCGCATCCCGCGCGAAAATGGCAGAACGTCGAGGAGTCGAGCCTCGACACCTGGTTCGACAAGTATCCCGAATACGCGGCTCCGGATCGCAGCATCAGCTACTACAACAAAGGCCAGATCGTCGGCGTGATGCTCGATCTCGCGATTCGCGATGCGACCGACAATCACAAATCGCTCGACGACGCGCTGCGGCGGCTCAATACAGAATATGCTCAGCAAGGCAGGTTTTAC
>Ga0126373_10001985_pt1 | contig 14867 bp, 8 predicted proteins | sample PanSoiMetPlot_11_FD_92545 | JGI IMG/M metagenome (GOLD analysis project Ga0126373, IMG submission 92545) | Tropical forest soil microbial communities from Panama - MetaG Plot_11 | ecosystem: Environmental > Terrestrial > Soil > Tropical forest > Bulk soil | place: Panama | collected 2016-02-17 | reverse complement strand
GGGCAACCCTGCCAGCGGCGCGCCGAATTTGTTCTCAAACGGTGTTGAGCCGACGGTCTGGGCGAGGCGTTCGATGGCCTGGTACCTGGCTCGTTCGCGCAACGAGGTGATGGCGATCGGCCCCAGCACGCCGGCGGTTTCGCAGGTCGGCTGCGCGCCGGTGGGCGGGTCAGGATAAATGCACCGCAGGCACGCCGTCTCGTTGGGGATCACCGGCATCGCGATCCCGTAGCTTCCCACCGCAGCCCCGTAAATCCACGGCACCGCGCGCTCGACCGCGTAGTCGTTGATCAAGTAGCGGGTCTCGAAGTTGTCCGTACCGTCGAGAATCAAATCCACACCGTCGAGCAGATCCGTAAGATTCGAGGCGGTCAGATCCGCAACCATGGGTTCCACGCGGGCACTGCTGTTGATCTGGCTGACCTTGCGAGCCGCGGCAATCGCCTTGGGCAGGCCCTCGGCGGCGTCGCATTCGTCGAACAACCACTGCCGTTGGAGATTGCTGAGCTCGACATAATCCCGGTCGATGATCCGAAGAAACCCCACGCCCGCGCGAGCCAGGGCGCCCGTCTGGAAGCTTCCTAAAGCGCCGCAACCGGCCACCGCGATGCGCGCGTCAAACAAGCATTGTTGGCCGCGTTCGCCGATCCCGGGGAAGAGAATCTGCCGCGAGAAACGCTCGCCGACTCGCCGAGTCATACACCCAGATGGTACCAGCCGATGCGATAAGATGGTCCCTTGTGTCAACCCGGCTGGGCTTTTGGGTTAGCATTTCCATACTCATCGGGCTCGGCGGAAAGTCTCTCGTTGCGCAGTCCGAGCGGTATGAGGGAAAGCCCATCGAGAGCATCCAGTTCGATCCCGAAAAGCAACCCCTGAAGCGCGACCAGTTGCTGGCGATGATTCCGCTCCGCTCGGGCCAGTCGTTATCGGTGCGGGACGTTCGGGCTTCCATCGAACGTCTTTTCAAAACCGGCGAATACTCCGATATCGTGGTGGATGCCGCAAACGGCGCTTCCGGCGTCATCGTGAAAGTGGTCACCAAACCGAACTACTTCGTCGGACATGTTTCGGTCACCGGCGTGCCCGAACCTCCCAATGAAGGGCAATTGGTTCTTGCTACCAAGCTCGAGCTCGGAACGCTTTATTCCGACGACGACCTGAAAAAAGCGGGCGACCGGATCGAAGACGTTTTGAAACGCAACGGTTTCTATCACGCCAATCTGAAATCGCAAACCGACACCGATGCTCCCTACCAACAGGTCAATCTCGATTACACCGTCGAGCCTGGAACGCGCGCGAAATTCGATGGGCTCAAGACCAATGGCGACCCCGAACGATCGTCCGAAAGGCTGGTCAATTCCACCGGCTGGAAGCGGTTCCGCGGCCTGTTTGGGTGGCACACACTCACCGAGCCGCGGCTGCGGAACGGGCTGGACAGTCTCCGTGAATATTATCCCAACCACGACCATCTGCTGGCGAGGGTCCGGCTGGTCACAGTGGATTACCACGAGAACACCAACACTGTAACGCCTGAAGTGGAGATTGATCCCGGCGCGCGCGTTCAAGTGCGGTTGAAAGGCGCCAAGATGACGGCGGGAAAGCTGCGAAGCCTGCTTCCGATTTATGAAGAACGATCGGTAGACCGCGATCTGCTGGAGGAAGGTTCGCGCGACCTGGCGGCCTTCTATCAATCCAAGGGCTTCTTCGACGCTACGGTCTCCTATTCCACCTCAACGCCGCCGAACGGCGACGAATATATCGATTACACCGTCGATACGGGCCCGCGTCATAAGGTGGTCAAACTTGAGATCACCGGCAATCACTATTTCGACACCGATACAATTCGCGAGCGCATTTCCGTGATCCCGGCGACTTTTATCCGCTATCGTTATGGCCGCTATAGCCGACAGGCGCTGGAACGCGACATCGAGGGAATCCGCGATCTCTACCACGCCAGCGGGTTTCGCGAGGTCGAGGTTACCTCCAAAGAAATCGACAACTATAACGGGAGAACGGGTAACATCGCGATTCTCGTCGCAATCACCGAAGGTCCCCAGTGGTTTGTCTCGAAACTCGATACGGAGGGCGTTGCGAGCAACGATCTCGACGCGTTGCTCATCCTGGTGCACTCCACTGCCGGGCAGCCGTACAGCGATCTGGATATCGCGCTCGATCGCGAAGCCATCCTCGACCATTATTTCAACCAGGGCTATCCAGGCGCCACGTTCGAGTTCACGGCGACTCCCTCAGGCCAGCCGCGGCGTGTCGATCTGAAGTATGTCGTCGCCTCCGGTCCGCGCGAGTTTGTCCGAAACGTCGTCATCAGCGGACTGAGACGGACGCGCGAGGATGTGGTGCGCAGCCGCATCGATCTTCAGTCCGGCGATCCTCTCTCTCAGAACAAAATCACCGGCAGTCAGCGGCGGCTTTACGAGCTGGGGGTGTTCGCGCGAGTGGACACGGCGCTGCAAAATCCCGACGGCGACGAGCCCGACAAGAACGTACTGTATTCGATCGACGAGGCGCATCGTTGGGTTACCAACTATGGCTTTGGCGCTGAGATCGGACGCATTGGCGGAGGCACCACATCGCTCGTATCGCCGGCCGGCGTTACCGGATTCAGCCCGCGAGTTCTCTTTGGAGTCACCCGGCTGAATTTTCTCGGAACGGGCCACACTGTGGGACTCCAGACCCTGGTATCCACACTCGAGCAGCGCGCCCAGGTCACTTATTTTGCGCCGGAGTTTCTGGGTAACGAAAAGTTGAACCTGCAGCTCACCGGCCTGTCCGACATCTCGCACAATATCCGAACATTCTCTGCCCGGCGCGAAGAAGGATCGATACAACTGGGACAAAAGCTGTCGCGCGCTTTTACCGTTCAGTATCGCTACACCTTCCGGAAGGTGAACATCATCGGCACCCCGCTGGTCGAACCCGAGTTGATCCCGTTGCTTTCGCAACCCGTGCGTGTAGGTTTTCTGTCGGCCACCATCATCCAGGATCAGCGTGATGACCCAGTGGATGCGCATCGCGGCATGTACAACAGCCTGGACGTCGAACTGGCTTCGAACGTTCTCGGATCGCAGACCGGTTTCGGCCGCATCCTGGCGAAGAACGCGACTTATTATCAATTGACCAAGAATCTTGTCTTAGCCCGCTCCACGACGTTCGGAATGATCGAGCGCTATGCTGGTCTTCCCGCGATCCCTCTTCCCGAGCGCTTCTTCGCCGGCGGCGCATTCTCCGATCGTGCGTTTCCCGATTTTCAGGCCGGCCCGCGAGACCTGGAGACGGGCTTTCCGATCGGCGGCAATGCGCTGTTCGTGAACAGCATCGAGCTACGATTTCCGCTGATCGGCGAAAACATCGGTGGGGTACTATTCAATGATTTCGGCAACGTTTACTCCGACGTGAACAAGATCAGCCTACGCTTCCGCCAGCGCAATCTTCAGGACTTCGACTATGCGGTCCAGGGGTTCGGGTTCGGCATCCGTTACCGCACGCCCATCGGACCGGTGCGAGCCGACTTTGCACTGAGTCCGGATTCGCCGCGTTTCTTCGGATTCCAAGGTACAGAGAACCAATTGCTCTTCGGCGGCGGCTCGGCGGTGGTGCAGCGCATCAACGTCTTTCAATTCCACTTCTCGCTTGGGCAGTCGTTCTAATGCGCTGTGCGATTCAACGGCATCCGATCGTCTGGCTAGCGTGGGGATATTGGGGCCTCTTAGGCGCTGATGTAATCGATCGCATTGCGATCGCGGTGGCGAATCAGGTGATCACGGAAAGCCAGGTGGACGAGGATCTTCGTGTTACGGCCTTTCTGAATCGCGATAAACTGGATTTGTCTTTGGCGTCGAAAAAAATCGCCGCTGGCCGATTGATCGATCAGGCGCTCATCAAGCGCGAAATGGAATTGAGCCGGTATCCCCTGCCCGCGCTCAACGACGCAGACCGCGAATTGAAAGATGTGGAAAGCCGCTACGAGGGCCCTGCGGCACTCAAGAAAGCTCTGCGCGAATATGGAATCACAGAGCCTGAGCTCAAGGAGCATCTGCTCTGGCAGTTGACGGTGTTGCGCTTTATCGACTATCGCTTCCGCCCGGGCATTCAGATCCCGGATACCGATATCGAGTCCTATTATCAACAGCAGCTGCTCAAATGGCGGCAGCAGGGCGTTCAACCGCTACCGAGCCTGGACGACGAACGCTCACAAATTGAAGAGATCCTTACTGAGCAGCAAATCGACGAAAACCTGGACCATTGGCTCGCCGATGCCCGCAAACAGGCAGCGGTTCGATATCTTGATCAGAGTCTGAAATGAGGCGGCCTTTCAAAATCGTTCTCGGCGTTTTGGCATGCGCAGCCTTCCTGACTCTGGCCGCCGGTATGAGTTTTTTACTCGTGATTCAAACCGATTGGTTTAAGAACCAGGTTCGCCAGCGCATCGTTTCGGTTGTCGAGAACGCCACGGGGGGACGCGTTGAGATCGGCCGCTTCAACTACGATTGGCATGCTTTGACAGCGGAAGTTTCGCCTTTCGTGCTGCATGGCACCGAGCCGCCGGGTTCCAGTCCCTTTTTGCGAGCCGCCAGAATCCGGGTTGGATTGAAAATCATTTCTGCCTTCAAGAAGCAAGTGGACATCGCCTCGCTGGAAGTGGACCAGCCCCAGGCGGTCGTGGTCGTATCGCCGGAGGGTTCCACGAATGTACCGCGTCCCAAAACAGCGCGCACTCAACAGAATTTCGCTGATGAACTTCTCAATCTCAGGGTGCGGCACTTTGAGCTGCGAGACGGATTCGCTGTCTACAACTCCAAGCGGGTTCCGCTTGACATGCAAGGCGAACACTTGCAGGCATCGGTGGTTTACGATCCTTCGGGTCCGTGCTATCGCGGTGACGTCTCCTCCCGGCTGTTGCGAGTATCGTCGCCCGAGCTCAAGCAGCCCGTCACATTCGACCTGGCGACCAAGGTCGAGCTGGAATCGAACGCCGTGCGCGTGCTCGAAGCCACCGCCTCCAACGGCGCCGAGAGACTCCAAGTTAAGGGCTCGGTGAACAATTTGGCCTCGCCTCGCGCTGATTTCGACGTCGTTGCGTCCGCGCCGGTGGGCGAGCTGAAAAAGATTTTCCCCGTTCCGATGGAGTCGCGGGGAGAAGTGGGGTTTCAAGGCCACGCCAATTACGAGAGCGCCTCCGGGCAGTACAAAGCGGATGGCAAGCTGACCGCTCGCGGCTTGGCGTACCGCTACGACAACTCCGCGATCACGAACATTGCGGCCGTATCGAACGTCGAGTTGACGCCCGGAAAGCTTCGCTTGAACGGCCTCGACATCGCTGCACTCGATGGACATTTCCGCGGCTCGGCCGAGGTGGCCGATTTTCGTAAGCTCATTGTCTCTGGCGAAACGCGGGGATTTTTGCTGCGCGATTTGGTTCAACTGGGTGGCCGCGAGCCCGGCCGGCTTGCGGGCATCCTTAGCGGTCCCTTGCGCTTGAATGGCGATCTCTCCCGCGGCACACTTCGCAACGTCAAAGCCCAGGCCCAGCTTGCCATCGCTCCAGGAACCGGGGGCACGCTGGTTGAAGGCTCTATTAACGTTGGCTTCGACCAGGCCGCCAACCGAATCGAGTTGGGCACGTCGGAACTCACGCTCGGCTCGACGCACGCAACCCTGGCCGGCGTACTCGGGGAAAAGCTGTCGGTTCACGTCGTATCACAAAACCTTGATGATGCACTGGCCTTGTTCCCCCTGTTCGGGGAAACGCCGCCGAAACAGCTTCCTGTCGCCCTCGATGGAAGCAGTGCGACGTTCGACGGCAGTATCAGCGGCGCGCTCTCCGATCCGCATGTTTCTGGCAAAGCGGATCTTGGCGCGTTCACCGTCAACGGCCATCGCTTCGATCGTCTAAGTGCGTCGATCGACGCGGGCGCGTCTCTGGCTAGTTTTCGCACATTGACTGTTACGCAAGGTAAGACACGCATCGATGGACAAGGGCAAATCGGATTGCGCAACTGGAGAGCTCAGGATTCAAGCTCCATCTCGGGTTTGGTGTCGATCGCCGGCGCGGATATCCAAACACTCGCCGAAGAGGTCAATCAAAAGTCTCCCGCCAGCGGCACCATCTCCGGCACGCTTCATATTTCGGGTACGGTGGAGACGCCGATAGCAACCGGTACGGTTGAAGGTTCCAATATTTCCGCCCAGGGCGAGCACGCCGACTCGGTGCGCGGAGATATCACCGCCTCGGCGACGTCGATTGAGATCGCAAGCGGCATCATTGTTTCGCGGAACGCGCGCATCACGTTGAGCGGAGCGTACAATCATCCGGCCAAAGATTGGAAAGACGGATCGCTCCGGTTCCGGGCATCAAGCAGTCAGCTCACGCTCGCGCACATCCAGCATGTACGCGATGCGTGGCCTGGCTTGAACGGTGAACTGGCATTCCAGGCCGAAGGTACGGCTAAAGTGGTGAACGGCGTGATCGATGTGACATCGCTTACCGCACAGACCGCGCTTCGCAACGCGGTGCTCGATGGCAAACCGTACGGCGACCTCGAGCTGAACGCGAGTACGCGGCTCCCGATCCTCGGGGTCAGCGCGAGGGTGAACCTTGGAGGAATTCAAATCCAGGGCAGCGGCGAGTGGCGCATGGAGGGCGACTATACCGGCCAAGCGCGCTTCCAGATTCCGCGCGTTCCTTTCGCGACGCTGCACGACCTCGTACCTGGCCAACGCGTGCGCGCAACCCTTCCGTTCGATGGTTTTCTGGAAGGCGAGGCTACGGTCACCGGAGCGCTGAACAACCCCGCGGCCATGAAGGCGGACGTAACGCTCTCGACTGTCCAATTCAGCGCCAATCCGGGCGTTTCACCAACCGGCGTTTCACCAAAGGGTGGCGCGCAAGCCCAGGATCTGGTGCTGCGAAACGCCGAGCCGATGCGTCTGGAGGTAACCAACAAGGCAATCAATATCCGTACCGCGAATTTCACGGCGCGCGATACTTCCCTGACCGCCAGCGGCCGGCTGACATTCGACACGAAGAATCCTTGGGATCTGAATGTGGCCGGGCGGATCAACCTGTCCATTCTTCAGATTTTCAATCCCAACCTGCTCGCTTCCGGGGCGTCCGTGGTTACCCTGGGCGTTCGCGGACCGCTCATGGAACCCCAGGTCGACGGCCGTTTAGCGCTTCAGAATGCCTCTCTTTTCCTGCGCGACTTTCCGACTGGGGTGGATCAAGCCAATGGCCTCATCTTGTTCGACCGAAACCGCGCGACGGTACAAAGCCTGACTGCCCTAGCCGGTGGCGGAAACGTGAAGTTCGAGCCCGGCAGCTTCGTTGGCTTCCGTGGCGCGGCTCTGCTTTACCGCCTGCAAGCGTCGGCGCAGAACGTCCGCTACCGGACCGAGGACGGCATTAGCATCACGGTGGACGGAAATGCCGCGCTAGTGGGAACTTCCGACAGCAGCGTGCTTTCGGGCACAGTGCGCGTCGCACGCGCGGCTTTCAATCCTCGCACCGACGTCGGCGCGTTGTTGGCATCTACACAGCGCCCAGTCTCGATGCCGTCGGAACCGAACGAATACTTGAAAGGCGTTCAGTTCGACGTACAAATCGAGAGCGCCCGCGCACTGGAAGTACAAACTTCGCTCACGCGCAACATCGAAGCGGACGTCAATCTGCGCCTGCGCGGCACACCCGACCGTCCCGTTCTGATCGGCACCATCAGCGTGAACGCCGGCCAGATTGAATTTTTCGGCAACAAATACGCGATCAACCGCGGCGAAATCCGCTTCTACAATCCGCTGCACATCGAGCCGGTGCTCGACATGGACCTCGAGACGCAGGTTCGCGGTATCAGCGTGGACGTTAGCTTTTCCGGCTCCCTCAATAAATTGAATTTTTCCTACCGTTCCGATCCGCCGCTGCAGTCCAACGACATCATCGCGCTGCTGGCAGTGGGGCGCGCGCCATCGGCCACCGGTCCTCTGGGCGCCGCCCAGGCTACTGACACGAGCTTTGTCGGAGGCGCGGGAGGGGCGCTGCTTGGACAAGCCATTGCACCGGCGACAGGCCGGCTTCAGAAGCTCTTCGGTGTCAGCCACATTAAGATCGATCCCCAGATCACCGACGTTACCAGCCTGCCCCAGGCCCGTCTGACGTTCGAACAGCAGGTCTCGAATGCCGTAACGCTTACCTATATCACCAATCTCGCGGTGGCGAATCAGCAGATCGTTCGGCTCGAATGGGATTTGAACAAACGCTGGTCGGTTGTGGCGCTGCGGGACGAAAACGGAGCGTTCAGCATCGACTTCCAATACAAGCGCAGCTTCAAATGAAGCTCCGAAAGTTCCAGGGCAAACTGAAGGTGGAGCATGCCATCCTGGATGGTCTCAAGAAATTCCTCGAAATCCTGCTGCGCGAAACTCCAGCGATCCGATCGATTGTTCCCGGTGTAATCCGCCCGGTGCGTGACGCGAGAGGGCCCGCCAGGATCCGCCTTACGGTGCCGACTTCGAACGGTTGGAAGGCCATCGCACTCAGCGACGGCGCGCGCCAGGAACTCTTTATCAGCTCGGATCTGGGTAAAGAGGACTTGGAACGGGCGATTCAGTCGGCGCAGGCTGCGTCGCTTCGCTAAGACGGGCCGGCGGATGTTCTGACGCAGACCACTGTTACCTTGGTTCTACGACTCGAATTAAGGTGCGTTAGGGTTTTAGGGATGCCTCTACCGGGACTAACGTTACCTGATTTTCTTGCCGATAAGAGACTTGCCGACAACAACGCCAACTGAGATTTTGGCGACTTGCGGCAAAGGCCAAAGTGAAGATCCTGATCGCCGACGACAGCATCGTCTCCCGTCACCTGCTCGAAGCAACCGTTCGCTCATGGGGCTACGAGGTAGTGTCGGCTTGCGACGGCTTGGAAGCGCTGGACATTCTGCAGCGCCAGGATGCGCCGTGTTTGGCGATCCTCGACTGGATGATGCCGGGGTTGACGGGACCCGAAGTCTGCGCGCGCATCCGGCAGCACGCGCGCGAGCCGTACACTTACATCCTGCTGTTGACCTCCAAGAGCCTGAAAGAAGATCTGATTGAAGGCATGGAGTCGGGCGCCGATGATTATGTGACAAAGCCCTTCGATCGTCATGAGCTCCAGGTTCGCCTGCGCGCTGGAAAGCGGCTGGTGGACATGCAGGCCGAACTGCTCGCGGCCCGAGAAGCGCTGCGCGACCAGGCCACGCATGATTCGTTGACTCACATCTGGAATCGAACCGCGATCCTTGAACTGCTTACGCGGGAGTTGGCCAGGGGAGGGCGCGAAAGCGCGCCGCTCGGCGTCGCTATTTTTGACCTGGACCGCTTCAAAAGTATCAACGACCAACACGGCCACTTGGCGGGGGATGGCGTTCTCCATGAAGCCGCGCGCCGCATTCAGAGCAGCATGCGTCAGTACGACGCCATTGGCCGCTATGGTGGCGAGGAGTTTGTCATTCTGCTTCCTGGATGCGACGAGATCAACAGCTTGAACCAGGCCGAGCGTCTACGGAAGGCGCTCTCGCACACCGAAATGCGCATTAACGACTTTGCGCTTACAGTCACTGCCAGTTTCGGCGTCACTACGGCTCCTTGCGGCTACGTTCATACGCCAGAAAATCTCATCCGTAGAGCCGACGAAGCGCTGTATCTTGCCAAGAAAATGGGACGCAATCGCGTGGAATTTCTGGCCTATGACGGCCCCGGGGTCGCCAGCGAACATCCCGCCGAACACGAGTCGGTCGCCCAGTAAAAGCCGGTTTGAGGGGGCTGGAGGAGTGCCTGGGCCTCGACGTTATGTTTCTCCTAACTTACAGATAATAAGGCATTAAATCGCATTATTTGCGAGTCGCCGCTTTATTTTTTTTGTGTCCGCGTGCGATACTGAGCGTAGAAAGCTGCACGCGAACAAATGACTCAGTTGGGTGAGGCGATCAGCCGCTATCACAAATTGCTCGAGGCGAGCCAGTACCAGAATCTTGCCTGGGCACACCAACTCCGCGAACGCATGCAAGCGCATAACCTCGCCGTGAGCGGCAGACCTGTCTCTCCGGTGCTGCGTCCGCATTTTATCACGCGCAGGCAGTACGCCGGGTTGGTCAAGGCAGTGGAGTCGTTCTCGAGCGCAATCGAGCGAATCGAAAAGTTGGCGGTCGCGAGTCCCACGCTGCTTTCGCGGATGGAATTGCTGCCGGCAGAGAAGATGCTGGCTTCCGTGGATCCCGGTTATCCATTCTTGTCGGTGACGTCGTTAATTGACACTCATCTCAACAACGGGACGGTGCGGTTCGCGCGATATATTCCCGATACGCCAGTGGGCGTGATCTATGGCGAGGCGCTATCTGATCTGTTCTACGATGCGCCGCCGGTGAAGGAATTCCGCAAGCGCTACCACTTAGAAAAGCTTCCCGGCACCAAGCACCTGTTGCAGGCTGTTCTCAAGACCTATAAGGAATGGGGTGGCAAGAACAAAAAGCCGAACATTGCAATTCTTGAATTCCGGCAGCCGTTTCAAGCTACCGAATCGGGCGAGAGCGCTATCATCGCGCAACTGTTCCGGCGTGAGGGCCACGCGGTGGAAGTGGTTTCGCCGGATCAACTCGAATACCGCAACGGCGTGCTAAAGCGTGGCGAATTTCCGATCGAGTTGATCTTCCGCCGCATCAAGGTGCAGGAATTTCTGGTGCGCTTCGATTTGACGCATCCGCTGTTACGCGCTTATCAGGATCGTGTAGTGTGCGTCGTGAACAGCTTCCGCTCGGAGATGGCGCAGAAGAAGGCCATGTTCGACCTGCTCACCGATGAAGAAATCACTTCGACTTTTCCGAGCGCTGAGCGCAAAGCTCTCCAGGAGCTGATTCCCTGGACGCGCGTGGTCCGCGAAACCAAGACGCGCTATAAAAAGAAGACCGTGAATCTGCCCGAGTTCATCCGCCAGCATCGGCAAAAGCTGGTGCTGCGCCCGAATGACGACGGTGTCGATCAAAACTCGTTCCGCGGCTCGGAACTGGACGAAGCGGCATGGGACAAAGCGTTGAGGACGGCTCTGCGCAACCCCTATGTGGTACAGGAGGTGGTCGAGCCGGTGGTGGATGTGTTCCCGGTGATGCAATATGGGCATCTCGAAATGCAGAAGATGCGTATCGATGTGCACCCGCATTCCTACCTTGGAAAAGTGCAAGGCTGCTCTAGTTGGCTGAGCGCGATTGGGTCGTCGGGCTTCTCGACGCTTTCCGGCGTCGCCCCGACTTTCATCCTCGAGCCGAAGTAATTCTCTTCGATTCCAACTGTGCGCGCAGATTCGCCACGCCCGCAGTGTAGCGCGAATCCGCGACAACCACCGCAACAGCGTCATCGATCCAATCGTGCGCGGTACCGTCGGCATCGTGCGAAGCTGATGTGACGGTATATTCACCGGGGCACAAATCGCAGCGAAATCGAAAAGTCACTTCCAATTGGTCGCCTGCGGCGAGTCTGCCGTTCGCGCGCCGCTCGAGTTCCGTATTTGTGCCGTAGACGTTCAAGCCGATGCGGGTGCGAATCATGATCCCGATCACAGGTTCCTCAACAGTGTCCAGATAATGCACGACCACCCGTACAGCGACCGGCTCGCCGCTTCGCCAAACCAAGCTCGGAGCGCCGGACTCGCCCAGCGTTTCGATCGAGACGATCTCAGCGCGTCCGTCGCCGCGCCGCAGTGTGGTCCGCAGGGGGTTCGACTGCGTTCCTCCCCAGGCGCGGAACTCTTCGACGATGTGATTCTGGTAGGCGTCGAGCACTTCGCCCGGATCGCCGCGACCTGCCAGCCTGCCTTCATCGAGCCACCAGACTTCGTCGGAGACCTGGCGCAGCAGGTGCGAGTCATGCGATGCGATCAACACAGTCGCGCCATCGCTTCGAAGGCGATCGATCGCGACTAGAGCCTGGGCGAGTGCCAGAGCATCCAGTTTCGAGAGCGTCTGATCGAGTGACAGCAATTGCACTGGCGATAATTCGAGCGCGTCGCATGCGCCTGAGTAGCGCCGCACGGATCCCGCGAAAACGACCGATCCGGCCGACGGCCTCTCAAGCCCCGCTGCGAGCCGGAGAAGAACAGTTTTCCCGGAACCCATTTGGCCGATGATGCCGATCACCGCGCGGTCCGGAGCCGAAACGTTCAGGTTGCGCAGCGGAGCGAAATCTACCCCGCGAAATTCAATAGCCATGTCTCTACATTAACCCCGGCACAACTGAGCGGACCGCCGTTGTTAAGCCAGAAGAAGCGGAGGGCCGGCTCCGCCCTGCGCCGCCTGCCGGTAGCGCTCAGCTCGATAAAATAATGGCTTGGTCCTGCTCTTTCTCGCCGCTCTCACGATCCCATCCACGGGGATTTTTCACTTGCCAGCGGGCACGACCGAGATCTCGTCAGAGCTGAAGATTCCCGACGGCGCGCATGATCTGAATATCCTGGGCGGCGATCATACAGTGCTGCGCGCATCTGCCAACTTCCATGGCCGCGCGAATCTGAGCTGCCGCGGGTGCCGGAAAATCAAGTTTTCGAACTTCGCGATCGACGGCAATCGCCCAACGCTCGCTAGGCCTCAACCGATGGCGAAATCGGACAAAACCTTTGCCGAATCGTTTCTGAATAACGGTGTCCTTATCGAAGACGGCGCCGGAATCGAGTTCGATCATGTGGAGTTCGCAAACATCTCGAGCTTTGCCGTGCTCGTGAATCACTCGCGCGATGTCCTGCTCGATCATCTGCGTGTCCACGACAGCGGCTCACTCAATGCCCTGAAGCGCAACAATACAACCGGCGGCCTTTTGTTCGAAGAAGGCACAGACTCATTCACAATCGCGGACTCAACCTTCGAAAATATCGCCGGCAATGCGGTTTGGACGCACTCGCGTTACGGCTCGCCGCGCAATCGAGGCGGCAAAATCAGGAACAATCAATTTTCCGAGATCGGCCGTGATGCGATCCAGGTTGGCCATGCCGTGGACGTCGAGGTCAGCGGGAACCACGGCCGGCGCATCGGATTCCCCAACGAAATTGCCGACATCGAGAACCAGGGCACGCCGGTCGGCATCGATACCGCCGGCAACGTCGAAAACTCCACATACGAGCACAACACTTTCGAAGAGATCAACGGAAAATGCATTGATCTCGATGGATTCCACGACGGGACCGTCCGCGCGAACATCTGCATCAATCGCGGCAAGCCCGAGGACTATCCCTTCGGCCACTTCGGCATCGTTTTCAACAATGCAAACATCGACATGCATTCCCAGAACATCCTGGTCGAAGCCAACGAGCTGAACGGCATGAAGTTCGGCGGCATCTACCTGATCGGAACAGGGCATCGCATCCTCCGCAATCGGTTGCTGCGCATCAACACTGCGCGTTGCAACGAGAATCGCGCGCAATTCGGCTGCTCGGCGCTTGGCGAGCCGGAAGTGCTCGAAACAGGAATCTACCTCGGCAGCCACGCGGAGCATCCCGCGCCCGCGACCAGCAACCGGATCGAAGGAAATACGATCTCCGGTTGGAAAATGAAAACGCGCTGCATTCAGGCCGCCCCGGGAGTCAAGCTCGCCAGCAATACTATCCAAGGAAACATCTGCACCGATGAGTGATCCGAACATATCCGAACGCATGCGCGAAGAGTGGAACCAACGCGCCCGCGAAGACGCGCATTTCTACGTCGCATTCGGAGCACGCGATCAGGATGAAGCGGCGTTTGCCGAAACGGTGGCCAACGTCTTGCCTCGCATCGAGGATGAACTGAAGAGATTTCCGAAAGAGCCCGGCGCACCCTCCCGGCGAGCGCTTGAAATCGGATGCGGCCCGGGACGGTTGATGAGACCGCTCAGCCGCCATTTCGCCGAAATTCACGGCGTGGACGTCTCGGACGAAATGATTCGTCTGGCGCGGGAGCGGCTGCGCGGTGTCCCCAACGCCCATCCGCACGCCACCGACGGCGCGAGCCTCGCGCAGTTCGCCCACGCATCGTTCGATTTCGTTTATTCCTACGCCGTCTTCCAGCACATCCCCAGCCGCGAAGTCGTCTTTCAATACATGCGCGAAACCTGCCGTGTGCTCAAGCCGGGCGGCATTTTTCGCGGCCAGTTGAATGGGCTTCCGCATTCGGCCGTTCCCGACACCTGGGCGGGCGTCGTGTTCTCGGCACACGAAATCCGCGAATTCACCCGTGCGAACGGTCTTCAACTTCTTGCGCTGGAAGGCGTCGAAACACAATATATGTGGACCACGTGGCGGAAGCTGATTCCGGGCCCACCTCTAGCCGCTTCTTACATCAAAGGCATCACGAACGCGATCACAGGCGAACCCGTCGCGCCCAAGCGCGAGCGCCACGCGGCAATCTCCATCTGGGTCGCGAATTTGCCAGAGGAATGCGATCTGAACAATCTCGAGGTGTTGGTCGAAGGCGCCGTCGCCGAGGCCACCTACGCCGGGCCGCCCATCGCGGAAGGCGTTCGCCAGGTGAACGCGTGGCTCCCGGCAGGGATCCGAACCGGCTTGCTTCCCGTTGAGGTGCGCATGAACGGCCGCCCGATCTGCCCGCCCGGCACAGTTCGCGTGATTCCGGCCGGGCCGTTGATCCCGCGTATCGTGTCATTGACCGATGGCATCAACTTGGTCGAAAACCACAAGACCAGCAGCGGCATTCTAAAAATGCAGCTTGAAGAAGTCCGTTCGCCCGAGCTGATCGAGATCACAATCGGCGGCCTCGCAGCCGCCTGGTGCGAAACCAAGTGCATCGACCCGCGCGCGCCACGCTACGAGCTGAATTTCGGCGTTCCGAAAGACCTCGCACCCG
>Ga0126373_10001984_pt1 | contig 14871 bp, 12 predicted proteins | sample PanSoiMetPlot_11_FD_92545 | JGI IMG/M metagenome (GOLD analysis project Ga0126373, IMG submission 92545) | Tropical forest soil microbial communities from Panama - MetaG Plot_11 | ecosystem: Environmental > Terrestrial > Soil > Tropical forest > Bulk soil | place: Panama | collected 2016-02-17 | reverse complement strand
CTTCTTGAGTCCATTTGCCTCACCTCCCAGCGAATAAATCCTCGAAAAACACTCCGTGAATCCGGGTGATATAATCGCCTCTCTCCAATTATATATGACGCAGTTCCTCGCCAATACGTTGAGCTTTACGAAGGGCACGGGACTCCGCGCACTGATTGTGACGGGTGCGGCGCTGCTGCTGATTTGGCTGCTGAGGCTGTTGACCTCGCAGATGGTGCATCGCGCGAAAACTCAAAGCGCAGGGGACACGGCGCTCGAGGAGCAAGAGCGAACGATTGCTGGCGTTCTGTTCAGTGCGGGCATTGTGGTCGTGGTCATCGCGGCGATCTGGGTGATGCTCCCGAGTTTTGGGTTGCCCCAGAATGCGGAAGCGCCGAAGGTTCGCGTCGTAGTCATCGCCATTGGCGCCTTCCTGGTCAACCGGCTACTGAAGGCGTACACGGCGCATATGATCGTCGTGGCGCGGGCGGATACTCGCTCCGCACAAGCCAGAGAAGAGCAAACGCGCACCATTGCTGGCGTTCTTTACAGCGTGGCAACGGCAGTGATCATCCTTGGCGCTGTGCTGATGATCCTACCGGAGTTCGGATTTCATGAGACTCCCGTGGCCGCCGCCGCCGGACTCTCGAGCCTGGCGCTGGGCTTTGGCGGACAATATCTGGTGCGCGACGTGATCAACGGGTTTTTCATTATTTTTGAGGATCAGTACAGCGTGGGCGACACCATCAAACTAAACAGTGAAACGGGCCGCGTGGAGCACATCACGCTGCGACGAACCGTGTTGCGCAACCCTCAGGGTGCGTTGGTGACGATTCCGAATGGGCAAGTCGGACAAGTCGCGAATCTCAGCCGCGATTGGTCGCAACATTTTCTTGATGTGACGATCCCAAGTGAAGAAAAAGTGCCTGGAGTGCTCGCGTTGCTAGACAAGTGCGCTGCTGACATCCGAGAAGATCCGTCATGGGCGCCGCTGCTGGTTGATGGGCCGCGCGTGCTCGGCGTGGAATCGCTGGGACTTACGGGAACGACTCTGCGCGTGCAATTCAAGAGCGCGCCGAACCGAAACGACGAGGTAGCGCGCGAACTGCGACGGAGGATTCTTCTCGAGATGGATCGCGCCGGAGTCAAATTGATTAGCGCGCACCGCGTTACCCTTTTGGGCCCGGAACCCAATCCAACTCCGCAGAACAGCGGAAAAAATTGAGGAGGCGAATATGGCCGAAGTGACTCACGAGCAAGTGAATTTGATGTTGCATTTGTACGAATTGCGGCGCGAGCCAGTAATGCGGGAGGCGCGCGCGTGGTATTTGAAAGATTTTCATCCGAAGAGCGCCGAGGACATGATGAAGATCGCCCCTCCCGGCTCGAAGGAAAATGGCTATCTGCGAATGGTAGCGAGCTATTGGGAGATGGTCGCGAACATCGTTAGCCGCGGACTGATCGACGAAGAGTTCTTTTTCGAGAACTCGGGAGAACAATGGGTGGTTTGGGAAGCGTTGCGCCCGATTGCCACAGAATGGCGCGCGTTCTTCAAGAATCCTCACGCGTGGGCGAAGCTTGAAGAGCATTGCAAACGCATGGAAGCCTGGCGGGAGAAGCGCGCTCCAGGGTCGACGGAAGCAATGCGGCAAATGATGGCGCGAATGGTTGCGAAGGAACCAGCGATTCCGTCTGCGGCACAACAAGCAGCGAAACAGGCCTGACGGTTACGGAATCGGCAACACGGCTTACATTTTCCCTGAGACTTCTCGATTGAGTGGTAGCCTTGGGCTCAACAGTGGCTAAAAGCCAACGGCGACTCCAAGGAGAAGGGCCATGTTCAGGAATCGAATTTTTCTGGCGGTATGCGCCGCGCTTGTGACATCGGCAATGGCAATGCCGTCTGACTTGGCGATGGCTCAAGCGACCGCTCAGCATGCGGGGAACATTTCACTGATCCTGCCGCAAGTGCAGTTGACCCGCGGCGGGCAGAGCATGGACGTCAAGCCTCCAACGCCGGTCTACTGGGGCGATGTGGTGGTGACGGGACGCATGGCGAGAGCGCGCGTCGCGCTCGATGATGGCTCGGTACTCAACGTAGGGTCTGACGCCAGCCTCACCGTGACGAAGCATGATGCTTCGCAGCAACAAACACAGATTGATATTGCGTATGGCGAGGTGCGCTCTAAAGTCGTGCATATCACAAAGCCGGCCGGCAGCTTCCAAGTCCACACGCCCACCGGAGTCGCTGGAGTCGTGGGCACAGACTTTTACATGGCGTACCAGAATTCCATCACGAGGCTTATCGTCTATGAGGGCAAAGTCCAATTGTGCAATCTCGCCGGAACGTGCGTGACGGTTGGCGCCGGCCAAATGTCATCCATCCGAGGATCAGATGAAGCCCCTGACGCGCCGCAAACTGCTCCGCCATCGGAACTAATGGCCGCGGGAAACAACACGAAAGTCGGAGGACCCACACATGCGAATTTCATCAACGCCCATCCGGTGTGGTTTAGCGTGCTCGTGGCGGCTGGACTCGCAACACCTATTGCAATTGCGGATAGCACCGGGCGCGGCTCGAAGACTCCTCCACCGGGGGCGGCGGCACCTGTGCCAGGCCGACGGCGCTAGAAGTCGGAACAGAATCTGGAGGCGCGGGTGGGAATCGAACCCACGTATAAAGGTTTTGCAGACCTCTCCCTTACCACTTGGGTACCGCGCCGAGAAACCCATTATAGCGAAAATCTCGGATGCTCACCGGCGAATTCGCGCGGCAGTTCTCCAAACAGGCGTCTAGGTTGCACGAAGAGCGCGGCGGCCTCCGAATGCGTGAATGGTTCGAGTGCCGGCAACGACCTCGCCGCCGTGTAACGTTCCCTCCGGGATGAGATACTCTTCCCCGGCTCGGACGGGAATGCGCCTGCCGTCGATAATCAGCGTATAGCAACCCTGCAGAACAACCATGTATTCGTCGTAGTCGTGCTCGTGGGCAGCCGACGTGGCAGTTTCACGGCAAGTCCAAATTGCCATCTGGCCTCCATTCACTCCATCGAAGACGTAACCTTCCACTCCTGGAGTGGACTGGCTGGTCGTCGCGATTCGGTTCGCTGGATGCTTCATGAATTCGGGGAAATTGTCCATAAGCTGCCTTTCGTATTCCGTCAGTGAATAGTCAAAGTAAATGGCATTTGTGCGCGCACAGGTTCGCTGCGAACCATCGTTGATAGCCGCTCGACAAGCGCTTGGGCTGAGCCGTACACCCCTTGCGCGGCGCTCACCTCGCCCTGAGTGCGTGTAAGCAAGAAATCAAACAGCGACTGAGGCTTCGGCAGGCGCACGATTTCTACGGATTCGCTCGCGGGAATGTGCGCGAGCTGCTTCGCCACCTCAACGGCACGTTCCGTATCGCCGAGCTCGTCTACGAGGCCCAGGCGCTTGGCCTGTTCACCGCTCCAGACGCGGCCCTTGGCAATTTGATCGACAGTAGCAATCGGAATATGGCGGCCGACAGCGACACCCTGAGTGAAATTCGCATAGACGTCGCTGAGCATCTTCTGGACTGTCTGCTGCTGCGTGGAACTGAAATTCTGCTGATCCGAATACAATGTGGCATTGCCGCCGATGGCGACGAAATCAGTGCTGATGCCAAGAAGCTGATACAGTCCGGCGATGTTCATTTTTCCGCTGAGAACTCCAATGGAGGCAGTGATCGTGTCGGGATCGGCGACGATTTTGTCGGCAGACATCGAAATCCAATAACCGCCGGAAGCAGCCAAGTCCGACATGGAGACGACGACCGGCTTTCGCTGCCGCGCGAGCTGCACCTCGCGCCGAATGACCTGGCTGGCCACAGATGAGCCTCCCGGTGAATCGACGCGCAAGACGATCGCTTTGATGTCCGAATCTGTTCGCGCGCGGCGAATATCGGACGCTACGGAATCGCCGCCCATTATTTCGCTGCCGGTTGAGGAATATTGAGAAGCGCCGGATACGATTTCTCCAGATGCGTAGATCATAGCGATTTGCGGACCGTTGCCATCGCTCAAGTCCTGGCGATACTGCGCAAAATCAATCGGATTCCAGGAGCCAGTCTTGCGGCGAAAGTAATCCTCCACCTGATCCCAGTAACCGAGATGGTCGACCAGCTTGTTCTGAAGAGCCTCCTGTGCGAGAAATGGCCCGGCCTGAACGAGGTCTGCAAATCGCGCGCGGTTGATATCTCGCGAGGACGCAACCTCGCTCAGATATTGATTGTAGAGATCCGTCAGCAAAGACGTGACTTCCTCGCGATGCGCTGGCGTGAACTTCTTTTCGGTAAATTCGTTTGTGGCAGTCTTGTATTCGGCAATATGAAGGAAATTCGGCACGACGTGGAGCTTGTCCAATGTCCCGCGGAGAAAGGTCGCCTCAGCCATCATGCCCCGAACGTCAAGAGGATTGGTGGGAGTCAGCCAGACTTGATCACAGCCCGTAGCGACGTAATATTCCTCGTTCGCCTCGCCGTCGTAGCCGAGATAGCAAATGCTAGGCTTGCCGCTCGCGCGAAAATCGAGGAGGTGCTGGTGGATTTCTTCAACCTTTGCCCAACCGGCGTCGATGGAAGCTATTCGCACTACCAAACCTCGAATTCGAGAATCCGTTTTTGCCTGATCGATGGCATCATCGATTTCGTGAAGCACTAAGGGCGGCGCCCCAGTGAAAAATGTGGCTACATCCGGCGGCCGCTGCTCCACAATCGAACCGCTGAGGCTAAGAACAAGGGTCGAATTCCAGGAAAGCTGCGGGCCAGAGAAAAAAGACCAGCGCGGAATCGCCACGAGAAGAACCACGACGACGAGAACCACCAGCAAGATTACCAGAGTTCGTCTTTGTCCCCACGTCATGCGCACTCTCCCGCTCGCACGCGTCTTTGCGAGTCGTTTTCAAACTAACATTTGACCAGAAAAAGCGCCATTGTGTGCACCTGTTCTTTCGAACAGGTGCGCTTCTGATTGGTACAGTTACACGGATGGGCAAAATTGCCCACGACTTCCGCCCGCACGATACCAGGATTGTTACCATCGGTAGGACGACAGGACTTGTGCCCGCATACTTCCTGACCGGAGGAGCAGCTGTGAAGAAGACCTTTGTTAGCCGGATGCTCGAGATCAACAAGGAGCTTTGGTTGATCTTGTCCATCATTGCTTTTGCCGCTGTGATTAATTTCTTCGTGTCAGGCCAGCGGCTTGTTCTGTCGTTTTATGACTTGCCGACTCTCTTTGCGGCCTATTACTTCGGTCGCTCACGCGCGGTCCAGACGGCCGTGGCGTCTGTTTTGATTGTCTGCTGGCTCAACCTCATGAATCCACTGGCGCTGGCTTCGGGCCAGGGCGTGGCGATGAGGCATTTGATCGGGTGGGCCGACGTCGCGGTCTGGGGCGGTTTCCTCGTGATTACCGCATACGCGATGGGTTCGCTCTATGAAGTCAAAGAAAAGGGCATGCAGGAACTGCGCGAAACCTATTTTGGAGTCCTGCAAATTCTCTGCCAGGTCATTTCGAACGACAAGTACACGCAAAACCACTCTTACCGCGTCTCCGTGTACGCTGCCCGCTTAGCTGCGGAAATGGGCCTGCCTGAAGACCAGATTGAAGATGTGCGCGCCGCCGCTCTGCTGCATGACATCGGGAAACTAGAAGTGAGCCGCACGATTCTGTATAAGTCGGCGCGCCTGTCAGAGGACGAAATCTCCGAAGTGCAAAGCCACTTGCCGCGTGGAGTTGAAGCGCTAAGGCCAGTCGCGGTCGGTGGGACACTTCGCCGTGTGCTGCCGATTATCCTGGCGCATCACGATAAGTTCGACGGCTCGGGCTATCACGCTACCAAGGGCGAGGACATTCCGATCGAGGCCCGCATCATCTCCGTCGCCGATGTGTACGATGCGCTGGTTAGCGACCGGCCGTACCGCAAAGCGATGTCTCCGTTCGAAGCTCGCGACATCATTTCGAAGGGCGCGGGAACGGACTTCGACCCCAAATGCGTGGCAGCCTTCGAATCCGCATTCCGCGCTGGACGAATGGAAGTGCCGGAAGTTCTGGTTTAATCTCCGGCCTTGAGCTGAGCCTCTCGCAAGAATCGCGCGGCCTCTTCAGGCGGAGTGGGGTTAATGTAAAATCCAGTACCCCACTCGAACCCGGCCACTCGCGTCAACTTCGGCATCATCTCCACATGCCAGTGATAATGGTCGTTGATCTCCTCGCCGATCGGCGAAGTATGTATCACATAATTGTACGCGGGGCAGTTCAGCACGGAATCCAGACGGGCCAGAAATTCGCGGAATAGTTTGGCCATGCTTGTATAAACGGATCCAGGCTGATTTTCGAACGAAGAGCTGTGCTGGCGCGGAAGAATCCACGCTTCAAAGGGAAAGCGCGGCGCGTAGGGAGCCAGAGCGATAAATTGGTCATTCCCGAGAATCACCCGCGTGCCCGTTTCCATTTCCTGCCGGATGACATCACAGAAAATGCAGCGCTCTTTGATTTCGAAGTAGCGCTTTGCACTGTCCACTTCTTCTCGAACACGTTTGGGTACGATGGGCAAAGCGATTAATTGCGAATGAGTATGTTCGAGCGACGCGCCAGCAGCCTCTCCGTGATTTTTGAAGAGTAAGATGTAGCGGAAACGTTTGTCGTTCTTGAGGTCTAGAACGCGGTCGCGGTAGGCCCACAACACTTCTTCAATGGATTTATCGGAGAGCATAGCCAGAGTGCTCTGATGATCGGGAGTCTCGATGATGACCTCATGCGCGCCGATTCCGTTCATTCGATCGAAGAGCCCTTCGCCTTGGCGATCGAGGTTTCCTTCAATCCCCAAGGCTGGAAATTTGTTAGGCACAACGCGAACGGTCCAGCCGGGCGTGTCCTTCCCGCCGCCGTTGCGGCCGTACGCCAATATCTCCGGAGGAGTACGGGTCTCATTGCCCGGACAAAAGGGGCAAAAGGAACCTCCCTTCATTTGCACGCTTTCACGTACGAAGTCCGATGGCCGTTTTCCGCGCTCGGTGGAAATAATGACCCACCGCCCTGTGATTGGATCTTTACGTAGTTCAGGCAATCTCTTCTCCTTCTGTGGTTCTATAAAGACTGAAACGGTTTCCTGTTGTTACTCCGCGAGCGATTCGCCGAATCAATGCGCCGTTCCAAACGCATTTTTGTACAAGCGCACACTCGGCGGACTTCCGGATCGACTCTCGATGGCCACGACATCGAACCGCCACGAAACTCCCGGCGTTCTTCGTTCCGCCAAGAATCTTTTTGCCATTCGCTCCACGTGAATGCGCTTTTCCTGAGTTACAGCTTCTTCTGGGCGGCCAGGATGCTCGTCTGTTCCGCTGCGCGTCTTCACCTCGACGAATGCGAGCACTGAACCATCATATCCGACCATGTCAATCTCGGCCTTATCTCCCGGGACGCGGTAGTTGCGCGCGACAAACACGTATCCATGCCGGCGCAAATACCAATAGGCGTACGTCTCGCCGTCCACGCCACGCCTCCGCGCCTGTTCTTTCTTTGTCTCGTCGCCTTTTGCCAGCGTCAAGCCGCGGCGCGCAGCAAGGCGGAAAAAACCGAAAATCGCACGCGAGACAAGCGCCATTACTTCAGGACCTCGAACTCGAACTCCATCACTTTGCCTCGCACCAAGTAGCACAGATAGAATTCCCAAAATCGGCGAAAGCGCAGCGAGTGATTCACGAGGAATTCAAACCCGAGATAGCGCCAGACCTGAAGCAAACGCACGCGTAAACGCCGCTGACGCAGCCGTACGTGCGAATACCACGATGCTTCTCCGTGCAGCCCCTCGGGATCAAAATACCAGAACGAAAAACTATTCAAATGCCAGCGATGCGTCGGGTCGCAGAATGAGCTGAAGTCCGTGTAATGCGGAGTCACCAGAAAAATAACGCCGCCCGCCCGCGATACGCGGTGAAATTCCTCCATCGTGCGAATTACATTTTCAACGTGCTCGATCAAATGGACTGCGCGCACTTCATCGAACACGCTGTCCTGAAATGGAAGGCAACCCCTGTCCAAATTACAAAGAAGGTCGGCTGCGGTGTTCGGGTTCATGTCGATGCCGATGGAACCCCGATGTTTCTTTGGCCCGCAGCCGACGTCCAGAATGCGAGGCAATCTTCCTCCGAAGCAAAGCTTCGATTCTAATGCGACCGCTGCACTTCGGCGATGCACTCACCGAGAATGCGCACAGCATATTCCGCCTGTTCCTCGTCAATGACAAGCGGCGGGGCGACACGAACCGTATTTTCTCCCGCGCCGAGAATGAGCAAGCCCTTCTCGAAAGCGCGGTCGACGATTTTATTGCGCAAATCGCCAGCGCGTTCCTTTGTTTTCTTGTCGCGGACGATTTCCACTCCAATCATCAGTCCCTTACCACGAACGTCTCCAACGATGCGGTACTTTTCGATCCAATCCGCCATTCGATCGAGGATGACTTTGCCCATCTGGCGGGCATTCTCCATGTACTTCTTTTCGATCAGGTCGATCGTCGCAAGCGAGGCTGCCACACAAACGGGATTGCCGCCGAATGTGGATGCGTGAGCGCCGGGTTTCCAATCCATAACGCTGGCGCGTGCAATCGTCGCGCCGAGCGGCATGCCTGAAGCGATTCCCTTCGCCACACAGACAATATCCGGATCGATGTGCGCATGTTCCGAAGCCCACCATTTCCCGGTGCGGCCCATTCCGCATTGCACTTCGTCCGCAACCAGAAGGATTCCCTCACGCCGACAGATTTTTTGCAGACCCTGCAGAAACGAAGCAGGCGCAGCGACGTAGCCGCCTTCGCCCTGAATCGGCTCGACAAAGATCGCGGCGACGTCCGCCGGATCCATCAACCGATGAAACACTTCGTTCTCCAAGAATTCCAAGCACTGACGGGAACACTCGTCCGCGTTTTGCCCCAGCGAGCGATAGGTATCTGGGTAAGGGATGTGGGCCACGCCGCCGAGCAATGGACCAAAGTTCTTGCGCTGTACGGCCTTGCTTGCCGTGAGAGAAAGTGAGCCCATGGTGCGTCCGTGAAAACACCCGTAGAACGCGATGAACTTGTCACGCTTGGTGTGATAGCGCGCAAGTTTGATCGCCGCCTCGATTGCCTCGGTGCCGGAATTGCCAAAATAAACCCGTTTCGGATCTTTACCGGGAGCAATCGTCGCGAGCTTTTCCGCGAGCTCGACCATGTTTTCGTAATAGAAATCCGTGCCGGACATGTGAATCAGCTCGCCAGCTTGCTTTTGAATTGCAGCTACGACTTCCGGATGGCAGTGCCCCGTAGCCACTACAGCGATGCCCGCTGCGAAGTCGAGAAATTGGTTGCCGTCAAGATCCTCGATCACGGCGCCACGCCCCGTTTTCGCAACCAGCGGATAGCCGCGCGTGTAGGATGGCGAGATGAACTTCGTGTCTAATCCAACGAGCTTCTTCGCTTTCGGGCCCGGCAACGATGTGACCAGGCGTGGAAGCTTCCAATCATTCGCTTTCTTCATACCTTCCTCCTGAAATGGATTTTTGCGCGCCGGCGATGCGACGCGAACAGCTCATGGGAGGAAGAAAAGTTAGTCTACGCCGAAAAGACTCGGCCGCTGACGCGAGGGCAAACTGTGCCAGGAAAGCGGATCCTGAAATTGCGGATTCATTTCTTTTTCCAGCGGACGCCGCCTTCGCGGTTGTCCTCGAGGAGGATACCACGTTCTGCAAGCTGCTGCCGTATTTCGTCGGCGCGCTTGAAATTGCGCTGCTCGCGGGCTTTTTGCCGCTCCGCTACCAGCGCATCGATCTGTTCGATGGACATTCCTTCAGCACTGGATCCGAATCCCAGCGCACCCAACTTCGCACTGTCATCGTCTTCGAGCACTGCGAAAATCTGATCGAACTCTTTCATAGCAGTGAGGACGTGCGGCGCATCCTCTTGCCGGAACTCGCCACGGTCGATGGCAGTATTCACATCGCGCACCAAATCGAAAATTGCCGCAAGCGCAACGGCCGTATTCAAATCATCCGACAGGCCCGCTTCAAAATCGGCGACCGCCTTTTGCGCCCGTTCCTCCATGGCAGCGTTGGAACCCGCTGGGAATTTCCCCTCGTTGAGGCGCGCAACAAAATTCCGCAGCCGCTCGACTGAACTCGCAGCCTGCTGAATGCTGTCCTTGGTGAAATTGAGCTGCCGGCGGTACGGAACGGACGCTAGCAGGTACCGGACAGTGGACGGTTTGTGTCCTTTGTTGAAAAGATCGCGCAGCGTATAGAAATTGCCGAGCGACTTCGACATTTTCTCGCCGTCGATGATCAAGTGCTCGGCGTGCAGCCAGTATCTGACGAACGGATGACCCGTCGCGGCCTCGCTTTGCGCGATTTCGTTCTCATGGTGCGGAAACGCCAGATCAATTCCACCAGTGTGAATGTCTAGCGTGTCGCCCAAGTATTTCATGGCCATCGCGGAGCATTCGATATGCCAGCCCGGGCGCCCGGGGCCAATCTCCGTCTCCCAAAAATGCTCGCCCGGCTTCGGCGCTTTCCATAAAGCAAAATCGCGCGCGTCGGCCTTTTCGTAGCGGTCAACCTCGACGCGCGCTCCCGCCTGGATCCCGCTCAAATCAACCTTGGACAACCTGCCGTACGCTGGAAACTTTGCGATGCGGTAGTAAATTGAGCCATCGCTGCGGTACGTCAGGCCTTTGGCTTCGAGCTTTTGGATCAGCCTGACCATATCTGCGATGTGGTCCGTCGCGCAGACAACATGCTCCGGAGTTTCGCAGCTCAGGGCGTTCATGTCTTCTTTAAACGCGACGATGTATTTCGCGGTGTAATCGAAGATGCTGATTCCCTTCTCTGCCGCATTCTGAATGATTCGGTCATCCACGTCCGTCAAGTTCATGACGTGTTTCATCTGTAGGCCGCGCGAGCGCAAAAATCGCCGCAAAGTATCTTGGAATACGAATGTCCGGTAATTCCCGATGTGCGCGTAATCGTAGACCGTTGGGCCGCACGTGTACATGCGCACTTCGCCGACGCGAAGCGGCGTAAAGACTTCTCTACGATTCGTCAGCGTATTTTCGAGCAGGATTTCGCTCATTTTTCGCTTCGATAGCCTTTTGAAATTAGGATGCGCTTTGCTCACCGATATCCGGTCATCTCGGCGGAAGCAAGACAACAGACAAAGAGGGTCATTCTAACTGAGGCTCTGATATCCGGCAAATCAGCGCTTAAGTATTGGTGGCTCAAGCGTGACATGCCGCGCGAGCACGGTCGTATCGCCATTTTGAATCTGCGTAGCCGCTGCCGGTCGCGCGCTCTTCAAGAATGCGCCCTCGGGCGGAAGACCATAACTCTCGTCGAGCAGTAACACGGAAACTGGCTTCGTGCTGGTCAACGAAAACTCCACTTCGATTCCCTCGGGCGGCGTATCCACGCAGCGATAAATTCTCCAGCCGTGCGTGTAAGTCAATATGCGCCTGCTGATCTCAGGCACTGCGTGGCCCGCAATCGTGACGGACTCGGGCTTCGCAGCGGGAGGAAAGGCCAGCAGGATTACTGGCGCGCCGCGCTGCGATTTGAGCGTCACATCGTAATTCGTTCGGTTTTCTGTCGTGAGCCCGCCGCGGTCGATGTCCAATACAGGCGGCGCCAGATTCAGTGCAGGCGCGTTCGCCCCAAGTGGCCTGGTCGCCTCCCACGGATTCACCGGCACATCTGTCCTTGCAAACTTCGCAACGCTTCGCATTGTGATTGGCAGCCGACCGGAAGCCGGATACGCCAGCCATTGTGATCTCCCGCTGTCGGCATCCTGCCGATACTGCAAATTCAGCGCTTCCGGCGAGGTTAGCGAATACGGCGCAACTACCAGTGCCGCTGCTGTCGCGATCACAGCGACCGCAAAAGTGACTACGGAGAATTTCCAGCGCCCAACGGAAACAGCTCCAGTCAATGGTGCGAGTGGAAGAGCAACCAACGCGACACAGACCGTAATGCCAGCCAGAAAGGTGCCCCCAAGCCCAGCGTACAGAAACCAGACAGTGTAAACGCCCGCCAGTGCAGTGACCAATCCCGGAATCACTGCAGCAACAATCACAACTGCGCTGCTCTCGCCCCGTGCAAACAGGATAGCCAGCCCGAGTATTCCTGTTGCGACCGCACTCACAACGAAAATGAAACTCAGCCCCGGCGCCAGCGCACCTAGCACAAGCGACACAATTCCCCACCAAAGCCACGTACCGCTCCACATTCCCCACAAACCCGCCGCGCGCCCCAAGAGCGCGGCAATCAGTGCCACCGCCGCAAATCCCAGTGCCCAAGCCGCAATCAACAGAGGCACCGGATGCGCCACCCAGTTTGAAGGCGTTGCGCCAGCGATGCTGAGGAAGAATTGCAGCGCCGCTCCGAGAATCCCTGCGACAATCAAGACAAGCGGCCAGCTGACAAAACCAACGAGCAATCCTCTCATCCGCACTTGGCCACGCCGCGCCAGTACAGCAATTTCAAGAATCAGCAGCGTGAGCGCTAGCAATGCAAGCCCAATCGTCCATCGCGCTGGCCACCAAACCATTCTCCAGCCAAGCAAGTCCTGGTAAACAGCATCCGACGCCGCACCCGAGTTCAAATCCAAATTCGCTAGCGCCCGAACTGTATCGAGCGCGCTTCCTCCTTCGCTCTGAATGCTTGAGACGCTGGTGTTGGCGACGTTATCAAGCGGCGTGTGATAGTGCGCGACGTCATCGAGAAACGCAAAATTGAATCCCTGATATTTTGCAGCTCTGAACACGGTGAAGTCCGTATCGTTCGGCAGCGTTTTGTAAACCGTGTAGGAAAGCGAATCTGCGTTGGGATGCTGCACTGACTTTGCATACATCCGCATCAGCCACTCGTTGGCGCTTCCTGTTTCGAACATCGTGCTGGGTCCGGAAGTCCCGCGATTGTCCATGTTCACCACGGCGCTGACGTCTTTGGCCCACGGATCGTCCTGCACAAACGCTGCCGCGCCGAGCAAGCCGGCCTCCTCGCCCTCATCAATAAGGAAAATGACGGGATGGCGCATTGCGGGAGACGCTTTGAGCGCTCGGGCGATTTCCAACACGGAGACAGTGCCTGCCCCGTCATCGGACGCGCCCGGGCCTGCCGGAACGGAATCGTAGTGCGCCGCGACCATGACCGCCGGGCCGGATTGTTGCCCATCAAGGCGGCCGAGAATGTTTTTCACATCAGCGCACGCTCCATTCGAGTCGCAAACGAAATCTTCTTGAACTCGTGGCTGATAACCGACTTGCGTGAGCCGCGCCACAATCGCATCTCGCACGGCCGCATCGGCTGTGCTGCCTACCGGATGAGGCACGCCATTGCCGACAAGTTGCTGCAGCAATGCTTTGGCACGCACTCCCGAAAATTCGTCCGCCGGCGCATCGGCGGACCTCGGCACAATCGGACGCGTTCGCATTGCCGTCATGCACATCGCCAGCGCATAGAGCGCTAGCGCCAGAACGAATGCGCCTCCCCGCGGCTTTTCGTCGCCCACATCCATGAATTTGCCTCCTGGGACAATAAGCGCGCGTCATCCTACGTTCTGGCGCAAGCCCAAGTCAATGAATGCTGGCTCCCAGGCTGATTTCACGGTTGACGAACCGGTCGAGTCTCAATACATTGTGCAGTCTACGAAGGAGCCAGCCATGAAGATTTCTCTATCCGCAAAAATTTGCGCCGTTCTTTTGTTTTTTGCACCCGTCGTATTTGCGGCTCCACTGCCGACGGCCGATTCTGGGTCGACGACGTTGACGCCTCAACAGGCCCTCAACATGCGCCGCATCGCTGACATGCACTTTTCACCGGATGGAACTCGCCTTGCGTTCACCGTCACCGAGCCCGCGAAGGACACAAGCATCGCCACGCACATTTGGATTCTCGATGTCGCCTCCAAGCAAGCGCACCAGTACACTTACTCCGAAAAAACCGAGAATTCCCCGCGCTGGTCGCCGGACAGCAAATTCCTCGCCTTTCTTTCGAATCGCGACGGCGACCGCCAGATTTACCTCCTCTCTTCCAGCGGCGGCGACGCATATTCCATCACCACCGGCAAACGCGGAATCGCTTCCTTCGCATGGTCCCCGGACGGCAAGCAAATGGCGTTCCTCGCTTCCGATGAGCCGACAGACGCGCAGCAGAAAAAAGAGAAGGACAAAGACGACGCCATCGTCGTTGACAAGGACACCAAGCATCCTCGCGTTTGGATTCTCGACGTAGCCACAAAGAAAGCCCGCGCCATCACCGGCGAGCAGTGGGAAGTACGGGAAGCGGAGTGGACTTCCTCAGGTCAACTGATTATTGCCGCCACAGACCGCCCTGAATCCGACGACAACACGAATCGCATTTTTTCGCTGGACCCGGCCAGCGGCCAGATGTCTCTTCTCGTAGCGCCGCAAGGCCCGTTTGGTGACATTCGCGTTTCGCCCGACGGCACTCAGTTTGCCTACATGGGCGCGCGCGTCGATGGCCCCCAACCGCATGACATCTACGTCCACTCCACGGCTGTCCAAGCAGACGACCCACCCAGCCACAATCTCACAGCGGCGAGCGTCGATCGCGCGATGAACGGTATTGATTGGCGTTCTGCCGGCGGCCTGATGGCCGTCGCCGAAACGGGATTCAAGACAGCTTTGTATTCCATTTCCTCCGATGGCCACGCCATCGCAGTCGAAAATGCGACACCCAATCCCCACAGCTTCGCGACGTCGCCATCGGGAACGCTCGCGTTTGTCGGCGAGTCCGCAACCGAGCCTCCGGAAATCTACCTCTCAAGTGCGGGCGCGCCTGCGGAGAAGGTCACGCACTTGAACTCCAGTTGGGACAACGT
>Ga0126373_10001980_pt1 | contig 14881 bp, 14 predicted proteins | sample PanSoiMetPlot_11_FD_92545 | JGI IMG/M metagenome (GOLD analysis project Ga0126373, IMG submission 92545) | Tropical forest soil microbial communities from Panama - MetaG Plot_11 | ecosystem: Environmental > Terrestrial > Soil > Tropical forest > Bulk soil | place: Panama | collected 2016-02-17 | reverse complement strand
TGGCTTCCTGGACAGCTCCGTCAGCCAGGGCCAGCCACTCCCGCGGCCTGGCACCTGATGGGGGCGGGGCTGGCGCCTGTCGTTTGACGCGCACCCTTGCTCCGGGAAGCTTGTCACTCGCCCGGCTCTCCATGTCATTCAGAATATCCGCGGAGCGGGAGAGGGGTGATTCTCGTGGCCAGACGCCTTCGGCGTCATGGTTGCGCTTGACGACCACGTCCCCTCATCACCCCCAACGGCACAAGCCACCTGCCGGACCGGGGGTCCGATGCCAACCGTTTCCTAGACACAACCCGTTCCTGGCCGGCAGGACCATTCGCGCAGCCGGGTAGCCATGTTTCGGCCGGGTGGACGTTGAGCACGTGCGCCGGAACGCCGCCCAGGCTCACGGCTTGCGAGCTACGCCGCCGTAGGCCGAGACCCCGCCCTGCGGCACCGGATCTCCCGGATCGGGCCGCCAGGCGTGCACGTAGACAACACCCGGCGGGACCAACTCGAGCCCGTCGAAGAACCGGGCGACCTCCGGCTCGGTTCGCAGCGTCTGCGGTGTGGACACCCGCTCGTTGTACCGCCGCTGCGCCTCCTCCTGGCCAGGAAGGATGTCCCGCGCCGGATGGGAGATGGCGAGGTAGCTGCCCGGCGAGAGCGCGGCCAAGAGGTCGGAGACGATCTCGTACGGTCGCTCCGAGTCCTGGATCAGGTGCAGGACGCCAATCAGCAGCAGCGCGATCGGCCGGTCGAAGTCGATCGTCCTTGCCGCCGCCGCGAGGATCGGACCGGGCTCCCGCAGGTCGCCCTCCACGTAGTGGGTGGCACCTTCGGGGGCGCTTACCAGCAGTGCCCGGGCGTGAACGAGCACGATCGGGTCGTTGTCGACGTAGACAACCCGTGACTCCGGCGCGGCCGCCTGGGCTACCTCGTGGGTGTTGTTCGCCGACGGTATGCCGGTGCCGATGTCGAGGAACTGCCGGATCCCGGCCTCGGCGGCGAGGTAGCGGACCGCCCGGGCCAGGAACGCGCGGTTGGCCTGCACCCGCTGCCGCAGGCCTGGCGTCACGGCCAGCACCCGCTCGGCCGCTTCGCGGTCGGCGGCAAAGTTGTCCTTGCCGCCAAGCCAGTAGTCGTAGACCCGCGCTGGGTGCGCGACCGAGGTGTCGAGCCCCGCTATAAGTTCGTCAGTCACCGCGATGCCGCTCCCGCCGACCTCTGATGCAGTTGCCACAGGAGTCTGTCACAACCCGGCAGGATTGCCCCTAGATACGGCATGCCAGGGGCTCCGGAGCATGAATAGGGGCTGGTTATGCCCGGCTCGCAGCTTCGCTCCGCCGCGCATGCCTCAGCTAACGGGCTCGCCTTCGCCCAGCTGACCGAGCAGATCCACAGTGAGCTCCGGCAAGCTATCGAGGACGACCTGAGCACTGGCGAGGATGTCGCCGGGCGGCGGGTAGTCCCGGTTGGGGACGGCCACCACCTGCATCCCGGCGGCGATAGCAGACCGGATCCCGCTGGCGGAATCCTCGACCGCGGCGCAAGCGGCGGGCGGCTTGCCGAGCCGACGCGCGGCCTCAAGGTACACGTCCGGCTCCGGCTTGCCCCGCGGCACCTCCTCGGAGGACACGCTGGCCGTGAACTCCTCACTCAGCCCGGCGACGACGAGCACCGTGTCGATGACTACCCGGTTCGCCGACGATGCCAGCGCCACCGGCCATCGCGCTGCGACCCGCCGCACCGCCTGCACCGCCCCGGGGATAAGCGGCAGGCCGTGCCGGTAGCGCTCGAGGAGGTCCGCGACAACCAGGTCGCTGATCTGCTCCGGCATGAGGTCCACAGCAAGGGCATCCCGCATATACCTGGACCATTCGGCGGAGCTCATGCCCTGCATGGCGGCGGTCGCTTCGTCACGCCAGCGGCCATGGTGGCGAGCCGCCACCTCCCGCCGGGCCTGGTCCCACAGCCGCTCGGAGTCAAGCAGCACCCCGTCGAGATCGAACACTACGGCCCGGATCATTGCCCCAGTATCGCGAATGCTCCCCGTCGCCACCGATAGCGCGCGTGCTCCTTCTTCGAAGGCCAGCCTGGCGGTAGTGGCCGGCGCGCTGACCTGGCTATGCGCATCGGCCGCGCCGACTTGGCCAGGGATCGGCGTAGCTAAGGCCATCGCCGGGGATGTCAGGGTGGTGGTGATCGCAATCGTGGCAGCGCTCGGCGCGGCCCTGGTGTTCGGTGTCTCTTCGGTCGCCGAGCAGCGCGGCACCAAGCGCGTCGAGAAACGGCAGGCGCTGTCTCCGCGGATCCTGCTGGACCTGGTACGACAGCCGCTCTGGGTGGCAGCTATCGGCGGCACGCTGGTGGGATTCACCCTTCAGGTCGTCGCGCTGGGATTCGGCCCGCTCGCACTGGTCCAGCCTCTCATCGTGTTTGACCTGATATTCGCGGTGCTCATCAACGCCTACCTGCGCCGGGTGTGGGATCCTCAGCTCTTCCTCGGGGTCATCGCATGTGCCGCCGGGATCGGCGGGTTCCTGGCGATTGCCCGGCCGTCTGACGGTAAGGCGAATGTCGGCTTTTTCGTGATACTGCCGCTGGCAGCGGGCCTGGCGGGCGGCGTCGGCGGGTGCCTTGCCGTGGCCAGGCGGAACGAGACGCTACGCCCGCTCGCGCTCGCGCTGGCCACCGGCATCTGCTACGGAGTGTCGGCATTCCTGGTGAAGATGGTGGTCGAGCGCGGCTTTCCCGGCTTCTTTACTGACTGGCCTATCTACGCTCTCGCGATAGTGGCCCCGGTCGGCTTCATTCTCAACCAGGACGCGTTCCAGAGCAGCAAGAGCACCGTGATTGCGCCGGTCCTGTCCATCATCACCGCTTGCGATCCGATCATCTCGATCGCGCTTGCCACCGTCTGGCTGAGTGAGAAGCTCAATAACACACCGCTGGGCATCGCCGGCGAAGTCGTCGCGCTGCTGCTGATGGTGGCCGGAATCGTGGCCATCGCGCACCGCGCGCCGCATGTTCACGCTGCGCGGGCCAGGCACCCCCGGCAGGAGTCACCGGGCGACGACCGGGCAAGCTGGACCCAACAGGGGTGACAGCCCGGCACCGGACCGCCGAACATGGCGGATCGTCTCGGCGCGACGGAAAGGAGGCTCGGCATGCCCGACGAGACCAGGCACGAATCTGCCGATCTTGAAGACTACGAGGTGCTCGACGCCTCCGACACTCTCGACGCACCGCCCGGCAGCGATCCGCTCGACCGCGGCGTTGCCCCGCCGGAGCGGTGGACTGCCGGGATCCGCTATGGCACCACCGAGTCCGAGCAGGAGCGAGGCGAGTCGCTCGACCAGTGGCTCGCCCAGGAGGAGCCGGATGTCGACTCCGACCTTGAGGGCGAGGACCTCGATGATGAGCAGCTCAGCAGGCTGGTCCGCCGGTCCTCCGGCGAGGACATCGCCGAGCAGGACCTCGATGGCCTGCTGCTCGACGACGGCCCCGATCCCAGGGCTGGCCGGCTAGTGGCCGAGGACGAGGGGGTTCACACGCCGGCCGAACCCGACCTCGTCGCTCGCGACACTGGCATCGACGGCGGCGCGGCAACCGCGGAAGAAGCGGCAATGCATGTCGTGAACGACGACGACACTGACGTCCGCTCCGAGTAGCCCGCCGGAGTTGCCGCTACCCCTGTTCCTGCCGGTACTGCTTGCCGAAGGAGGCCATCCCCGATCCGCTTGGCCAGCCAGGCCGCACGAACGCTTGCGAGTTCTCCCGCGGCTCGCCCGCCTGGGACGGCGGCGGCGAGACCGACTGGACGCTGGCGGCGCTGCACACCGCGGCCGCGTCATTGGCAGGCCCCGGTACCTGGGCGCTCGTCGGGATCGCGCCCTCAGGCACACCGTGCCCCGGAACCGGCGCTAGCACGTCACCGATGTTCATCGCGTGCGCGTCCCTGGCGGTCAGCGACTGCAGGCCGAAGGTCTTCTCGATCAGCTTCAGCGTCGAGCAGTGCTCGAACGGGCCGTCGTGCACCACCCGCTGGCGCGCCAGGTTCGACACCACAATGGCCGGCACCCGGAAGCCCAGTTGCCGGTAATCGGGAACGAGCCGGCCGTCAGTGGGATTGGTGGTGCTGTCACCGGTGTGATCCACGTTCGCAGGGTTGGTGTCGTCGACGACCCGAGGCGGCGGCACGTGATCGAAGAAGCCGCCCCATTCGTCGAAGGTGACCACGAACACGGTGTTATCCAGGTAACCGGCGCTGGCGAGTGCATGATAAGCGTCGGCAATGAATCGCTCGCCGAGCCGGATGTCCGCGAGCGGATGGTCATCCGCCGACGTGCCGTTGCCTTCGGTGTCGAAGGCGGGATCGATGAAGCTGACGTTCGGCAGGTTCCCGGCGGCAACGGTGTCGATGAACGACGGCGTGGTGACCGGGGTGCCGAGGGCGTCGACATCGCCGTCGGCGAACGGATGCCAGAAGGGGAAGTACTTCCCGCCCCACAGCGCCAGGAATGGCAGGTCCCGGAAGAAGTAACCGCCGGTCGGAACGCCCTGGCTATTAGGGATCGGAGAAAGCTGGTCCCAGATTGCCGGCAGCTTCGTGATGGTGCCGCTGTTGTGATCCCGGTCTGTCCGCGCCGCGTGCTGGTAGAAGCGGTTCGGGAAGGTCTCGCCAGCGAACGAGCAGAAATAGTGGTCGAGCACGGTGTAGTGCTGCGCCAGCGCGCCGATGACCGGCAGGTCCGGCACGGCCTTAGGGTTCCCGTTCTGGTCGAGGTTCGTGTAGTAACCGATCGGGAAGGTGTTGGCCTTCGCCAGCGTGACACCGGGGTTGTTAGCGGGCGCTGTCGGCCGCTGCAGGAAGCCGTCCATCCGGCCGAAATTGTGCTGGACGAGCCAGCCTTCCCAGCTGTGATCGGGATCGCTGTAGCCGCAGCCCTGGAAATCAGGCGCCAGCGGATAGTTCGGGTAGTGGTTGCCGTTGGTCGACTTGTAGATCATGTCGAGGCGGCCGTCGGCACCGGGCAGCCAGCCGAGGAAATGGTCGAACGAACGGTTCTCCATCATCAGGATGACGACGTGCTCGACACCGTTCGAGCCGCCCGGCGTGAGAGCGGGCGCGGCGCGTGCTGCGGTCTGGGCGAGGAGCTCGGAGCCCGTCACGGCCAGGCCGGAAGATGCAGCCATCAACTGCAGGACTTTGCGGCGAGTCAGCATGGGGATAAGTCTTTGCCATTGCCGGCTGCGTTTCCAGGTAAATCAGATGGCGCGCTGGAGACAGAGCGGCAAACGGCTGGCCAATTCGGCGCTTAGGCCAAACAGCAACCGGGTCGGGCTGTGTAGCAAACGAATACATTGCGCGGTAATAGCCCGTTCCCGTACGAAATGTTCTCGACACAGGGCGTGAGTCACGCAGGCCGCGGTGACTCCCGGGCGCGCGAGCGCGCTCTGCCAGAATGACTCAGATGCTGGGCCACGCCGTCTTCGTGCTCGCAATGATCGCCGTCATTGTGGTCGCGAGGATGATCGCGGACCGGCTGAGCGTGCCGTACACGATCGTGCTGACCATCTGCGGCCTGGTCTACGCGGCCCTCCCGGGGCCAAACGTGCACCTGGACCCCCACCTGATCCTGCTGCTGGCGATACCGCCGCTGCTCTTCAGCGCAGCGTTGCGCTCCAGCCTGCTCGCGATAAGAGCGGACTGGCGGCCCATCGCGAGCCTCTCGGTCGTGCTCGTGTTGCTGACCGCGTTCGCGGTTGGCGCCGTCGTCGAACTCGTAGTACCACGCATTACGCTCGCCGCCGGGCTGGTGCTCGGCTCGGCAGTCGCGCCACCTGATCCAGTCGCGGCGTTGTCGATAGGGAGGCGAGCGAACCTGCCGCCCCGGCTGCTGACAGTGATCGGCGGCGAGGGACTGCTCAACGACGCGACCGCCCTGACGGCCTGGCAAGTTGCCGTCGCCGCTACCGTGGGCGCCGGTTTCTCCCTGGCAGTCGCGGCAGGCATATTCGTCCTCGCGGCCGTCGGCGGGCTGGTGATCGGCGCCGCACTTGGCTACTTGCTACGGCTGACCCGGCGGGTGTTGCGGGATCCACTGCTCGCCAACGCGGTTTCGCTGGCCACGCCGTTCGCTGCCTATGTGGCCGGCGAGGCAGCGCACGTTTCCGGCGTGCTCGCGGTCGTTATCGCAGGACTGATGGCCGGCCACGATTCGCCACGTGGCGAGTCCGGGGCGAGCCGACTGCAGACAGATGCCGTTTGGCGATTTGTCGACTTCTTGCTCGAGGGCGTGGTGTTCCTGCTGATCGGCAACCAGCTACCTGCCGTGCTGCGCGGTCTTAGAACCGAGCCGGCCGGGATCACCGCGACGGCAATCGGCCTTACCCTGCTGGCCGTGCTGGGCGTCCGGCCGCTCTGGTTGTTCCTGACCCAGACGATCCCCGGCTGGCTCGGCTGGCGGTTCGGTTATCGCAACCCGACACTGAACGGCCGCGAGGTCGTCTCGCTGACCTGGGCCGGAACCCGTGGTGTCATCACCCTCGCGGCCATCTTCTCGGTGCCATTCACCACAAACAGCCACCGGCCATTCCCCGATCGCGACCTGCTGCTGCTCTGCGCATACGTAGTGGTGCTGGTGACGCTGGTGGGACAGGGACTGACATTCGGCCCGCTGCTGCGACGACTCGGGCTACACGCGGACGCAGCCGAGGAAGCGCAGGTCCGGCATGAGGCCTGGCTTGCCGCCCTCGCAGCAGGCCGCACCACGGTGAACGACATGCAGGCTGACTATGAGATCCCTGCTGAACTCGCCGACCGCCTGCGTGCCGCCCTCGAGCGGCGCGCGGAGCGGGCCAGTACCCAGATCAGCATGCTCGCAGCATCCGAGGGTGCGCTCAGCCCGACGCCGGAGTTCCGGGCGGCCATCCGGGCGCAGCGGGCCGTTATCGACGCCCAGCGGGAAGAACTGGTGCGCTGGCGAGATAGCGGGCGCCTCCCGGACCAGAGCCTGCGCCGGCTTCAGCTCGAACTCGATCTCGAGGAGCGCGGGCTGCCGGAAAGCTAGGGCCCGCTGGCGGGCTAGCTGTCCGGCGACCGCCATAGGTCCGTGATGGAAACGCCCACTTCGGCGAGCAGCCTTCGCAACAGCGGCAGTGACACGCCGATAACGTTGCCCGGATCGCCGTCGATGCCGTCAATGAACGGCGCTGCCCGGCCGTCGATGCTGAAAGCTCCGGCAAGCGACAACGGCTCACCGGTGGCGGCATACGCCGCGATCTCAGCGTCAGTCGGGTTGCCGAACCTGATCGTCGTCGCCGCGACGCCGGTAGCCCGGCGCCTGGCCTGGCCGTGGATCAGGCAGTGCCCGGTGTAGAGCGTGCCTTCGGACCCGGCCAGCCGCTTCCACACGGCAATTGCATCCTGCTGCGTCGCCGGCTTGCCGAGCGAGTCGCCGTCGAGGTCGAGCATCGAGTCGCAGCCGAGCACGAGCGCGCCGGGGCGAACGGCGGCCACCGCGACAGCCTTCCGCTCAGCCAGCGCCACGGCCAGATCGGCAGTGGGCAGGCCGTCGTCGTTGGTCTCGGCGACGCCACTCACCACGACCTCGGGATCGAAACCAGCATCGCGGAGCACGCGCAACCGGCCCTGCGATCCGGACGCGAGGACGAGCACGGGAACTGACGGGGGTGCCATCGCTGACACCTTAGCGGCTGTGACGGCATGGTCAGGCGGAGCGCAACCGGCCGCCGGACCAGCGTCAGCCGGGCTGAGGGCCCGTCGCGACGGGCCGGTTCGGGTCGGTGATCCAGTCTGACCACGAGCCGACGTAGAGTGCCGCCGGGATGCCCGCCATGGCTAGCGCTAGCAGTTCATGCGCCGCGGTCACGCCTGATCCGCAGTACACGCCCACCTGCTGAGCCGCGCCGGGGTTTGCTGCACAGGGGATTGCTGCACCGGGGTTTGCTGTACTGCCGTCGGCAGCTTTGATGCCAAGGTCGGCGAACCGTCCGCGAAGGTCGGCTACCGGGCGGAACCGCCCGTCTGCCGCGACATTCTCCGCCGTGGGCGCGCTCAGCGCGCCAGGGATATGCCCGGCCACCCGGTCGACGGGTTCGGTCTGCCCGCGGTAGCGAGCCGGGGCCCTGGCATCGAGCAGGATGCCGGACCTCGCGAGAGTTGCGGCGCTGGCAGCGTCCAGCACCGGCATCCGGCCTGGATCCGCAGTGAAGTCGCCCGGCTCGCCCTCCGGGTCGCCAGTACCGCCCGGATCGTCCGTGCTCACCGGGAGCCCGGCAGCTGCCCAGGCGCGGAAGCCGCCATCCAGGACCCGTACCCGGTCGTGACCGTAATACCGGAGCATCCACCACGCCCTGGCCGCGATCGTTGAGTCCGCCTCGTCGCAGACCACGACGTCCCGGCCCGATCGCACACCTACCGCACGCATTGCGGCCTCGAAGTGCGCGACTTCAGGCAGCGGGTGGCGGCCGCCGTTACCCGGAGGTCCTGCGAGTTGCGCATCGAGATCGATGTAGACGGCTCCCGGCACGTGACCCGCCTGGTAGCTCTCAACGCCAGGCGGCCCGCCGAGCCGCCAGCGGACGTCGATCAGGACCGGCGGCTCATCACCCGCGAGCGCCCCGGCCAGCTCGGCGGGGCTAATCAGCGGGCTCCCGGCGGCTGCGGTCGGGTCCGCTTCACCGTAAGTCCCGGCGACTCGAGCAGACATGTGTACCGATCACCCGGCCCTTTCTGTGGATAACGCTATCCTGTGGATAACCCGTGGATAACTGTGCACAAGTGGCTGAAGTGCGGTGGGTTTCCCCTCCGCACCTGTGGATAAACATTCGGCCAGCCTGCCGCACATCACGCTACGTGAGACAACAACGGCACCTTCTGGTCACCTGCCGTTAGCGAACCGTGCATCCCGATGAGCGCTGACTCACGTGGTTCGGTCACCGTCGCTACTACCGCCGATAGGCCCCGAGCGGCCACGATGACATCACCGATACGGTCTGACACGCGAGCGTCCACCGGCCCGAACCAGCCCGCCTCGATCGCCTCATCGCGCCTGGCGACCCAGGCTCTGTCACCGAGCGTGTCCTGCCACGCCGCGAGGACTTCGGCTTCGGCACCGGGCCGAGCATAGACATGCCGGGCGCGTGGTTCGCCGCCGAGCAGTGCGACACCGGACCGCAGTTCCGGAACGGCATCGGCATCGACCTTGCTGTCCGGTGGCACGTCGACCATTCCGTGATCGCCGGTGATGTATAGCGCCGTTCGGGCCGGAATCGCCCCGGCCAGCTGCTCGGCGAGCAGGTCTACGTGCCGGAGCTGGTACCGCCATGCGGCCGAGCCACAGCCCGCGACGTGACCGGTGGCATCCAGGTCCCCCGTGTAGACCATTGCCAGGGCCTTCGGCTGCTCAGCCAGCGCAGCTGCGGTGCGGGCCACGAGCGCGCCGGCCGTTTCGGCCGGCCGGTAGTCCGCACCGCGCATCGTGGCCACCGACAGGCCCGAATGCTGAAATGCCCCGCTCGCTATCCGGAACGCGCCGATTCCCGCCGCGCCCATACGCTCGAAGATCGTCGCGTGCGGCTGCCACTGCTGAGGGTCCACCCCTTTGGCCCAGCGCAGCGCGTTCAATAGCTGACCGGTCGACGGCACCCGGACCTGGTAACCGAGTAGGCCGTGCTGGCCGGGTGGCAGCGCGGTGCCGAGCGAACTGAGACTGGTAGCCGTGGTCGACGGGAACCCGGCGGTGAGCCAGCAGCCGGTCTCGGCCAGGCCGGACAGGAATGGCGCCGCCGATCGGTGGGCACGGAGCTGGTCCCAGCCGAGCCCGTCGACGACGAGCAGGCAGGCCCGGCTCGCTGGTGGCAGCCCGAGCACGTTCGCCGCTCCCGGCACGGCCAGCGAAGCAAGCAGCGATTCGCTGAAGTCGGCTAGCGTGCTTCTCCCGTAGCCAGGCAGTACCGGCAAGTCCGCCTGCTCCCCTGAGTTCACTGCCCCCGCAGCGGTCACGGACGGCTGGTCGCTTCGGTCAGCGCCTGAGCGAAGGAGACCACCTGCTGGACTGCCTCCGGCCCGTCGGCAGCCTCGCTGACCCGGACTGTCAGGTCATCGGCGGTCATCGTGCCGGTGAAGCCGTGATCCGCCTCGCAGTTCTCGTCACCACAGTGCGCAGGCTCAATCTCGAGGTGGGAGAGGACGTTCCAGCCAATGGTCAGCACGACCTCGCTCGGTGCCGTCGCGCCCGGGACGTAGGACGCGGGATCCGCGATGACCCTGGTCAGCGCCACGGACGAGATGCGCGAGTGCCTGACGGCTTCAGTGCTGGTCTCAGCTTGCGGGCGCGATTCGGGATCGGATTCATCTGCCGGATATTCGTCGGTGTGGGAGTAAACGAGACGCGTCGGCGTCAGGGCCATGACGGTCACGTGACGCCGCACCTCCATGCCCGGGTCGAAGTGAGCGTCGTGAATCACCACGAAGGAGACGACAGGTTCACTGCCTACGGCCGAGGACACGGCGTCGTAGACCAGGCCGGGGTAATAGCCGCTTCGCTCAATCGCGGATTGCATTCCGCCAGAAGCGGCTTTCGTTTCGCTCATCCCCCCATCCTGCACCGTCTCCGGCTTCTCCTTCACCAGGTGGGGCAGACTTCTCTGGCAGCGCACCGAACTAGTCAGCCGGTTGCGCTGGCTGAGAAGATCGCGCGGACTGGCCGGTTTGCGCAGTTCGCGGCAGGTAGTGCAGGACTGCCATGTCCCCGGCCATGGTCACGCCCGTAAGCACCATCCGGCCGGCCGGGCTGGCGCCCGCCAGCAGCCGGGGTGCCCTTGGGTCGGCGACCAGCACCGGTGCGATCGCGAGCAGGAACTCATCGGCGAGACCAGCGGACAGGAACTGGGCGAGCACGCGTGCGCCGCCCTCGACCAGCAGCCGGGCGATCCCCCGCTGCGCCAGGTCGGCGAGAATCCAGCTGAGGTCCAGGTCAGCTGCGCCCTCGGTGAGTCCCTGCTCCGGCACCGGCACCACCACGGCCGCGCTGGAGAGCCGGGCTGCCAGGTCGTCGGCGACGGCAGGAGCCGTGTAAACGAGCGGGCGGCCGGGGTAGACCGCACGATCCGGGAAGTCCAGCGGCCGATCCGGCTGCTGCAGCGGACGGTCCGGCTGGACGAGCGGCCGGTCTGGTACGGCCGCGAAGAACCGGGCCCCAGGGTCTAGTGCGCCGCTGCGGGTAATCGTTACTCGTCGCGGGCTGGCCGCACGGCCAAGCTCAAGGCGGCGCTGACGGCGGCCCGACGAGCGGACCAGCAGCCGCGGATCGTCAGACCGGACTGTCTGTGCCCCGACCAGGATCGCGTCGCTGGCGGCCCGCAGCTCGTCGACCCGGTCCAGGTCAGCTTCGTCGGACAGCACCAGCCGGGTGCTGGAGGCATCGTCAATGTAACCGTCGGCCGACATCGCGGCCGACAGCAGCACATATGGCCGCTCAGTCACTCGCGCCTCCCCGCTGCTGAACCTGCCCGCCTGCCGAGGCTAGAACGCCGGCCCTGGTAACCGTAGGCTCGGGTGCCATGGTCTGGGGCGGGTTGAGGCTAGCTGGCACGCTGCTCACGGCTGTCCCGGTCCCCGGCACCGCAGCTGCTCACGGCACGCCGGATCGCCGCACCGCCGCCGCGGCCATGTACTGGGCACCGGCGATCGGCCTCCTGCTAGGAGCGGCGGCAGTCGGCGTGCTACTTGCCTGCCGGGCCGGTCACTCCGGTCCCTTGCTCGCCGCCGTCCTCGCCATCGCCGTGCTGGCGGCGCTGACTCGGGGCCTGCACCTGGACGGGCTCGCCGACCTTGCGGACGGCCTCGGCAGCCGCCAGCCAGCCACCCGAGCACTAGAGATCATGAAGCAGTCTGACATCGGGCCGTTCGGTGTGACGACGATCATGCTGACCGTCCTGATCCAGGTCAGCGCCCTTGCCAGAGCAGAGCAGATCGGCCGCGGCCCGGTGGCTGTCGTGGCGGCCGCGGTCACAGCGCGCCTGGCCATGATGCTCGCCTGCCGCCAGACAGTGCCGTCCGCCCGGCCGGACGGACTCGGCGCCCTCGTCGCCGGCACAGTTCATCCGCTTTTCGGCGGCTTCATCGTGCTGGGCGCACTGGCAGCCGCCAGCGCCTTCGGCTGGATCTACCCGGCTGCCATGGCTATCGCCCTGTTGCTCTCGCTGGCGCTGACCAGCCTGGCGACGCGCCGTCTCGGCGGCATCACCGGGGACGTGCTCGGCGCCGTCGCGGAGGTGGCCGCAGCCGCCTGCCTCGTTGTCACTGCCTTCAGCTGACCTGGGACTCTCGGCTGGCCGCGACACCGGGCTGACCGTAGTGGTCAGTTCAGCGCGGCGCAGAGCCGGTCGGCGTACTGAGCTGCTTCCGCGTCGCTCTCGTAACGGCCGCGCGGCCAGAAGAAGCCGCGCAGCCCGTCGCCCTTCGTCCGCGGCACGACATGAAAATGCAGGTGCGGCACGCTCTGGCTGACCACGTTGTTCGCCGCGACGAACGTGCCCTGGCAGCCGAGGGCTGCTGGCATCACCCCGCTTAGCCGCTGGACCCGCAGGAAGTACGGCCCGACTGCGGCGACGGGCAGGTCGGCCAGTGTCCGAACGTGGTCACGCGGCGCTACGAGCACATGCCCCTTGAACACCGGCCGACTGTCCAGGAACGCCACGACAGCGTCATCCGCCAGCACAATGTGCGCCGGGGCGATCCCGGCGATGACGTCACAGAAGATGCACTCGCTGATCGCACTGCCTTCCTGTCAGCTGGTCAGCGGACCGCGGCACAAATCGGGGCCCGGTGACTAAAAGCGGTCACTGCAGGGACGATAGCCTGCCGACATGGCGGCTGACGGGCAGCGACACATACTGGCGATCGGCGGGTTCGGCGCGCCGCGAGAGCAGGATCAGCGGCTGCCGGCCTTGATCGGCTACGCCCTTGAGCTGTCCGGAGCGGCCCAGCCCAGGGTCTGCATGCTGAACACGGCGGCGGGCGACGATCCCGCCGGATATGTGCGCATGTATGCCATGGTCACCCAGCACGGTGCCAGGCCCTCGCACCTGCAGCTGTTCTCGATGCCAAACGTGGCCGACCCGGCGGACCTGCTCCTTTCCCAGGACGTGATCTTCGTCGGCGGCGGCAGCGTCGCGAACATGGTGGCGGTATGGCGGGTGCACGGCGTGGATGAGGTGCTGCGCCAGGCGTGGGAGGCCGGGATCGTGCTTGCCGGGGTCAGCGCGGGTGCCATCTGCTGGTTCGAGGGCGGCACCACGGACTCCTTCGGACCGGTGCTGCGCCCGTTCACCGCGGGTTTGCGCCTGTTGCCTGGCAGCTACTGCCCGCACTACAGCTCCGAGCCGACCCGGCGGCCGGCCTACGAGGCACTCGTTGGAGACGGCACGCTACCTGCTGGCATCGCCTGCGACGATGGCGCCGCCGCGCACTTCGCCGGCGACGTGCTCGCCGGGATCGTGGCCGACCGGCCTGGCGCCACCGGCTACCTGGTCCGGCCGGACGGGGCCGGCGGCAGCCAACAGGAGCCGCTCAAAGTCACCACTTTGCTGCCTGGCTGACCCGCCAGCCTCGCCCTGCCTGCGATACCCGCCCAGGACATCCGCCCCAGGTCTGATCACGACCCGCCCGAAGGCTGACGGCAAGCGGCGGCCGACGGCATACCCTTGACCTCGTGTCCGCTCTGTACGCCTGGCTGCGCTGCCACCGGATGCTCGTGGACGGCGTACTGGCGATGGCGCTGGGACTGCTCGGCCTAGGCCAGCTCCTTCACGGCCCGTGGCTGCAGTTGCCCGCCTGGCTTCTCCTCATCTCGGCAGTCGTCGTCCGGCGGAGGATCTCCGTGACGGCGTTCTACATCGGTGCGCTCGGTGGCGCCCTGCAGGTAGCAGGCGGGGCATTCTTCAATGCCGTTCCGCTGCCGTCGGATATCGCGATGCTGGTGCTGCTGTACACGGTTGCCGCCTACCGGCCACGGCGCGCTTCTGTCCCCGCCCTGCTCGTCTGCCTGGCCGGATCTGTAGCCGCAGTGACCGTCTGGATGCCGGCCGGCCACTCCGACTTCCTCGCCCGGATCGCCTACGCCACGGCGCTCTTCGCCGGCTGCGCTTTGCTGGCCTGGGTCCTCGGCGACTCGATGCGCTACCGGCGCGGCTACTACGCCGGCCTTGAGGACAAGGCTGCGCGGCTGGAGGCCGAGCGGCACGCCCAGGCCAAGATCGCGGCCGCGGCCGAGCGCGGCCGGATTGCCCGTGAGCTGCACGATATCGTCGCGCATCACGTCAGCGTCATGGTGGTGCAGGCCGATGGTGCCCGGTACGCACTGCGGACCGACCCTAGCCGGGCCGAAACGGCGCTGACGGCGATCTCGGCCACCGGACGTCAAGCACTGACCGAGATGCGACGGCTGCTCGGCGTGCTGCGGTCGGCGAATGAGCAGTCCGGCCTGGCACCCGTGCCCGGCCTCGGCGAGTTGCGCGAGCTGCTCGACCAGGCCAGGACGGCCGGGCTCGAAGTCAGTTACACCCTCACCGGAACGCCGCGGGAGCTGCCCGAAGGCGCCGAGCTGGCCGCATACCGGGTGGTGCAGGAATCCCTGACAAACACCCGTAAGCACGGCGGCCTCGCCGCGACCGCCGCCGTCACGCTGCGCTACGAGCCGGACGGACTGACTGTTGAGGTTACCGACGACGGCATCGCCAGCCCCGGCAACGAGCCAGCCGGGCACGGCCTGGCCGGCATGCGCGAGCGGATAGCCATGTACGGAGGCACGGTTCAGGCTGGGCCGCTGCTGGGCGGCGGGTTCGGCGTGACCGCCCACCTGCCCTGCCC
>Ga0126373_10001979_pt1 | contig 14883 bp, 13 predicted proteins | sample PanSoiMetPlot_11_FD_92545 | JGI IMG/M metagenome (GOLD analysis project Ga0126373, IMG submission 92545) | Tropical forest soil microbial communities from Panama - MetaG Plot_11 | ecosystem: Environmental > Terrestrial > Soil > Tropical forest > Bulk soil | place: Panama | collected 2016-02-17 | reverse complement strand
GGTCAGGCCGCCCTCAGCCTGTTCGACGTAGACGATGTCGGCCTGGTCGACACCGCGCTGCGGACGGCCGTTGCCGGTGTCGTCGATCTTGACGGCGATGACCGGGCCTTTGGGCACCGGGCCGATGCCGGTGAGCGGGTTTACCGGCTTGGGTTTGGGCTTGGGCTTGGGCTTGGGTTTGGGTGTGGGCTTGGGTTTGGGAGTCGGCGTGGAACTCGTCGTGGGCGGCGGCGGAATTGCCGAGAGTGCTGCGGGATCCGAGGAGCCGGCGCCGGCGGCGACGAGCCCGACCACCGTCCCGCCAACAGCGAGGGCCAGCACGAGCACGCCAGCAGCAGCCTTCTGAGTGGGCGTGAGTCGTGCGACGAACGCGGTCAGGCGCTCCCCGAATTTCACCTGCTGATCTCCTCATGGGTTGCCGAGCCGCCCGGCGGTTCGTAGACGGGCAGGGTGTCGTCGATGTCGAAGAACCGCGGCATGGTCCGGTGTCCGGCGAGGCGCAGCAGTCGGGGCATCCGGCGGGCCCGCAGCGCTCGGGTATCGCGGACCGCGTCGTTGTAGAACCTGCGGGCAATCAGCACCCGGGTGCCCGCCTCCCGCAGTTCCTCGACGGCGGACGGTGACAGGTCGGCATGCTGCCCGGCGAGGTCGATCATCGCGCGGCCGACGGCGTTCTCGGCGCCTTCCCGGTCGTCGAGCGAAGCGCTAAGAGCCGTTTCGGATACCCGCTCCAACCGCGCTCGCTCGCTGTCGGAGAGCACGCCCACCGACGACTCCGCAACATGCAGCAATGCGGCCGCACGGCGCACCAGTTGCGCGTCCAGCGCTGCCTGTGCGGCGTCGACCCGGGCGTGCAGCCGGTCCAGGCGGGTCACCGTGAACGTGATCCAGCTGGTGATCAACACTGCCACGACGACCGCGGCAATCAGCCAGCCTGCGGTCAGCATGGTGCGTCAGCCTAACGGGGCCCCCGGCGGGGTCGATCGAGCGGCGCTGACGCGCCGGCAATTGCGAGCTCGTAGACGCGCAGCACCTCCTTGACGACTGTGGACCAGTCGTAGGGGACCACCGCCTTGGCAGCCGCCTCGACCAGTCGCCGTCGCAGTGCCGCATCATCGAGTACCCGGGCCAGCTCACGGGCCAGGGCCGCCGAGTCACCGATCGGGAACAGCTGGCCGGCGACTCCACCGCCGAGCACGCGCTTGAACGCCTCCAGCTCGCTGGCCACGATCGGGGTGCGCGCGGCCATCGCCTCGAGCAGGATCACCCCGAAACTCTCCTGCCCGGTGTTGGGCGCGCAGTACACGTCGACGCTCTTCAGCATCCGTGCCTTGTCGTACTCGCTCACCTGGCCCATCAGGTCGATCCGCTCGCGAACGGCCCGAGGGACCCCGGCGAGGAACTCCTCCGCCTCACCCCGGCCGGCGACGAGCAGGCGCAGCTCAGGCCGCTGTGGCACCAACTTCTCCAGCGCCGGCACCAGCACGTCCATGCCCTTGCGCGGCTCGTCGTAGCGGCCGATGAACCCGACTGTGCCGCCGGCACGCGGGTAGCCGGGCAGTGGCCGGGCGTCCGTGTAGTGCGACACGGCCACGCCGTTCGGAATGACGACGGCATCGGCACCCAGGTGCTCGACGATCACCTTGCGGGCGGCGTCGGACACCGCGATGCGCCCGGACAGCTTCTCCAGGAACGGCTGGAGCAGCGTGTCGGACATCGCCAGCCACCGCGACTTGGTGAGCGCCACATGGAAGGTCGCCACCAGTGGCCCGTCGTGGATCATGCAGGCGAGCAGCGACAAGCTAGGCGGAGCGGGCTCGTGTACATGAACCACATCGAAATCGCCGTCGCGCAGCCAGCGGCGCACCCGGGTGGCCGACACGAGGCCGAACTGGAGCCGCGCCACCGAGCCGTTGTACGGGATCCGGACGGCCCGGCCCGCAGTCACGACGTAACGGGGCAGATCGGGGGTGTCGTCGTCGCCGGGCGCCAGCACCGACACGACATGGCCGAGGTCGAGCAGAGCCTCGGCGAGGTCGCGGACGTGTGCCTGCACTCCTCCGGGGATGTCCCAGGAGTACGGGCAGACGATGCCGATGCGCACCGGGCTATCCGGGTCTGTGGCCGTTCGATGCGGCGGTACGGACGGACAGGTCCGCCACCCACAGCTTCTGCAGCATGTGCCAATCCTCGGGATGTGCCGCGACCTGGAGAGCGAAGGCGTCGGCCAGCGCCTGCGTCCCGGTACGGACCTTCTCCGCGAGGCGGACGCCCGCCGGCTCGATTGGTGCGCCGATCCACTGGCCCCAGCCACCGTCGGGCGTGAACCACAGGGCGACCGGTAGCAGCACCGCGCCCGTGGTAGCGGCGAGCAGCGCCGGCCCGCCCGGCATGCGGGCGGTCTCGCCGAAGAAGTCGACGTCGACGCCGTTGCGGGACAGGTCCCGGTCGGCGACCAGGCACACCGCCCGACCCGAGCGCAGCCGCCGCGCCAGCGCCTCCGCCGGTGCGGCTCCCCCGGTCAGCGGCAGCACCTCCATGCCCAGGCTTTCGCGATATGCCACGAATCGGTCGAACAACGAGTCCGGCTTGAGTCGCTCGGCGACAGTGGTGAACGGGTAGCCCCGGTCGATCAGCCAGATGGCGGCGACATCCCAATTGCCCATGTGCGGCAGCGCCAAGATGAAGCCATTGCCGGTGCGGACCGCCGCGTCGATGTGCTCGGCGCCGGTGGTGTTGGCGCCGGCCCGGGCAGCCACCGCCCGCCTGTCCATCCGCGGGAGCCGAAACGTCTCCAGCCAGTACCGCGCGTAGGAGCGCAGTCCGGCACCGACGAGATCATCCAGCTGCGCCTCGCCGGCGTCCGGGACGACACGGCGCAGGTTGCGGCGCAGCTGCTGCGCACCCTTGCCGTCTCGGACAGTGGCAACGTCGGCAACCGCCTGGAAGGCTCGCCGCGCGAACGGTTCCGGCAGCGACTTCACCGCGCCCCATCCCGCGGCGAAGCTCAGGTCGAGAGCACGGGCGCGCACCTCGCCAGCTCTCACCACGGCCTCCTCGCCCGAGCGCTCATCGCCCCGCGCTTTCGTCGCGGGACTGCCGCCACACCGTAGCGAGCCGCTGGACCACCGTGATTGCCGAGGCACCCACCAGCACCCAGACCGCGATCGCCTGCACATACGGCACCCGCAGGTGCTCCCCGGACAGCCCCGTCCCCACCAGGATGATGATGAGCCGCTCGGCGCGTTCGGCGATACCCACCGTGGCAGTAAGCCCTACGCCTTCTGCTCGGGCGCGGATGTAGGAGGTGAGCTGGCCGAGCACCAGGCACAGCATGCAGCCCGCCAGCATCCACGGCTGGTTGTGCCGGGCGAAGTACCAGGCGATCGAGCCGAACACGGCGGCGTCGACGATGCGGTCCCCTGTTGAGTCGAGGACCGCGCCGAACTTGGTCGAGGTGCCGCCGGCCCGGGCGACGGCACCGTCCACGAGGTCGAGCATCACGAAGCCCCAGATCAGGATGGTGCCGGTGAACCACCAGCCCCGGGTGAAGAAGATCAACGCGGCGGCAGTGGCGCCCACGGTTCCGGCGATCGTGATCTCGTCCGGCGTCACCCCGGCTCGGGCAAGCCGGACGCCGAGCGGGTTGATCGTCTTCGATACCCACTCGCGGGCGTGAATGTTCAGCACGTGTCGGCGATCCTCTGCTCAGTCGGCGCGCTCACGATAGCGGTCCGGGCCCCCCGATCTTGCCGATCCGCTTGTCGCGCGCTACGGATAGGTGTCGAATGCGAGAACGCCCGGTGTCAGCGAGAGGATGCTCATGTCGACGAAGAAAACCGCGACGAAAACCCAGGTGGCCGCCATCGAGACCGCCGACCGCCCGGAGAAGATCCGCAACGTCGCGCTCGTCGGCCACTCTGCGGCGGGGAAGACGACGCTCGTGGAGGCGCTGCTTGCCGCCACCGGTGCGATCGGGCGCGCCGGCACGATCGCCGATGGCACCACGGTCAGTGACGCCGACCCTGTCGAAGTCGCCCAGCAACGTTCCGTCGTCCTCTCGGTGTGCCCGCTGCGGTACGACGACGTGGTCATCAATCTGCTCGACACTCCGGGCTATCCCGACTTCACCGGCGAACTGCGTGCGGGACTGCGTGCCGCGGATGCGGCGTTGTTCGTGGTCTCGGCCACCGACGACATCGACCCGATCACGGTGTCCATCTGGGAAGAGTGCGCGCGGCTGGGCACGCCGCGCGCCGTCGTCGTGACGAAGCTGGACGCTCCGCGCGCCTCGCTCGCCGCCGCAGTGGCCGGATGCCAGCGCGTCTTCGGCGGTGCCGATGGGCAGGCGGTGCTGCCGGTGTACCTCACCGTGGGCGGTGGCGCCGAGCAGGCACCCGACGGGTTGGTGGGGCTGCTCAGCCGCACCGTCCACGACTACTCCGCGGGCTTCCCGCCCAAGGAAGTGCCGTACTCCGCGGACGTCGCGGTCGACGGTGACGTCGAGGCGTCCCGCAACGCGCTGATCGAGGCGATCATCGACAACAGCGAGGACGAGACGCTGCTCGACCGTTATCTGGGTGGCGAGGACATCGAGCTCGACGTGCTGATCGACGACCTCGAGACCGCGGTCGCTCGCGGCACGTTCTACCCGGTACTGCCCGTCTGTGCTGCGAGCGGACTGGGCATGGCGGAGTTGCTCGAGATCCTGACCGGCGCGTTCCCCTCTCCCGTCGAGCGGGAACTACCCCCTGCGATGCCGCTTTACGGCGCGAGCGTGCAACTGAAGGGGTGCGACCCCGGAGGACCGCTGCTCGGGGAGATCGTGCGCACCACCGTCGACCCGTACCTGGGCCGGCTATCGGTGCTGCGGCTGTTCTCCGGCACGCTCGTCCCGGAGACCGCGGTGCACATCTCCGGGCACGGCGGCGAGTCACGCGGGCACCCCGACCACGACGCCGACGAGCGGGTCGGTCAGATCTTCTCGCCGCTCGGAACCACGCTGCGGCCGATCGAGCGGGCGATCGCGGGCGACATCTGTGCGATCGCGCGACTTGGCAGCGCCGAGACCGGCGACACGATCTCGGCGAAGGCGGCTCCGCTGCTCATCGAGCCGTGGGAAATGCCCGAGCCGCTGCTGCCCGTGGCGGTCCAGGCCGCGACGCGGGCTGACGAGGACGCACTGGCCAAGGCGCTCACCCGGCTCACCGCGGGCGATCCGACGGTGCGCGTGGAGCGGCAGCAGGAGACCGGGCAGCTGGTGCTGTGGTGCCTTGGCGAGGGGCACGCCGATGTCGTGCTGGAACGGCTGCGCGCAACCGGGGCGCACGTTCAGACGGTGCCGCTGCGCGTGGCCCTTCGCGAGACGTTCACGTCTGAGGCCCGTGGCCACGGGCGGCTGGTCAAGCAGTCGGGCGGGCACGGGCAGTACGCCGTGTGTGACGTCGTGGTGACGCCACTGCCGCGCGGCGAGGGTAGCCAGTTCGCCGAGAAGGTGGTCGGCGGCGCCGTGCCCTCGCAGTTCATCGGCTCGGTCGAGAAGGGCGTGCGCGCGCAGCTGACGCACGGCCTGGACAACGAGCACGTGCCGGTGGTCGACGTCCTCGTCACGCTGGTCGACGGCAAGGCGCACACGGTCGACTCCTCGGACGCGGCGTTCCAGACGGCGGGTGGCCTGGCGTTGAAGGACGCCGCGGCGAACGGCTCCCTGGCGCTCCTGGAGCCGCTGGCCACTGTCGACGTCACCGTGCCGGATACGTACGTCGGCGCAGTCATGTCGGATCTCTCCGGGCGCCGCGGCCGGGTCACCGGCACCGAGCCCGATCCGAGCGCGCCCACCGGCATGGAGCGCTCGATCGTGCATGCCGAGGTGCCCGACGCCGAGCTCACCCGCTATGCCATCACGCTTCGCTCGCTGACGGCCGGCACCGGCCGCTTCGCCCGGCGCTTCGCCCGGTACGAGGTGGTGCCGCCGAACGTCGCGTCCACAATGCGCGCCGCATCGCGTCCTTGAGCCGCGGCTAACCCCAGACCTCGGCGGCGGTCTCGACGATCAGCCGCAGCTTGGCGATCTCCTCGTCGATGGTCAGGTCGTTCCCTTCGACGGTGGACGAGAAGCCGCACTGCCCGGACAGGCACAGCTGCTCGATCGGCACGTACCGGGCGGCCTCGTCGATGCGCCGCTTCAGGTCGTCCTTGGACTCCAACTCGGGGCGCTTGGTGGTGACCAGCCCCAGCACCACCTGTTTCCCGGGTGGCACGAAGCGCAGCGGTGCGAACCCGCCGGAACGGGCGTCGTCGTACTCGAGGAAGAAGCCATCGACATCGAGCTGCCCGAACAGCGCCTCCGCGACGAAGTCGTACCCGCCCTCGGCCGTCCACGCCGAGCGGTAGTTTCCGCGACACAGGTGCGTGGTGACATGCAGCCCGGCCGGTCGGTTCGCTAGGGCAGCGTTGATCTGGCGGATGTATCGCTCGTGCTGGTGCTCGGCGTCGCCGCCCTTGGCGGCAAGCTCGGCGCGCTGCAGCGGATCGTTGAGGTACGCGAGGCTGGTGTCGTCCAGTTGCAGGTAGGTGCAGCCGAGCGCCGCGATGCCGGCGACCTGCTTGGCGTACGCCGCCGACAAGTCCGCCCAGAACTGCTCGTCGTCCGGGTACACCGCCCGGTCGATCGCCGCCGGGCCGCCGCGGTAGTGGACCATGCTCGGCGACGGAATCGTCAGCTTGGGCACGGCCGTCGTAACGGTGTCGCGCAGGAACGAGAACGCCGGTCCGAAGATCGGCTGGTCAAGGCCGATCTTTCCGTCGATGCGCAGCGCCGCTGAGGTGAAGTCCAGGTTCCCGTAGGCGTTGCGGAAGTGCACCATGATCAGGTCCTCCGTGCGGTGCACGCCCTGCAGCTGGTAGATGAAGTCCATGTGCCACGACGTGCGGCGGAATTCGCCGTCCGTGGCGCTTTGCAGGCCGACGTCTTCCTGCATGACCACCGCGGTGCGGATCGCCTCGTCCTCAACGGCGCGCAGCTCCTCTGCCGTGATCTTGCCGGCGGCGGCATCGGCGCGGGCCCGCAAGAGCTTGGCCGGGCGCAGCAGGCTGCCGACGTGATCGGCCCGGAACGGGGGCTGGCTACGACGGGTCATGTTCGGTCCCTTCGGTCAGAGGATCGACGACGCCGGGTGCGGCGGCCCGCAGGCCGGCAATCGCCTCCGGGACGAGCAGTGCGAGCAGCAGGATCAGCCCTGCGGTCCAGCCGCCGGTGGCCGCATGCAGCGCGCCGACGGCCAGCGGTCCGAGTCCGGCGATCAGGTAGCCCACCGACTGGGCCATCGCCGACAGGGGAGCTGTCGCGGCATGGCTGCGGGTGCGCAGCACGAGCAGGGTCAGCGCCAGCGCGAACGCCGCGCCCTGCCCGAGCCCGAGGATCACCACCCAGAGCGCGGCGGCGGCGGTCGGTGCGACGAGGATCGCCAGCAATCCGGCCCCGGTCAACAGCACGGCGAGCACGACCAGGGTCTGCTGGCGGCGCATTCGGCTGGCGAGCGCCGGCAGCGCCAGGGCCGTGGGGATCTGCACCAACGAGCTGAGCGAAAGCAATGCGCCGGCCGCGGCCGCCGAGTAGCCGTGGGAGCGGTACAGCGAGGGCAGCCAGCCCAGCACGGCATAGAAGCTCAGCGACTGCAGGCCGAAGAAGAGGGTGACCATCCAGGCCAGCCAGTGGCGGCGCAGCCCGGCCGGCGGGCTGACTACCGCCGCGGGACGTGCCGGCTCGCGCCGCACGTAGGGCAGCCACATCACCAACGCCAGCGCCGCGGCCAGCGCCCACACGCCGAGCCCGCCTCGCCACCCGCGGCCGACGGCGGCGGCGATCGGCACGGTCAGCCCGGCCGCCGCGGCCGCACCTCCGGTGACGGCCGTGGTGTAGAGACCCATCATGAGGCCGGTTCGCGCGGCGAAGTCGCGCTTGATCACGACCGGCAGAAGCACGTTGGCTGCCGCAATGCCGCTGGCAGCAACCACCGTGCCGGCGAACAGGGTGGCGACGTCCGGGCCGATCCGCAGCACCAACCCGGCGACCAGGAGAGCGACCAGCATCGCAACAGCGGCGCGCAGCCCGACCCTGCGGGACAGCCAAGGCCCGGCCGGAGCAAGCGCGCCGAAACAGAACACCGGCACCGCGGTCAGGACGGCGGCCGCGGCCGGCGACAGCGAAAGGCCGTTACGCAGGGGGTCGAGCTCCGGGCCGACGCTGGCGACAGCCGGGCGCAGGTTGGCGGCGACGACAAGCCCGGCCACGGCGAAACCGAGCTGCGACGCCGGCGCGGCGGTCCGGGCGATCCGGGCCGGACGGCGGCTGGTGCGAGTGTCGGGCCGCAGCTCAGTTGTCCGGCAGGTTCAGCTTGGAAAGGTCCGGTAGTTCGGTGCCCGGCGGTAGCTGCGCCGGCAGGTTACCGAACCCGCCCGGGAAACCCGCGGGCATACGCGGCTGGGTGGGGCCGCGTCCGGACTGGCGACGGCCCTGGCCCTTCTTGCCCTTCTTGCCCTTCGCCTTGGCAGGCTTGCGGCGCGCTCCGGGCAGGCCCATCGCGCCGCCCATCTGCTGCATCATCTTGCGCGCCTCGAAGAAACGGTCGACCAGCTGGTTCACGTCGGTGACCGTGACCCCCGACCCGTTCGCGATACGCAGCCGCCGTGATCCGTTGATGATCTTGGGATTCTCTCGCTCGGCGGGGGTCATGCCGCGGATGATCGCCGCAGTCCGGTCGAGGTCGCGGTCGTCCACCTGGTTCATCGCGTCCTTGAGCTGCCCCATGCCCGGCATCATGCCGAGCAGGCTCGAAAGCGAGCCCATACGACGGACGGCCGACAGCTGATTCAGGAAGTCCTCGAGCGTGAACTTGTTGCCGCTGGCGAGCTTGCTCGCCATCTTCTCGGCCTCGTCCTCGTCGAACTGCTTCTGCGCCTGCTCGATCAGCGTCAGTACGTCGCCCATGCCGAGGATGCGCGAGGCCATCCGATCGGGGTGGAAGACATCGAAGTCCTCGAGCTTCTCGCCGTTGGACGCGAACATGATCGGCTGCCCGGTCACGTAACGCACCGAAAGCGCTGCGCCGCCGCGGGCGTCGCCGTCGAGTTTGGTGAGCACCACGCCGCTGAAGCCGACACCGTCGCGGAACGCCTCGGCGGTGTTCACCGCGTCCTGGCCGACCATGGCATCGACGACGAAGAGCACCTCGTCGGGCTGGATGGCATCTCGGATGTCCGCGGCCTGCTGCATCATCTCGGTGTCGATGCCCAGCCGGCCGGCGGTGTCGACGATGACCATGTCGTGCTGGGCGCGGCGGGCGAAGTCGATCGAGTCGCGGGCCACCGCCACCGGGTCGCCGCTCGGCGAGTCCGCCGGTCGCGAGCTCCCGTCGCCGACGTTGCCCGGCTGTGGCGCGTACACCGCAACGCCGGCGCGTTCGCCGACAATCTGCAACTGGGTGACCGCGTTGGGACGTTGCAGGTCGGCCGCCACCAGCACCGGTGTGTGACCTTGCTCACGCAGCCAACGGGCGAGTTTGCCGGCAAGGGTCGTCTTGCCGGAACCCTGCAGGCCGGCCAGCATGATCACGGTCGGCGGCGTCTTCGCGAACCGTAGCCGGCGGGTTTCGCCGCCCAGGATCGCGATCAGCTCCTCGTTGACGATCTTGATGACCTGCTGCGCCGGATTGAGTGCCCTGGAGACGTCTTCGCCGCGGGCGCGCTCCTTCAGCGCGGCGATGAACTGGCGCACCACCGGCAGCGCCACGTCCGCCTCGAGTAGCGCGATGCGAATCTCGCGAGCAGTGGCGTCGATGTCGGCGTCGGTCAGCCGGCCCTTTCCCCGCAGGGTGGTGAAGACCTGGGACAGGCGGTCGGAGAGCGTGTCGAACACGGCGCCCAGCCTACGTGCCGAGACGTCAGGCGCGTGGCCGCTGCTCAGTGCAGGCCGCGGCCGCCGTCGACATAGAGCACCTGTCCCGTGACGTAGCCGGACTCCTCGGCCGCGAAGAACGCCACGACGTTGGCGATGTCGGCCGGCACGCCGCCACGACGTACCGGTGCCGCCTGCGCGTTTGCCTCTCGCAGCGCCTCGATCGTGGTGCCGATCCGTTCCGCCGTGGCCCTCGTCATGGCCGTCTCGACGAAACCGGGCGCTACCGCGTTCGCGGTGATGCCGAACGGGCCGAGTTCTATGGCCAGCGTCTTGGTGAACCCCTGCAGCCCGGCCTTGGCCGTCGAGTAGTTCGCCTGCCCGCGGTTGCCCAGCGCGGACGTCGACGACATCGAGATGATCCGCCCGTACCGCGCTTCCACCATGTGCCGCTGGGCGATCTGGCTGACCAGGAATGTACCCCGCAGATGCACGTCCATGACGGCCGTCCAGTCGTCGTCGCTCATCTTGAACAGCAGGTTGTCCCGGATCACACCGGCGTTGTTGACCAGGATGTGCAGCCCACCGAACTCGGCCACCACCTGGTCGACGGCTGCCTGCACCTGATCGCGCTGCGACACGTCCGCTCCGACGCCGACCCCGCCGAACTCCGCCGCGACCGTGCGCGCGCCCGCCTCGTCCAGATCAACGATGGCAACCCGGGCGCCACCCGCGGCGAATCGGCGGGCCACCTCGGCGCCGATCCCCTGCGCGCCGCCGGTCACCAACGCGACCCGGTCCTGCACACCTGGCATGCGGGAACAGTACCCAGGGCGTCAGCTGCCGGCCTCCCCCGTCGAGAGCCCCGCCAGCACCAGATCGGCGATCTCGGTGCCGATCTGCTCCGGCCGCACCCGTCCGGCGGGCCGATACCACCGCGGTATCTCGTTGACCACGCCGAAGATCGTGAACGCGACCGTCTCCGGGGAGGCCACCGAGCTGAACTGCCCGCGGCCTTGCGCATCGTCGACCAACTTGATCACGGCATTGTGGTAGCGCCGGCGCTGGCTGCGCATCTGCACGATCCGGCGGTTGCCGAGCTGGGCGAGCTCGCGGGAAAACACCAGCGCCTCGCGGGCGCTTCCCGCGGTCGTCTCGACGAGGTCCATGATCAGCGCGCGCAGCGTCTGCGCGGGTGGCAAGCGCTGCGCCAGGATCCGCTCCATGCCCTCGAGTTGGCGCCCGATCAGATCGCCGTACACCGCATACAGCAGGTCGTCCTTGCTGCGGAAGTGGTGGTAGAAGCCGCCCTTCGCGACCCCGGCCCGGTTGATCACCTGCGACACGCTGGTCGCGTCGTAGCCGTGTTCGGCGAACAGGTCGACAGCAGCGGCGAGGATGCGGCGCCGTACCGCGGTGTCCGCCGCGGTCACCGCGGGGCCGCCGTGATCTCTTGGCGGGCGATCGAGCGCAGGTGCACCTCGTCGGGGCCATCGGCCAGGTGCAGGGTGCGCAGTTGCGCCCATGCCGCGGCGAGCGGCGTGTCACCGGACACCCCGGCGGCGCCGAACGTCTGGATGGCCCGGTCGAGCACGTAGGACGCCGCCCGCGGTGCGGCCACCTTGATCGCTGCGATCTCGGTGCGCGCTCCTTTGACGCCGACCGTGTCGATCAGCCAGGCGGTCTTGAGCACCAGTAGCCGCGCCTGATCGACGGCCAGCCGGGACTCAGCGATCCATTCACCGATCACACCATGCCGGGCCAGCGGCATGCCGAACGTGCTCCGCGACGTCGCCCGGCCGACCATCAACGACAACGCCCTCTCCGCCACGCCGAGGCTACGCATGCAGTGATGGATTCGGCCCGGCCCGAGCCGCGCCTGCGCCATCATGAATCCGCCGCCCGGCGGCCCGAGCAGGTTCGCCGCGGGCACGCGCACATGATCGAAGTCGATCTCACCGTGCCCGCCGTGCGGGCCGTCGTCGTAGCCGAAGACGGAGGTCGAGCGGCGCACGGTCACGCCGGGAGAGCGCAACGGCACCAGCACCATCGAGTGCCGCTCGTGCCGCGCTGCGTCCGGATGGATCACGCCCATGACGATCGCGAGCTCGCACTCGGGCCGCAGCGCGCCGGTCGACCACCATTTGCGCCCGGTGACCACGTACTCGGAGCCGTCGCGTTCGATGCGCGTTGCGATGTTCGTGGCGTCCGAGGAGGCGACGTCCGGCTCGGACATGGAAAAGCAGGACCGGATGCGCGCGTCGAGCAGCGGTCGCAGCCACTGGTCATGCTGCTCAGCGGTGCCGAACATGGCGAGCAACTCCATGTTTCCGGTGTCTGGCGCCGCACAGTTCATCGCCTCGGGGGCGATCCCCGGCGAGCGCCCCGACAGCTCGGCGATAGGGGCGTAGTCGAGCACCGACAGTCCCGCGCCGAAGCGCCCGTCGGGCAGGAACAGGTTCCACAGTCCGCGCGCCCGAGCAACGTCTCGCAACTTGACGATCACGTCCGGCGTGCGAAACGGCGTGCCGGCGGCGCGCAGCTCGGCCGCCTGAGCCTCGAAGACCGGCTCGGCCGGGTAGACGTGCTCGTCCATGAACTGCTGCACGGCAGCCTGGAGGCTGCGCGACGTCTCGCTCTGGGTGAAGTCCATCGGGCAGACTCTAAGACCGACCGGTCGGTCTGACAAGCCGTTGGAGCGCTGTTAGCCGGTGACGGCGCCGAATGCCTGGCCGACGCCGTAAGTCACGGCAGCCGCGAGCCCGCCGAGCAGCACCTGCCGCATCGCAGAAAACAGCCAGCTGCGTGACGTGAACTGGGCGGTGACCGCGCCGGCCACGAACAGGGCGACTATGGATACAACGGCGGACACCCATAGCACGGTCGCGCCGAACGCGTACGGCAATAGCGGGATCAGTGCGCCGACCGAGAACGACATCAGCGACGACCCAGCGGCGACCCATGGGCTCGGCAATGCGTGTGGACTAACGCCCAGCTCCTCGCGCACGTGGATGTCGAGGGCCTGGTCAGGGTCACGGGAGAGCTGGGCCGCCACCTGCTGGGCGAGGTCCTCGTCGACACCTCGCTGGACGTACATCTGCGCGAGCTCTGCCTGCTCCGCGGCTGAGTTGCGCCGCAGCTCTCTGCGTTCGATCTCGATCTCGGCGCGTGCCGACTCGTTCTGGCTCTGGACGGACACATATTCGCCGGTGGCCATCGAAAACGCGCCGCCCACCAGGCCGGCCAACCCCGCCAGGGTGACCGCGTGCCTGCTCGCGCTCGACCCGGCCACGCCCGCGATCAATGCGAAGTTCGAGACGAGGCCGTCCATCATCCCGAAGACGGTCGGCCGCAACCAGCCACCCGTGACGTCGCGATGCTGGTGGTGGACCTCGACCCGCCCCTCGTTACTCACCGGCATCCGGGGTCTTGACGGCGTCTTCATCTTCGGCGGGCTCGGCGGCTCCGGCCGGCTCGGCGCCCTCGGCCGGCTCGGCGCCCTCGGCCGGCTCGTCCGGCTCGCGCGGCCGCGTATACGGCGACTCGTCGAATACGTTGCGATGTCGCAGGAACCAGATCAGCGCACCGACGAACACGATGATCGACGTCCAGTCGTTCAAGCGCAGCCCCAAGAAGCGATGGGCAAAGTCGCTGCGCATCGCCTCGATCCAGGACCGGCCGACCGTGTAGCCCATCGCATACAACGCGAACGTGTTCCCTCGGCCGAGACGCCACTTACGCGCGGCCCAGACGAGGAAGAACGCCAGTGCGAGGTCCCACAGCGACTCATACAGGAACGTCGGGTGGTAGTAGCCGCAGACCATCCGGCCGATGTTGCCGAATCCACATGGCTGGGCCCGGCCGGTCGTCACGTCGATGTCGTGGATCGCCAGCCGCCACGGCACGTCCGTGGGCCGCCCGTACAGCTCGTTGTTGAACCAGTTGCCCCAGCGTCCGATCGCCTGCGCGGCGGCTATGCCCGGAGCCGCGGCGTCGGCGAATGCGGTGAGCCGGATCCCCTTGCGGCGACAGCCGATCCACGCCCCGAGCAGGCCCAGCGCGATCGCCCCCCAGATGCCGAGACCACCGTCCCAGATCTTGAACGCGTCCAGCGGATGCTTGCCCTTGCCGAAGTACTTCTCGTAGTCGGTGATGACGTGGTAGAGCCGCCCGCCGATGATGCCGAAGACGATGGCCCAGAACGCGACGTCCCAGATGTCGTCCCGGTTGCCGCCGCGGGCCTGCCACCGGCGCGACGTGACGGCGAGCGCAACGAAGATGCCGGCCACGATGCACAGCGCGTATGCCCGGATCGGGATCGGTCCAAGGTGCCAGACAGCGCGCGTCGGGCTGGGAATCGAAGCCAACGTGTGCACGCAGCAACGGTAGACGGTAGCTATCAGCGGCCGGACGCGTGGCACCGGCACGCGCCGTCACCGGCGGCGCACACCGTCCGCGAGTTCGGTCGCGAGGTCTCGGACGGCGCTGACCCCGGCGGCGTCCGGCTGATCGACCAGCCGCCGCACGAACGCCGAGCCGACGATCACCCCATCGGCGAACCTCGCCACTTGCGCAGCCTGGTCTGCGTTCGACACACCAAGCCCGACGCAGACCGGGAAGTCCGGCGCCACCGCGCGAACCCGGGCCACCAGCAGCTGGGCGGCCTCGCCGACCTGATCGCGAGTGCCGGTCACTCCCATGGTCGAGGCGGCATACACGAAACCTCGGCAGGAGGCGACCGTCGACACGATCCGGGCGTCGGTCGAGGACGGTGCGACGAGAAAGATGCGATCAAGCCTGTGCCGATCGGTGGCCGCCAGCCAGGATGCTGCCTCGTCGGGGACCAGGTCGGGCGTGATCGCGCCCGATCCGCCAGCCGCCGCGAGGTCAGCGGCGAACCGCTCGACGCCGTAGTGCTCGATCGGATTCCAGTAGGACATGATGACCGCCGCGGCGCCGGCGTCGGCGACGGCGGCGACTGCTCGCAG
>Ga0126373_10001977_pt1 | contig 14889 bp, 9 predicted proteins | sample PanSoiMetPlot_11_FD_92545 | JGI IMG/M metagenome (GOLD analysis project Ga0126373, IMG submission 92545) | Tropical forest soil microbial communities from Panama - MetaG Plot_11 | ecosystem: Environmental > Terrestrial > Soil > Tropical forest > Bulk soil | place: Panama | collected 2016-02-17 | reverse complement strand
TGAGAGCCTCTCTCGGCGAGAGGCTTTTTCTTTTCGTGCTGATCTAACCTGCGGCAGGGAACGGATCCAGCCAGGCTCTGAAACGCGAGAAAAGGGGACATTCACCGCCAGTCGGGCGTCTCGACTGACGGCGAATTTCTGTCACATCCTCAGTAGAGATCTCTCCGCCATTTCTGATAACTTTCGAGCGGCCATGGTTGGCGGCTGGGAATCCAAGTAAATCGCGCACCACGAACGGAACAAGAATGGAGGCCCGTCATGATCAAGAAAAGCCTGCTCGTCGTTCTTATTGTCCCGCTGGCTTCGTTTTCGATCGGCAATCTGTGGTCGCAAGGAGGTCATTCCATGTCATTCGTCGTGAAGAGCGCATCCTTTCCTGAAGGTGGCACAATTCCAAAGCGGTACACTTGCGACGCGGCGGATGTTTCGCCGGCGTTGACCTGGGCCGCTGCTCCCGAAGGAACCCAGTCCCTTGCACTCATCGCGGATGATCCCGACGCGCCCGTGGGCACATGGACCCACTGGATTATCTGGAACATTCCCCCCGGAAAAGGCTTGCCCGAAGGCGTGCCTAAAACTGATACCCTCGGCGACGGATCCCGCCAGGGAAGGAACGACTTCAAACGCATCGGCTATGGCGGACCTTGCCCTCCTCCCGGGAAAGCCCATCGTTATTTCTTCCGGCTCTATGCGCTTAACGCGAAACTCGACTTGAAAGCCGGCGCCAGCCGGGGTGACCTGGAAGGTGCGATTAAGGGGCGGGTGCTAGCTCAAGCGGAACTGATGGGCAAGTACGGGCGATAAGCCGCGTCGATCTCAGAAACGGATAGGCCTCGGCTTCATTTCGAAAAGCGGCTCTCGGCTGTTTGCTCTCCCGAACACCGTGGATTTACACAAAGGAGTTTCAACACGGAAGCACACTTCATTCAGCGAACGTGGTAGTTTATGTAACCTGGATAACCAGATGAGAGTCTCTTGGCCGCAAGCCATTTCGGCAATTCTGATCATCGCATCGGCTTTTGCCGTCGCTCAATCAACCGCGTCCGAACGACGAACCCGTATCGCGATTGTGGGTCTCGATCACGATCACGTCTGGGGACTGCTTCAGTCGATCGCCAATACGCCCGAGGCCGATCTGGTGGCCATCGCGGATGCCGATGCTGAGCTGGTGGAGAAGGCGAAATCGCAGGTGCCGGGCACGGTGAAGTTTTATTCCGACTACATCCGCATGTTGGACGAGGCACATCCGGAAGCCGTGTTCGTGACGACGGAAAACGACCGCCATCTCCAAATCCTTCGCGAATGCGCCAAGCGACACATCCATTTCTCGACGGAAAAGCCGATGGCCACGAACACTGCCGATGCGCGGGAGATGGAGCAGCTTGCCGAGAAAGCCGGCATCAAGCTGATGGTCAACTATTGGAACGCCTGGGTGCCCTCGAGCTATGAACTGGTGCGACGCGTAAAGGCGGGCGAAATCGGTCCCATCGGGAAGATCGTTGTGCAGTATGGCCACAATGGGCCGAAAGAGATCGGCGTATCGAAACAGTTTGGGGATTGGCTGTACGATCCGGTTCGCAATGGTGGTGGCGCGATTATGGACTTCGGCTGCTACGGCGCGGAATGGGCGCTTTGGTTGAAGGGACGGCCGACCTCTGTCTACGCGACCACACGGAAACTGAAGACCGACCAACACAATCGCGTCGACGATGACGCCACCCTGACCCTGAACTATCCTGATAGCACGGCTGTCATTGAGGCTTCCTGGGATTGGCCGCACGACATGGATCGGGTGTATGTATTCGGTTCCAAAGGCAGCCTGCTCGCCACCCGGAATGAGTTGTTCGCGCGATCCTCGCCGGAACCCGATCGGGCGCCATCGCCGGATGGAAGCCCCGCCTCACTAAACCCCCTCCCCCAAGCGAACAGCAATCCGATCGCATATCTGTTAAGTCAAATCCATGGCAACCATGCGGTGGCGGATCCGCTCTCGGGCAAACTCAACGTTCAAGTCATGGAAATTCTCGATGCCGCCCGCGAGTCAGCCCGCACCGGTCGGGCAGTAGCGTTACCCTAGCAATACTTAAGCGCCAGTGTTTGCCGATCCATGCAATTGTGCAGTTGATCTTCGGCAGTTACGTAAGAGTGAGCTTGAGTTCCTGGGTGAGGTATCGCATGAGTTCAGGTGGGTTAGGCGTCTGTAACAGTCGGGTGCGGAAGTCCTCCATCATCAGCTTGCGCGCGAGCACCGAGAAAACCTGCATGTGACTGTCACCATTTTGTGTCGCTCGCATCGCTATCCCGATCACCATCCGAACGCCCGCCCCATCCACCGATCCCCAGTCAATCGGTGCTGACAGCTTCAGCACAACGATCGAACTGGCATTGATGGCATCGGTCTTGCAGTGCGGCGTAGCGAAGCCAAAGCCGAGGCCGGTCGAGTACACCGATTCCCGCGCCCATAACGCGTCTTCGAGAGTCTGCGGGTCCGATGTGCGTCCACTGTTATAAAGGAGATCGATGAACTCCTGTATCACCTCTTCCTTGCTATTACTATCGCTTTCTAACATCATGAGTTCTTCGCTCGCCAGGGGAGAGGAAGAACAGGTTTGTTCCGCCGAAGCCAGCAGATCGTCTACAGCCGACGCATTATCGGACAAAAGGATTTGATCGACGAGCGAACGGCAGGCGGCAGCGGACAACCTGCGTACGGTGCCTTTGATTTTGGGGATGTGTTCCAGGGGCAAACTGATTTCGTCGAGGCCTAAGCCCACAAACAGTGGCACATACTTGTCATGGGACGCCATGTCGCCGCAGACCCCGATCCATTTACCCGCCGCCCGGACTTCCTCGATGATGTGGCTCAAAAAGCGGATGAAGCTCGGATTTGAGGGATTGGAGACCTTGCTAACATTCGGGTTCCCGCGATCAGCGGCGAAGAAGTATTGCGCGAGATCATTGGTGCCGATGCTAAAGAAATCTACTTCCGTAGCGAACTGGCGAAGATTGAATGCCGCTGCCGGTACTTCGAGCATAATGCCAATCGAAACGTCTTGGCAGAAAGCAATATCCTGGGCGCGGAGGTCCTCCTTGGCTTTTTTCAGCTGCTCTTTGAAAGCGAGGATATCTTCCAGGCCAGAGACCATCGGAACCATAACCTGAACCCTGCCAAAGGCGGATGCGCGAAGAATTGCCCGCAGCTGAACCTGTAAAAGATCGCGATGCTCGGCATAGAGCCGTACTCCTCGCAGTCCGAGAAACGGATTTTCCTCCACCGGAAGCTCGAGATAGGGTGCTGCCTTATCGCCGCCCAGATCGAAGGTGCGAATAATGACCGTCTTTCCCTTCGCGGATTTGAGGACTCGCTCGTAAACCGCAAGTTGCTCTTCTTCCGAAGGCGGCCGGCCGTTCATGAAGAGCATTTCCGTTCTAAACAGGCCGATTCCATCCGCTCCATTTTCGAATGCCAGAACAACCTCACCGTCGGCCGAGGCATTGGCCCCCACCTCCAGCGTAATTCGGTCCCTGGTGATGGCCGGACCGCTGGCACTGGCTTGCAGGATTGCCTTCTGACGCAACCGGGTTCTTTCTTCCCGCGCGTAAAATCTCTCCACCTCGGGTGACACTTCGGGGAACAACAGTCCGCGGTTTGCATCCAGCACAACTTCCTGCCCCGTCGACAGAAGTGAATTGGTGTGCTTGATTCCGACAACCGCCGGCACGCCGTAGGAGCGCGCCAAAATCAGCGCATGGGAATAAGCGCCGGAGTACTCGAGCACGATGCCTTTGAGAAAGCGGCGGTCGAGCGCTAGAAACTGCTGCGGCGCAAGCGTCTCGGCCACCACAACCGCGGGCTCCCGAAGAGCGGTCGCGGCCTTCGGCAGAGTTTCTCCCGAGATCTCGGCCAGCAGTTGTGCAGAAATCTCCTCCACGTCAGCTGCGCGCTCACGAATGTAGGCGCTGTCGGAATGCCGCAACAAATCCGAAAAGAAGTTTCCGGTTTCGATTACCGACTGCGCCGCAGATTTTTCCTGGTTTACATGCTCGGCAAGCTTTTGGGCGAAAACAACATCATCGATCAGAGCAAGCTCCGCCTGCAGCACATCCCTCGTAGGTTGCGAACCGGAGCGGGCCAACTCTTCCCGAATGTTCTCACGTACTTTCCTGATTGCGCGCTCGAGCCGCTCGAGTTCTTCGCGGGGATCGCTCCTATGGTGCGCGACTGCGGCCTGCGGCAGCGCGACGGAATTGAGGAAAACCACCTTGCCGCGTCCAATGCCAGGACTTGCAGCCGAGCCCGAATAGCACTTTACAGCGGTATGCTGCAGAATTCTGGGAACCGAGGAATTGAGGGGCAGACTCTGCGCCAGTGGTACATCAACCGTCGGCAAAAGTTGCTCGGCAAAATCATGCAGCGCGGTATAGCCAAACTCTTCGTCCGCCCCGTGGATCTGCACCAGACAGCGGTCGCCTTCGCGGATGTCCAGGGAGATGATGGAAAGAACGCTCTTGGCATTCCCTTCGCGTTGGTTTCGCAAGTTGGTGAGTGTCGATTCCGAAACAAAACTGTTGGCCAGCTTGGCGAAATGGCTCGCCGGCCGGGCATGCATGCCAGCCGATAATGGACAAGTGAACACGAACTCGAGCGACGTGCTGCTGAGGTCTGCCGACATATCAGTGTTGGAGCTTTCTGAAGATGCCCTCCGGGTTTTTGAGAGCTTCCTGCAGGGGTACCTGAATAATGTTCACGCCATTGAAGCGCTCGCGCTCCTCAATTTCGATGTCGACGGCGAAAATTGCGACCTGGGCCTGGCGAATGTCGCTGTCCGTAAGTTTGTTTTCGATGCCCATGGCACCCTGGGTTTCGACTTTGATGTCGTGGCCGAAATTCTTTGCCACCGTTTCCAGTCTTGCCGCGGCCATGTAAGTGTGAGCAATGCCTGTAGGACACGCAGTGACGGCAATGATCCTCATACCGCCTCCTTGAGCTCATTTCGGACAGCCGTATTTCTCGATTTCAGGAGGTTGATCGACAAGGCAGTCAAAACTGTCCCTGTGATGATGGCGAGCAGGTAGGGAATGCGGTGACGGATACCGAAGAGCAAAACAATCGGGCCGCCGTGCGGCGCAGGATCGCCAACCCGATACAGCATGGCGATAACGGCGGCAATCATGGAACCGAACATAATGCTGGGAATAACCCGCATCGGATCCGATGCCGCAAACGGAATTGCGCCTTCTGTGATTCCAATCAATCCCATGGCGATCGCGGCCGAACCCGCTTCCCGCTCTTCCTGGCTCCACAGCTTCCTGCGAATCAACGTGGCCAGCCCCATACCCAGGGGAGGCGTGCAGATGGCTGCCGCACAAGCGCCCATAATCTGATAATTGCCCTGGCTGATCATGGCGGCGCCGAAGAAGAATGCCGTCTTGTTTACCGGCCCTCCCATATCAAAGGCAATCATGGCCCCGAGCGTCAACGCCAGTAGAACGCTGTTACCCGTACTCATATGCTGCAAAAAAATCGTGGCGTGCTGCATTACCGAAGCTATGGGTGGGCCCAATACCTTGATCATCAGGATTCCCATGATCCCGCCCGAAAGGATAGGAATGATCAGGATCGGCATTACCGGCCTCAGATACTTGGAGACAGGAATTTTCTTGAGTAATTCGACCAGATAACCGGCCAAAAGACCGCTTAGAATGGCACCCAAGAAGCCGGCCTTGATCTGCCCGGCGAGATATCCGCCCAGAAATCCGGCGACCAGGCCCGGTTTTCCTGCAACCGAGTACGAGATGTAACCGCCGAGTACCGGCAACATGAGCGTGAACGCAGCCGTGCCGATATCGAGAAGAAGCTTCAGACGCGGGGCGTGAGAGAAATCCGGCCCGGTCGGCGTCATGGCGAAACCGATGGCGATGGCGATGAGAATGCCACCACTGGCGATGAATGGAATCGCATACGATACGCCGGTCAACAGATGTTGACGCAGGTTACGTAGGGGCCTTGTCATCCGTTGTCTGGTGGTCACCGAATCGTGCATGCGAAGGATGCGGTTTACGTCGCCCTCAAAGCCGGTTTTCTAGTATGTGTGAATAGTCCTATTGCCGAAAACAGGAGAAATCAAACGTTTATTGCATTTAGGTAACCTTTTCAAGCGCAAGGACCCGCGCCGTATTCTCGCCACGTTCCCCCAGGCGAACGCTGCCCACCCTGGTCTTGGCCTTGTTGGCCAGGCTGCGGGCACGGTACTCGGTGGGTGTCACTTTGCAGATTTTCTTAAAAACGCGGCAGAAGTATGCGGTGTCGGTGTAACAACAATTCGCCGCGATTTCTTTCAAAGTCATGCTGTAGTTCTGCAGCATGAACTTGGCCCGGTTCACGCGCACCAGGTTCACATAATCGTTGAAGCGCATCAAGCCTTCTTTACGGAAAAGACGAGATACGTGGTTGGGGGCCAACCCAAAGTGTTCCGCCACACTCTCCCGCGTGATGGGGTTCTGAAAATTTTCCTGCAAATAGAGGCAGATGCCTTCGTAAGTGCGGACGGCTTTTCGCGGCTTGCGATGCTGCGGCGCCTTCAGCAGCCGCAAACACGCATGCAGCAAGGACTCCGTCAGCAAGCGGGCGAGAGGGCCTTCCGAGCGATCCGCCGCCAACACCATGAGGGCGGCGAGAATGCTGTGGGTGGGAACGTCGTAACCGCCATGCACACTCGCCTTCAACACCGCCGCCGGCATTTGCGTGCCGCCTTTGTGCCGCACCAGGCTGACCCCGATCTGCTTCACGCCAAAAAGAATGGTGAGGACATCAATTCGTTCCACCCAATCCGGCTTGTTCCAGGCATGGTCGGGGACGAAAACGGCGTGGCCGCGCATCGGCCGAATCGTTTTTGCTCCGCCATTTTGCGAAATTTCCATGGTGTGACAACCCGACAGCGGAATCGAAAGCCGGGGGAAGTTGGTCACATAGGCGAGGGCCGGCGGCACCGTGGTTCCGTCACTGAAATGCACGTGACGAACCCGGCTCTCGCGCAGAAATGTTTCGAGTTCGTGAATCACTCTCTGATTGGCGGGCAATCGGGCACCCAATGTGGCAATAGTTCGTTGCACGGAACGTTACATTAGTACAAATAATGTTTACTGTCCACTAGCAGTTTTCGTTGACTGTGGCCGCCGGTTTCCCACATACTCCGTGACCGGCGCTAGCTACTCGGTGATCGCTACCGGTCGCCGGCCGTTGTCAAAGCGCGTTTTCGTGGCTGGACTCGAACTTCAAATTTTCAAGGAGCTGGAGATGAAGACCCTGTGGGTGTCTACCCCTCGTGTATCTGCTTCCAAGACTTCGGCACTCCGCCTCTACGCTGCGACCTTGCTTGCGTTCTGCGTGCTGGCAGGATTTGCGGGACCGCATTTGCATGCCCAGGTCCTGAGCGGTATCAATGGGACAGTGACCGATACGGGCGGCGCCGTGGTGGAGGGCGCCAGCGTCACAGCCACGAACGTCGACACCAAGGTATCGAAAAAGGCCGTGGCCACATCGGCCGGCACCTATTACATCACCGACCTCATTCCAGGAACTTACGTGGTGCGGGTGGAACGGCCGGGCTTCAAGGTGTTCGTCCAGCAGAACGTGATCGTGGTCGGCGGAGCGACATCCACGGCGAATGCGGTGCTCGAGCCGGGCGCGGTGCAGGAAGAGGTGGAGGTCAGCGCTCCGTCGGTTTCTCTGCAGACCGAGCAGCCGGAGATCGGCACCAGTATCAACGAGACCCTGCTGACGGAATTGCCGCAGGAGATCGCTGGCTCCAATCGCCAGATCGACGCCTTCATCTTTCTCGTCCCCGGCGTCACCGGCAGCGGATTCAGTCATCGCATCAACGGAGGCGTCGATAACCAGACGGAAGTGATGTTCAACGGGGTTCCCGAGTCCTGGGCAGAAACCTCCGGCTATACGTTCTGGAACCAGCCGCCATACGATTCCATCAAAGATGTCAACGTGCTGACCGGCACGTTCTCTTCCCAGTATGGTCTCGGGCAAGGGGTTGAGCAGTATACGGCGAAGTCCGGAACCAATCAGATTCACGGCGATGCATTCGGCTTTTACCGCGATTCCTTCTTCGACGCGCCGGGAGCGACCGCCGACGTCTTAGGAAACAATCGAGGCCAGAAGGATGCCCCGAATACGGACCATGAGACCGACTGGGGATTTTCGGTTGGCGGTCCGGTGTGGATCCCGAAGCTGTATAACGGGCGAAACAAAGCCTTCTGGTTCGTCAGCTATGACCGTTACCGGCTCGCCCAGGGGCAGCAACCGATCACCATGCCGACGCCTGCCGAGGTGCAGGGGGATTTCAGCGCCTTAGTCAATCCCAATACGGGCACCCCCATACCCATTTTCGTTCCTCTGGCATGGGGTAGCAATCCCGGCCTCATTCCCGCGGGTTGTAATCTTTCCGCGCTGGGCTATACGCCGGGGCAGCAGTTTCCGGGAAACAAGATCGATCCCAGTTGTTTCAGCGCGGCTTCGAAGTCGCTGCTCCAGTATGTGCCGGCCCCGACTTCGTCGGCGCTCGAAGTCAAGAACTTTGTTCCCAGCTTTGCCCCTCTCAATCTGGAGACAGACGTCAGCGTAAATATCGATTACAACCTCACCGACAAGCAATCCGTGCATGGCTTGTACTGGCGCCAATACTTCCCCGTCCCGTCGGGCACAGAGTTCACGTCGGCTCCCATCGACAACTCATTCATCAACACCGTTCTCGGGAGGGGTGTCGATATTACCTACGCCAACACCATCGCTCCGCACTTCGTGGTCACGGGCGGGTTCTTGTACGTGTTTCAGAACAACGACTTCAGCCCGACCCACTTCTATAAGGGCAATTTCCCGGGCGTCGCGCCATTCAGCGCGTCCGCCAATATCTTGCCGGGCATCAATTTCACGGGCGGCCCTTGGGAACCGGACGGCTGGGGGGCCAGAAATGGCGGTTTGCCAACCCAGAATCACAAGACCGGATATTCGATCATGGCGAACGCACTGTGGCAGCATGGGCGCCACAACATCAACTTCGGAGTGGATATTCGGAGATCGAAGCAGCTCGACTTTGAATGCGACGGATGCTCGGGCAGCCTTACCTTTAACTCCATTACGACAGCCGACCCAAATGAGCAGAATAATTTCGGTTCCACCCCGGGCACGAACACGGGCAACGGATTCGCCAGCTACCTGCTTGGAAACGCGGACTCAGCCAACCGGTCGGGCGCGGCTCCGACGATTCTGAGCAATACCTACGTGGCTCCTTATTTCCAGGACGACATGCAGATCACTCGGAAGCTCAAGATCGACTGGGGCCTTCGATGGGATTTGGCATTTCCGTTCAGCAACGACTTCAATTCGAATCAACTCACGTTCTTCAACCCGACGGTTCCCAATTCTGCCGCGATCAGTCCGGTAACCGGGCAGCCGCTTTTGGGCGGGATGGCGCAACTCGGTGGGGCAGGCGCCGGATGCCCGTTGTGCATCGGCTGGAGCCACATGGATATGGCCTGGGACCACTTCAGTCCGCGGGTGGGTTTCAACTACCAGCTGAATAGCAAGACCGTTCTGCTTGGCGGAGTGTCGTGGTATTGGCTGGATACGGGCGCCTTCGAATACGGCGTCAACAAGGTAGCGGTGAACTATGGAAACAACCTGAACGGCTCTGAGACCTTCGACACCGGGGGCAACGGAAGCATTATATGCGGGACCGGCTGTGCTTACAGCAACCCAGGCTATGGCCTGTGGGACAATCAGCCTGGGGCCGCGGGACCGCTGCCTGCACCGCCGCAGCTTCCGCTGACCACGAGTTTCTTCAATACCCAATTCCCTGAAGCCATGACCAAGCACGTCCGGGAAGGCTACGACGAGCAGTTTGTGGTGGGCGTGCAGCGGGAACTGCCGTGGAACCTGTTCCTCTCGGTGTCCGGAGTCCACACTCACGATGTGCACCTGCCGTCGTTGCTGGCGGGCACTGGCAGGTTAAATTATCTCAATTATGGCTTCGTGCAGAGCGTATGCCCTGCGGGGCTGGTGTCCTCGACGGATTGTGTTCTCGGTCAGTCTTGGACGTCCGCGCCGGCGCAGGCGCTCTTGGCGTCCGAAGCGTCTAAGTATAATTTCGGGCAATACAGTTACACGACCGGGGGCTGCTCAGGGATGACCCTGTGGGTTCCCTATACCAATTTCTGTAACGACTATGGCCCGGGCGGTTTGACGGCTCGAGCCTTTCTAAGATATCCGCAGTTCCGGGGCATCACCAACAACTTTGACACCAACGGGGCCGACAAGTACAACGCATTGCAGATGAGTTTGCGGAAGCGCACCGGAAGCGGGCTGACGTTCCTCGTTTCCTATACGCTTTCAAGATACTTGACGAATACCGACAGCGGGTTCTCCACCTTCAATTTCCGGGGTCTCGACCCGGGCAACCCGGGCCGGGAATGGTCGGTGGGTAACAACGATCAGGAGAACGTGATCTCGATCGCGGGAGTCTATGAACTGCCTTTCGGCACGGGCAAGAAGTTCCTGAACAGTCCGAACCGAGCAGTGAACAACGTCGTTGGCGGGTGGTCGCTCAGCTTCGTCAATTCTTATCAAAGCGGCACGCCGGTGCAGTTTACCGCGTGCAACGGGGTGATCAATTGCACTCCGCTCCTCTATACGGCGGGCTACAATCGCCCTAACCTCTCGAGCACCAATTTCAATATGAATTGGAACAACTATTACAATGACATCCAGGGGGGAGGCGCGCCCATCTTTAACACGGGCATCTTCAGCTCCCCCGGCGCGTGGACCATAGGCAACGCAGCATTCCTCTACCCCAACTTCCGGAATCCTTGGTACAAGGAGGAAGACCTTTCCCTGGGGAAGAAGTTCTTTATCAGCGAACGCGTAAACGTCGACGTGCGGATGGAATACTTCAACGCCTTCAACCGATTTAACATCGGCAACTGTCTGGATACCAATGTTGGTGATGCCAACTTCGGTCGCAATAGCAGCCCAGGTGTACCGTGCCAGGGCGCGAACCAAAACGGCACGATCATACCGAGACAAGGGCAGGCAAAACTGCAGGTTAATTTTTAACTCAACCCCCGACCGTGGCGATGAGCCCCGGTCGGGGGTTCTTAAGTCGGCCGCGGATGAAAATTCTCGGTGCTCATTTTCCCCGAGTCGTTAAACCGCGCCGGATCGTTGGTGTCGCTGATTTCGTTTGATGTCACGGTCCGGTTGGGAAGGAAGTCAAGCGCGGAAAGAAGGGACATACCCGATCCGGTCTTGCCCTGGAGTTACCCTGCCACTCGGTAGAGATCATCTCCATGCAGCTTCGCTCGGACGGGCGCTTGCGAGCGCTTCTCTGGAACACCCCGGACTCCTATAATTCGAAGCCATGCGTGTGCCTTGGGGGATGAAAGCGATGTCCGGCGGGTTGCGGAAGTGGCTCGAGGGCTCGGTTTCGGTCAGGCCCGGTGACGCGTTGCGCTCTATCCTGACCAGCCTGTCCCCGCGCACGCCAGGTGCTTACGGGTGTGCGCATCGCGCGGTTCTCGTGGCCGCGATCCTCTATGTGTGCGGTCCGATTGCGATGTCGCAAGCCCTGACGCCCCCCTCGAGTGAAGGCGGGTGTTCGGGAGGGCAAACCGTCTGTGGCTCCTCCTCCACTGCGGCTGCGGGATCGGCCAGGCAGGCCAAGACTGCGCCGCCCGACCCGGCGCTAGCCGAAGCGAAGGCCCTCCTCGAAAAGGAGCTCGTCCCCGAGGCGGAAAAGGCCACGCGTCAATTCCTCCAGCAGCACGCGGAATCCGCAGAAGGGCATTACCTGCTCGGCTACATTCTGTTCGACGAGGTGCGCGAAAAGTATGTCGGGGAAGAGCGGAAGCAAGGCGAAAATTTCCGCTACAGCGATACCGTGGGCGCTTCGCTGGCCGCCACCCGCGACGCGAAAGCGCGGGAGTCGCTCGCCGAACTTTCCGCCGGGGCACGATACCATGCGCCGAGCGCGTTCGATTTGAAGATTGTCGCGCTCAACTATCTGCTGCTGAAGGACGAGCCCTCGGCCGAGAAATGGTTCACCGCGTCCGTCACCCTGAACCCGCAAGACCCGCAAGCGTGGTTTTACCTGGGCCGGACGAAATACAGCCAGACTAAGTATGCTGGCGCCATCGAAGCCTTCGCGCACTGCTTGAAACTCGATCCGGAAAATGTCACTGCGGAATACAACGTGGGCCTCGCGTACGAGGGCTTGAATCAAACCGACCAAGCGATCGAAGCCTATCAGAACGCGATCGCCTGGGAGTCGCAGCAGGCAGAGAAGTCCCCGGATCCCTTTGTCGGTCTGGCCAGACTTTACCTCCATCAGAATCAGCCAGAGAAAGCCGTCCCTTATCTCGTGCAGGCGGTTAGCGCATCTCCAGAAGTATCTTCGCCGCACGAGGAATTGGGCAAAGCGTACTCGGTTCTCGACCATCTGCCCGAGGCGCAAGAGCAGCTGGAGAAAGCGGTCCAGCTATCGCCAGAAAAGGCCTCCCTGCGATGCTTGCTGGGGCAGGTGTACCAGAAGGAGAAAATGACGGCTAAGGCGCAGACCGAATTCGGGCGCTGCACCGTGCTCCGGAACGCTCAATCGGCTGCTACCCGGCCGCCGCGCTGACGGTTGGTTTTCGCCTGAATTTGCGTTCTCCGAGCGCCGCGTGCGCCGCTCTCGAAACCGGCGCCCGCGAAATGATGTTACGAGAAAAAGCGATGCTATATTGTTGAATGCTTCCGCATGGGCCCCTTTTCGGACGGTCACTTTCTCCGCCGGTTTCCGCAGGATGCGCTGCCTGGACAGCGTACCGGGGCTGATGTCAAATTGCGATGGCTCGATCGGCGCTCCGTGCTCCTGATGTTCGCCTCGATCGCGGCTGCGCCCCTTGCGAGTGGCGCCAGCCGCCTGCTCAATGGCAGATCGGTGCGCCCGCTTTTTGAACCGCCAGGGATCCCGGAGCTGGTCCCCGGAAAATTCCGAGATATAACTTCCGAGGTGGGCATCGATTTCCGCTATCTCTCCTCGCATACAACCAAAAAATATCTCATCGAAACTATGGGAACGGGGGTTGCGCTCTTCGATTTTGACAATGACGGACGCCTCGATATTTTTCTGGTGAACGGAGCCCCGTTGACCGATCCGATCTCGAGAACCGCTATCCCTCAAAAGAGCGGTCCCCAATACTGGAATCGCTTGTATCACCAGAAGCCAGACGGCAGATTCGAGGACGTAACCGAAAAAGCCGGGCTGCAAGGCGTGGGATACGGGATGGGCGTGGCGGTTGGAGACTACGATAACGATGGATTCGAAGATTTGTACGTGACCGCCTATGGAGGCAATCGGCTTTACCACAACAATGGCGACGGCACTTTTACGGACGTCACCGAAAAGGCGGGCGTAGCAGGCGAAGGATGGTCGACGAGCGCTGCCTGGGTCGATCTTGATAATGACGGACGCCTGGACTTAGTGGTTCTCCGCTACCTGGAGTGGGATTTCACCGATGTCTGGTGCGGTACCCATAAAGAAGGTTACCGTTCCTATTGCACGCCGGACATTTTCAAACCCATCGCGCCCCTGGTTTATCACAATGAGGGGAATGGGGGGTTTGTGGAAGTTTCCGAGAAGATCGGCATCTCGAAACCCGGGCGCGGATTAGGGATCGGCATAGCCGATTACGATCGCGACGGGCATATCGACATTTTTGTCGCCAACGATTCCATGTTTGAGTTCCTCTACCACAATAAGGGCGATGGCACGTTTGAAGAGGTCGGCTTGCCGGCGGGCGTCTCCGTCGATGGCGACGGCAATACCTATGCGGGTATGGGGGTGGATTTCGCGGACTATGATAACGACGGCCTTCCGGACTTGATCGTCACCGACTTGGGGAACCAGAGATATGCGCTGTACAAGAACAACGGCGACGGCACCTTCACCTATGCAAGTTTTTCGTCCGGACTCGCCCCCATTACGCAGCGGGTCTCTGGCTGGGGCGTTCGCTTCCTGGACTACGACAACGATGGCTGGAAAGATCTTATGGTCGCGCAGGGACACGACTTGGACAACGTAGAGCTGACCACGCCCAATCTGCGTTATCGCGAGCCGACGCTTCTGGTCCGAAATACAGGCAAGCAATTCGTAGATGTTTCCGCGCAATCCGGCAGCCCATTTCAGATTCCCTGGGTCGGGCGGGGCATGGCGGTCGGGGACATCGATAACGACGGCCGGCTGGACGCGGTCGTGACCACCAACGACGGCGAGGTACACGTCCTGCACAACGAGACTCAGACCGCGAATCATTGGCTGGGAGTGAAACTTGTGGGGCACAAGAGCAATCGCGACGCGATCGGCGCAGAGGTGAAGGTGAAGACCGAGCACGGGTCTCAACTCGCCATCGTCTCGACCGCGAGCAGTTATCTGTCTGCGAGCGACAAGCGCCTGCACTTCGGCCTGGGGCCGGATGACGTAGTCGAGACCATGGAGATCCGCTGGCCGAGCGGCATCATGCAGACGCTCGAGAATGTCCAGGGGGACCGCATCATCGAGATCGATGAGCCGGCGGCGACGCAATCTCCCAATGCGAATACGAACCTGAACCGCCGATGATGAGCACACTAAGGCCGTTCGCGGACATGCTCGAAAGCCTTATCGCGCGCCGGGCAGCCGGACGCCGGGCGCAGGTGCGCCGGGCGGAAGTCGATCGCCGCTCGATGATGCTTTCGCTGCTCTCGATCGCGGCGACGCCGATTCTGGGCCGAGCGCTTTCGCTGAGCCCTCCCGAGCAACAACCCAAAGCCAAACCGTCCGGAGTCATGACCGGCGACTACCC
>Ga0126373_10001976_pt1 | contig 14889 bp, 13 predicted proteins | sample PanSoiMetPlot_11_FD_92545 | JGI IMG/M metagenome (GOLD analysis project Ga0126373, IMG submission 92545) | Tropical forest soil microbial communities from Panama - MetaG Plot_11 | ecosystem: Environmental > Terrestrial > Soil > Tropical forest > Bulk soil | place: Panama | collected 2016-02-17 | reverse complement strand
CTCGCCGCCGGAAGTGTCGTCCAACACGCCTACGTGGATCGGGTCGCCCAGGCCATTCTCGGCGAGGCGAAGGCCTTCGATGCTCAGCTCATCGTGCTTGGCGGCCCGCGCCGCGGCGAACTGCTGGCCCGCCTGTTCGGGAGCGTGACGCACCGGATCATCGTGCGATCCAGGTGCCCGGTTATCGTCGCACCGCGTCGGGCAAGGATCAGCCCGGATCCTGTCGCTTCCGCTGCCAGGCCGGGCTGATCAGTCGTCGCCGCCGGTATCAGGATCGGGCGCCTGCCAGCTGCTTTTCCGTTGCGGGGGCGGTGCTCACACTGCCAGCCGACGAGGCCACTAGGACCGGGCAGTGGGCGCGCTTGAGCACGCGGAGGGTGATGCTGCCGAACAGCCGCGATGCGAACTCGCGACGACGCGACGCGCCGAGCACGATCAGATCCGCGCCCCACGCGGCAGCCTCGGCGACGATCTCGTCGGCCGCCTTTTCGACAAGCGCGTGCCGAAGCTGTCCTGATGCGGCGATGCCGGCCATGCGCATCTCAAAGACGGCGGCCTCAAGGATGTAGGCGGCATCGGATGGCGTCTCGACAGCGAAACGGCGACCGCCAACGTTCTCGCGGAGGTTGAGGTGCAGGACGCGGGCCTCGCTCGCGCCCATACGGCGCACCAGCTCTGCCGCTTGCCCGGCTTGGCGTGCATCCACGACCGGCACGAGCACTCGCTTGAAGGCCTGCTCTGCGCTCGTCGCGATGTCACTCGTCGGTACCTTCTGGCCCGAAGGCCCCATGTCGCTCGTCATTGCGCGACTCTCCTTACTCTCGCCGCCTGGCCGGGATTCGCCTTAGCGGCTATTGGCTCACGGCAACTGTAAAGCGATTGCACCAGAACACGAACTACCTGACAGCAACGCTGTACCGCCGTCGTCGCTCCTGATCGGGAAAGGGGTCTCGTTTGGGGTGCGCAATGGCTGGTCAGCGGCTGGACTTTTGCTTCCTGCAGATCCTATGCTTTGAAGCATTGCTAACGAATCGATCGGCACAGGCGTCGCCGAACTAGACCGCGCCCTCGACGGACTGTACTGGGGCGACAACGTCGTCTGGGTTTGGGAGGGCGGCGAGCGGTCGTCTCAGACGATCTTCTACAGCGCAATCGCACAGCGCAAAGAGGACTTCGGCAGGACGGGGTACGTCGTTCTCTCCAGCAGTCCTGCCGACGTGCGCGCGAGGTGGCCCTGGCTCGAGGTTCTCGACGCGCGCAAGGGCGCGATGATCACGAGCCCCCGCGCCCTGCTCGACGCGGTGCGGCAGTTCTGCGTGAAATCACCGCGCCCGCTGCTGCTGTTCGACTCGCTTGAAGAATTGTCGACTCGCTGGGGAATGCGCACCGCGAGCGAATTCTTCGCGCGTTGCTGCCCGATGCTTCTTGACCTCGGCGCCATCGCGTACTGGTCGGTGCCTGGCGCGAGCCACTACCGGAGCATGCATCGCGAGATCGAGCAGATCACGCAGTGCATTCTCGTGGTTGGCGAGGGCCGCCTGCGGATCAGCAAGGCTGAGGGCCGCCCGCCAGGAGTGCAGGGTCAGATGTTCCGCTACTCCGTGAAGGACGGGAAACCAAAGCTGCAGCCGGCGCCGGCCGCCGCGCGCGTCGGCGCCGCGCTGCGCGCCTACCGGCTGCGAAGGGAATTGAGCCAGAGCGCTCTTGCCCGCCTCGCCGACGTCTCCCCGAGCGCTATCTCGCAGGTGGAACGCGGCGAGAGAGGGCTGTCACTCGAGACGCTGCTTGCCCTTGCCAGGCGGCTCAACATCACGCTCGACGAACTGCTCGGCGGAGAGGTGACTCCCGACTACCGGATTGGCAGACGCCATGGCCTCAGCAGCCCGCCCGAAGGCTCGGTCACGCCGCTGCTTGATGACGCCGAGGCTGGCATGCGCGCGTATCTCGTCTCACTGCCGCGCTCAGCGGTCGTCGAGGTGCCGTTCACCCACAAGGGCACGGAACTGGTTGGAGTGGTCAGCGGCCTCGTCCAGGTGCAGGTTGGTTCTGGCCGACCGGTTCTGCGGCGCGGAGAGACGCTGCTCGCCTCCCGCCGCGCGATCGACGCGTGGCGCAACGTCGGCGATACGGAGGCGCAGTGCCTGTGGGTGCTGCGCGACTGAGCAAGCCTCATCCCTCGATCACGAGGCTAGGGCATCCTGGAATGCCAGGCTGCGTGTGATTCCAGCGACGGCAGGCACGGCGCTGTCGAACGCGTCCCGCAGAGCAGCGAGGGCGGCGGCCTGGGCTTCCCAAGGATCGTCAGTGTCGATGGTCATCGAAACCTCGATGCCTACGCCGGAATCCGATCGGTATGTGCTGACCGAGGGGTCGAGAACGCGGATGTCCAGGTCGTCTATGACAGCGGCGATCAAGTCGGTCAGCTCGTCGTCGGTGAACGGGCGCGGCGGATCGAGCAATGCTCGTGCGTCTATCGTCAGCATTACTCACCATCCCGCAGCGTCGAGCACTGCCTGATCATCCAGGCCACCTTATTCCGGAAGTGGTTGCTCAACCTAGGTGTCTTGTGCATGGTCGTCTGGTGCCGCCCGCAGCCACAGCGCATCACGTAGTAGCCCCTTGCCGTCTCCCTGGCCACGATCCAGCCATGCGGTGCTATCTCTTTGACCGCCGCCTCACGCTCTGCGTCCTGCCCGCTCACGCACGCGAGCCTACGCACCTCGTCTGTCAGCGTAACTCCGGACGATCACGAGGGTAATCCTCCCTCGCCAGTAGCCTCGCAGCTCAGCGCCGCGGTGCCCGATAGATCGGTGGCGACGGCGTCTACGGAGTCGCCCCTGTGCGCGAGAGCGGCGCCCGCATCTGTAGGCAGATCCTGCTACGCCCGCGCGCCCGGCCCGTATGCGAAATGCAGCGCACGCGGTGCCGACGATGGGCGCAGTGGGCTGATGTCAATCAGGGGTTTGCGTCCCGCCAGTTCGTCGGCGACAGCCTCGCCGACCGCCGGGGCAAGCTTCAGCCCGTGGCCGGAGAACCCGATCGCCAGGTAGAGCCCGTCAAGCCCGGGCCAGGGGCCAAGCATCGGATGCCAGTCCTGCGTCACGTCATACACGCCGGCGATCGTGCTCACCACCTCGGAATTGGCCAGCGAGGGCAGGCCGGCCCTGAGCGCGCGGCGCAGCCTGGGCTCGGCGTCCGGCGCGACGGTCGCGTCCCGCGGAACGTCCGGGTGCGCAGCTTGCGCGGGATAGGCGACGGCCACTGTGTAGGCACCGCTGTCGCACCGGGCGACGAGGCCTGAAGGAGCGTGGGTGATCGCAGTGGTCGGCCCGGCGGTCCCCGGCGGCCGGCGCAGCACGCTCAGCTCGAGCGTATAGAGCCGCAACTCCAGGCCGATGCCGATGCCAGCCAGGAGCGGCGTGGCCCAGGGGCCGACCGCCAGCACGACCGTTCCAGCCTCGACTTCGCCATCGGCGGTCACGACGCCCGTGACCCTGTCCCGTGCTGACCGCAGCGCCAGAACCGGGGCGCCGAACAACGTCCGCACGCCTGCCATCTGCGCGGCGATCGTCGCCGACAGAGTGACCTTCACCGGATCGATCAGGCCACTGTCCGGTTCCCAGGCGCCGCACGCCAGCCCATCGGCCTCAAGCAGCGGCTCGATCTCATTCAGCCGATCGGCGGGCACGAGCTCGGTGCGAACGCCCAGGCTGCGGCCAAGCGCGACGTTGGCCATGCAGCCTTCCGCCTGATCGGCGTCGACAGCGAGCAGGTAGCCGACGGGCTGGTACCCCGAGTCGCCGACGCCGACGTGATCGCTCCAGCCGCGCAGGATCTCGATGCCTCGGTTCGCGAGCCGGGTGGTGACCTCATTGCTGTAGTGCGTACGCACCTGCCGGAAACTCCGCCCGGACATGCCCGCCGCGGGGTAGCTCGCGTCGACGAGCAGGACATCGCCGACCCCACGGCGGGCAAGCTGCAGCGCGATGTTGCTCCCCACGATGCCGGCCCCAACGACGACCACCTCGACGCGCATGGCTAGACAGTCAGCTCCACGGGAACGGAGAGTTGCTGACCGGGTGCAGCTTGCCGGTGCTGTAACGAGAGAACCTGAACGGCTCGAGCAGTGCCTGGTTCTCGCCGAGCAATTCCTTGGCCACCAGGGCGCCCACGCCGATCATCTTGTAGCCGTGGTTGGAGTCCGCGATCACATACGCATTCTGATGAAAGGTGTCGAACACCGGGAAACTGTCAGGAGTGAACGCGCCGATTCCGCCTGACGGCTCGTCGCGGTACAGGTGCCGCTGCTTCTCGAAACGCTTGAGGCTGTGCGCGAGCCCTGATGTCCACATCCGGGTGAAGTCCTCGCCGACGACGAACTCAGGACTCTCCGGCCCGTACGGGTCGACGGCGACCTGATTGGCGGGGCGGTCAACCATGTGGGGAGCGGCGCCGCCCTGGACTCCGCCAAAGTTGAAATCGGGCTTGAAGTAAATGCCCCACATCCGTTCGGTGATGAGCTCCCCGTCGATGTCGTCGTACAGCGGAGCATCCGAGTCCACGTGTACCACCGGCGGCAAGCCGCCGCTGTTCGTGGTGAACGATCCCGGGTCGACTCCGAGCGTGCCCTCCTGCAATGCCCAGTAGGTCCACATCGCCCGGTCGGGGTGCACCCTTCCCGCGGCGTCTGTGACGTCGATGCGGTCTGGCAGACCCAGCATCGCCCAGAAGTCGCGGATCCACGGGCCGGACGCGACGATCAGCTGTTCGCATGCGATCGTGCCGCCGCTGGTCTGCACGGCGGTGACCGCGCCGCCGCCCGTCTCAAGTCCGGTCACCGTAGTACCGGTCTGGATCACGACACCGGCAGCCCGCGCCTTGGCCTCAAGCCCGGCCAGCGATCGTTTGTTGTTCGCGTACCCGCCCTGCTTCTCGTGCAGGACCGTCGTGGCACCATGCGCTTGCCAGTCACCGAACATGTCCAGCATGTACTCCCGGCATGTGTCATCGCCCTCGACCAGGACCGAGTCGTACTCGATCGCCCGCTGTTCGGTGTAGATCTGGACAACGTCGGCGTGCATGGCCTCGGGCGCCGTTTGCAGGAAGCCGACCGGGTGATAGGAAAATGCCTCAGGATCCGATTCCCAGACCTTCACGTTGTGGGCCATCAACTCGCGCATGGCTGGCTGGAAGTAGTTGTTGCGGATAGTGCCGCAGGCAATTCCTGACGCGCCTGCCCCGACCCCGGTCTTGTCCAGGATCAGGATGTCGCTGCCGCCGCCAACGCCGCGCGCCTGCAGCTCCCTGGCGAGGTGCCAGGCCGTGGACAGGCCGTGCATGCCGGCGCCGATGACGATGTACCGAGCATGAGCTGACATCCGCAACGCCCCATCCCTCTGTCCTAGGCTGCCCTGGACCTAGCATCCAAGACCCCGATCACAATGGGCAATAGGAGGCGCTGCGCTACAGGTTGGGCGCGTACTCGCGGTAGGTCGTGCCGATGCCAGGAGCCGAGCCGAGGAACGAGTGGCGCGACATGTCCGGCGAGTATCGGGACGCCGGCGGGGTCATGCCCGTGGCCTCGGCTACCGCGCGGATGTGGTGCGGGCCCGCCCCGCAGCACACTCCGAGGTATCGCACGCCGAGGCCGAGCGCCTCGGTCGCGAACTCGCCAAGCTCGTCGCGGGTGCAAGTGAACGGGTCGAGGCCGGTCGGGAACGCTTGCTGCCCGCCGCGTGCCGGGTCCGTGAGGGCCTGCATCGAAGGCTGCGCCGCGGTAGTCCGGTAAGGCACGGGAAGGGCGGCTACCGGACAGGAAACGGCAGTGCGGATCGGAGCCAGCAGCGGCAGCATGGTCGCCGGGCCGCGGATGCAGTTGAGGCCGACCACCGCGGCCCCGGCTTGCTCCGCCTGCCAGCAGGCCGCCTCCGGCGTCATGCCCTCGCGCATGTTGCCGTCACGGTGCAGTGCGAATGTCACGACAGCGGGAAGGCCCGCGGCGCGAATGGCGTCAAGCGCCAGCATCGCCTCGCCGACCCAGCTGAATGTCTCGGCAATGACGAAATCCACGCCGGCCTCGGCAGCCCAGGCCACCTGCTCGGTGAAGGCAGACCTGACGGCCTGCTCGGCGGATCCGCCCGGCTCATAGACGTTCGTGTTGCAGATGTTCCCGGCCAACAAGGTGCCGGTCTCCCTGGCCACTGCGGCGGCGATGGACAGCGCCTGGCGGTTTAGCGGCTCGAGAATGTCCTCCTTGCCGATGACCCGCAGCTTCTCGCGATGACCGTAGTACGTGAAGGCCTCGACCACGTCCGAGCCTGCGTGCACGAATTCGCGGTGCAGCTCGTCGACTACCTCGGGGTGGTCAAGCACGACCTCTGGGACGAACGCTCCTGCCTGGAGATAGCCACGACGCTCACATTCGAAGAGGTAACCTTCCGCGCACACGATAGGGCGGTGCGCCAGTAGTTCCAGCAGGTCTGGCACGCGAACCTCCAGGCTGGTCTCGCCAGTGCCCCAAGGGTACGCGGGGACCGCCTGATGGCGTTGCGGCGATGGGAGTCCAATGGCACAGGACCGGCTCGTTGCGGTCAGCTACCCGGCAGATGGCGAATTCGCCACCGTCAACACCGAGGTGCTAGCAAACGACGCGGATGTGGTCTTCACCTACGAGCTTGATGACGCGCAGCGTGCGCAGGCGCTCAGGCAAGCGGACGCGCTGCTCGCCTGGGAGCAGCACAAGGAGATCCCGGCAGCCGGGGTGAGCGAACCATCGAGGCTACGGCTCGTTCAGTTCCTGTCCGCGGGCGTGGACGCGGTTGACTTTTCTGCGCTGCCCGAGTGGCTTGCCGTCGCCAGCAACGCCGGCGCGTACGCGGGAGCGGTGTCGGAGCACGCGGTTGCCATGACGCTCAGCCTGGCCAAACGGCTGCCGCAGCGGCACGCGGCGCTTGCGGACGGCCGCTTCGACAAATGGTCGCCATCGCTGACTCTGGACGGCGCGATCTGCGGCGTCCTCGGTTTCGGCGGCATCGGCATGGCGACGGCGCGCAAGCTGAGCGCGTTCGGCGCCCGCATCTACGCGGTGAACCGCACCGGCCATACCACCGAATCCGCCGAGTTCACGGCCAGCCTGGCTGACCTGGACGTGGTGCTGGCCGCGGCCGATGTGCTCGTCATCTCGCTTCCCCTGACACTCGCGACTCGCGGGCTGATCGGGGCGCGCGAGCTCGCTCTGATGAAGACGGACGCGATCCTCGTGAACGTCGCCAGAGGGCCGATCATCGATCAACGGGCGCTCTATGAGCACCTGCGCGCGCACGCAGAGTTCTGCGCCGGGATCGACACCTGGTGGAACGAGCCCGCTACCGGCGAGCCGTTCAGGACCGACTACCCGTTCCTCGACCTGCCCAACGTGCTGGGTTCGCCACACAATTCGAGCATCGTGCCAGGCACCATGCTCTCGGCCGCGCGGATTGCCGCCGAGAACGTGCGCCGGTACCTGCGGGGTGAAGAAGTCAGAGGTATCGTGCGCCGATCCGATTACCTCGCATAACAGATGTAATGGCTATTCCAACCTTAACGCCCCTAGAGCGGTCCCGAGTCGTCCGCCAATTCCCTGGGTGCCGCCGGTTAGCTGTCGCACCCGATGGTGAGGGTTCGCGTTGCCTTCGCCCGACCTAGCAGCACGTGGCGCACGGCCCGGATCAGCGTGCAGCTCGCGTCTCGCCGCCACGAGCTGGTCTGCCCTGGGACCGTGACCGTCACCCCTGCATCACACCTGTAACCCTCGACGACCGCCTTCGATTGTGCGACCGTGCCGTTGCTGAAGACGATCCGATACATCAGTCCCAACGGCTCGTGACAGTTCACTTGCGACTGCGGCACGGACGGAAGCCGGTTCACCAGTAGCGCGAGCCGGCTGGCGTGCGTTCCGGTTACGCGGACCGTGATCGGCCCAGGCGGCCCGCCGGCGAAAGGCGGAGCAGAGGCGAAGCCAGTAACCTCAGCGAGCTTCCTGTCCGATGCCTGAGATTGCGGCCGTGAGGTTGATGATGAGCAGCTGGCAACGCCGGACAGAACAAGGAGGCCTGCGACCACTATCGACGGCAGTCTCGTCACATCTGCCTGACGAGCCAGAACCTGGCGTGGTTGCAGCTGGCGGCGTATAACGTACGCCAGGCACGGACGCCACCTGCGCTCAGTAGGCCATCCAGCCGCCGTCCACGAGCAGGTTGATGCCGCTGATGTAGCTGGCCTGATCCGAGGCCAGGAACGAGACCGCGGCCGCGACATCCTCCGGCTCGCCAAGGCGCCCGAACGGCGTGCGCGACCAGACGTAAGCCGACGAGGCCGGGTCCGCGGCCAGGTCGCCCGGCGCGCCGGTGAGGATCTTGCCCGGTGCGACGGCGTTGCAGATGATGCCGTCGCGCCCGTGCTCGACCGCGATCTGCCTGGTCATCTGCACTAGGCCGCCCTTGCCGACCGAATAGGCGAAATGGCCGGGAACGCCCACCATGCCGTGCTGAGAGGTGATGTTGACGATGCGGCCGCGCACTTCCGCTCGCCGTTCTTGTGCCAGCATCAATCGCACGGCTGCCCGGCAAAGCAGGAACGGCGCGCGGAGATTGACCGCCATCATCACATCCCAGTCCTCGTCCAGGGTTTCGATGAGCGGTTTGGAGTGGGCGCCAGCCAGAACGGCGTTGTTGACCAGGACGTCAAGCCGACCGAATCGTTCTGCCGCCACTCGCACCAGCGAGTCGCATGCCGGTCCGGAAGAGACGTCGGTGAGGACGAACTCGCACTGGCCGCCCGCGCGAGTGATCTGCAGGTCGGTAGGTTCACCCCCGGTCAGCGGTTCGCGCCGGACGTCAGCCAGAACGACAGGGAATCCGTCGGCGGCAAGCCGGCGCGCTACCGCGCGGCCGATTCCCGAGGACGACCCTGTGATGATGGCGCAGCTTGACACGCGCGCATTGTCGCAGAGCCTGCGAGTCGTCGCTGCGCTCAGGCCGCGACTGGCACGGTCGCACCCGTCCGCAGTGCATCTTCGGCGGCGACTGCGACGGCCAGGGTACGAGCCGCGTCCGTCGGCGAGCAGAAGACTAGACCCGGGTCGCCTGCCTTCGCCGCGGCGAGAAACCGGCCGACCGACTCTTCGAATGGCTTGCCGCGCGCTGTTGCAGTCACATGGGATCCGCCGGCCACGCCGGAGAGCCGGAAGGCCGGGTCCAGGTCGAGGCGCAAAGCCGCGTCCGCGGCTGTCACCTCCACCCAGTAGCTGCCTGGCAGGTCTCCGCTCGTCCATGCCACGACGATCGTGCCGAGGCCGCCGCTCTCGAAACGCAGCAGCATCGTCACCGCGTCGGTGATGTCGTCGGTGCCGTCACTCAGCGGGCGCGGCGCGAGCCGGACCGCGGACTCGGCCGCCTGGACCGAGACGACCTCTCCCGCCAGGGCGCGGGCAAGGTCGATGTGATGGCTGCCCCGCTCGAGCAGGTTTCCGCCGCCTTCCGCCTTGCTGAGAAACCAGGGTCTTGCCTCGGTACCGCCGACGCTTTGCGCGACCAGGCATCCGACCGTCCGGCCGGCAAGCGCGTCGCGCAGGTCGCCGAGAATGTCAATCGCTCGCCACTGGTAGCCGACCGCGCACACTGCGCGACCGCTCTCCGCCGCGGATACGATGCGCGCGGCGTCTTCTGGCGATCGCGCGATCGGTTTCTCCAGGTACACGGGCAGACCGCGTTCGAGTGCCGCGACGGCAGGGCCGGCATGCGATCGCGGCGGCGTGCATACCCACAGCAGGTCGAGCGCGCCGGTCTCGAGCATCTCGCGCCAGTCCGTGAACACGCGCGCCTGCCTGGTCTCGGCGACCTGCGCGGCGCGGCCGCGGTCAACGTCGCAGACCGCCGTCACCTTGACGTCATCTCGCCCGGCCAGTGTCCCGGCATGGCGCCGCCCGATCCAGCCGGCGCCAATTATCCCGGCCCGCAGCGGTGCTGGACTCATGCGAATTCCAGCAGGATCTTGCCCGTCTTTCCCGGCTTGGCCAGATAGTCAAACGCCTGTGTGACCTGCGCAGCGGGAAACACTCGATCGATGGTCGGCAGCGCCCGGCCAGCCGCGAGTATCGGCACGACAGACCGGGCGAACGCCCGAACCGCAGCCGCCTTCTCCTCCAGCGGGCGGGCACGGAGCACGGTGCCGCGCAGGGTGGCGCGCTTGGACATGAGCGCGCGCAGTGAGACAGCGGCGTCCGCCCCACCTCCCGTTCCGACGATCATGATCCGTCCCTTGAGGGCCAGCGCCGAGAAATCGAGACCTAGATAGGGGGTTCCGACCAGCTCGAGAACAACGTCGGCGCCGCCCAATTGCATCAGCCGCTCCGCCGCCTGATCGGCCGTCACGACCATCGCCCCTTCGTCGGCGAGCGCGCGCGCTGACTCGGCCGACCTGACACAGGCCAGCACCCGGGCGCCGGCTGCGAGCGCCAGCCGGACCCCGGCTGAGCCGACTGCGCCATTTGCACCCGTCACCAGCAGCACCTCGCCAGGTCGCAGCCGGCCCTGGCTGAACACCGCGTCGTGCGCGGTGATGTATGCCTCGGGCACGGCCGCTGCGGTGTCATCGGCAAGGGCGTCAGGGATCGCGGCCAGGTGACGTTCGTGCACGGCAACCCGGTCGGCGAGCCCGCCGCCTCCGACAATGCCGAACACCCGGTCACCGATCCGCCAATCACGTACGGCGTCGCCGGCCGCCACGACGGTTCCGGCGACCTCGAGTCCCGGGATGTCCTGCGGCGAGCCGGGTGGAGCGGGGTACCCACCCTGCCGCTGTATGACGTCGGCCCAGTTCAGGCCCGCGAACCTGGCGGCGACGACGACCTCGCTACCGCTTGGCACGGGATCGGCGCGATCCGCGAGGCCGACGACCTCGTTGCCGCCCTGTCCGGCGAACGTCACAGCTCTCATGCGATATCTCCGGCTCAGGCGGCTGCACGGTGCGAAGCCAGCATAAGGACGTAGGCTGCCACTGTTGCGGCCAATGCGCACTCTGGCGCTTGCGGGGGCCAGGGGGTCGTCCCCCAACGGCAACACTGCGTGCGAATGAAGGAGCCGCCGCGTGGGCGGAAATCATGGTGATCAGAGCGTCCTCGCGGGGTGGGCCGGGGAGAATCCGCGGTCGGCGGCGCTGCACGTGCGGGCTACGAAGCTGCTGCCTGGCGGCGTTACCCACGACGTCCGGCTCGCTGAGCCGTTCCCGCTGGCGGTCGCCAGGGCCGAGGGAGCGCGCAAATGGGACGTCGACGGCCACGAGCTGATCTGCTACGTCATGGGCCACGGCTCCCTGCTGTTCGGGCATTGCCATCCCGAGGTTGTCTCGGCGGTGCGCGCCCAGGCGGGCCGCTCGTTCCATCCGGGCGCATGTCACGAGCTCGAGAGCGACTGGGCCCAATCGGTCATCGACCTGGTCCCGTCGGCCGAGCGGGTGCGCTTCACCTCGAGCGGCACCGAGGCATCCCTGCTCGCGTTGCGCGTCGCGAGGGCGGCTACGGGCCGGAACAGGATAGTGAAGCTCCATGGGCACTTCCACGGCTGGCACGACCAGGTTGCCTTCGGGTCTGACCCGCCGTTCTCACAGCCGGACACGGCAGGGTTGCCCTTGGAGCTAGCCGCTTCAGTCGCCGTAATCGCCGCGGATGAAGCGGCTCTGGCCGAGACTCTCGAGGCCGGCGACGTGGCAGCCCTCATCCTCGAGCCGTCCGGCGCGGCGTGGGGAACAGTCCCGCTTCCTGACGGGTTTCTCGACGCCGCCCGTCGGCTGGCCGATAAGACGGGCACCGTGCTCGTGTTCGACGAGGTGGTCTCGTGCTTCCGCTGGGCGCCAGGCGGCGTGCAGCAGGCCTGCGGAGTGCTCCCTGACCTGACCGTTCTCGGCAAGATACTGGCCGGCGGCATGCCGGGCGGTGCCCTCTGCGGCCGCGCCGACCTGATGGAGTATCTCGCAGGCCCCGCGGCCGGGTCACGCCGGGTGGCGCACCCGGGCACCCACAACGCGCACCCGCTGTCGGCGGCAGCTGGCGTCGCCACTCTCACCATCGCCGCCTCGGGCGAGCCGCAGGCCGAGGCCGCCCGGCTGGCGGCGGATCTGCGCGAGGAGCTCACGGCTGTATTCAGGCAGCGCGGAGTTCCCGGCCGTGCCTACGGCGAGAGCTCGACGTTCCATCTGCTGTTCGGCGACTGCGATGCGCCCGAGCATCTCGACGACGCCGCGCTGAAGAGGAGCGTCCCGCCAGAGCGAGTGTCAGCCGCGCTGCAGTGCGCGATGCTGAGTGACGGAGTGCACCTGTTCCACGGATCAGGCTTCCTGTCCGCGGCGCACGGCGACCGCGACGTTGAGTTGACGGCCCGCGCGTTCGCTCACAGCCTCCGGCTGCTGCAGGAAGCCGAAATGACGTGACTGCCTGGGGCGGCCTGGATCTGGCTGGCGGCCGCGTCATCGACCCAGCGAATCGGATCGACTCGACCGCGAACGTCAGCATCGACGGCGATCTGATCGCGAGCGTCGGGACAGCACCCGCGATGGGCGAGCGCAGGCAGCGCATCAATGTTGCCGGGACGCTGGTCACGCCCGGCCTGGTCGACCTGCACACGCACCTGTATCCGGGTGTTTCTCACTACGGGGTCGAGCCGGACAAGCGCTGCCTCGGTCGGGGCGTGACGACGGCGATCGACGCGGGATCGGCAGGCGCCCAGACATTTCCAGGACTGCGCAGATACGTCATCGAACGCTCGCGCACCAGGATCTTCGCCTTCCTCAACATCGCCGTTCAGGGAATGATCACCAATCTGGTCGGCGAGCTCGAAGACGTCCGGTGGGCGTCGTCCGAGCAGGCCGTCGCGCGGGCCAGGGAGAACCAAGATCTGATCGTGGGAATCAAGGTGCGGCTTGGCTACCAGATGGTGGGAGACGATCCGAATCCGGCGCTGCGACTCGCGCGCCAGGCGGCAGACGAACTCGACCTCCCGCTGATGATTCATGTCATCGACATGCGGCCGGGGCTTGCCTGGCTGCTGCCGCAAATGCGCCGCGGGGACATCGTGACGCACTGCTTTCACGGCAACGAAGGCGGCATCATCAACTCGCGCGGCCGGGTTCTTGCCGCGGCCCTCGACGCTCGCGAGCGGGGGGTGCTCTTCGATATAGGCCACGGCATCGGAAGCTTCGCCTACCGAGTAGCGCGGACGGCCATCGAACAGGGCTTCGCGCCCGACACGATCTCAAGCGACTTGCACGCGCACAACGCCGAAGGCCCCGTCTTCGACCTGGCGACCACGCTCTCCAAGCTGCTCCACGTCGGCATGCCGCTTCAGGAGGTCATCACGGCTGCGACCTTGACGCCAGCTCGGGCGATCGGCAAGGCCGGCGGGGCAGGCGCTCTCGGCCCGGGATGCGATGCCGACGTCTCCGTCTTCGAGCTGCGCACTGGGCACTGGGCGCTGCCGGACGCGGCCGGTGACACCGAGGTCGTCCAGCGGCTTCTGGTGCCGAGAATGGTCATCAGGGCCGGGCAACTCTTCGACATCGGGCAGGCGCCCGCGGGCATTCTGGCAAGTGAAGTGCGCTCGTGAGCGTCTCGGCGGTCGTGGGCGGCACGATCGTGACCCCCGGGGGCCTGGTCACGTCGGACCTGGTCATCGAGGACGGCAAGGTAGCGGCGATCGGACCCTGCCCGGCGAGCGCGGTCGCCAAGTTCGGCGCACCGGGCTGCTACGTGCTGCCGGGAGGAGTCGATCCGCACACGCATCTCATGTCGGCGCCATCGCTGACAGCCGCGGCCGCCGCGCGGGGAGGCACCACGACGGCAATCTCGTTCACCAGCCCGCGACCAGGCGAAAGCGACCTCGAATGCCTGCTGCGCAGCCGCGACGAATTGACCGATCGCCAAATCGCGATCGACATTGGCCTGCATGCGGCGCTCTATGATCCCGACCACGTCAGCGCGGCCGACCTCGCGGCCGCACGCCGGGCCGGCGCGGCGGCGGTCAAGGTGTTCCTCGCCTACCCGGAACTCGGGATCATGTGCTCTGACCCGCGGCTGGCCGAGTTGATGTCGATCACCAGGCGCCTCGGGCTGGTGATAGCCGTTCATTGCGAGAACGCACGGCTGATCGCTGACCGCGAGGCCCGGGCGGCAGCCGTGGCCGCATCAGGGCCGCGGACGTTCGCCGGCACCAGGCCGCCAGAGGCTGAGGACGAAGCAGTCGCGCGCGTGCTTGCTGCGGCGTCAGATACCGGCGCGACGTGCTACCTGGTGCATCTGTCGACGGCAGGCGCGCTGCGCCACGTGCGGCAGGCGCGCGAATCTAGGCAGGCCCGGGTCCACGCTGAGGTATGCCTGCACCACCTGCTCCTCGACAGCGCTCATTACGACCGGTCGGACGCCGGGCGCTACTTGGTCTGTCCTCCGCTGCGGTCCGGCACCCACGTCGAGGCGCTGTGGGCAGGCCTGGCTGACGGGACGATCGGCGCCGTCGGGTCTGACCACTGCCAGATCAAGACGCCGACGGGCGAGTGGCTCGGTGATGGCCAGCTTGCCTACGGCCTGGCCGGGATCGGGCCGCGGCTGCCGCTGCTGCTGTCAGAGGCGACGGAGCGCGGGCTGACGATCGCGCAGGTCGCGCGGCTGGCAGCGGAGAACCCCGCGAAAGCCTTCGGGCATTATCCGCGCAAGGGTGCGCTGCTTCCAGGGTCGGATGCTGATGTCGTCATCTTCGACCCAGCGGGTGAGAGCTTGGTGCCGGCCGACGGGTTCGGCGATGGCACAGGTGACAGCGTGTACGCGGGCCTGACGATCAGGGGCCGCATCCGCGGCGTGCTGCTGCG
>Ga0126373_10001975_pt1 | contig 14892 bp, 15 predicted proteins | sample PanSoiMetPlot_11_FD_92545 | JGI IMG/M metagenome (GOLD analysis project Ga0126373, IMG submission 92545) | Tropical forest soil microbial communities from Panama - MetaG Plot_11 | ecosystem: Environmental > Terrestrial > Soil > Tropical forest > Bulk soil | place: Panama | collected 2016-02-17 | reverse complement strand
ATCCCAGCGTTCAAAGAGGACAAATGGATTCAGGCCTTCGAAGTGCGGCCGGAAAATCGCGCGGTGGTGCACCACGTCGCGGCCTTCTGGCGGCGCGCAGGATCGCCATGGATGGCCGACGCCAAGCCAGGCGTGCCGACTCCAAAACCATCTAACGCCCCGGAAACTGGAAGCTCGGATGGAATCATCGCCGAGTATGTCCCCGGAATCCCGCCGCTCGTTCTGCCCAAGGGCTACGCGCTGCGACTGCCGGCCGCAGCCGACATCATGCTGCAAGTTCATTACACCCCGAACGGAACCGCGACTACCGATCAATCGCGCCTCGGCTTCATCTTCGCCAAAGAGAAGCCCGAGTATCAGGTGATCACCTACGGCATGGGCGCGCCGGTTTTGAAGATTCCGCCGTACGATCCTAACTATGAAGCGAAAGCGGTGGCCACGCTAGGCATCGATGTGGAGATGCTCGGTATCAACCCGCACATGCATCTTCGCGGCAAGTCGGCCGAAGTCACCGCGACGTTTCCTGACGGGCATTCCGAGCCGATCCTTCGCGTTCCGAAATACGATTTCAACTGGCAGATCACCTACGAACCCGAAGGCGGTTTACGGTTCCCGGCCGGGACGCGGCTCGAAGCAGTGTCTCACTACGACAACTCCGCCAACAATCCTTGGAATCCCGATCCGTCGAAGGAGGTCCACTTCGGCGATCAGACTTCTGACGAAATGATGGCGGTGTTCATGCACCTGGCGTTTCCAAGCAACATCGACCCACGCACGATTTACCGGCGGCCAAATTATCCTCCGAAGCCTTCCGCGGAGTAGCGATTACCGAAGCGAGTAGGTGCGATCCCACAGCGCCATATTGCCGATGCTCGGACCCGCGATTTCCAGCTCGACGCGGCGGTTCTGTTCACGCCCCGAGGCCGTCGCATTGGATTCAATCGGCCGAGAGTTCCCAAGCCCGGCCGCGATCACGGAACCCGGCCTCGCGCCATAACGCAGCAATACCGCACACACCGAGTCGGCTCGACGTTGCGATAAGTTTCGGCTTTCCGCGCGATCGTCCGTGAATCCTTCGACGCGAATCGTCAGATCGGGATGAGCTTGGACGATCGCGGCGACTTGCGTCAGCCGTTCGACAGCTGCGGGACGCAGCATGTTACCTGTTTCCGATTCAAACATCGGATCGGTGATCGTCACTACCAGACCGTGCGGAGTGTCTCGGGTATCCAGCGTTGATGTCAGCCGAGCCAATAGTTCCGCCCGGGTTCTGCGCTGATCGCCGCTCAGTTCGAACTTGGCGCGCTCCACCGGACGCGCGACGATCGGGGGCCCGGGCGCGGGTCTTGGGACGGCAGGAGCAGATTCCACCGCCGGCGCGGGGGTGGTATTGCGCGCCGCTTGCGCCTCGGCTTCGGCCCGGTCGCGCTCGTATCCCGCGCGCTCAGCATCTCGCTCCTCCACAGCCGCCTGCTCCTCTTCGACCTGCCCGCGAAGCCGGCTCTGATCCTTCGATTGCTGCACTTCGCGCTGTTGCTGCTCTTCTCGGCGCTTCATCGTGATCATACGCGCATCCTCTGCCGTTTGCGCCGCTTCGCGCGCCAGCGAAACCACCCGATGACTGTCCTGGCCGGAGGCTTGCGCTTGCCGCGCATTGTCGAGCAGCCCGACGGCCTTGTTGAACGACTCGGGCGCAAGTTGATCCGCGTTCAGCGACTTCGCGATCTGAACCGCGTTTTCCGCTTGATAGACTTCGAGGAGCGCTTCGTATTGGTCGTACGGAAGCTTCTTACCCTCGGGCGCGACGGCAGCCCGCTGGGCGCCGCCGAGGTTCATCGTGTATCCTCCGCGCGGGAGCAGATCATATCGGGCGGAGATCACTTCACGCGACCCGATCGTGTCCGGCCGAATCACGTTCTCCATCACGACAACGTCGCTAGGCGTCGTAACCGAATAGTACGGCTCCGCAGTTAGGATTAGCCCGAACGCCTGCATCTCGGTGGTTACATTGATGTGGGCCTTGTTGGAAGAGTCCACCAGAATCTCGCCGAGATTCTTCGCGCGGCCCTCGGGCGAAATTGCCCACAGAACAAAGGTCAGGTATTCTGTTCCATAGATCGTCGGCGCGTTGAGATGTTCGAGCTTGAGGTCGATCGTCACGCGACCGCGCTTGCTTTCAACAATGGCCTGCCCTTTCGAATGTGGAAGCAGGACCGTGCCGGCGAAGTCGATCATCGTGGGGCCGCCGCGATGTTCGTAGTTCACGGCCTGCAACGTTCGCGATACCACCGTCACGCGATAGATCGGTTGCGGATCGGGTCGCGTCTGCCCCCAGCCGGAAACACTACAGCCGGCTGCGAGTGCGCACAAGATCGAAACGCCTCTCATTCCGTTTCCCTCCATCGCGAATGGTCCTGCAATATCCGTTCCTCACTGCGAGGCGCTTTCGGGAGAATGACTTACGCAGGCGTAACAACGAGGTGACAATCGCTCGTGTGAGTAAAGATCACAGACTAATGAAATTTTGCAACCCCTCGTGGAAGCATCGAGTAGAATAAATCCTGAGTCGCTCAAGCGCTAGTTACTAAGACCTAAATTGCTATAAACCTGAGGAGACATCGATGAAACATTTCATTGGACTTCTGGTTGTACTGGCTGCAGCACCGGCCTATTCAGAGTCCGCCGCGGCGGCCAAGCAACCCCAGACGGGGTGGCTAGACTCGGCAGACTGCTCGGCGATCAGCGGATGGGCGTGGGATGCCTCGCAACCATCGGCCCAGCTTGAGATCAATCTGTACGACGGCAATACACAAGGGTCTCCTATCGCAACGGTCACCGCCTCAAGCTACCGGCTCGATCTTCAGCAGGCCGGCATCGGTGACGGCGCGCACGCCTTCTTCATGAGCACGCCTGCCAGTCTCAAGGACGGAAGTACTCACGCCATTCTCGCAACGATTGCGGGTTCGAACACAAACATCAAGCTCGGCACGAATACGCTGAGCTGCCCCGCCAGTGCGACCGGGTATCGCTACTACCTATCCGATAAACTCACGACGCTTTCAACCGACAATTGGGCCATCCGCGGCGACGCGAGCTTCGCTAGCGACGGTGTGACCTCTTCATCCGACAGCGGCGCTGTGTTGCTCTCCCGCGTCGCGGTTCCTGACGGAAGCAGTGAGTATGAAGTTCGCGCTTCCTTGAACCTGAAGGAATCCGGCGGCGTGTACACGATTTATCTCCACGCCTCGCCCGACGCCCTCGCTGCCCCGGCCGGGGCGGGAAGTTACTATGCCGTTGAAGTCCAGAATCCGACCTTCACCGAGAAGGGTTGCTCAGCCACGCTTTCGATCTCCAAGCGCTCGAGCGAGACCGTCACGGAACTGCACTCCGAATCGATTACCTGCCACGACGGGATGGCGCTTCGCGCCGTAGCGGCCGCCGACGGACGCCTTGGTGTGTGGCTCGATTATTGGAATCTCACCAGGATCGAGGATGCGGAAGTAACGGGCGGCGTCGCGGGCGTCGGAGTACGAAGCGCGCCGGCCGACAACTCAGTCGGCGGCGTAGATCTCGGACAACTGGATCGCCTGACACCGGGGCCTCTCGCGCCCGCCGACATCCAGGTTCGCGCGTCCACGGGCAGCGTAGAGCTCTCCTGGCCGCGCATTACCGATGACCCCGATGGCACTGGTGTCGGCGGCTACGCGATCTCCCGCGACGGCAAGTTTCTCGCCAACGTATCGCGCGCCAATCCCACTTTTGTCGACAGCAAAGTCCAGCCGGGTGTAGTGTACACGTACGAAATTTCGGCTTACGATATGCACCTCAACCGGACCAGCACGTTCGTCACAGTGGCGACTCCGGCGACGGCGAATTCGTTGGTGATATAGACGAGCGCGGTAAAGGACCGTTGCGCTTTTCGGTCGGGGAGATTCGCCGCGTAACTTCGAACAATCCTCCTCCGCCGTTATGATAAGAATATATGCGGTTGCTCGCGCTGTTACCCCTGTTCGTGTGTACTGGGGCCCAGGCGCAAATCATCGATTTCGAATCCAACGGACTGCACTACAAGACGCTGACCAAAGGCGGCATGACGGTCATGTTCGCCTACCTGCCGTCGCATCTGAAGGAATATTCGATTCTGCAAGTTTCCATATCGAACGGCTCGCCGATTTCCTGGGTCGTCAAGCCTGAGGATTTTACTTACAAACTGCAGGACGGCAGTGCGTCGCAGGCCGCACCCGCGCTCACAGTGGTAAATTCTCTTCTCAACAAGGCCAGCCGCCATGACGTGATCCAGCTCGTCACCACCTATGAGCGCGGCATTTATGGCAACATCAACATCCAAACCAGCAACGGGTACGAAACGCGCCGCCGGAGCGCATTGGCCGATGGCGTGTCGACGCGCATCAAGGCCGGTGCTGCCGCGGCCGCACTCGCGCTGGTTCAGACGAAGCTCCTGGCCGGCCAATCCACCGACGGCGCTGTCTTCTTTCCTGACAATGGAAAACCCTTCGGGCCAGGCACGTTGGTCGCTCACGTGGGCGGCGAAATTTTCGAGTTTCCCACCGAAGGCGAGCCGATTCCTACGAAAGAGCCGAAGTAAGACCGCGCTGAGACAGGCAGGTGTCTTTCGCGTGCGCGATGCATGTGTCGTCAGTGTCGTGTGGATCGTGGCGAAGTGATTGCGTCGAAAAGATTTTTCCTGAACTGATTTGTTTCACCAGCGACGTGTTCAGATCCGGATCGCGCAGCGAGGTGCAGGAATAGATTGCTACAAAGCTGGTGGCGCGCGCTGCGTAGGCATCTCCCTGGCGTTTGACGAGGATCATGCAGCCCTTACCACCGGCGCTCCCGGCTTCGAACGTCAGCGGATACAGCAAGCGGCCGCCGGATTTGAGCGAATCGAGCCAGAGCGGTGCAGGATGCGTCACGCCCGCGTTGACAAAGATCGCATCAACTGGGCCTGGATCGTAGACGCTCCCATCGCCCGAGATCACTTCTACGTTCCGCCAGCGCTTCAGATTCTCTCTCGCGCGCGCTGCCAGATCCGCATCCACTTCAACGGCGACCACGCCACCCTTCGGCCCAACCACTTCCGCCATGATGGCGCCGTAATAGCCGAGTCCCGTACCAACATGGACGATGCGCTCTCCTGGACCAATCTCCAGCGCATCCAGCCACGCTGCCAGCGCGCTCGGTTGTCCGTTGTTCAGACTGCGCGCCTCGTCGATCGCAATCAGGACGTTGTGATAGATGCTCTTCGGATCGGCGTCCGCGGTCAACGTATATCGCGGCGTCGCGCTCAAAGCGGCGTCAAAGCTTGCGAGTTTCCACGGACCGGGGCCTAGAAAATCCTCGCGCGGGACCTTAGCGAATGCCTGCACCAGCGCGTCCGATCGCACTCCCGCAACTGCCCGAATCTCCTCGGCGTAAAACTGGCGATAGTCTTCGAGCGCCGCGATCACAATTCGTCGAGTTCCTTGCGCGCGTGATCCAGAATATCCTCCACTTTGCGCCGATGCTCCGGGTCATCGGCTGAATGTTTCATCGCACGGAAGGCGGCCTTGATCAGCGCCGCCATAGAAGAAGAAATCATCGCGACTCCTGGACCCATCCATTGCCCCCAGTCTTCCCACTGCGATGCACGCCGCCAGATCCGGTCTGCGGTGGACTTTTCCGAGTCAAGCTCTTTCTTGCCGAGATCGGTGAGCCGGTAGATGCGCCGACCGTCCTTCTGCTCGGAGACGATCATGCCTTCGTCTTCGAGCTGCGCCAGGGCCGGATACATTGTGCCGGCGCTGACCTTGTACACCCCGCCCGATCGTTCTTCGAGCGCCTTCATCAGTTCGTAGCCGTGCTTTGGACCCTCGGAAAGCAGCGAGAGAATCGCGATGCGAACTTCCCCGGCTTCGAAGAACCGCCCACGCTTGGCCCAAGGCGCGTATCCCCATCCGAATCCCCACGCTCCGCCGCCCGGAGCGTTGCATCCCCAGGAATATCGTCCCATAAGCCTCCGCGAGATATAACTCAAAATATCTCTTACGATGCTATCGTACGATATACAGCACCGCACTTCAAGTGTTTTTCTTTCCCAGGCCAGCTACAATCGAAGGAGGCAATGAAATTCCAACTTTTCGCACCTCTCGCCCTTTCGGTGGCCCTGTTCGCGCAGAACCCGGCTCCGAGTTCCCCCGCGCCCACCTCACCTGCGCCGCTCCGGCAAGCGCCATCGCTGGTTGCCCCGACCACACCGGTCGCGCCCGACGCCGTGGTTTTGACCATCGGAACCACGAAGATCACGCGCGCGCAGTTCGAAGAATTGGTCGCCGCGCTCGCCGAAAACGGCCGGCCGCTACCCAACGCAGCGGCAAAGCGGCAAGTGGCGCAGCAATTCGGCCAGCTCATGGGGCTTGCCGAGGAAGCGCGCAAGCGGAAGCTGGATCAAACGCCGGCTGCCAAGCAAATGATGACCATCCAGGTTAATTCTTACCTGGTCAACGCGCTCCAGCGTCAGGTCGCCGACGAGATCAAGCCGGACGACGCGGCGTTGCATGCCTACTACGACGCGCACAAAGGTCAATACGAGCAAATCAAAGCCAAGCACATTTTGATCCGGTACAAGGGATCTCAGGTTCCTGTGAAGGCCGGTGGCAAGGACCTGACCGAAGAGGAAGCGCTCGCAAAGGCGAAGGACATCCAGAAGCAGATCGCTGGCGGGGGCGATTTCGCTGCGCTCGCAAAAGCGGAGTCCGACGATACTGGCACAGCAACGAACGGCGGCACACTGCCTCCCTTTACGCGGGGCCAGATGGTTCCGGAATTCGAGCAGGCGGTGTTTAACCAGCCTATCGGCAAGGTGAGCGATCCCGTAAAGACCAAGTTCGGCTATCACATCATTCTGGTGGATGACCGGTCGAACAAGAGTTTCGATGAAGCCAAGGTTGACATCGAAAAGCAGGTCAAGCCGAGCCTGGTGCGCGATGCCATGGACAAGCTGGAGAAGCAAACTCCGGTGACGCTCGATGACAGTTACTTCGGGCCTGTGATTGGTTCAGGTACGGTGTCGCCGGTTCATCCTCCGGTGCCCGCTCCAAACCCCGCAAAGTAGCGGGAATTGCGCTAATCGTGCGCGTCCATGCGCTCGACCCAGGCCAGATAGCGGATCAGATCACGCCGATACTGCCAGAAGAATCGCCAGAACTCTGAAAAGCCGATCTCATCGGCGGGCATTCCACTGAACGTCTCCATGCGCCAGCGGAGGTACGGACTTCGCCACGGCGTGAGGCGATGGCCTCGCGTAGCGCGCCACAAAAAGCGCAGCATCAATGCAATTGGCTTACTGTCTTCTTGGAGTTGTTCGACTCGGGAGTCGCGTAGTAGCCGGTGCGGGTTCGCGCGATGGGGTGTCCCGGCCCGGTCACCGTGACTTTGATCTGGCGGAAGCTGCCGTCCATCGCCGCGATAGTGGGGGTGTAGCCGATGGTGTACTGATTGCGGATCTCGTGCGCCACTTGCAGAGTGATCTCGTCCACTTCTGCCGCTGACTTGGGATAAAACGCCATGCCGCCGGACTCGCGCGTGAGTGAATCCAAAGCGCGCTTGGCGACGCGAGCTTCGCGGTGTTCTTCTTCGCTCAATAGGCCGATGCAGTAGACCAGAATTTCTTCCTGCTGCGCGCGGTTGACCAGCTTCTCGAGGCTGATGGAGCTGGCGTTGTCGTTTCCATCCGTGATCACCAGCAGGACGCGCTTCTTCTTGCCCTCTTTCTTGAGGTAATCCATCGAGAGATTGATAGCGTCCCGCATGGCAGTGCCGCCGCGCGAATCGATTTTAGCGACACCGTCTTCGAGCTTTTTAATATCGCTGGTAAAGGGGACATCCAGCCAGGCGTCGTCATTGAAGTTCACGATGAATACTTCGTCCTGAGGGTTGGAAGCTTTCACCAGATCCATCGACGCCGTTTCCACCTTCTGGCGTTTCTCGCGCATACTTCCGCTGTTGTCGATGATGATGCCGAGCGAAATAGGAACATCTTCGCGCTTGAAAATCTTGATTGGTTGCTCAGCGCCATTTTCGAAGACCTTGAACGCTTTCTGCGGCAGATTGGTGACGAGCTTGCCGCTGTGGTCCGAGACGCTGATCGGAAGGACGACGAGGCGAGTGTCAGAAGTGAAAGTGGGACTGTCCTGGGCCAGCAGCAACGAACTTGCCAGGAAAAGGCTACTGAAGAATCTGCGCAAAACGGAGTGCGGCACGAATCGTTCCTTGCTCCGTCTGGGGGCGCGCGCCGCACCCTTTGCGCTACTGAGAAGGCGCATAATACCCGAGGCGGAAGAAGGCTTTCAGCGGCGGCAGGCCGCGTGGCTGAACCAGCTTCACGGAGACGTGGCGGTATTTTCCGTCGCGCTGGGTGTTCTTCGGCGTGTAGTAGAGGACGTACTGATTGCGGAGCTCGACGCCGATCTTGGCGGCGATGTCGGCGAGTTCGTTCACGTTTTCGACATTATAGCTTCTTCCGCCAGTCAGTTCGGCGATTTCGCTCAGCAAGCCGGGACCAGCCAACTCCTCAGGCGTCCTGCCGCGCGAACCCATCTGCTCAAAAATTCCGATGCCATAGATCTGGACGTCAGCTTCACGCACCGAACTTTTGACCTCGCTCTCGGTGTAACGGCTATTGTTGTCTCCGCCGTCGGAGATGATCAGAATGGCCTTGCGCGGATTGCGGGCTTTTTTCATATGGTTCATCGCCATATAAACGCCATCGAGGAGCGCCGTCTTCCCCTTGGATTGCGCGAATGTCAGCTTGTTCTGCAGGTCTTCCGTATCGGTGGTGAAGGGTGAGACCAGCTCGGGCCGATCGTTAAACTCAATCAGAAAAAATTCGTCTTCCGGATTAGCCGTTTTGAAAAACTCGGCGGCGGCGCGGCGCGACTGTTGAAGTTTGGGTCCCATACTGCCGCTGGTGTCGAAAACCAAGCCAATGGAAAGCGGCGCGTCTTCGCTCGAGAATTGCAAAATACTCTGCTCTACCTTGTCCTCGAAAAGTTTGAAGTGTTCCTTTTCGAGGCCGGTGACGAAGCGATTCAGAGGGTCGGTAACGGTTACGTTGATTTGGACAAGGGTTGTGTCGACGCGGATGTTCGAGTTGCGCCGGTCGGCTTCGGTTTGCGAGGGATTGCTCGGAGTCGCTTTTCCACCGGCAGCGACGGCAACCTTCGTATCGTCGTCGGCAGCCGCCAGAAATGCGCAGGCAAACGCACCAGCCGCTGCACAAACCACCAAAATGAGGGGGAATCCTCCACCGATCCTGCGGACGCTTGGTAAGGTCTGCGCCACTGTTTTCACACCCGCCGTACCACCCTACTCAACGCTCTCAGTATAGCATCGGACGTCCACAGCGGTTATTGGGTTTTTAGCGCGAACTCGCCGCCCGAAGCGCTACGTGTTATGCTACATAGGCGCCTTTGAAGAACGCCATCCGATAATTTCTCCGTCGCGGCCCTCGCACGCAGCTTAAGTGTGTCCTCAGGAGAAGAAATGTCTTCAAATTGGGAAGTTGATTTTTTCCGCGGAGTCGCCCTGGATTTCTGGCGGCTCGCTATATCATCCGAACAGACGCAAGCGGAAGTGGATTTTCTACGCGAGGAACTCGGCGTTTCCGCTAGCTCATATGTGCTCGATGTGCCTTGCGGACTGGGCCGGCACTCCGTCGCCTTGGCGAAATACGAATGCCGCGTGGCAGCTCTCGACTTGAGCGCGGAATGCATTGCCCAAGCTCAGGCGCAGGCCGTGGGATTGCCGATTGATTGGGTGCTCGGCGACATGCGTCAACTCGAGCGGACTGCCGAGTTCGACGGTGCGTTCTGTTTCGGAAACAGCTTCGGTTATCTGAACCCTCACGACGCCGCAGTGTTCCTTGCGGCGATTGCTCGCGCGATCAAGCCTGGCTCGCGATTTGTACCCGAAACCGGCATGGCCGCCGAATCAATTCTTCCGGGGCTGCAGAAGACGCGCTGGTTCCGGCTCGGCGAAATCTACATGCTAAGCGAGAACCAGTATCATCTGCGTGAAGGACGCTTGAACATCCAGTACACGTTCGTGCGCGGTGGCGTTGTGGACACGCGCCCGAGCAGCAGCTACGTCTTCACGGTGTCCGAGCTGTGCCGCATGTTTACCCAGGCCGGATTGCAGCCGGCGAAGTTGCTTGGGTCCGTTAATGGCGAACCGTATCAAATGGGTTCGCCACGATTGATCGTCGTGGCCGAGAAGATATGAAGGACACGTCAGCGGAATCAGTGACTGCCGCAACCACTTGCGTCCAGGCTTCAGAATTCTTTAGAAGGCTACAATGCGCCTGGCGTCTATCGCCGGACGATGACTTCGCGGAGATGATCGCGCGTCAAGAAGAATTTCACTGATTGGTATTTCTGGAATAGTTTTTCCAGGCCGCGGTTGTTGAAGTATTGCGCGGGGTGTTCACTGCCGCGCGCGCTGAGTGCGATGGTCTTGGGGCCGGCAATCCGGTAGCTGAAAACCGGCGCCGAGGCCATCTTCTCTTCCGCGTGGAAAAACGCAAGCAGGAACGATCCTGGCCTGAGCACTCGATACAATTGTTCCACCGATTGCTCTAAAAGCGGCGGAGTGAGAAATTGCAGCGTGTCCCACAACAGCGCGCCATCGAAACTCTGTTCGTTGAACGCTAGCGTCTCCTCCAAGAACCGCTTTGCAAGTCTTGCATCGGCCTGATTGGTGGCGAAAGCTCCGTCGACTCCAAAGATCTCGTCCATGGCGTGCATCGTGTCGTTGGAATAAATCCGATGGCCGAGAGCGGTGATGAAGTTGATGTTGTCCTGGCTGGCGGACGCGAAATCGAGAATTGATAGATTCTGTTCGCCCTGAATCGAAGCGAAGAACTGCTCAAGTCCATGGCTGGCGCGCGTCTGAGGAGGAGTCTGAGCGCTCTTGCGAGACGAAAAAAAGGATGGCGAAGACGCTTCCGTTTGCGAACGGTCTTTCAGCAAGGCGCACCTCGTTCGAACCGGGCTCAGTGCTTGTCGCTGGTAACGGGCGTCGCGGGCATGGCAGCGGCGGCGGCGTTGGCAACAGGAGCTGGAGCGGCGGCAGGCTTGGCGGCTGCCGGCTGCGACGATTTCACTTCGGGCCGCACGATGTCGATGCTGCCTTTGAAATACGCACCATCTTCAATGACGATACGGGCGGTCTTGATATCGCCCACCAATTTGGCGTCTTTTCGAATATCGATTTTATCCGATGCCTCGACGTTGCCGTGGATAGTCCCCAGCACCACGACTTCACGCGCTTTCACGCCTGCCTGCAGCTTCCCATTCGGACCCACTGTGAGCCGGTGCTCATGCAGTTCCACAGATCCGTCGATCTCGCCATCGATGGTCAGGTCTTCGCGGCTGAAGATCTGGCCCTTTATCATGACGGATTTTCCGATGACGGCCGGGCCTCGGGAATCGGTTTGATGATGCATGGGAGCGGGGGCGGCGCTGGACATGACAGGAGTCTCCTTGACTGGGTTGTTAGCTATAGGTGCGGCGGCGGGCTTCGGCGGATATTCTTCTTCTTTACGTTTATTCCACATTTACAATAAGCTCCTCATAGAAACCAAGGATGCAACTATCGTACTACGGCCTTACTAGATGCGCCACCTTAGTTCGCGACCTTAGAAATAACCTGCCGCTAACGCCCCGAAAAAAAAATGCGATGCCAGGCGACCGTTCCGCGCTCAGCGCTTACCGTAAAAAAGGTGCGTGGGATAATAAAAGTCGTGTCCAAGCCGAAAGATCTGGAACAGCGTCTTGCGCGCACCGAGCAGCAACTGACTCTTCTTCAGAAAATCAGCCGCTGCATGGTCCGGCCCATAGGACTCCAAGAGGCGCTCGACGGTGTCGTGACGCTGGTGGTGGACTTCATGGAGTGCGATTCCTGCCTGCTGTACGTGCTCGACGGCGGCGAGCTGGTATTGCGTGCCAGCAACCGGCCGCAAACGTCAGCGGTTGGAAAGGTAAAGCTCGCGTTGAATGAAGGATTGACTGGTTGGGTGGCGCGTGAGAAACGCCTGCTTTCGATTTCGCGCGAAGCCTATCACGATCCGCGATTCAAGTTCTTCAGCGATCTTCCTGAGGACACTTTCGAAGCTTTCCTGTCTGCGCCCATCATTTCACGCCGGGGCGTCGAAGGCGTCATTAACGTACAGCATCGCGATCCGCATCCGCACAGTGGCATGGAGATGGAGTTGCTGACCACGGTCGGCGAACAGGTGGGCTGTTTGTTGATGCTGTCCCGCATGGAATCCAAATCCGGCGACGGAGCGTCGGAGTTGGCATTTTCGAGCGGGCCAGCGCTGCGGCGCGGTTAAATGCGCTTCGTCTTCCCTACCCTGCTGCTCTGCACGCTCTTTGAGCTGCGCGCGGAGGATCGCTGGAAGATCCAGTTCTTCTACGACAAACCCGACGCTGTTTTCGACATTCGAGACTTGGCGTGTCCGTCTGCGGCGCGTTGTGTTGGCGCTGGCGTGATCGGCGATATGAAGGATCGCGTCAAGGGGGCCACCGTGGTAACGTCCGATGGCGGCCGGCGCTGGACCATGGAAGATTTCGCCGACGAGCCAGTTTCGCTATTTTTCTTGCCGGAGACCCGGTCCGCAGCGGGCATCGGCTGGATAGCGGGACGGCACGGTATCTGGAAGACCGACGAAGGCGGGCGGTCATGGAGGAAGATCGCCGCCCTGAGGGGCATCGTACAGATCCACTTTCTCGATGCAATGCACGGCTTCGCGATCGGCTATCCGAAGGCGATCTATGAAACCAAAGACGGCGGGTCCACCTGGGTCAAGTCGGACGCGGCGCAACTCGCGCCCGGAAAAGCCGACGATGTGATCTATGAATTCATGGCGTTTGAAGGACAGCAAGGAATCATTCTGGGACGGCCGGCTAACCAACGCCGTGGGCAGTACCCTGTGTGGATGCCGCCCAACTCAGAACGCTCCCGCCGCCAGAAGGAGTCGCCCACATTCATGCTCCAAACTCTGGATGCCGGCAAGAGTTGGAAATTCGGAACCAGCGTACTAGTGGGAGACATCGCCGCGCTCAATTTTACGAAGGACAGCCACGTGCTCGCGCTGGTGGAGTATCAGGATCTGTACGCACTTCCTTCCGTAGTGATACGAATCAAGCTGGGCACGCCGGGCACGGAGACAGTTTTCGGACAGAAGGATCGCGCGGTTCGAGATCTCGCCGTGCTGGAGGACGGCAGCGTGTTGATGGCCGCGGTGGAACCGCCTGGAAATACCAATCAGGTGCCGATTCCCGGTAAGTTGAGGGTGCTACGTAGCCTCGATCTAAGCACCTGGCATGAGATGGAAGTGGATTATCGCGCCAACGCCCAGCACGTCACCATCGCTTCGCCAGATGCGCGGCACGCGTGGATCGCGACGGATACCGGCATGATTTTGGGGTTGGAAGTGGAAAATCCAAATCCGCAAAAACAACTCCAGTAGGCACTGTTTTATCCACATCTTCTCCACATCGACGCGCGCGCAAGTCCTTGAATCAATGAAAAATAAAACCATTGGAAAAGCGTTTGTAATCGTGATTTAACGGTTGACCCAAACGCTCTTTCAGGGCAACATGGACATGGTTCCAAGAGGTTCAGAGAGCAGAAAGCCTGGTGAACGGTAGCGAATCTGGAACGAAGATCCGTAGGCGCGTAGTTATCAAAAGTAATTAACGCTTATGGGGAGCGAAGGAAAATCGGGCCGGGCACAAAGGTAAGCTTCTCAGATTTAGCCGCTGACCGAGCGCACTGAGCCGGAGGGATGAAAGTCCCAAAGGGGAGCGAACGTTAGACGGACGTTTGAGAGTTTTGGGCCTGCCAGCTGGCAACGGGTTTTGGGCGAGGAAAACCCCCGGCGACGTGATGAACGGCGCCGAGGGTCGGAGTTCAAGACCGAACGGGCTGGAAGACAGGTTCGAAATCGAAGCCGAAGGGATAGGCCAGGAACTTTGACCTCGCCGCGGTGGTTCTCGAAAGGGGACAGTCGTTGCGGGTGAGCTGCAAGGCAAGGGAAAGGCCGTTCCGAGGCGGTGGCTTCTAGCAGGTAGAAAAACGGCAGACGGGCTCGGGCGCACCGATCCGATGCGGGATAAAAGCCGTAGCGGGGAGCAAACGGGCAACGTTTCGACTACACTGCATGCCAAGCTCTGGCCGCGCATGCCGGTCGGGAGAGCGAGCTGTTCACTGGGTCACTTGGAACCATTTTTATTTTCCTGCCTAAATCTGAGAGGTCGGACACAAGTGTAGATACGCTGGTTCTATCGGAAGATCCAATGAACCAGCCCAAGCTTGGCAGGAATGCACCATCTTGGTGCGGCAGCGCAGGAAATACAAGAAGTGCCACCTGGAAATGGACGTCGCCGCTGAGGCCCAGCGTAACGCCGCGCCCGTCGCTCGCCGCTGCGACATCTTCGAGATCAGAGAAAGCGTCCTTGCCCTAAGCAAGTCCGCTCTCGGATGAGATTGGCTCATCTCGTCATTAACGAGCTTCGTTTACTATCCCCTTGCTGGCCGGGGCTTCCCAGCCGCGTTCAGCTGTACGCGTCTGATTGGATCTTGCGAGCGGCATGATGGAGTCCCTGGTCAGCGGGGCTAGCGCCACGCTAAGCTGATCGCCTGGGTCAAGCCAGAGGATTTCTTCGATTTCCGAAGCGGCGCGTATCGGACCAAGCAAGCGAACACGGTACAGCGCAGCTTCGACCTGACTTCCTTCCTCGTTCGCGGCGAGCGCGCTGAATGTGCCGAGATAGATCGGCTCCGGCCGAATCGCGCAGGATAGCTCTTCGGTGATTTCGCGGCGCAGTGCTT
>Ga0126373_10001973_pt1 | contig 14894 bp, 2 predicted proteins | sample PanSoiMetPlot_11_FD_92545 | JGI IMG/M metagenome (GOLD analysis project Ga0126373, IMG submission 92545) | Tropical forest soil microbial communities from Panama - MetaG Plot_11 | ecosystem: Environmental > Terrestrial > Soil > Tropical forest > Bulk soil | place: Panama | collected 2016-02-17 | reverse complement strand
CGACAAATGAAACATAGATACGCCCGCCAGGTCCGACCAGCATTGCTGGTTGAAATCCTTCAGTGGGAATATGGCCGGCCTGAGCGAAGGTCTTACCGTCCGGGGCCACCAGCAGACCCAGAGACGGACTCGAGAGTTCTATCAAGCTGGGATTCGTTGGGTCCTGGACAGCGGTAAAGCTCTCGTATAGGACATAGGCGGAGCCGTCCGCCCCAAGCTCGAGGACCGGGGCAAATATAGCGATAAAAACATCTGCCGGAGATATCTGGACGGGCTGAGAAAACGTCTGGCCATCTGTTGAGCGGCAGGCGAAGATAGGTGTTTGGCGGTTTTTTGTGAGGCCCGCTATGTCGGTGTAGATCACCAGCAGAGCCCCGTTCTTGTCGACGGCTATCGAAGTGAACTCCGGCTCTTGTCCGGCGCTGCTGATTGCGAACGGATCAGAAAACGTCTTGCCAGAGTCCAAAGACCTCACTGCAAGCAGCCCTTGAATGGACTGAGAACCCGAACCGGCCGACCCGATGTAAAACACTTCCAGACCTCCATTGGGGTCCTGGTTCAAGCCGACCAGTGAGCCTACGCCGCCCGAATTCGCACTGATGTCTACGGGCAGAGAAAAGGTTGCGCCGCTATCGGATGATCGTGAAACGGCGATCGAGGCTATGCTCGGAACCAGCACGCCGTCGACAAGTTCCAGTTTTAAATACTGCCACGCGATGAAAACGTTGCCACCAGAACCGGCCGCAATGACCGGCGTGTCAGCGTCCTGGCCGTCGCGTGATACCAGAATCGGCGACGAGTAGGTTCGGCCGCCGTCGGATGAACGTGCGTAGAACACCCCGGTTCCGAACTCAACGGAATCACTATCGTCGTTGAATGCCATGTGAAGATTACCCGCCGAATCTACCTGTGGCTGGCTGAGGAGGTTCGTATAACCGGGTGTATTGGACACATTGTCCAGTGGACGCACAATCTGATCGGACTTCGGCAGTATGTTTACCCAGAATTCAGTCGCGCGGACTTTTCCTCCGCCGGAGCCCGTAACGGTAAATAGATAACTGCCCGCGGGACTGTCCTGGGAAGTCTCGACATGGGCGGTGAGCAATTGACTTGAGCCCTGTCTGTTGAGCGAAACGGTGACACCAGCTATCTGGGGATAGGCGTCAAAGCTCAGCGCGCCCGAGAAGGTGCCGCTGGAGCTAATGGACACGGGGTAGTCGGCGCTGCCGCCAGCCGAGAGGGCGTCATATACTTTTTGGGCCGCCAGCCCAAAGTCGGGCGCGAGCGGGTCTGTATCAGCAGGCACTATCCCCATATACGCGTCGGGGTTGCCTCTGGCCTCGCTGCTCCATGATGGGAAAAAGGTCTCGCCGTCAGTTGTCATATTCAGATAATCACCGTGGTATCCGCCCGCCAGTCCCTGTTCGATGGGAGTGAAGACGAAGTTTTGCCTGGTGACGCGGAAGTTCGGACCGAAGCTGGTTCCACTGTCATGGGAAATCGTCATGTAGACATCAGTCAGACAGTCCTTCGGACTATTGCGCCGGTCCCACCATTCGACCCCCACGGCGCCCCCGGCAGTGACAGCAACTGACGGAAACAATTGACTGTTCTGTGTGTTATCGTCGTTCAGCCTCACCGGCTGGCCAAAACTGTTGCCGCCATCGGTCGATCGGACATAAAAGATATCTGATCTGTCCTTGCCGCCAAGCGCCGGCTGAGCATCGTACACAACGTGGACATTGCCGTTCGGACCGACCGCAATATCCGGTAAACTGTTGGCTCGCACATCCCCGATGCCGGTAACGTGACTGATTGAAAGCAGATTTGCGATGATAAGGGGTGTGCTGAAGTGGCGCCCGCCATCAGTAGACTTGACGTATGCAATGCTACCAGACGGTGTAAACAGGTCCCCTATAAAATAGACGATATGCACGTCACCATTGAGTCCAACTGCAATATTCGAGCCCTGGGCATAACTCTCCAGGTCGGTCGTCGAAATCCGATGCGGGTCTGAGAACGTCGCGCCGCCATCCGTCGACCGGGCGAAGTCGATCGAAACGCGCTTGGCGAAGTTCGTCCAGGACAGATAGACGTTGCCGTTGAACGGGGAAGCGGCACTGCGGTCGACGGCAATCCACTCTTTGTCGTTGAAATCGACATTGCTGGAGTCCGAAGTGCTGGCGTTGACGGGTGTGGTAAAGGTCGCTCCGTGGTCCGTTGATTTCGAGACTCCCACCGCGCTCACCGCGCTCAACACAGAGCCGCCCCCGACAAACAACAGCATTGAATAATAAACTTCTCCTTTTGGACCCAACGCCACTACGCCGTCGCCGAGCGTCTGTTGGTTGGTCGTCTGTGGTATTCTGCTGTGCGTCCACGTCTTGCCGCTATCGTTCGAAAACGCGTAGCCCGAAAAGGAATCCCCGCTCGAATCGTTAAAGCTTTCGACGATGTTATTGCCATTGACACAGATGCTCGTCTCGCTTTGTGTATATTGACTTGATTTGTCGAAGGCAGGATTATTGACGATCTGGTCAAGAACCGGCGCCGTCGTGTCTTCCGGAACCAGGTTTGGCCCCGGTTGCTTGGGCTGAGCCGGCATGCCGCTGCGGATCAGCATGGCGCGCTGCCCGGCGGAAGAAAGCATCGGGAATGTCGCCGGGTCCTGAAGTTGTTCGAATGTGGACCTGGGCGCCCGTGCCTTGATGCGCAATTTGGCCCGGTCAGCGGCGTTAAATGATCGGTTAGGGCGGCTGTGTCCCCCGCGGTAGTAGCGGTTTCCAGGTTTTGCGTTATCACCGCTTTGGGTAGCAATGCCAAAGAACCCGGGGGTAGGTATACACAGGGCCGCGAAAGCCGTCACGATGCAAATCATGCTGCGCATAGGGGCTCCTAATATAAAGCGACGCTGACTTAATCTCAGAGCGCGCCGGTCGATTTTTTGCGATGCCTGTCCACATTTGCCTCGACAAGAGAGGCATTCATTTATGAGACTGTTATCTTCCTTGACTTTGCGATTAACCTTGACGTCGCGATTAACGGTCGAATTGTTAGATCGGCGCCGCTAGTCTCGCTGTCACTGTCGTCATGAACTAGCTTCATCCGTCGGGTTTAAGCGCTCCAGGGACACGGAAGTTCCATATTCCATCGGCGTTCGGATACTAGGACCGCAGGCGGATTATACCACGCCCGGAAAGAATCAGTTAACGTTCTTGAGGACAACAAAGCTGGAGTTGGCGGGGAGTCAGCCCTCTACCTGGCTACCACGAATAGCTGAGTCGCTCGATCATAACCGGCCCCCTGGTCTGGCGCTGCAATCGCACCTCGCGAATTGTCGAAGCAGCAATCAGGCTGGACAGATTGTCGCTGAAGAATTTCACTGTCGATCCGCTTTCGCTCTCGGTGCTGTCACTATTATCGCCTTCGCTCGTTTCACTGTCGGAGTCGGCATTATCTTCGTCCTTTTTCGTCCTGGCGGCCTCTTCGGTTCGGCCGTCGAGCTTGGACATCAGCTTATCAAAGACGGGTTTTGCGGCGGCTATCCGGATCACAGTGTATAACTCGACCGGTGCGTCGATCTTGACTGCGTTGCGGGCTGTTGTGGCCGAAGCGGCCTGAATGATATCCCGGGCGAATTCTTTAGTTGATGCCAGCACAAGGTACTTTCCCGAAATCGAATAGGCAGCTCCCTGTTCGAGCAGGGTTTGAGCCACGAAACGGATACCAGCGTCCTCCTGCCAATCGAGTTTAGGCTCGGCTCCAGCGACGACAAACCTGGCGCGCAACTCATCGGTGACGGCTCGCTCGATGGCGCCGCGGTCCAGCGCAACCGGCGATTTCATCTCGATCACCACTGCGCGTTCGAACCGGGCAAAGGGCTTACCAGGTTCCAGGCTGGATCTGGTCATCTCTGAGTAAGCGGTTGGGGAGACCCTGGCAAGAACGGTCGCCGCGGCTCTTGCAAACCGCTTCTCGGGATCAATTGCGGGTTCGAGTCGTTTCCTGGACCCGGCAGTCGCGGGTGAGCCTGCCTCGGCACCCAGCTTTGGGGCCTGCTCGTCGTCGACGTCTACATCGAATCGCATGTCGAGACTGCTATAGCGCTCCGTGCGTTCGTGGCCTTCATCGGTAGTCGAACCGGGGCCATTGCCTTCAGAGCTCTGGGGTGGAGTTGAGGCCGAGTCATCAGGAAGCTTGCCAAACAGTGCCCTCGAGATCACGCCGCCCAGGGACTCGTTGCCGTCGCCTTGTTCGTGGATTTGCACAAGCTGTGCTGTTTCCGGAGCGAACCGCAACAGGCCAGTGGCTTGTTCGGGAGCCATCGCGTTACCTGATTTGGTCTTATTGTCGCTCTTGAGGACGAACCATCGGCGCTCCGTCATTCCCTCAGGCGCCAAAGTCAAATCGATCAGGCCGCTCTGGATTCCCGCCAGCGAATTGGGCAGCTGCTCTGAAGCGTTGTGATGAATCCAATAATTCGTAAAGTATCGATTCTGGTTGAGCTTCGTTTGATCGAGCCACAACGTGAGGTCGTGCGTCGCCAGACCTTCGGCTTGATTCGAAGTGGCCATTACATCTGAAAGGAGGGAATCGGCGCCCGGCGCCGTGATATTCGCGAGCCCGCGGATCATCAAGCCTTCTGTCGTCGTTATGATGAGCTTACCGCCAGCGTAAGCGAAGCAGAACTGCTGGTTGAGTCGCCCGCCATCAGTCGTTACTTCGTGAACGTAGTAGGCGGTTCCTCCCGCGCTTCGCTCTTGAAACTGCGGGATCTGCTTGAACAGCGTCGTAGCAATCGCGCGTGCTCGCGACACCTCCGAGACAAACACGATTTCCAGCTTACCAATATCATAGATCGAGACAGCCGACGTGCCGCCGGCAAGCTCGGTCAGTCGTTCCTCATCAAGGCCGAACCCCAGCGCAGTCTCGAAGTCCGACTTCCGGTCCTGAAGCTTTATGTAGATCCGAGACTTGCTGAATGCAGAGAAACTGGGACTCTTGTAAAAGTCGCCCCGAACCGGCGATGACATCCAATGTTTCATCAAACCTGAGAGGTCGCGGGCCTGGAGATACACCATTGCTCCGCGAGGCATGACTGCGGCCAACCTGAGCTGTTCAGTGAGCGGTCGTGACTGCTGTCCATCTGACTGGTGCATCAGCGCGCCCAGCAAGACCGCTGTCGACAGGACTAATTTAATGATTTTCATGTTCTCTCCAGGCTTATTTCCCGATGACCTGCTCGGCGTAGATCGAGCCGGTCGTATTCGAATGATCGATTCGAAGCAGAGACGCGGCCCTGAGTTGGCGCGCCTTTTGGGCCGCGAGCATATCCCCAAGGCTCTTTTCGATAGCGACTTTTTCCTCAGCCCGCATCGTTTCTGCGATCCGGAACCGCACAATCGCTATCGCTTTGTCATATTCACCTAGCCTCGAGGCTGCACCAACCAGCGCAGCCAGAATATCGCGTTCGGTTTTGACAGCCGCTGCCTGCTTCAGTTCCCCCAGAGTTCTTAGATTGGCGCCCTTCATTCGAGTCGGCTCGAGTGGCGGCTCAAATACGACTGATTCCTCGACCTGGGCCTTTTGCTGCTGGGAGGACATCGAATCCAGGACCGTCTTGCTTATGAGCGGCTTCTCCTGATCCTCCGCCATACGAACTGCGGCCAGATCGCGGCCCAACCGGCTGTACAGCAATGTCAGTTGCACTCGCGGGGATGGCACACTGAATGAGATCGCGTCAGTGACGGTCCCATAGGTATCCAGGTAGACCGCTCGCTCAAAATTGGATACGGAGTCCCGATCGCGACCCGCGTTCACGGCAAGCATCCCGAGCTTTAGTTGTGCTACTGCCCCGAGCGGTCCGGCACCGACCTGTGCTAGCGCAGCCTGTGCCGCATCGGAGTTACCAGCGGCTTCTGCCATTGCCGCGAGCATAAGGGAGGCGCCGGCTTCGCCCTGGGATGCTGACGATTTGAGCGTCGCGTCCGCTCTCGGTACTTGGGCGCGATCCGCAGAGGCGATTTGGCCGGATATTTCGGCAGCCTGTGCGCGAATCGTATTTGGAGTAGTCCGCGTGGTAGCCAGCGCGATTACTTTATCCACAGCGTCGTTGTTTCGACCGGCTGCCGCAAGGATCCGGGCGAGTTCCAGGGCATTCGCTGAGTCAACGGGATTGGACCGTGCAATCTGCTCACGGTACTCGATGGCGATGTCATACCGGGCGATTCGGACCGCGGTGTCGGCAGCGAGTTGCAGCGCTTTCAAGTTGTCCGTCGAACGCTCAACAAGCTTCTTGAGTAGTTTTGCCGCCTCGTCGGCCCGGCCCCGGCGAGCTTCAATCTCGGCCAAGCCGGTCAGAGTTGTGTCATCCGGAGATCGCGATGTGGCCGCCGAACGGTAGGCGTCGTAAAGAAGAGACTCAGCTTCCTCCTGTTTGTGCTCGGCGAAAAGCAGCGCGTATGCTTCGAGACATTGCGGATGCAGAGTGGCGTCATCCGCCTGTGTGGCATTATCTCCGAACTTGCCGTCACCCAGACCGCAATACTTGCGCAGCCCGGAGATGGCGTTCGCGGGATTGCCTCCGCGCAGCTCGATCAGCGCGGAAGCCAGGGGCAGCCAGCCGTAATGATCGCTTGAGCCAGATTCGGCGGACTCGTCGCTCGATTGGCTCCCGGTTGCCACCTTGAGGTCGGACTGCTCTTTCTTTATTGTTCCGATCAGCAGCCGGGCCTCATCAAGCGCGCCCGTACGGATCAGGTAGTCCAGCAGCTTTCGGCGCCATTCGCTGAGCTGTTTGGCCGGATAAACAAACTGATCACCGCTATAGTAGCCGTTTTCGTACTCCGCCGTGCCAAAAACGGCAGCCGCCATATCTGACAGCCTCTGGTGAACCATCCTGTAGATGCTTGCCTGCATCGACTCTGGCACGAGCTTTTCTTCTATTAGCATCCGGCCCAGTACGGCGTCATCGGGAATGCGGTCCAGAACCGTATGAAAGAAATCGGCCGCCTCTTTCGCCAGATGGCCGTCGGCGGCGAGGCGCCCCGCGATGTCCCGGACGAGCGGCTTCACTGCCTCGGCTCTGGTGGCCTCGGCTTTGCGACTTGGTCCTTCGACAAAACTGACGGTGAACTCAGTAAGCGGTGGCAGAGCTTCTTTCAGAAAGGTATGGTCCGCCATGACTTTCAGATAGCTCTGTGCGTCGGCTACGGCGGCCGGAGCTGCGATAAGCGCCGACCAGGCCTCGATGGCGCCTTTCTTGTCGTTTCTGGCAAAAGCGACTGCTCCTCGCATGATTGCGACATCCTTATCTTGCGGCGCGAGCTCGGCGGCAAGGGCAGTCTGGCTTTCGGCCGATGCGGGGTTCTTGCGGTCCAGGAAGAAGGCCGCCAGCTCGAGATGCGGTCTTGCGTTTGAAGGATGCCGCTCGATCTCGCCGGCCAGATACCTCGCGCTTTCACCTTGCCGTTTTGACTGGAGACCGAGCCAGTAGCCATAGTTGCGCGATGCGAGGAACCAATCGTCCCCTCCTAGCGTTTGAGTCGAGTCAACCTTCTTGCCCAGAGTCTCGCCGATGGTGCCGATGCTCAGCGCCTTCTTAAAGGAGGCATCAGTGTCCGGCGAAAAATCCTTGAGGAACAATCCTATCTCGGCCATCCGCGATGCCGTCCATGCGGGCGACTGCTTTGCGTTCGCAATTGCCGTTCGCGCAAGGTCCCTCTCGCTCTTTTCTATCAGGAAGTTGATCAGTTGCAGCTGGTGCGGATTATAACCGCTGGCCAGCCTTGCGAGTTCATCGCGCTTTCCGGAGGAATAAAGGAGATTCAGATAGCGCTCGACCCAGTCGACATCGGCCGACATACTGCCGCTGGCTGCCGCATAGGCCTGGGCGAGCGACTCCCGCTCCTGGTCGAGATTTCCTAGCAGGCGGTACTCAGTAGCAATCTGATTCGGGTAATCAAACCGGTCTTTGTATTTGTCCCGGCCATACTCACTTGCGAGCAATTCGGCTGCGCGCTGGTAAGCGGCATGCCTGTTGTAAAAGGCGAGTAGCGCCCGGAGCTCGACGTAGTAGTTGCTGTCTTCAGGTTTGGCCCGCACGGCAAAGGCTGCGTCCTTCAGCTGGGTCTGGATAAGTTCCTCTACGTCAACCAGTCCCGCCCCTTTTGCAATACCAGCGTAGCGCAGGCATTCAGGGCGATCACTGTAGTTCTTCAGCTTTGCGACTCTAGCTTTCAGATCCGACCTGAGTGCTTCCGCCTCGGCAGTGCTGGCGTAGTCAATGACTCCCTGTCCGAAGTCTGATCGCATCGCGTCGCCAAGTGAGGACAGAATGCTCTTTGCCCTGTAGCCATCAGTGTCTTTTGAGTTTTCGGCGATGGCCAGGTACTCGGCGCGCATTTGCTCCATCTTCTCAAACACGGTATTGGCGGGCGTGCTGCGCATCAACACACGAACATAGCCGGTTACGTCAGCGCCGTTGACATAGTCGTCCTTGAGGGTCTTTGGCAATCCGGCAAACGTCTGCTCGTAGATGTCTGCGGCTTCCCGGTCAAATCCCCAGGAAGCGAGCTGGGATGCGATGGACAACCTGTTTGCCGCTGCCGAATTTTTCTTGGCCGCCAGAGCCTGTCGCATCGTCTTGACCGCTTCATCCCTGCTGCCTTGCTGAACCTGTATTCGAGCTACCTCGATCAGCCACTGGGGATCGCGGCCTGCGAGTACCCACCCTTCGCGTAGCGTGGATATTGCATCGTCATAACGGCGCTGCCGGGCCAGTGTTGATGCCAGAGTGAATCTAAGGTCGGCCCGCTCGGGCTCGTTTGCAACGGCCGATTTGTATTGATCAGAGGCGCCGGCCAGGTTGTCCTGGCGCTCGTAAATCCTGGCCAGCACTACCTGCCACCGGTAGTTCTTATACGCCTCTTTTGTAAGTTTCTCGTAGTAGCCGACCAGCCGGTCCATCAGGCCGTGTCGTTCGGCGTATATGATGGCGGTGGAAAGGCGATCGGCGTCTTCGGGGAAATAGTTGATGATCTCGATGTGCTGGTCCAGAGCCTCCTGGTATTTGCCAAGACTCGTCAGCGTTCCAATCATTCCGGTCCGTAGCTCGGCCAGACGGCCTCGAGCGTCATCCCCGATAAGGCCTGCTTCACGGACGTCTTTGAACGCATCCTGGTAGAGGGCCGCAAGCTCTTGCAGCTTGTTCTGAACGCCGAGAACGCGCGTCAGTTCAGCGAAAACCTCCGTGTCCAACCTGTTCTGTTCATAAAATGCTCTAAGAGTGACCTCAGCGTCGGCTGGTTTGCCTGAGTCGGATTCACGCCGCGCCAGCTCGAGCATCAATCTGCGGCGGTTCGGACCGCGAGCCTGTGCCAGGGTCCGCTTGTACAGATCGATCGTCCGGTCGAGCAATCCCGCCCGCCAGTAAAACTGAGCCGACTCTTCGACTACGCCAACGTTCGTTGGGTGCTCTGCGCATAAGCGGTCGATGATTTTGATTGCGTCGTCTACATGATTATTCCGCTCCAAAAACGAAGCGAGTTGCAGGTTGTACTTTATCGCTTCGTGCTCATCCCTGGCGCCCGCCGCCAGCCGAGTCAGCGCTTGTTGCTCGTCCTCAGGCCGCAGGATTTCGCGGAACAAATCCCGCATCGTTTCCAGGAAGGCGACATCATTCGATTTGTCGATCTCGGCACGCAGCAGGGCCAACGCATCTGCCTGGTGCTCGCGCGCGACTTGATATTGGGCATAGCCGATCAGTGATTGCCAGTCATGTGGATCAGCCGCATGGACGCTGGCGTAAGCGGAGTCGATCTTTGCGGCAAGACCGGGACGCCGTGAAAGTTGCGCAAGCCGTTTAGTGACCGTGTCCCGGCCGGCGCCCGGTTCCGGCAAGACCTTCACATACTCGGCGATCGCTGAATCTATATCGCCTTTGCCTTCATAAACAGCGCCCAGCCTGTATGCGTATATCGTCGGATCCCCGGTGATCTTCCGCAGATCCTTGAACACGCGAATCGCCTGGTCGAATTGATAATAGTCCCAGTAGACCGTTGCCACTTCGAGATAGGTATTACGCTGGCCAGGCTCGAGCTCGGTCAGTTTGTCCCATTGTTGGCCGGCCAGCTTGAACTCTCCGCGCTCGGCATAGGCCTCGCCCGCCTTTATTCTGTATTGGTGCTCTGACGGATAGATCTCTGCCATGTGCGAGAGCACATGCGCCGACTCGTCATAGAAACCGTCATCCTGTTGTCCGAATGAGCGGGCGAGATCGGCCAGGCGCTCCGCATAGCGTGGCTCCCCCGGGTAGTTGGCGACCAGGTCGCGATACACATCGACCGCCCTGCCGAAATATGAGAGCCAGGCGGAGGCGTCCGCGGCAAAAATGCGATAACTGGTTAATGCACCGGAGCCGGTGGTCGCGCCGGGGACTCGTGGTCCCGCAACGACTGAGATCGGAGCCTTAGGCCCACCACCGGCAGCCGCTTCACCGGGAACCGGTTGAGCGCCGGCGGCTGCCTGTGCGACTCGTTTTGCCGCATCCGCGTACCTATCGCGGAGTTGTTTCTGCTTGGACAGCCACGACAGGTACGGCTCGCGAATGGAGCGATCGGCAAAGTAGTATTCGGTAGAGAGCTTTTCCCAGGCAGCGCGATCACGGTCCTCGAGGTAGACGAGCATACCGCGAACGAACACCAGATTGCGCGGGAATCGCTTGTGGGCGTAGCCGTAGAGATCGAAACCCATTCGCGCGTCCCAGTTCTCTTCGTCCGAAGCCGAGGTAGCGCCGTATCCGGGCAGGCTGATGAGGTAATCGGTGATCTCCTGTTCATTGAAGATGTCGATAAGCTGGCGGGAATATGCGGCCAGCTCTTTCCCTCGCTTTTGACGAACGTACCACCGCGCAAGCTTGCTGTACCAACCGTTGGAGTCGAAGCGGCGAATCGCGGCGTTGTAAGCATTCAGTTGCTCGTTAACGATCCGGGCCTGGCCTAACCACGCGAGAAACCTCTCGTAGAGGCCTTCTTCACCGGGATGCTTTTTGATCTGGCCCCAAAAAAAGGCCACTGTTTCCGTCTTCTTCTTGTCCTCGGACCCGAGTGAGGCGACGTACCGTTCGAGCACGCTGCTATAGGTCGTGACTTTGTCTGGGGGCTCCGTCTGGTTCTGCTGGGATTCGCCCGCCGATTCCTCCGTGGAGCCGCTTTCGCCCGATCCGGATTCTGACGCCGACTCTGACTCTGAATCTACCCAACCAACAGTCAGCTCAGAGGTGGGATCGTAGGTGTCGCTGTACGCCTCGATGTCATACGTGATTTTGTCGACAAGTTTGTCAATCAGCGGTGATATCGCGCCTCTGCCCTTTTGAGATTCAACCGGAACAAGCGGCCTGCCTTTCGCGTTGTCCCTGGCAAGCCGGTCGAGGAGCTCGAGGAGCACGGCGCGCTCCTTTGTTCCGTTTTTTAGCGCTACGTAAGAATCCGCGATTCGCACCGACACTGCCACGTATTTGGGTGAAGCAGGGTAGCGCTGCTGGAACTCCTGTCCTGCCGCTATAGCCAGCTTGTGCTCTCCTAGAGCTGCAAAGGTGTTTACTACGCCGAGGTATATCTCGCCGAGCCTTGGAGACTGGGGATATTCCTGCTTGAACGCATTGAAGATGCGGTAGGCAAATGCCCGGTTGAAATACCCCGCCGCCGATTTTTCTTCAGCTCGGAATTCGGCGTTGGGGTCAGTACCTGACAAGATCAGCGACAGGACGCCGTTCAAGAAGCCGGGATGCTGGTCGACTTCGGCGACGTCTTTATAGAACGAGAGGTCGCCGCCGCCCACACGAGTTGGGGCGCCCGCGGCGTCAATCAGGGTCATAAAGAGGCGATAGAGCGCGTTCTCACGAGAGGCGCTTGCCGGTTGGAGGCCGCCTGTCAAGTACAGGGTATACAGGTAGCGCGAGGCCTGATCGTAATTCCCGATTGACACGAACATGTCCGCGACGGTCTCGAGCTCCTTCGCGGACCATGCCGCCGATGCAACTGCCTGCGCACCGGATTGCTGGGCGCTGGCTTGCTGGACGGCGGGGACACGCCTTCCCGCCCGCCGCTGCTCCAGATCGGTCAGCAGTTGCGCTGCCTGCGCAGTATTCCCCTCGTAGACAAAAATGCTGAAGAGTTGAGCGACAGGGTCCAGATTGGTCGTTCCCTGGCGAACCTGTGATTGAAGGGCCCGGCGTAGGTAGCGATAGCGGCCGAAACGTCGAAGCAATTCGTAGTAGTTGCTGGCCACGGTTCTTGGCCAGTTGGGGTCAAATGCAGACGAGTAAACCTGCTCTGCGGCGCGCCGGTCACCCATGTCTTCCAGAATCTGGGCGCGTGTCTTCAGGAAATAAGCCAGTTCGGATGGGAACTTCGGCTGAAAAGAGGCCAGCACCTCAAGCGCTTGTTTGTCCTTCTTTGCAAGCTGGAGCTCCTGGGCATAATTGCGGATTGGCTCGATGTTGGATGGGTCTGCGGCGACGAGCTCCGCAAAGAAATCGGAGGGCTTGAATTCGTTCAGGTTGTAGGTGCGCACAATTGCCGCGGCTCGTCTGTAAATCGGGCCTCGCTCGGGAATCGGGACGGATTTTGCGAGTTCTTGCAGGGTGCGCACTTCGTCAGCAAATCGCGCGCGATGGTTGTAAAAGCCTGCGAGCCTCCGGAGAGAGTCTGGCGATCTTTTTTTCAAGTCGGCGTACGAGCCCATCTCGGCAACAGCGCGATCGTATTGGCCCAGTCTCTCGGCGAGTCTTGCGGCATGTAGCCGAAGTTGCGGATCTTTCGGATAGCTGGTCAGCAGAGGGTCGAGCAGCCCGAGCGCGGATCGGTAAGGACGTGCAACAGAGGCGGTCGTTCCGAAGAATTCCTCGTTGGTGTAGAGGGCTTCGTCAATCGCAGCCTGAGGGGCGCGATTAGGATCGGGCGGTCTGATCGGCCTCTGGGCGGCGCTTTGACGGGCGCCAGCAGTACCGGTAGCTGACCGGCTCTGCCCCGCTGCGGTCCGCCCTTGTGATCCCGCTCTTTGCGCTACAACAAACCCGGCGACTCCGATGGCGGCAATCGCAAACGGGATAACTATCTTCGAATTCAATCTTCTGTGCATGTCACAAAGCCCCAAAAATAGTCAGGTTCGGCCCTTGAGCGCAGCAAGCGTTGCCTCAGTTTCCTATAACCTGAACCGTCAGCTCCGTTGCGCTCGAGTTATGTGCAAAGTCTTCCCCGGTGATTTGGATCGTGTACGTGCCCGACAGCAATCCAGCGGGTAGTCTCAAATATCCGATGTTTGCCTTTGCTCTTCCGTCCCACAACACGGGCACCGGCATCGCGCCGAAGACCCGGGCAGCGACGGTTCGAGTATCGCTGTCTGAATGAACGGTGACGACAAGCTCTGCCCCGGCGTGCGCGATCGTCTGATTGAGCGACGCCTGAAGCCGTGGCGGATGGCTGTCGATGATAAAACTCTTGCTCTCCTGGTAAGTACGACCCTGGCGGTCAATCAGGATCAAACGACAAAGGTAGACACCATCGTTCATGCCCGCGGGAGCAATGAACCTCGTTTCCCACACGTCTTCGCCTTTTATGTAGACCATTTGTTTGGTCAGGCCGAAGGGGAGGACCGCCGTGACGCTGGTTATGGATGAATCGGTCCGCACTCTGAGCACCGGATCGCCCGGCCGGATGACTCTGGGACGAAGCAGCGAGCGCGGCGCGGCCAGGAAGGACGTATAGGGTGTTACGAACTTATATTTCTTTGACAGCGCGATGATCTCCTCGATGGCCTCTTTCGTTTCGCCCTCGAGCGATATCTGCCTCAGCAGGGCGTCCACCCGGGCCCTCGCCCACATTCGAGGAACATGAGGGTGGGAGTCATCTTTTTCGGGGAGCGCAACCTGCTCTGACAGGCGAACTGGTTTGCCGGCCGCGTTTCCGGTTATTGTGAGAGTCGCCGGGCCGGCGTGTTTGTATCTTCCGACAAAACTCAGACGTGTGCCGTCATATGTCAGGGCGTCGTAGTCAGGGTAGACCTGATAGAGATTGCCGGTATCCTGACTTTGCAATTTGAGCGAGTCGATCGGGTCGCGGCCCACCTTGCTCACAAATGACTTCAGTTTGAACGAGAGATCGTCGGTTTCCCGGGACCAGTCAAAGAAGCCCCTGGACCCGCGCGCCAATTCGCTGAGCAAATGGATATTCGTATCGGAGCCGATTCCCAGTATGTACAGCCTGGCTCGCGGCCCCGAGTCCGCTTTTTGGAACCGTTGAATTATGTCCCGCACCCGGGTCGTCCCGCTGGTTGAATTGCCATCCGTTATCATCACGATGGCTCGCTCTTTGCTTGCCGGCATGGCTGCTGAAAGCTGTGCTGCCCGCTCCAGGGCGGCAGGCAGATCCGTTCCGCCGGCCAGGTAGCTCGACTTAATGAATCCCAGCGCCCGCTCGACTTGATCCGGCCGTCCATCAACAGCCTTGTCGCTGAACGGCGTGACCTGGTCGTTGAACAGCACCATGTTGAAGCTGTCTTGCGCCCCGAGCGACCTGAGCAACCCTTCGGCGGCTTCATAGGCCCGGTCGAGCTTCTCCCACTGCATCGAGAGCGAAGTATCCAGCATCAGCAGAATCGATCGCGGAGGCGGAGGCGCCGTCTCGCCCGGTGATCTACCGGCTTCATTGAAGATGGTTCCCGCTTCGAAATAACCGTCGGGCTCGCGCTCAGCCAGTGCAGGGTCGCGAAGCTCATCGGCAGTGATTCGCTCCGGCGCGCGATATCCCAGGAACTGCATCGCGGTGTGCGGTACCGCCAGCCCATAGCTGAATGCAAGGTCTTCCGTGAGGTCTACGTTGGTTGCATCATATGTT
>Ga0126373_10001972_pt1 | contig 14894 bp, 14 predicted proteins | sample PanSoiMetPlot_11_FD_92545 | JGI IMG/M metagenome (GOLD analysis project Ga0126373, IMG submission 92545) | Tropical forest soil microbial communities from Panama - MetaG Plot_11 | ecosystem: Environmental > Terrestrial > Soil > Tropical forest > Bulk soil | place: Panama | collected 2016-02-17 | reverse complement strand
CTTGAGGCACTTACCGACAACCGCAACCGCACGGTCGCCGAGCTGCGCTTCATATTTTCGCGTCACGGCGGCAACCTCGGCGAGGCGAACTGCGTTGCCTGGATGTTCAGGAAGCGCGGCGTCATTACGGTCGAGAAGAGCGGCGCCGATGAAGACAAGCTCCTGGAAGTCTCCCTCGATGCGGGCGCCGAGGACGTTCAGAGTGACGGCGACGCGTTCCAGGTGATGACCACACCCGACAAGTTTTCAGCGGTGCGGGATGCCATCGAGAAGGCCGGGGTCGCGATCGCGCACGCGGAGACGGCGCTGGTACCGGAAAACACGGTCCCGGTTTCAGGCCATGCTGCCGAGCAAGTGCTGAAACTGATCGAAGAATTGGAAGATCACGACGATGTCCAGAGCGTGTCTGCCAACTTTGATATCAGCGACGAGGAGATGGCTCATATCTCCGCCGCGTGATCTCAACCGTCGCGTGGGCGGGGTTGGCGGAGGTGGAAGATGCGGGTGCTCGGGGTCGACCCCGGGAGCGCGGCTACCGGATTTGGAATCGTAGAAGGCGCACCGGGCAATTTTCGTTATGTAGCAGCCGGAACCATTCGCGCCCATCCGGGCAAACCGATGAGCGAACGGCTGCGCACCATTCACGCAAGACTGCTCGCCATCGTAGACGAGTTCGCGCCCGGTGCGCTCAGCCTCGAGCGCAACTTCGTTGCGCGCAACGTGCAGAGCGCATTTCGAATCGGAGAGGCACGGGCCATCGCCATGCTCGCCGCGGCCGAGCGCGAGCTTCCTCTCTACGAATATCCTCCAAACACCGTGAAGCTCGCGGTCGCGGCGTTCGGACACGCCGACAAAGAACAAATCGCATACATGGTGCGTCGGACTCTCGGTTTGGATTCCGCGACCCAACTGGCCAGCGATGCCACCGACGCGCTCGCCCTGGCGGTGTGTCATCTCAGCCGGGCTCGCGGCGCGCGCCTGCGCGATGGGGTCGAGCGCCGTCCGCGCGCGGCACGGCGGCAATCATGATTGCCACTATTAAAGGAACACTTGAAGTCCGGACGCCGGCGCGAGTTGTGATTGCGACCGCAGGGGTCGGCTACGAAATCTTCGTTCCCTTGAGCACGTTCTACCGTTTGCCCGCGCGCGGCGACGCGGTCGCACTCGAGATTCGGCAAGTCGTCCGGGAAGACGCCATCACCCTGTACGGATTTTCCAGCCCGACCGAAAAGCGCGCGTTCGATTTGCTTCTCTCGGTGCAGCACGTGGGGCCTAAACTCGCGCTCGCGATTCTCTCGGTCCTGGAACCCGATGAACTCGTCGCCGCAATAAGGCGCGAGGACGTCGGGAAGATCGACGCGGTACCCGGGGTTGGACCCAAGGTTGCGGAACGCGTGGTGCGGGAACTGCGCGACAAGGTCGATGGTCTGCGGATGAGTGACGCAGTGGTCGACCATGCCAACGGGGCGCCACCCGCGTCGAAGGCTGCTGGTGGAACGCCGAGCACCGGCGAAGACGCCATCTCGGCCTTGGTGAATCTCGGAGTCCGGCCGGCGGAGGCCAAGCGGACGGTAGATTCGGTGCTCGAAGCCGCCAGGGATGGATCGCCGGAACTGGAAGTCATAGTACGAAGGTCATTGGCGGTGCTGTTTGGTGAAAAGTAAACACACCAGGGAAGGCTCCGAGCGTGCCCCCCGACTCGCGGCACCGGCCGAGGTCGAGGAGGATCGGCGCTTCGACCTATCGCTGCGCCCACAATTGCTCGACGAATTTGTCGGACAGGCGCGTACCAAGCGCGTGCTGAACATGTCCATCGAGGCGGCGCGCCAGCGCGGCGAGGTACTCGATCACGTTCTGTTCGCGGGACCTCCGGGACTCGGCAAGACCTCACTCGCGCACATAATCGCCCGTGAGCTTGGGGTGAGCGTTCATGTCACTTCAGGCCCGGCCGTGGAACGCGCGGCCGATCTGGCCGCGATCGTAAACAACCTTGAGGAAGGCGACGTTCTGTTTATCGATGAAATCCATCGCCTCCAGCGCCCGGTCGAAGAGCGTTTGTACTCCGCGATGGAAGACTATGAGTTTCATATCGTGGTCGGGGAGGGGATGGGTGCGCGCACCATGAAGCTTGCGGTGAACCCGTTCACCCTGGTAGGCGCGACGACGCGCTCGGGCCTCTTGAGTTCACCGCTTCGCGATCGCTTCGGACAACACTTTCATCTGGATTTTTACACTCATGAGGAGTTGGGTGAGGTGGTCCGACGATCTGCGCGTTTACTCAGGGTGTCAATCGATGACGCAGGCGCACGAGAACTGGCCGCGCGATCGCGCGGCACCCCGCGGATTGCGAATCGGCTGCTCCGGCGCGTGCGCGACTTCGCGCAGGTCAATGAAGCCCCGACCGTGACGAGGGAAGTCGCCCTCGGCGCCCTGGAGTTGCTCGAGATCGATACGGCCGGTTTCGACAAGATGGACCGCGCCATCCTGAGCGCGGTGATCGACAAATTCGGGGGTGGTCCGGTGGGCGTAGACACGCTGGCCGCGGCTATCGGCGAAGAGCCCGACACTATAGAGGAAGTCCACGAACCTTTCCTCCTCCAGGAGGGCTTCCTGATGAGAACCCCGCGTGGCCGAGCCGCAACCGACCGTGCCTACAAACATCTGGGCCGCACCCGCACCGGTACGCTGCTGTGACAGCGCTGCCTTTCGCGGCGGACGAACCGCGCGCGAGTAGATCTTGTGAAGCGCGGCAGGAAAACGGCCATCGCCGGTCCCTGCCTCCAGCTAAAGGGCGCACCAGGACGGGGCTTGGGCTCCTCAACTTGATCCGGCTACCAAAAACCGACACGGTCTGAATCGATGGGCAAAGTCTACGTGCTCCAGCATCATCCCGTCGAAAACCTCGGCACGATTGCCGAGGCACTCGAAGGCGCTGCCCTGGCGTGGCAATACATCCGCATCCACGAAGGGCATCCGGTTCCCAAGGAGATGAAGGGTGCGGGCGGTCTGATTGTGATGGGTGGTCCGATGGCCGTCTACCAGGCCGAGCAGTACCCATTTCTGCGCGACGAGATGCAGTTGATCGAGCAAGCCGTCACCGAGGACCTCCCGGTGCTCGGGGTCTGTCTCGGTGCCCAAATTGTCGCAGCGGCGCTCGGCGCCAAGGTCACACGCAATCCGGCCGGAAAGGAAATCGGGTGGCATCCGGTGACTTTGTCCGAAGCCGCCCTGGAAGACCGCCTGTGGCGCGGGGTAGCTCCCACCATCACTCCGTTTCACTGGCACGGCGATATCTTCGAGGTGCCCACGGGGGCGGTCTCGCTTGCCTCATCCGAGAAGACGCCCTGCCAGGGGTTCCGCTACGGCAACAGCGTATACGCCCTGCAATTCCATATCGAAGTGACGCCCGAATCGGTGGCTGCCATGGCTGCCGCGTGGCCGCGGGAACTGGAAAAAGAAAGGATTTCTGCCGCCGAAATGATCGGCGCAGCCGCGGGTCGAGTCCCGGAGCTCGAGCTCCTGTCTGACGCGATCTTCGGGCGCTGGGCCGGACCCATACAAAAGACTTTGCGCGATAACTGAGATCCGCGTCCGTCGATTCTCTCTCCCGACGGTATTCCTGGGAGGACGGCAATCGAAGCGGCCAGGGGTCTTCAGGTCACGGGGCGTTCAGAATGCGCAACCTGATTGTCACGGGATACCGGGTCACGCTCGCGCGGGTTCACCTGCAGTCGCGCGTTTTGGTGTGAATCGCACCGGCATGTGCTTGATCCCGGCCACGAAGTTCGAGCGCAACCGCTCGATCGGGCCGGCGAGTTCGAGGTCCGGAATCCGCCGCATCACCTCGTCGAGAATCACCCGCAGCTCAAGGCGTGCGAGGTTAGCTCCCAAGCAAAAGTGTTCGCCGTGGCCGAAGGCCAGATGATCGTTTGGCTTACGGGTGAGGTCGAACGAGTCGGGTCGCGAAAAGGCCGCCGCGTCGCGGTTTGCCGAGATATTCCAGTTCACCACGCGATCGCCGGCGCGAATCCGGTTCCCGCGCAGCTCACTGTCGTTTCGAGCCACCCGCAGGATGTGGGTCACCGGCGTCGTATAGCGGAGGATTTCCTCGATCGCCGTGTCCACGATCGAGGGGTCGGCCTTCAGCCGCGCCGCCGCACCGGGATTCTCGATCAGCGCGAGCATTCCGCCCGAGGTTGCGTTGCGAGTGGTTTCCTGCCCGGCGACGATGAGCAGGAAGCAGTTGAACAGCACCTCCATCTCGTCGAACTTCACCCCGTCGATTTCGCCGTGCACGAACGCACTCACCAGGTCCTCACCGGGACTTTTCCTGCGGTCTTCGATTAGTTGGGAAAAGTAGCTGAACACCTGTGCCTGTGCCGCCTCCCCGGTCTCTCGAGCAGTGCGGCCCTGTTGGTATTCGGGATCCTCCGTACCGATCGACATGTTGGTTAGTTCGAACATCAGGTTCCAGTATTCGCGCGGAATTCCCATCATCTCGCAGGTGACCGCGGTGGGAAGTTTCGCTGCGATATCGACCACGAAATCGCATTCGCCCTTCTCGATAATCGTGTCGACGATCGCGGCCGAGATCCTCCGAATTTGCGGTTCGAACACGCTGACCGCGCGCGGCGTGAAGCGGCGGTTGATTACCTGCCGGACCCGGCTGTGGCGAGGCGGGTCGGTCGTGATCATCATCATGCCGAAGCCGGCGCCCCCGTTTTCCGTTCCACCCTGGTTGAACTGCAGCGAAATGCCGCGTTCGGAACTGAAAGTCATCGGATCGTGGTAAACCTTGAGCGCGTCTTCGTAGCTGGACACCGCCCAGAAGCCCTGCCCCGGTTTGCGCTCGTGCCAGTACACCGGAGCCTCCGCCCGCAGCAGGCGGAACGCCCCCTGCGGATCGCCGTGAACGAAAAAGTCGAGGTCGGTAAGATCGATTTCATCCAGCTTCATTCCATGGTCCTCAAGGCAAATCGGACACGTGCCTGCAAAATTGAAGCAGAACCCAACCCGCGTTACTAACCGCAGGGTGGTCATCCATTCGGACTAGAAGCCGGACCAACTTGACCGCGGCCTTTACTCACAGGCCAGCGCAGAGAGTTCGGGTGGGTGCCGGTGGCCGGCGCCTGGCAGCTCGAGGGAGGAGTTCCGCGACCCGGTGTCGCCGCTCAGACGAATTGGTGGGACCGCAGCAAGCGCGCTGGCAAGGTCGGCATCGACTCACGGGCAGCACCCTCGGCCACAAGACTTCGTGGCTGGACGAGCTCACCCCTTGGGCAGCTTTAAGACCCGCTCTCCGATGATGTTGTGCTGGATCTCACTGGACCCGGCCGCAATGGTCAGTCCGCGTGCCGCCAGAGTGCGATGCGTCCATTTTCCGCTCTCCACCGAGCCGAGCGAGTCGCTCTCCAGCAGTCCGTATGGTCCCAGCAACTCGTCCGCAAACATCGCGACCCGCAGGTTCAGTTCGGTCGCGAACAGCTTGCCAAAAGAACTTTCAGGTCCCGGCACCTTGCCCTTGAGTTGCGAGGTCAGCGAGCGATAGCGGCTTAGCCGCAGACAGCGCGCATCACTCACGAATGCCGCAAGCTTCTGGCGTACGTACGGATGGCGTTGTGCCGGCACCCCCTGAAAGTCCACTCGCTTTGCGAGCTCCACCAATTCGTTTATGGTCCGCTCGACCGGATGCCGAGTGCCGCCCGACACGCGCTCGAACATCAAGGTGGCAATCGACACCTGCCATCCCTGGTTCATCTCGCCAACCAGGTTTTCCTTGGGCACACGCACGTTGTCGTAGAAGACCTCGTTGAATCCGGCTTCCCCGGTCATTTGGACCAGGGGCCGAACCGTAATGCCCGGGGTATGCATGTCGACGAGCAGGTACGAGATACCTTTGTGTTTGGGTGCTTCCGGATCGGTCCGCACCAGCAGCACTTGCCAATCCGAGCGCTGCGCGAGGCTGGTCCAGACCTTCTGCCCATTGACCACGAAAGAGTCACCCTCGACCACCGCCCGGGTCTGGATCCCGGCCAGGTCGGAGCCCGCGTTGGGCTCCGAGTATCCCTGACACCAAATTTGCTCGCCGGTTAGCATCGGTTGGAGATGGCGCTTTTTCTGTTCATCGGTTCCCATCAGCATGATGGTGGGTCCGATGCGATCGATGGCGAGCTGATTGGCTCCATAGAGCGGCAACCCAAGCCGCAGCACTTCGTCCTGATAGATCGATTGTTCCACCAGGTCGGCGCCGCCACCGCCCCATTCCTTGGGCCAGTGCAGCGCGACGTAACCCGACTGGTAGAGTCGGCGATGGTAATCGAGCATCTGGTTCCAGCGCCCGTCATCGCGCACGTCAAGCAAACTCGCCGTGGAGCCGCCTAGCCCTTCGCTGCCTTTTCCAAAGACCTCCTGGGAGTTGCTCTCAAGCCAGGTGCGCAGCTCGGCGCGAAAACTTTCCTGCGACGGCGTGTAACTGAAATCCATTTGCTACTCCGATCAGGTGAATCGCGCGCAGTATAACTCCGGTGCACTGGCGCTCAAAACCGGCGCGTGCGATCAGTCTTGGCCGATGGATCTAGTATCGCGGAGCGGTTCTTATATTATTAGCGGCTGAATACCAGACACCGCGGCGCGATTAGCGGACCTTCACCCCGATCGAGGCGCAAATTCAGTTCTGGGGCAACAAACGAGATGGCGTATAAACACATCAAGGTTCCGAGCAACGGCGAAAAAATAACCCTCGGCAAGAATCAGGCACTCAACGTGCCCGACCGGCCGATCATTCCCTTCATCGAGGGCGATGGTACCGGTCCCGACATCTGGCGCGCTTCGCAGTACGTCTTCGACAAGGCGGTCGAAAAAGCTTACGTCGGCAAACGCAAGATCGCGTGGATGGAAGTGCTTGCCGGCGAGAAGCCGTTCAAAGAGCTGAATACCTGGCTGCCCGATGAAACCGTCGATGCGTTCAAAGAGTTCCTGGTCGGTATCAAGGGGCCGCTGACCACACCGGTGGGCGGTGGAATTCGCTCGCTCAACGTGGCCCTGCGCCAGCTACTCGATCTCTACGTCTGCCTGCGCCCAGTCCGCTATTTCACCGGGGTACCGAGTCCCGTAAAGCATCCCGAAAAACTCGACGTCATAATCTTCCGCGAGAATACGGAAGACATCTACGCGGGCGTCGAATGGCCGGCCGACTCGCCGGAAGCCAAAAAGGTCATCAAGTTCCTGCGCGACGAAATGGGCGTAACCAAGATTCGTTTTCCGGAAACCTCCGGCATCGGCATCAAGCCGGTCTCGCGCGAAGGTTCCGAACGGCTGATCCGCGCGGCGCTCGACTACGCTATCCGCCACAAGCGCAAGAGCGTGACCTTTGTGCACAAGGGCAACATCATGAAGTATACCGAAGGAGCGTTTCGGGATTGGGGCTACGAGCTGGTGCGACGCGAATACACGGGCAGGGCAGTTGGATGGGACGACTGCGGAGGCAAGGCGCCCGCGGGCCAGATTTTGGTGAAAGACGCGATCGCCGACATCACCCTCCAGCAGGTTCTCACCCGGCCCGACGAGTTTGATGTAGTCGCCACCATGAATCTTAACGGCGACTATATTTCCGATGCGCTCGCTGCTCAGGTCGGAGGAATCGGAATCGCTCCCGGCGCCAATATCAACTACCTGACCGGCCACGCGATCTTCGAAGCGACCCACGGCACTGCACCGAAGTACGCCAACCAGGACAAGGTCAATCCGGGCTCGGTTATTCTGTCCGGGGTGCTGATGTTCGAGCACATGGGATGGCAGGAAGTTGCGGACGGCATCATTCGCGGACTGGAAAAAACCATCGCGAACAAGACCGTCACTTACGATTTCGAGCGCCTAATGACCGGAGCAAAGCTCCTCAAGTGCTCGGAGTTCGGTAAGGCCATCGTCGAAAACATGTAAAGAGACGGCCGCGCCGCTCTCGTGCCCTGTTTTATTGAAAGCCGATCGGGCCCGGCTCAACCGGTCTGGGGACGGATGTGCGCCTCGCGCAGTGGCGGGTACTCTTTGCCACAGCGATTCTCGGGGCAAATCTGTTGCTGAATTTCTCGCTGCAGCGAAGTGATGGTTCAATCCTTTAAGTCGCTGCACCCTAGGAGGTGTTTTCACAGGGCTCTACCTAGCGCTTATAGACAGCAGTACCGGCTTGACGAGTGAGAGCTGCTTGTTCGTCTGGAGAATGGTGGAACCGATTGGCATCAAAGGCAGACCAAAGCATCTATGCAACCGCGCGAAAACGGGACGAGATTTCGCGACTCAGCGGGAATCGAGAAGAACTTAGTTTCTGCGGAAGGTCGATAGACGCTCCGACTTGGCACGATATGCTATGGAAGCGGAACAGTTGCTCACCAAATCTAGTTGCGGATGATGTCGCTCGCAGGTTCGCAGGATCGGTGACATCCGCTCGATTTGCATCAACTCGCGCAGGCCGATCTCGGCGCAGTCCAGACACTGACATCGCGGGCACCACGCGAAATACAAGTCAAAGGGCTCTACGCCAGTCTCAAGGCAGTACCGGTGCCAGAGCCAATGCCCGCCCCGATGTTCGTAAGCTTCACGGTCAGCACGATCGTCGCTGGTAAATCCGAACAGATCTGGAAGGAGCTGGCCGATGCGGTAGCGTAGATACTGAGCTTGGCCGGTGTATAAAATACCGGCGTCTCCGGTGGGTAACCCGTACCAGCCTCGCTTCGAGACCACATATACGCCCGGAGCGTCCGGCGGCCTCAAATTCTGATCTCGCACAACGCTGTTTAAGTAATCGCCAATCCTAAACGGTCCCGCCCAACCACCTGGGATCGCCTTGTCCTGCAGATTTGCCACATTCATCCCCGCTGCGCTCATAGACTAGCTGGCATGGCCGAGGGCCAGCCGCGCAAAGCGCGACTGGCTGCTTCTCTTACCCGGCTAACTCCTCGTCGTCGTCCTCGTCCTGCAGCAACAGCCCCAAGCCGTCGGCGACCAGGGTGGCAGCCATAAAGACCTGCTCCAGGACTTCTCTGGGCATGGCTACCTCGCCGGCGAACCCCAGCGTCCGCGCCCCCTCGATGAACATGGCCTGACAAAGCTCCCCGAGACTGACCGGAAGCCGTGGCTTGGAGCTAATGCGGTTCTCCACAGTCCAGGTGCGTTTCCTCCTCAAGCAAAGGCCCAGTGGCGTGTGGAGCACGCGACGGTTCTCGTTGGAGCCTCAGGACAACCAAAGCAGCCCGCCGTGTCGCCTCACATAATCGCTCATTTCGTTGGACAGACCGCGCGCGTCGATTAACCAGCTCTTATCAAATCGCGTACGGCTCATTACTACGTGGTGGAAGCAAGCATTACGCAGGTCGCATCCGATGAAAGACGCGCCCCGCAGGTCGGCCCCCGAAAAATCGGCGCCATTCAAAAAAACGTCGTGAAACTCCGTCTCGCGGAGATTGGCGTGGGAAAAATCGACCCGATTCAGTTCCGAATCGCGGAACACCATTCCAGAGAGCATGCGCTTTTCGTTCGGAGTGAAAACCAGGTGGAGCGCACCACCGGAACACAAGCCTAAGCAACCCGAACATTCGCTAATCCGCAGGATTGATTGCTTCTTCAACATTTCAAGTACTCAATTGTATTTTGATGTAGTTTCCCGTAAGATAAAGGAAATGTCAACCAGACTACGTAAAATCCCGGATAAACCGATAGAATCGATTGACAAATTAATGACCGTGCGACAGGTAGCCGGATACCTGAACGTCAATGAGCGTACGGTGCTCAAGCTGGTCGCCGATGGTGCCCTGCCTGGCGTCAAGATCGGGAATCAATGGCGCTTCCGAAAGGCGATGTTAGATACCTGGCTCGACGATCAGATGCTGGGGGTCATACCTAAAAGTCCTGAGGTCTCACTGCCGGCACCGGTGGCTCGTCGGCTGCTCAGCTTGTCCAGTTGCTTTCAACCGAGCCACGTAATCCTGGATGTACAAGCGGATTCGAAGAACGAAGTAGTCGAGGAACTCGCGGGCTTGGCCGCCCGTCTCGGATTGATCCGGGACAAGACCTGGTTCGTAGGGGCGCTCATCGAGCGCGAAAACGTGATGCCAAGCGCCACTGGTAACGGCGTCGCTTTTCTTCACACTCTTCAACGCCATCCCGAGCAGATCCTGAGGCCTTTCATGGTCTTGGGCCGCTCTCTTCAGGGCGTCGATTTTGATGCTTTGGATGGTGCGCCGACGCATCTATTTTTCGTGCTGGGTCTTAAGTTTCACCAACTCCATCTTCCCTGGCTGGCGAAGCTTCCACAGATGTGTGCCCGGCCTGAAACGCTCCGCGTACTGATGGCTGCTCCGAACGCCGACGCTATGTTCGCGGCGCTATCGGACGCAGAACGGAATCTTGCGCAATCACCCGAGCAAGGGAGGTAAGCACCATGGCCATGCACATCAGGCCGATGCCGACGAGAAGTGGTGCTCTCGTTGAGCGGGTAAACGCGCGCCTAACCAAGGCGGTCAAGGTAGGTGGGTCCGCCGGCAGCGAGCAGGAGCAACGTCGCTTAAAGCTTCAGGCAAAATTCTTCGCGAGTATTGGTGAGACGCTGCCTTCTGAGCTTGAAGTCCAACTCGAAACGGTCCGCACCTGCCTTGAGGCTGTGGGCCGGTGTGGAGACGAGCTGTGGAACGTGGTCAGTCGCAGCGCCTGACGCCTGGTACGCCGGTTTGGGTTTGGGTCGTACGGCTCGCCAAGGGCCGATGGTGGCCGGGTACGGTTGAGCGTGTGCGAACCATCGAGGGACGACCTCGGGTTGCCGTCAAATTCGAGTGTCGGCGAGTGCGCGAGAGCGACGAAACTCCCGTAATGACGGGCATTACTACGACGGCCATGAGATATCTTGAGCTACGCAACATCAAAGCTAAAGGCCTCGACCAGCCTCGCCGTCGACCGGTATCGCTGCTGGAACGTCCTGAGGAACACGAGACTCCAGGCCGCCTTGCAACCGACTTTCCCACCCTTCGCTCCCTGAACGACAACTGTGAGAGCGGTGGTGGTCCGGAGGCAAACGGAACTAGCAGCGTAAGCCCAGACCAGTCGTGACAAACTCTTGTCGCAGCCGAGATACCATCGCAAGCGGACTGGGTGGTGCTGTGCCAGAAGCCGGGACAGTGCTGTCTGATCTCGTGGGCCTGGATCATCAGAAACCACGTGCCAGCGGGCCATAGGTTTGGTAGGAGCTCGAAGGCGCTCTTGTGCCACTGGTTGTCTGCTCAAATGGAGCTTACAAAGAAAATTTCTGAACCGAATCGATGTCCCCTTTGCCACTCTAGCGCTTCGATCAGCGTCGTCGAGCATCTCATGGGTGAGCACCGACGAACCGAAGCGGAAGCACGAGCGTTAATGGAACGCGAGATGGAAGGTACCCTTGGATGGGATCCCGAAGTCAGGAAGAGGAACCTGATTTGATTGCCGCGTATGGTTAGCCGTTCCCACTGCGGAGCGCGGTCTCGACCTTGGTCGGCGGGAACCCTAAGCTCCGCGTCCTCGCTCAACGCGGTGCTCTTACGGACCGTCTTGAGTTCGTTTTGGGAGAAACTTCCAATGGGCATCGCGCCCGTGAAATCCCAGAGCGGTTTTATGGCTGAAGCACAAATCCGATTGATTGCAACGTGGCACAGACGCAGGCGGGTGGGGGTAAGTCCGACACCAAGATCGCGGCTGACCTAAACGTGGCCTCCAATCAGTCTGGAATACAGCAAACCCAGATTACCGTGTCCGATGCACAGGCCTGCTGCCAAGAGAACTCGGCGAATAAGATCGGTGAAATGATTCCCTCTAACTACTGATCCGTTCCGTTGGGACGAAGCTTGCCTACTGCGCCTGAGGCCTTTTTGCGGGGGAAGGAGTCATCAAGCGTCCTCGCTGGCTGGGGTGTTGGGTTTTGCGTTGGCACAACAGTAGGTTATTGCGACCATAAGTTAGGTCGAGATGGACAAGGCGGCGAGCGTTTAGCAATCATACGGGGGCGATTTTGCGCAACGCTCGCTGGGTCGATATCCGGGATAGGTTGGCCTGAGTCGCCGAAATCGACAGGTAAACGCACGGGTCCGGCGTCTCGCAAGTCGCCGCAAGCAGGTCTATGGCCCGCTACCGGCGCGTCCAACCCTGCTACAAGAAAGCGCGAGTTATGTTGGGAGTGATTCCCCGGCGTCCGTGGCGTAACAGTGCCCGGAGTAACAGCCACGTCAGCCATAAATTCCGAACGATCTTCATGCCTCCCCACATCCATCCCTAATAGGAGATAGACATGGACACCGCAGAGAACCAAGAAATGCGCACCGCAGAGAACCAAGAGATGCGCAGGCTTGAAGAAGCTCGCGAGAAACAAGTTCCGTGGCGGAAGTGGGGACCGTACCTCTCCGAGCGCCAATGGGGCACGGTGCGTGAGGACTATAGTGCGGACGGCAACGCCTGGGACTACTTCAGCCATGATCAGGCACGTTCCCGAGCCTACCGTTGGGGTGAAGACGGACTGGCCGGCTTTTCGGACGACAAGCAACTGCTCTGCTTCGCCCTAGCCCTGTGGAACGGCAACGATCCAATTATAAAGGAACGTTTATTCGGGCTTACCAACAGCGAGGGCAACCACGGGGAAGACGTCAAGGAGTATTACTTCTACCTCGATTCGACGCCGACGCACTCCTATATGAAATTTCTCTACAAGTATCCGCAGCGGGCATATCCCTATGCGGACCTGGTTGGGACCAACCGGCGCCGCTCTCGAAACGAGTTCGAGTATGAGCTGCTGGATACGGGGATTTTCAATGACGACCGCTATTTCGACGTCTTTGTGGAATACGCCAAAGATTCACCCGAAGACACTCTGATTCGAATTTCAGTCACCAATCGGGGGCGGGACTCAGCCACGCTTCATGTGCTTCCTACGCTCTGGTTTCGTAATACCTGGACCTGGTCGACGGATTCGTCGAAACCGGCGTTGCGAAAGGTGGCGAGTCCCCAGGAGTCACGTATCATCGCAGCGTCCCACGCGGAGCTCGGTGACCGCTGGTTATACGTAGATGGTGATGTGCCGGTGTTGTTTACCGAGAATGAACCCAACAACCAACGCCTCTTCGGCAAGAGCAATGCGAGTCGATACGTTAAGGACGGCATCGACTCCTACCTGGTCCACGGGCGCAAAGATGCGATTAATCCAGCAAACACCGGCACCAAGGCGGCCACTCACCATCAGTTGAGCATCGGGCCTGGGCAAACAGCCGTAGTGCGTTTGCGACTCTCAGCCGCCGACCCCAAGGGGATGAGCAAACCTTTCGCAAATTTCGACCAGACCTTCAGCAAACGCCTGGCGGAGGCCGATAGCTTCTATCGGGCCATAACACCGCCGGAGCTTACCGAAGATGCAGCCAGGGTGATGCGTCAGGCGCTCTCCGGAATGCTGTGGTCCAAGCAGTACTATTTTTTTGACGCCGACCGCTGGCTTGAGGAACACGGCATCGATCCTCTGCAGCCCACCGGCCGGTTTACTCGGAACCGCGAATGGTTTCACATGATCAATGACCACATCATCTCGATGCCGGACAAGTGGGAGTATCCATGGTATGCCGCATGGGACCTGGCGTTCCACGCCGTTGCCCTGGCACCGGTCGACGTCGATTTCGCCAAAGCTCAGCTCCAGCTGATGCTGCAACCCACCTATCTCCATCCCGGTGGTCAGATTCCGGCTTATGAATGGAACTTCAGCGACGTTAACCCACCGGTGCATGCCTGGTCCTCGATTTTCATATACCGCACCGAGGAGGCGCTGCGCGGCGAGGGAGACCTTGATTTCCTCAAGCGCGTATTTGCCAAGCTTTTGATGAACTTCGACTGGTGGGTGAACCGCAAGGATCGCTTCGGCAAGAACGTTTTTGAAGGTGGTTTCCTCGGTCTGGACAACATCGGGGTCTTTGACCGCAGCGCTCCGCTGCCTACTGGAGGACACCTGGAGCAGGCGGATGGCACCGCCTGGATGGCCCTGTTCTGCCAGAACATGCTGGAGATAGCGGTTGAGCTCACGGCGCGCGACCCGAGCTTCCAGGATATGGCCCTGAAGTTCACCGATCACATCTTGTGGATTGCTCACGCGATAAACCGGACTGGCGGGGAAGGGATGTGGGATGAGGAGGACGGATTCTACTATGACGTGCTGCGTCTACCCGATGAGAGCGCGAGGCGGCTCAAGGTTCGCTCGATGGTGGGGCTGCTGCCGCTCTGCGCGACCTCGGTCGCCGAGGCATGGCAGCGCGAGCGAATACCTCGATATCTGGAGCTGTGGCGGGAGCGGGCGCGACGGATGCCGGAACTGTTCAAGAGCATGCACCCTACGGGCCCGGGCCATTTCGGAGTGGCGGAGCGCGGCATCATCGCGCTCGTCGACCAGAACCGGCTGCGTCGGATCCTGACGCGCATGCTCGACGAGCGCGAATTCTTAAGCCCTTATGGAATTCGCTCGTTGTCTCGCTACCACGCCGAACATCCATACGTGATTAACGTCGGCGGCAGCGAGTACCGGGTGGACTACCTGCCGGCGGAGTCGAACACGGGCATGTTCGGCGGCAACTCGAACTGGCGGGGTCCGATCTGGATGCCCGTGAATGTCCTGATAATTCGCGCGCTGCTTCAGTTTTATGCTTACTACGGTGATAATTTTCGAATCGAGTGCCCGACCGGTTCGGGCAAACTGATGAACCTGTTCGAAGTGAGCAGGGAGATTGCCCACCGCCTGCAAAGTATCTTCTGCCGCGACGAGAAGGGGCGACGGCCGGTTTACGGTGGTACCGAGAAGTTTCAGAGCGATCCGCAGTGGCGCGACCACATCTTGTTCTACGAGTACTTTCATG
>Ga0126373_10001970_pt1 | contig 14899 bp, 12 predicted proteins | sample PanSoiMetPlot_11_FD_92545 | JGI IMG/M metagenome (GOLD analysis project Ga0126373, IMG submission 92545) | Tropical forest soil microbial communities from Panama - MetaG Plot_11 | ecosystem: Environmental > Terrestrial > Soil > Tropical forest > Bulk soil | place: Panama | collected 2016-02-17 | reverse complement strand
TCGCCGACGCTCCTGCCGAGCGCCGCCACATTGAGCACCCGGCCCCCGTTGGCGAGGATGCGCCCGCCCGCGGCTCTGGTGCCGGCATGAAAAATTTGCACGCCTTCGACGGCGGCGGCGTCCGCGAGCCCCTCGATCACCGAGCCGCGGGCATAGTCGCCCGGATAGCCCTTGGCGGCCATGACTACCGTCAGCGCCGGATCGGGAAACCAACGCAGATCGAAATTCTTGAGCACGCCGTCGCAGCAGGCGAGCAACGCCGGCACCAGGTCCGACATCAGGCGCAGCATCAGCACCTGACATTCGGGATCGCCGAAGCGCACGTTGTACTCGATGAGCTTCGGGCCCTCGGCGGTGAGCATCAATCCGGCATAGAGCACACCGCGAAACGGCATCTGCCGCGCCTTCATGGCGGCGACCGTCGGGAGCACGATCTCGTCCATGACCCGGCGGGCGAGCGGCGGCGTCAGCGCGGCCGCTGGCGAATAGGCGCCCATGCCGCCGGTATTGGGGCCACGGTCGCCATCGAAGGCGCGCTTGTGGTCCTGCGCCGAGGCGAGCGGGATCGCAGTCTCACCGTCGCAGAGCGCAAAGAACGACACCTCCTCGCCGGCGAGGAATTCCTCGATCACGACCTCGGTGCCGGCAGCGCCCAGACTGGCACCGAACAATGCGTCGATCGCGGCCTCGGCCTGGGCAACGGTCGCGGCCACGACCACGCCTTTGCCGGCTGCGAGCCCGTCGGCCTTCACCACGATCGGCGCGCCGCGCTCGCGCGCATAGGCCTTGGCGGGCGCGGCCCCGGTGAAGCGCTCGTAGGCAGCGGTCGGAATGCCGAATTCGCGGCACAGATCCTTGGTGAAGCCTTTGGAGCCCTCGAGTTGCGCTGCCGCCCTGCTCGGGCCGAAGGTCTTGAAGCCGGCCGCCGTCAGGTCGTCGACGATCCCGGCGCAGAGCGGTCCCTCCGGCCCCACCACCACGAGGTCGATCGCGCGGGCGCGGCAGAGGGCGATCACGGCCGCGCGGTCGGCGGGATCGACCGCCACCACCTCGCATTCCTGGGCGATGCCGGCATTGCCGCCGGCGCAGACGAGCTGCTCCACCAGCGGGCTCGCGGCGATCTTCCAGGCCAACGCATGCTCGCGGCCGCCGGAACCGATGAGGAGGATGTTCATATGTGCTTCGCGCGAGCCGCTCAAGTTTGGCGCGATTTCATTAACCGATCGGCAGGCGCAGCGCCAAGGCCGCCCGTTTGGCGGCGGTTTTAACGAGCCGCGCGGCCCCTCGTTTACCAGGCCCCGCCCAAGCTGGGTACGTGGATGCCGCAAGGTCTCCCATGTCGCTGTTCCGCTCGCTCGACCGAACGCCGCAAGTGCACCCGCCACGATCTGCACCATCTGGATCTGGCGCAGATCGACAGGCGCAGATCGATCCCGGCGACGGCTTGGCGCCGTTGAGCTGCAACATCGGCGACATCTCCCTGGCGGCGCCAGGCGCACGCTCGGCACGCAGGCCGTGCCGGAGGAATTTCACCCTTTGGTTCGGCCGGGCGCCGCACGGCGGGCAATTCGTAGCAGACGGCCTGAGCAGGCGCCCCTTTCGCCCTCAAATTTACACGCGGGCGCCATTGCCAAATCACGAAAATGACCCACCGGGTAGGCAAACCGGTAGTCGGTGGAGGGGGGTCGCAGGCGCACGGGGGTGCGCCGGGAGGGGATATGCGTCGCGCCTCGCACTATGCGCTTCTGCTCCAAGTCACGCTCGCCATCCTGATCCTGCCGGCTGCTGCCGGTACGCCGGTGCGGCACCTGAGCGAGGCCTCCTCGCGCGACGACGTACTGCAATGGATTGACGGCTACCGCAGCCATCCCGATCCGGCCTCGGTCCGCATTGCCATGAAGGTGCTGAGCGACCGCGGGGCGCTGCGAGATTCCGATTCAGCGGGTGTCTATGTGGGATTCCTGGCGGGCGTGATCGGAGCGCGTCCGGCCGAGGCCGACGCGCTGGTCGGCAGGATCCTGCCCGCGCTCGCCGAGGAGGACCAGTGGCTGATGGTGCGGGCGATCGCTTATGCGGGCCTGCCGGGCTGGAAGGACGTGCTGACCAAATATGCCGCCCGCATGCCGACGCGGCGCGTGATGATCAACAAATATATCGACGGCACGTTGCCGATCCTCGACGCAGTGCCGCTCGAGCAGGCGAAGCCCGGCTTCTTCGAACAAGTAAAGAACGTGTTCGGCTCGAGCCAGCCGCATCATATCGCGCTTACCTTCGACAACAGTCCCGAGCTCCTCGACACGCTGTGGGGCATGTATTTCGCGACTGGCAACTACCAACCGGTGTCGCACATCATCGCCATGCTGCCGTGGTCGACCGATCGCGACAGCGTGCAGCGGCTGACCGTCGGCGGCATGGCCAAGTACACGCTGGTCAGCAATGCGACGCGCAGCAAGGACCTGCTCGCGATGCTCAAGCGCGCGAGCAAGCATCAGCCCAAGTTGATCACCCCGCTCCTCAACGAGGTCATCGAGGCGGCCGAGACCATGGAGGGCGCGCGCGTCCGCAAGGAGGAGCTCGCCGCCATCGACGAGCTCAAGGCCAAGGGCCCGGCCTACCGGCGCGAGGTGTCGCTGTGGGGCAAAGTGGGCGAAGGGGCCCTCGCGATCGGCTGCATCGCGGCGGCGGCTGCCGGCCAGGTCGAGCTCGGTCTCCCCTGCGTCATCGGCGGCGCCACCTCATCGGCTGCGATCAGCGCCTGGGACGGGCAGAAGTGAGGTCTGGCCCGCGGGCCCGATAACGCCCTTCTCCTCGAGCTCGTCGAAGAGCGCTGACACCGAATCCTCGACCGTGTTGCCGTTGGCCAGGAAGGAGATGGCGCCAGAGGCGATCTGGCCATCGCCAGACCAGAGCTTGCGTCCCGTCGCGGCGTCCACGAGCCTGTAGGAATACGTGGTCGGATGGGGATCGCCGTTGACCGAGGCAACCGCCGCCGCCGCAGGCCCCGATGATCCGCCGCGTTCCTGCAGAATAGTTCCGGCATACTGCCGCGGCGCGCCGGCGTCGCCGATCTTGACGATTATCACGCTGTCGATCGAGCGAGCCGCCAGGCCCTGGCGAATCTCGGCGTCCGCGTAGGCATGCGTTGGCGGAAACAGGACAGAGGCATTTTCGGTCGCAAGTCCGCGCCGCCCCGCCTCGACCGCAATGTCCGCTTGAAAGCTCGCCACCAGCCGATCGGGCCCGGCCACATAGGCAGCGATCCGACTGACCGGGTGCGCCGATGGCGGCGCCTGCGGCGATGGGCTCGCCTCGCTTTGGAGCAAGGCCGCGCCGCAGCCAGACAGAATGATCCCGGCCAAAGCTACGCAGGAGGCACGAACCAGCATGAGGGCCCTCACCCAACCTTTCAGACAATCATAGATGGGCACGCGACCGCAGCCAAGTTGCAGCCGCGTAACCTGGTAGTTGGACACCAAGCTCAGGCGAGGTCGACCGCGAAGCGCTTGAGGTCAGCGAGCGCGCAGTGGGCGAGCGCGCCCTCGTGGGTCGCGCGCAACACCACGCGCGGCGCCTCCCCCGCCGCGAAGGCCTCCTGCCAGCGCGGCGCGCACAGGCACCAGCGGTCGCCGGCTTTGAGGCCGCGAAAGCCGAATTCTGGCATCGGCGTCGACAGATCGTTGCCGCGGCGCCTGGAGAATTCGAGAAACGCGTCGGTCATGATGACGCAGACCGTGTGGCTGCCGAAGTCCTCGGCGCCCGTGTCGCAGCACCCATCGCGATAGAAGCCGGTCACCGGGTTCAGTGAGCAGAGCTCGAGCGAGCCGCCCAGCACGTTGCGCGGCGCGCGGCCGCCGCCATTGCCGCTCTCGTCCCTTAGCATCTCGGCCCTTGCCGCCGTTCACTGGCCACAGGTTATATCAGTCGCTCTACGGCGCTACCACGCCACCCGCAAGCTGCCGCATCGCACATGGAATGGCGGACGAACTGGGTATCGGCCTTGGCCAGGAACGCCACGCCGTTTGTCAACCCCTATCGTGTCACCCTCGCCCTCAACGCGCCAGGGGATCGGGGCGCAGCTGGAAGTGCACCACCTTGCTGGTCGTGCCCTTGCCGCCTTCGATGTGATAGGGCGCGCGGCCCGCATAGGTCGACCACAGGCCCCTGCCCTTCCAGCCGCCGTCTGGATCATCGATGCGGCCGTCTAAACCCTTGGCGTGGAACCCCATAGGATAGGGAACACGCAGCGTCACGAACTTGCCATCGACCAGCGCCTCGAGCGAATCCGACATGTTGCCGGTCGCGATCGGCACGTTGCGGCCGAGGCCGAACGTGTCGAACTGATCGACCCAAGTGTAGTAGCTCGACTCGACCGCGCCGGGTGCGTCGAGCCCTTCGAACTGCGGGCCAGGGAACTGATAGAGCGTCCAGCCTTCCGGGCAATGGCGGCCGGTGGCAGCGGGGCCATTGAGCGGGCCCTTGCATTTCTTGCGGTCGAAGCTCGCAAGGTGCCCGCTCGCGAGCGGAATCCAGACCACGCCGTTGCGGTCGATATCCATGCCGCGCGGCCCGAAACCGTTCACCGCAGCCTTGGGCTCGTTGAACGGCACCTCGAAATATTCCGACAGCGTCGTCTCCGGCGGATTGCTGCCCGGAATGACATGAACCACGCCACCCGGCACCGCCAGCACCGAGCCCCAGACGGTTCCGTCATTGGGATCGATGCCGATGCCGTAGAGGCCGGCCAGGATGCGTTTCTGCTTGCTCGGATCGAGCGGCTGGTTGGGCTCGACGTAATCGCCCTCGCGCTTGCCCTTGCCGTTGGTGTCGAGGATGAACGGGGCCCAGCCTTGCGACCTGGCGGCATCGCCGGTTTCCAGAAACATTTTTGTGTTGAGCCACCCCACGACCGGCGCGCGCGCGCCGCCGGCCGAGAACCACAGCGTGTTGTTGGCGTCCTCCGCGAAGGCCATGTGGTGCGTGGTGAAGCACAGATCGATGTGCGTAAGCTTGTCGGTCTTTGGGTCGTAGAGCGCGGCCTGGCGGCCGGCACTCTCCATTGGGAACACCTTGGCGGAGGCGAGATCGGAGCCCTTGCGGCAATAGGCGGGCGTCGCCGGATTGCGGATGCGCGCGGTGAGCCAGACGCGGCCGTCCTGGTCGATCATTGGATTGTGTACGCTCGTCTGGCTGTGCCAGATCATCTCCTCGCCCCAATAGGGCGAAGGCAGGCGCGGGAAGCCACCCTGCTGGATGAACGAGCCGCTCGTGGTGTTGGCATCGCGCGGTGTCATCTTGAGATAGGTCACCGTATTGGTCTTGGGATCGAGGATCGGCAGGTTGTCGGTCGAGTCCTCAGTCGCGCTGAAGATCTTGCCGCCCCCGTTGACGGTCGGGTGCCGCTTGTCGGTTGCGATCTCGTCGTGCAGATAAGTCTTGGCGTCGCCCCAATCCCACATCGTGATCACGATGTTGCGCTCGACGCCCTGCGGGCGCGCGGGCTTCGACTTGGGCAACGCACCGGCGGCGATGCGATCGGTCCAGTCGGCAAAATTCCTGAGCGCGCGAGGGGTGTCGAGCTCGCCGATATCGCGCACCATGGTCTCGGCCGCGGGCCCGACCTGCACACGGTGGCTCCAGGCCTCGAATGAATCCTTGAACTCGCCCAAAGCCGGCGAGATCGTGCGGGTCGGCTTGTTGCCAAGCTGATGGCAGGAATTGCACGCGTGAGTCTTGAGCGTTGAGAGCCATTGGCCCTGGCTCTTGAGGCTCGTCGGCATGCCGTTGCCATTCGGACCCGTCCCGGGGAACAGGCTCTTGTCCGGAATCTTGAGCATCGAGTACCAATACTGCGCCGGGTAGTACTCAGCGGCAGCGGCCGCGCTCGGCGCCAGCACAGCGGTGAGATCGAGAATCTTTCCGGGCGCAGTCGTCTGCTTGGGCGAATCGATGAGCCCATAGCCTCGCACCCAAACCGTGTAGCTCGCCTTCGGCAGATCGGGCATCAGGTAGCGGCCCTGATCGTCGGTGACGACGATCTTGACGTATTTGGTCGGCAGATCCGTGGTCTCGGCGATCACCCAGACCCCGGCCTCGGCCCCGCTCGCACTCCGCACCACGCCGCCGAGATCGTTGTCGCCGATGCTGGCAGCCGCGATGCCTTGTTGGGCGTGCACCGAAGCTGACGGCGCGCCGGCCCAACCCGCAAGCGCGATTGCTGCCGCGCCAAGATACCAATGTCCGGCAATCCTCATGTGAGCGCTCCCGTCGTTTCGCTCGCTCAAATGCTTGATCATCTCTGCGAGCTTATCCCCAATCCCGTGGGCTCGCTATTGCCGAATTGCGCGCCGTTTGGATTCTGCCGCGCGGCGGGATATCCATGTGGCCGTGACGGGATTTTTCGGGCGCGATTCCGATGGTTGACCTCTCCAATCTCAAGGCCGGCCTGAAGGGCTCCGCGCAGCTCCGTGTCGGCGTCGAGCACACCGCGCCCAGCATCGGCAGCGGCAAGGTGCCGGTCCTGGCGACGCCGGTGATGATCAACCTCTTCGAGGCAGCGGCGCTCGCCGCAGTCGAGCATCTCCTCCCTGCCGGGCACCAGAGCCTCGGCATCCATCTCGACGTCCGCCATTTCGCGGCGACCCCGATCGGCATGGGCGTCACCGCCACCGCCGAGCTCACCGCAGTCGAGGGCCGCACGCTGTCCTTCAAGGTCGAAGCGCACGACGAGAAGGAACCGATCGGCGGCGGCGCCCACCGGCGCGTCGTGGTCAACGTGGCGCGCTTCGACGAGCGCGTGCAGAGAAAGCTCACGTAAGGAAGGAGCTTACGGCATTGATGTGAGGGCGCGCCTCGCGACTCTCTCCCCTTGTGGGGGAGGGTTTGCGAGGAGGATCGTGCAGCAATCATCCTGCGCGCTTGCGGCACGACCCTCACCTCCTCCCTCCCCAGAAGGGGGAGGGGAGGAGCCCGCGACACGCTCGCAGCGAAGCCATGCTATCTTCGCTCGATGCACCACCCAGCTCACCAATCCGACACATCGCTCGATCCCATCACCCTCGAGGTGATCCGGCACGGCCTCGTCGCTATCACCAACCAGATCGACGCCAACGTCAAGCGCACCGCCTTCAGCCCCTACATCTACGAGTACAACGACTTCGCGGTCGCGCTCTGCGGGCCGGACGGCGAGCTGATCGCGCAGTGCACGGGCGGGATGCCGCCGTTCGTGGCGGATTCGGTCGGCATGGCGGTGCGCGACGGGCTGCAAATCTACGGCCGCGCGCAGCTTCACCACGGCGATGTCGTGCTCTGCAATCATTCGGCCGTGCAGGGGCAGCATCTCAACAACACGGTCATGTACACGCCGGTCAATGCCGCCGATGCCACACTCATCGGCTTCTTCGCCATCAATGTACACTGGATCGACATCGGCGGCGCAGTGCCGCGCTCGCCCGACATCTTCGGCGAAGGCCTGCAGCTGCGATCAATCAAGCTCTGCTCGCGAGGCGAGCCCATTGAAGAGGTCTATCGCATCATCGCGAGCAATTCCCGGCAACCAGCCGAGCTCATGGGCGACATCGCAGCGCAGCTCGCAGGTTGCCTGCTCGGACGCGACCTGACCGCGGCCCTCGCCGACAAATACGGCGTCGCCATGTTCCGCCGTGCGGTAGCGGCGATCCTCGACCAGTCCGAGGCGGCGGCGCGCGCGCTCATCCGCGGCATGCCGGACGGTGTCTACGGTGCCGAGACCTTTCTCGATAATGATCGCTCGGGCGAGGAGCCGCTGCCGATCCGCGTCAAGGTCACGGTCAGGGGCGAGGAGCTCGTGATCGACTATTCGGGCATGGCGGACGAGGTCCAAGGGCCGATCAATTCCGGATATTTCGGCGGCGGGCAGACCACGGCGCGCGTGGCGTTCAAATACCTGCTCGGTGCGGGCGAGATGGCCAACGAAGGCACCTTCCGCCCGCTCAAGCTCGTCCTGCCGCCGGGGAAGATTCTCAGCGCCGCGCCGACCGCGCCCATGGGCAACTACTCGACGCCGTTCCCGACGGTGATCGACACCGTGATCCACGCGCTCGAGCGCGCCCTACCGCAGCGCGCTCCCGGCGGCCATTTCGGCACCCATTCAGGCATCCGGTTCCACGGCCAGCGCGGCGACGGAAGCTTCTTCGGCACCCATGACAGCGGCCATGGCGGCTGGGGCGCGTGCGCGACCCATGACGGCGGCGGCCCGTTCCGCACGATGGCGCATGGCGACACCCGCATCATCCCGCTCGAGCTGCAGGAGGCGATCTTGCCGATCCGTATCGAGGAATTCTGCCTGCGCCAGGATTCCGCGGGCGCCGGAGCTTTTCGCGGTGGCCTCGGTTTGCGCAAGACCTATCGCGTCCTGGCACCGCTCACGGTGCAGACCAATCTCGACCGCACAAAATTCCCGCCCTGGGGCGTGCAAGGCGGCTGTGAAGCCAAGCCCGGGACCTTCACGCTCGTCCGCCACGGCGGCGAGCGAAGGACGATCAACACCGAGAAGGGCCTCGCGCTTGCGCCGGGTGACGAGCTCTGCGCCGAGACCGCCGGCGGCGGCGGCTACGGCAGGCCGGAGGCACGGGCGCTCGAAGCAATCCAGCGTGATCTCGATGCCGGCTATATTTCGACTCTCGGGGCCGAGCGTGACTATGGCGCAAAGGTCGGCGCCGACGGCATTGTGCGCCGCTAGCTTACGAGGCTGCCGTGGCCCGAACGATCCTCGCTTTGCTCTTGTTGATCGCCGCCGGCTCCGCCCGCGCCGAGACGGTCGAGGAATTCTATCGCGGCAAGACCATCACCATGCTGGTCGGCACCGGAGTAGGGTCCGGCGCGGTCAGCGCCTATCCGATGGCGCTCGCGCCGGTCATCAAGAAGTATATTCCCGGGCATCCGAGCTTCGTGGTCTCCCACATGCCGGGCGCCGGCGGCATCAAGGCGGCGAGCTATGTCTACGGCATCGGCCCGCAGGACGGCACCGTCTGGGGCTTCATCAGCCGCGGCTTCCTCTTGGCGCCGCTGCTCAAGGTGCCGCAGGCGCAATTCGATCCGACCAAGTTCAACTGGATCGGCAGCCCGACCCGCACCGTCTCCATGGGGCTCGTGTGGAACGCAACGACCAGTGTGCGCACCATCCTGGACGCCATGCGGCAGGAGGTAGCGGTCGGCGCGACCAGCATCGCCCAGGACACCGGCATCTATCCGCGCGCGCTCAATCGCGTTGCCGGAACCAGGTTCAAGATCGTGACCGGCTACGACGGGCTCACCGCGATCGACCTTGCCATGGAGCGCGGCGAGCTGCAGGGCAAGGTCGGCTCGACCTGGAAGTCCCTCAACAGCGGGCCGAGTGCGTCCTGGATCGCCGACAAGCGCGTTACCGTGCTGGTGCAGCTCGGCCTCAGGAAGGCGCCCGACATTCCCCCCGACGTGCCGCTCGGCCTCGACCTCGCCAAGACGCCGCAGGAGCGCCAGATATTCGAGGTGCTGTGCGCGCCGAGCGCAACTGGCTACCCATCCTTCCTGGGCCCGGGGGTTCCGCGTGAGCGCATCGACGCTATACGCGGGGCCTACCTGCAGAGCATGAAGGACCCGGAATTCGTCGCCGCGGTGCAGAAGCAGGGCCTCGATCTCGACCCGATCGGCGCGGACGAGCTCGCCGATATCGTGCGCGACATCTACGCGCTGCCGCCCGCCGCCGTGGAGGGTGCCCGTGAACTTTTACCCGCGCTATAATGTTAAACAGCCGCGAGGAAACGCCTAACCCCGGGAGCAGCTCGATGCAGAACAAAGCCGCAGGCCTTACCGCCGCGATCACGATCCTCAATGCGCTTTACCTGGCGCCGGCCGGGGCCGAAACCATCGGCACGCTGACCAAGGGCCAGTCCAACCCGATCGTGCGCGGCGTGCGGGTCGGCACAGAGACCATGGCCGGCAAGCTCGGCGACATGAGCACGCACTTCGTGCCGCGGACCGAGAACAGCGTGCCGGAGCAGATCAGTCTGGTCGAGGACGTAGTGCGGGCGAAGCCCGACGCGCTGGTGTTCAGTCCCTCCGACCCCAAGGCGCTCCTGCCTGCCATGGAGAAGTTCAACGCCGCCGGCATCGCGGTAGTCAATGTCATCGACCGCCTCGACGGTGGCGGCGGCGCCATCGCCTATGTGGGCACCGATGATTACGACCTCGCGGTCACCGCGGCGCGCTACCTGTTCAAGGCCATGGGCGGCAAAGGCAACGTGGTGATGCTCGAAGGTCCCCCCAACCTGGTGACCGCCGTCGCCCGCTCGCGCGGCTTCAACGACGCGCTCAAGGAGTTTCCTGACATCAAGCTCCTCGCCAGCAAGTCGGCCAACTATGCGCGCCCAGTCGCGCAGCAGACCATGCGCGACTTCCTGCGCGGCTATCCGCAGATCGACGGTGTGCTCGCCGCCAACGACCCGATGGCGATCGGGGCCGTCGATGCCCTCAAGGCCGCCGGCAAGAAGGCGGGGGTCATCGGCATCAACGGCAGCACCGAGGTGCTCGAGCTCATCAAGTCGGGCGACGTGCTGGCGAGCGGCGACTACAACGGCTTCATCCAGGGCTGCATCGCGACCGAAATTGCCATCCACCATCTGCGCAAGGAGGACGCCCCCAAGGAGGTGATCCTCAAGTCGGTGATGGTCGACAAGACCAACATTGAGCCCTACGAGACGTCGGTGACCAAGCGCACCTGCCCGACGCTCGAGAGCGTCGCCAAGAAGTGAGCCTCACGCACGCATGAATGACGCGCGCATCAATGTGGTCGAATGGACCGTCTCCGAGCTGTCGGCGGCGGTGAAGCGCTCGATCGAGGACGCCTACGGGTTCGTGCGCGTGCGCGGCGAGATTTCCGGCTTCCGCGGCGCGCATGCTTCCGGCCATTGCTATTTCTCGCTCAAGGACGAGAACGCCAGAATCGAGGCGGTGATCTGGCGCAGCACTGCGGCGCGCATGTGGGTCAAGCCCGAGGAGGGGCTCGAGGTCGTCGTCACCGGCCGCCTCACGACCTTTCCAGGCAAGTCGACCTATCAGATCATCATCGAGACGCTTGCGCCCGCCGGACTCGGCGCCTTGATGGCGCTGCTCGAGGAGCGCAAGAAGAAGCTTGCTGTGGAGGGCCTGTTCGAGGCCGCGCGCAAGCAGTTGCTGCCCTTCCTGCCGCGCGTCATCGGCGTCGTCACCTCGCCGACCGGCGCGGTTATTCGCGACATCTTGCATCGCCTGGCCGAGCGTTTCCCGCGTCACGTGCTGGTGTGGGGCGTGCGGGTGCAGGGTGACCGCGCGGCCGAGCAGGTGACAGCCGCGATCCGCGGCTTCAACGCGCTGCCGGTCGGCGGCCCGATTGCGCGGCCGGACCTCATCATCGTGGCGCGCGGCGGCGGCTCGCTCGAGGATCTCTGGTCATTCAACGAGGAGATCGTGGTACGCGCCGCCGCCGAGAGCTCGATCCCGCTGATCTCGGCGGTCGGCCACGAGACCGACGTGACCTTGATCGATTTCGCCGCTGACAAGCGCGCTCCGACCCCGACCGCGGCAGCCGAGATGGCGGTACCGGTGCGCGCCGATCTCGTGCTCGCGATCGCCCGCCTTGCGGTGCGGGCGCAGACGGCCTGGCAGCGCTGCGAGGAAGCGCGGCGCACCGAGCTACGCGCCAGCATGCGGGCGCTGCCGAGCGCCGAGGCGCTGCTAGAGATGCCGCGCCAGAGGCTCGATCATGCCGGAGAGCGCCTGCCGCGGGCACTGCTCGCCAATGCGCGGCTGCATCACAACCAGTTCGCCGGCATCGCCGGGCGCTTCTCCCCGCAGCTCCTGCGCGCGCGTCTCAACCGCGGTTGTGAGCTCGTGTCAGCTTTCGGCGAGCGCACGCGGCGGGCAGAAGCGCTGGCGCGGGGGCGCCGAAGCGAGCGGCTTGCGGTCGCAACGCTGCGGCTCAAGGCCGGCGTCAGAGCCAATGCGCAAGCGCACGCGGCTCGCATCGCGGCGGCGCAGGAGCGCACTGCGGCGCTCGCGGCGCGCGCCCAGCGCGCCATGCTGACCTTGCTGGATCGGCAGGACGCTCTGGTCGAGCGCCATGGCCAGCTCTTGGCCGCGCTGTCCCATCGCGGCGTGCTGGCGCGCGGCTTTGCGCTCGTGCGGGATGTCGATGGCAAGCCGTTGCGTCTTGCCGCCCAGGTCAGCCCGGGCCTGCCGCTCGATATCGAGTTCGCCGACGGCCACATCCCCGCGCGCTCCGAGGGAGCGGTCCGGCCACGCGCCGCTGACACTGCCCACAGGCCGCGCCGCCGCCAACGCATCGTCGACGACAAAGGCCAGGGCAGCCTCTTCGGCTAGCACTTTATTTCGCGAGCCAAGCCGGCACTCGCGTCATGGCATCGGCGCGCGCGGCCGCGTTGGTGCCGATATGCGCCTTGCCGGAGCCGTCGGCCGTGTTGGCAAGGCCGGTGAGCTCGCGCAGCGGATAATCGTGCCGGTCGAACTCGTGATAGGCGCCGGGGTAGACGACGAGCGAGGCGAGCGCACTCCGCCCCTTCGCACCCGCGACCATCTGCTCGCAGGCGGCCGCCGCGGTCCAATCATCGGCACCGCCGATCAGGATCAGGGTCGGAACGCGGGCGCTCCAGGCAAGCTCGCCCAACCTCCGGCAGGCCGGATAGAGCGCGACCGCGGAGCGGAAATCCGGCATGCCGTCGTGCGGCAGTGTGCGTGGGCGCACCGCCCAGAGCGAAGCCATCCCGCCCGCGGCCCAGCCGACGAGCGAGACGCGCTCCTTGATGGCCCCAGGGTTGGGTTTGCAGCCAGCGCCGCGCCGCATCGGCATCGGCGACGCGCTCGTGCTCACTGCGCACCTTGCGCTCGACCAACCGGCATTGGGTGCGCAAGCCGCGCGACCCAAAGCTGTCCGGGAAGACCGCGGCGAGGCCCGCAGCCGCGAGCCGTTCGCCCCAAGCGTCGAACAGCGGCGCGAGCTTGCCTGAGCGGTCCATCAGGCTTTCGCAGCCATGCAGCGCAACGACGCTCGGGAATGGTCCCGCGCCCGCGGGGTGGAACAACATGCCGTGCAGCGTGAGATCGGTCTGCGGGATATCGATCGGCTCGCCGGCGGCCGCGGGGCCTAGCGCCGCGATGAGGCCAAGGATGAGGTTGAAAATGAACCGCATCGGATTTTCCACCCGCCCCGAGCGCAATGTAGCACGGTCGCCAGCGCAGATGAATATTTCCGAGGTTGGACCCGGCGGCCAGGTGGGTTACATCGGGGGCGCCGAGTCGTTATCTTGGGGGCTTTCGCCCCGCCGCGAGTTGGAGGCCACAGGTGCTGAATCGTTTCGATCGTCCCTCCCCAATGGCGGGCGAAGCCGAGGTCAAGTATCTCGATGGCGACTTTCGCGTGGTGCGGCCGGGCGCCTTCGTGCGCTGCGCCGTCACCGGCGCTTCGATTCCTTTGGAGGAGTTGAAATATTGGAGCGTCGACCTGCAAGAGGCCTATTCCTCGCCCGAGGCGGTGCTGCAGCGCCATTTCCCCAAGGCAGCGCGTGGCTAGAGCCGCCCTTCCATTAGACGCAGGAACGAGGGGGCATCCGCGAGCGTAAGCGTGACCGGCGGCGCGTGGGCGCGACCAGTGAGTGCGGCAATACTTGCATCCCCTTGCATCCGCACCAGGTCCTTCTCAGTCGTCACCAGCGCCAAGCCCTCGCGATCAGCGGCCTCGCACAGCGCCTGTGCTTCCGCCGCCGTGAAGCGATGATGGTCAGGAAAGCCGCGCGACCTGACGACTGTAATGCCCGCCGCCGTCAGGCTCTCAAACAGCTTCTGCGGATCACCGATGCCGGCAAAAGCCAGCACGCGTTTTCCATCGAGCGCGGCGGCAGCGGCTGCATCCAGGGTGAGGCTCGCGCGAAACACCGGCACGTCGCGCTTGCGCGCTTCTTCCGCTACGGCTGCCGCCCCGTTCGCGGAGCCGACCACGACCAGCGCATCCGCGCGCGCGAGCTGTGCCGCAAGCGGCGCGCGCAGCGGGCCGGCAGGAAACACCTTACCGTTGCCGATGCCGCGGCGAGCGTCGACGACCAGCACGGACCAACTCTTCTGCAGCGAGGGATTCTGGAAGCCGTCGTCCATCACGATGATGCCCGCGCCGGCCGCGACCGCCGCTTGCGCGCCGGCGACGCGATCGCGCGCCACGAAAGTCGGCGCAGCGCGCGCGAGCAGCAGCGGCTCATCGCCGACATCGGCGGCGTGATGCCGCGCGGCATCGACCAAGAGCGGACCGGCGAGGCGCCCGCCATAGCCGCGGCTCAGCAACATCGGCTTCCTGTCCGCGGCTGCGAGCGCCCGCGCCAGCAAGAGCGCGAGCGGGGTCTTACCGACGCCGCCGAGCGTCGGATTGCCCACGCAAACGACCGGCACCGCGGCGCGTATGCCAGCTTGCGCGAGGCGGCGCTGCGCCACCGCCCCGTAGATCACGCCGAGCGGCGCCAACAGCCCCGCTGCGATACCGGCCTCGCGCCACCAGAACGCGGGCTCACGCATGGCCATGCGGCCGGCCCATCCGGATGTCGACCAGGTAGGGATCGAGCGCCGCGAGCGTGCGCTCGAGCGCGCCGCCCAAGGTCTTCACCGTCTCGCGCCCCGCCGCCACCAGCCCGGCGCGCTGTTTGGCGTCCTTGAGCAGTGCGCCGAGGCGCACCGCGAGTTTGCTGACATCGGCCACCAGGTCGGCGCCGTGCGCCGCGTCGAGCGCCTCGTAGATCTCGCTGAAGTTCCAGACATGCGGCCCCTGCAGGATGGCGGCGCCCAGCTTGCTGGGCAAACTCGCGGTGCGCCTCGGCGAACTGCTCAAGGACGCCAAACAGCGCGCCGG
>Ga0126373_10001969_pt1 | contig 14902 bp, 11 predicted proteins | sample PanSoiMetPlot_11_FD_92545 | JGI IMG/M metagenome (GOLD analysis project Ga0126373, IMG submission 92545) | Tropical forest soil microbial communities from Panama - MetaG Plot_11 | ecosystem: Environmental > Terrestrial > Soil > Tropical forest > Bulk soil | place: Panama | collected 2016-02-17 | reverse complement strand
GCTCAATCCTCCGTCGCGCGCTCAGCCAGCTTCCTGGCGCGTTCCAAAAGTTCCGGTGCTATGGGCGGCGCCGGAACGGCACTAACCGTAGTTTCCGATGCGTTCTTTTTCACCCAGCGCGAAATCACGAAAATCACCACGAGCGCGCCGAGCACAAGGTAAACCGTCGGCATGGCCCAAGCCACCAGGCTAAATCCCGATTTCGGCGGCTCCGCATACACAGTAGTTCCAAATTCCTGCGCGAACGCCTGGACGATCTGCTCGTCGGTTTCGCCCTTGGCGATGTGCTGATCGGCCTCCTGCAACATCCCCTTCGCCGTGGGACACGGACCGGAGAACTCGCCACCGGGATGCGAGCAGCCCGCCGCCGTCATGCTGCACGAACCGCACATGCATTTGAGTTGAAAGCCGATTTTCTTGGCACGATCAGAAAACTGTTGTGCCCCAACCGGAACAATCAAGGGCAGCGTGGCCATCCCCAGCAGAACGATCGTTCGACGGAGCGCGCGTTTTTTAATCATGGCCTTCTCGCAAAATGGGGGACGCGACGACGCCATGCGGCAGCGGCTCAGCTGTCGAGGGTTGTGGTGCGGGGGCCAACACGAGCACCGAGCGGCGATTTGGCAAAAGCGCGATCAGCGTACCAAACACCACCGTGACGCCACCAAACCAAATCCATTTCACGAGCGGATTGAGATACGCGTGGATCACCGGCTGTTGCGTATCCGGATCGATCCCGGCGAACACCACGTACAAATCTTCCTTCAGCGTGGAGTAGATGGCCACCATCGTCCCGTTCTCTTTGTTGGTGAGAAAATTCCGCTTCTCCGGGAACATCATCATCATCGGTTGGTTGCCGCGCAGCACTTCCACCATCATGCGTTGCGCCGTGTAGTTCTTTTCCGGTTTGCTGTCCGTCGCTTGCAAAACCAGCGTGTACGGGCCAATCTGCATCGAGTCGCCCACTTGCATGCTCTTCTGCACGTCGCGGTTGAACGCCGTCCCGGCCAGCCCTATAAACACGAACACCATGCCCATATGAATGATGTAGCCGCCATACCGCCGCGTGTTGCGCATGGTCAGGTCAATCGCGCAGGCGGCAAACGAAGCGCCCGAACGCGCGCGAATCACTTTTGAGCCCCGGTAGAATTCGAGCAAAATCGTGGCGGCCACAAAGACACACAGGATCAAGCTCGCGAGCGAATAGTATGCGCGGAATCCCAAAGCGAAACCTACCCCGCCTGCCAGCAAGCCGATCAGCACGGGCCAGCCAAAGTTCCGTTTCAGGCTTTCCCTGGAAGTTTTTCTCCACGCCAGAAGCGGTCCGACCCCGGTCAGAAACAGAATCAACAACCCGATGGGAATATTCACTCGATTGAAGTACGGCGCACCGACGCTGATGCGGTTGCCGGTGAACCACTCCGAGAAGACGGGGAACAGCGTGCCGGAAAGCACCGCGACGCATGCCACCAGGAAAAGCAGATTGTTAAACAGGAAGCTCGACTCGCGCGAGATTACCGAATCCAGTTGGTTTTCGCTTGCCAGGTAATCGCGGTTCTTCAAATAGGCGCCCAAACAAACCGCCAGCGTGATGCCCATGAAGGCAACGAACCAAGGTCCGATGTTCGACTGCGCGAACGCGTGTACCGAGCTGACCACGCCGCTGCGGGTGAGGAATGTCCCGAGCATACATAGCAAAAAAGTGCAAAAAACCAGCCACACGTTCCACACTTTCATCATCCCGCGCTTCTCCTGCATCATCACCGAATGCAGAAACGCCGTGCCCGTCAGCCAGGGCAGCAGCGAGGCATTTTCCACGGGATCCCAGCCCCAGTACCCGCCCCAGCCGAGCACCGCGTACGCCCAGTGCGCGCCAAGAAGGATTCCCATCGACTGGAACATCCAGGCAATCATCGTCCACTTGCGTGTCAAGTGGATCCACTTCTCCCCCGGGTAGCGCGCCAGCAACGCCCCGAGAGCAAACGCAAAGGGAATGGTGAAGCCCGTATAACCGGAATACAGGTTCGGGGGATGAATAACCATCTCCGGGTATTGCAGCAGCGGGTTCAACCCGTTGCCGTCGGCTCGCGTGATGAAGTTCATCACGCCCGCTGCACCGGGCGTAGCCAGCGCCTTGAACGGGCTCTCCACAAAATTGTTCAGCGTCAGAAAGAAGAGTTGCACGCCGGCCATGACCACGCCGACATACGGCATCAACTCGCCATTCTTATTGCGGTAGGCGATCAATACGGAGAGTACGTAGACGGCCAGGAGGAAGCTCCAAAAAAGCAGCGAGCCCTCCATCCCCGACCAAAGCGCTGCAATTTTGTAAAAAGTGGAAAGGTCCCGGTTGCTGTGGGAGACCACGTAGGCAATGGAAAAATTGTCGGTAAAAAACAGGTATTCGAGGCTAAAGGTCGCAAGGAAAATCAGACCGCATGTGGCCATTCCTGCCTGGCGCGCGCTTTTCACCAGGAGCGGATGGCGTGTGATGATCGCCGCAATGCCCCCGACAACGGCGTATACGGCGCACACAAAAGCCAAAAGGAGCGCAAAGGAACCAAATACATCCACAGCGATCCCGCCTCTCCCCCGGTCGTCCCCGGGTCTCCTTACATACTGCTTCTCTGGGTAGAACTTGCTGCGGCGCCCTTGTTGTCCTTTCCAGGGGCCGCTTCATACTTCGAAGCGCATTTCGCCTGCACGTGCTCCGCCACAAATCGGCCGTCCGGGCCGGGGCGGCCTTCCACAAGGGCTTGCGCCTTGTCCGCAAACGTGTCCGGCAAAGGATCTGCGCCAATATAGGTAACCGGAAGGGCCTTTCCTTCCCCTTCCAGTACGAAATCAATGCGCCCAGAAAGGTGACGGATACTCCCCTCCTCCACCGTACCGGCGACGCGCATCCGTTGTGTTCTCGCGGATCCGCTCAAAGTCTCGAGTTCGGCAATGGTGTGGTAATAGGTCTTGCTCTCGCCGTACCCAAGCCAGGCGAGAAACCCCAGTGCTACCACGATGATTCCGATGCCGACGCCGAACTTTGCTTGTTTTTTCATGTCATTCTCTTCTCGTTCGATTCTACCACAGCCGAAACAGCGGTCTATCCCCATGTGATGCCATGAAGTACAGGATCGGCCGCATGGTCCTCACGCTGTACTACCGTTCAGGCCTTCCCTCCCCCGGCAAGGATCTGCTGGAACCGGGAGATACTCATCCCTCCGGTCGACGGGGTAAACCGAAATGGCCTCCCGTTGTCCAATACAACCGGACAGCCCAAATTCATCGAAAGGATTTCCTCGACAACCGCCGGCGGGACTTCTGTGACCAAGGTCACACGCCGCGGTTTGAGGGAACGCCGGATTCGTGAGGCGACCGACGGGAGATGTTCACGCAGCACAGTTTCGGTTGCCCGGCGGCCGGTCTGGACACCGCACACCACACGCTGCTCGAGCGGACACTCCAAAAGATGCGTCAGAAAGAACCCAGCCCCCTGAAATTCTCCGCAAATGTCCGCCGGCGCCTTTCCGGCCTTGGAAATCCCCACAGCGCTCAGCAGATCGGCCGCCTCTCCACGGAATTCGTCGCCCGGCGTGTAGAGAAACTCCGCGTCCTCACGAGGAGCGACGCCCCCCAACAAAAGCGTGTGGATGTGCACGGGCCGATAGCGCGTCGCCCATGCGAGCCGCCGCAATCTTCGTGCGATATGCTCGGCCGATGCCGCCTGCCCGCACCCGTCGCAGCACAAATCCGTTGCGTTCGACACGGTCATGCTTCAACCCAAGTTACCAGCAGAGCCCACTTTACAACTACTGGCGGTCGGCGTTCCACCTCCCCGCGCAAATCTTCGCGTTGTGAAACAGAACCGCGCCTGCCACGTTATAGCCCTGGGCGGTAAGGGACGCCATGGACCAATCAGGACCTATTCGGAGGAAACTGCGAAGCAGCGGCCGGAAGATTTCTTGGACGCTTTGTCGAATTCCGGCCCGGCCGTTCGACTATATAGTGAAGGCAGGGCAAAACAGCGTAACCCTCCATGATGGGTACTACTAAGCGCGCGAACACTGGAGCACTGGCGTGGGGGCACAAGGCCGCCGACGCCTGTCGGGCGGCTGTCGAAGTACGCCCGCTACGGGCGCAGCCCGCTAATGTGATGGGAAGCCGTTCCCTGTCGGCCGACCTTGCCTTCTTCGGGCCATACGGTGAAAATCTCTTTTTCCGCCGAGCTCCTGGGATATCGAAATCTGCGCACCTGGTAAGGGGTGACCGATGCATGCACTGAAGCAGTTTGTTCAAGATTTGCGACTCGCTTTGCGCTCCCTCATGCGGGCCAAAGGCCTTGCCACGACCGTTATTGTCACTCTTGCGCTCGGTATCGGCGCGAACGCTGCTATCTTCAGCCTGGTGCGCGGTGTTCTCCTTCGCCCGCTCGTCAACGACGACGAAAGCCGGCTCATCTACATTGAGCAGACCGCCAAAGGCATCGGGATGGATGAAGCCAATTGGTCCGTCCCCGAAATCCAGGACTTCAAAGCCAGCATCCATTCCGTCAGCGAATTCGGCGATTTCTCGGCTATCGGCATGACCATGATCGGCCTGGGCGAGCCTCGCCAGATTCAAGCCGCTGTCGTCGGGGGCAACTATTTCGAGACCGTTGGGCTTCACCCTGTCCTTGGTCGCCTCATCGGACCTCAGGATGATGGCCCTAAAGCCGCCGGCGTTGTCGTTTTGACCTATCCCTTCTGGGCGACGGCTCTCAAGAAAGATCGCAACGTCGTCGGCAGACAAGTCCGCGTCGACAGCTTTGACGCGCGGACAGCCACGGTTATCGGCGTCCTCCAACCTTCCCTCCCCTACCCCACAGATACAGAAATTATCGCCAATGTCGTTATGAGCGCGCACCACCTCGACGCCACCATGGTGACCGGCCGCGTACATCGCATGACCGAACTCTTCGGCCGCCTCGCTCCCGGCGCCACGCTTGACCAGGCTCGCGCCGAACTGCAATCCGTCTACGACACGATGAAGAAAGACCACCACGAGGCTTACCCCACTAACGGGGATTTCCAGGTTCATGCAAGGCTCTTCCGCGACCAGGTGACGTCCGACGCGCGGCCAATCCTGCTCATTCTTCTCGGGGCCTCTGCCCTCGTCTTCATCATTGCTTGCTCCAACGCGGCCAACCTCATCCTCGCTCGCACGGTGCGACGCGAAGGCGAGCTGACCATTCGTGCGGCTCTTGGCGCCGGTTCGGGCGCTCTCCGCCGAACGCTGCTGGCCGAAAGCCTCGTCCTCTGCGTCGCTGGAGCCACGCTTGGCGTAATGACTGCCCGGCCCTTACTCGAAATCCTCTCGCGCTATGCCTCGCGCTTTTCCGTTCGCGCTCTGAACCTTACCGTTGACTCAAGCGTCCTTTGGGTTGGCGCGGGACTCGCAATCATCGCCGCGGTCCTCCTCGCCTACGTTCCTCGCCTGCCAAGCGCCAATGTTTCGCAATCCCCAGGACTCGCCAGCGGCAGCGTACGCATCACGGGCAGCACGAATCGCCGTCTGCGCGCCTTCGCCGTCGTCCAGATTGCCGCCTCCTTCATGCTTCTCGCCGGCGCCAGCGTGCTGCTGAAGACCCTTATCGCCATGCAAACCGCTCAGACCGGCATGGATACGCGTCACGTCCTGGCCATCAACGTTCCTGTGATGTCCTACCAGAAAAAGCCGGGACAGGTTGTGGATTTTTACAAGGAAACAATCCGCCGCGTTGATGCCCTGCCCGGCGTCACCAGGACGGCTTACGGCATGTCCGCTCCGTGGCGCGATGCCCGGAGCGACCCTAGACTTCAATTCTCGGGAGATGGCCACGTCTCTAGCGTGGAAAATGATCCCCGCGCCCATTTCCGGGTCATCTCACCTGGCTACTTTGCCGCGCTCGGCGTTCCGATACTCGCCGGCCGCGATTTCAACGACCTCGACACACAATCGAGAGAACCGATCACGATTGTCAGCGACAGTCTGGCCAGGCGTATGTTCCCCGGCCAGGACGCTATCGGCCGCCATGTCTATTGGACAGACCCCGTGTTGAAATTCCTCCCCGGGTTCAAAAGCGAGCCGCTGCGCATCATTGGCGTCACCGCCGATATTGACGAAGAACATGTCGTTCCGCAGCCCACTCTCACGATTTACAGCACCTTTAACCATGGGCCGATGTTCAACGGACGCCTCTTTGTTCATACCACTATAAATCCGTACGGGATCGTTACGCCGGTCACGCAAATTATTCGTGGTATGTCCGCCGAACAGCCCGTCGAGAAAGCCGCCACTCTGGAAGACATCCGCGCCGAAGTCCTCACGCCGGATCGCTTGAACACCGTGGTATTTGGCATCTTCGCCGCGGTAGCACTCACGATCGCGCTGGTTGGCGTCGCTGGTGTTCTTGCTTTCTCCGTCAGCGCGCGCACTCGTGAATTTGGCATTCGCCTCGCCCTCGGTTCCCCGCCGCAGCGCCTCCTAGCAGGAGTCATCGCCGAAGGCGCGGTCATGGCCACTTTCGGTTTGGTTGCCGGCTCCGTCGGCGGGTTCTGGCTCGCGCGCATCGGGGCCCGCTATATCCCCGACCTGAACATGCCGAGCGCGTTGCCCGTTGTCGGCTCGGCTCTTGTGCTGCTGGCCGCCGCGGTCACGGCCTCAGCTATGCCCGCAGCTCGCGCTGCGCGCGTCGATGTCATGCAGGCCCTGCGCAACGACTAGCTTCCGCTGGCCCTTCGCCGTCGAGCCGCACGCGTCTTGTGCAGATTGACTTAGGAACGGAAACGTTCGTTACCATCGACCATATCGCAGAGGGATCTCTAGGTCTGGATCAGACCAGGGGGACACGCGTCCAAGGTAAGCTCTCCTGCTTAAGACGAAACCGGCAGGTCGGAGGGCAGCTTCGCGCGCAGGCACCACCTCAGTTCCTGGCTCATCTCGAGGATTTCCATGCCCGGCATGACGATGAATTTGCAACTGATCATCTCACGCGGCTCGTCGTCGTCGGGCAACTGGCAGGTCACGCGGCAATACTGACAATCCTGATTCCAGCAGAAACGCCCGTAGGGAATGGTTTCCGGGCTGAGGAATTGGAAGCAGCGCAGCAACGAATTGCGCTCCGGCACCTGAAACTTCTTTCCCAAGATCACGATCTCAACCAGTTTTTCGTAAGGACGGAAGGGCTCCGACATGGACAGTTCCTGTTCTCCCTGGACTTGGCTAGGTCCTCAGGTTGAGCCGCAAGGTTCATCGAAAACAAACCTGCAAGGTTCTCCCGATCGACCTGGCAGACCACTAGCTCTTGTTCGCTGCGCCTCGCCTGGGTGGAGGGCTTCCACAGAGTAGAACGCAGCACCGGAGGGCACAACGACACTCGGCGCGCGCGTTTCCAATATGGTACGGGGCCAAAAAAGGCGACGGGTTAGGTTCATCGGTCCGAGCCACGTGCGATCAGCGGCGACGCCACGCCGTTGCCGATGGTTAGGAGACTGACCGTCGGATAAACCCGCCGGTGGCGCTAACCGTTCGGCAAGTCGAAGAATTGACCCATTTTGCGGAATTTCTCATACCGCAGGCCGAGCAACACGCGGATGGGCTCGTTTGTCAACGCCACGAGCTGCCGGTCCAGGACGTCGTCCAGCAAGCGCGCCGCCCCTTCGTGATCCGTGTGCGCCCCGCCGTCGGGTTCCGGAACGATTTCGTCCACGATTCCCAGGTCTTTCAAATCCTTTGCGGTAATTTTCATAGCCGCTGCCGCGGTCTCCGCCTTCGTCGCATCGCGCCAAATAATCGAGGCGCAACCTTCCGGCGAAATCACCGAGTAGAAGCTGTTTTCGAGGATGTTCACTTTGTCGCCGATGGCAATCGCCAGCGCGCCACCCGAGCCGCCTTCGCCCGTTACGGTCACAATGATCGGCACGGGCAACCGCGCCATTTCGCGCAGGTTCCTGGCGATGGCTTCGCCCTGCCCGCGTTCTTCCGCATCGATCCCCGGATACGCGCCTTGCGTGTCGACGAAGCTGAGAATGGGCCGCCCAAACTTCGCCGCGAGTTGCATTACGCGCAAAGCTTTTCGATAACCCTCCGGCTTCGGCTGGCCAAAGTTGCGCGCGAGGCGCTGCTTGGTATCGCGTCCCTTTTGGTGGCCGACCACCGCCACGGGCCGACCACGGTATTTCGCGAGCCCGGCCACAATGGCCTTGTCGTCGGCGAAACCGCGATCGCCGTGCAGCTCCATGAAGTCGGTGAAGAGATAATTGACATAGTCGAGGGTGTACGGGCGCTGCTGGTGCCGCGCGATTTGCGCGCGCTGCCATGGCCCCAGATGGATGTAAAACTCCCGCCGCAGCTCGGCGACTTGCTGGCGGATACGCTCCAGCTCGGAGTCCGCTTCTCCGTCGCCATTGCCCGACAAGCGCCGCAACTCCTCGACGTCTTTCTCGAGATGCTCGATTACCTTCTGCCGTTCGGCCTGCCGTTTTTCGGTCTTGTCTTTTTCTTTCGTTCTCATGCTCCCACCGAAGCCACGGCATGATCACCGCAGACTTGCCGGATCGCCTCGACCAGTTCAGGCGAAGGATGCACCCGCTGCCGCGCGCGCATGACCGCCACCGAGCCGTCCGGGCGGCACAACTCAAATACCACCGGGCAGCTTCCCGGTGACTCTGCCATCAGTCGGTCCAATTGGTCCATGGCCTGCTCGCTCAGTTTCCGCAAATTCAGGCGCACGCGAAATTCACCGTTGGCAGGCCGGTCGGCAATATCCTGGAGCAGCCGCGCCTCCTCGAGGGAAAGCCGCGTTCCGGATTCTTCCACCTGCACGCGAACTCTCATCAGCAGCGGCCTGCCGGGTTTCAGCATCGGCTCCGAGCGCGCGAAGCTTTCCGGGAAGGCCAGCAACTCCTGAATCCCGGTCATATCCTGAATCGTGAAGATGGCCCAGCGCGCCCCTTTCCGCGAGCGCATTGGGCGGCTGCTGACAATCAGCGCCGCGACGGTGATTTCCCTTCCGCTGCGCTGTCCTTCCACCTGATCGAGCGATACTACTTTCAAATCGGCCAGACGCGAAGCGTATTTTGCCAGGGGATGCCCGGAGACGTAAAACCCAAGCATAGCGTATTCGCTCGCGAGGCGCTCCTCCTCGCTCCACGGCTCCGCCTGGTGTAGCTCGAAGGGGACCGGCGCGGGCGCAGCGGCAGCCCTGAATAGGCCGTGCTGTCCCGATTCGCGCATGCGAGAGGCGCGCTGCACCGTAGCGAGAGCTTCGTCCACCGAAGCAAGCAGCGACTCACGCGGTCCAAGAGAGTCGAGCGCGCCGGACTTGATCAAGCTTTCGAAGACGCGCTTATTCAAAAAGCGCGACTCGATGCGCTCGCAGAAATCGTAGAGCGAGCCGAACTCGCCCTGCGCCAGCCGCGATTCGCGAATCGCCTTGGCAGTGTTTTCGCCGACGTTCTTGATTGCCGCGAGACCAAACCGAATGGCTTCACCAACCGGTGTAAAGTACAGATCGCTTTCATTTACGTCGGGAGGAAGAATCGAGATGCTCATCCCGCGCGCTTCGTTGATGTACTTCACCACTTTCTCCGTGCTGCCCGCCTCGGAAGTGAGCAGCGCGGCCATGAATTCCACCGGATAGTGCGTTTTCAGATAGGCCGTCTGGTACGCCAACAGCGCATAGGCGCAAGAATGCGACTTGTTGAAGCCGTAGCCGGCAAACTCTTCCATCAGGTTGAAGATCTTCTCTGCTTTCTTTTCGGGAATCTTGTTTGCCGCACAACCAGCCACGAATTTCGCGCGCTGCGCCGCCATTTCTTCTTTCTTTTTCTTGCCCATCGCCCGGCGCAGAATGTCCGCTTCGCCCAACGAAAAACTCGCCAGCCGGTTGGCGATTTGCATCACCTGTTCCTGGTAAAGGATCACTCCGTAGGTTTCGTCGAGAATGTCCTTCAACTGCGGGAGCTCGTAGGTGACTTTAGTCTTCCCGTGCTTGCGGTTGATGAAGTCATCGATCATGCCGCCCTGGATGGGGCCGGGGCGATAGAGCGCGTTGAGCGCGGTGAGGTCTTCGATGCGCGTGGGCTGGTAGCGGCGCAAAATGTCGCGCATCCCGTGGGATTCAAACTGGAAAATGGCGGTGGTGTCGGCGCGGGAAAAGAGCTTGTAGGTTTCCTGGTCTTTCAGCGTGAGGTTGTCGATATCTAGCTTGACGCCGCGGTTTTGCTCCACCATGCGCACGGTATCGTCGAGAACGGTAAGCGTTGTCAGGCCGAGAAAATCCATCTTTAGCAGGCCGACACGCTCCAGGGCATTCATGTCGAACTGCGTGGTGATTTCATCGCGATTGGTCTTGTACAGCGGGACGATTTCCGAAAGCGGGCGCGGAGAAATCACCACCCCGGCCGCATGCGTGGATGCATGGCGCGACAATCCCTCGAGCCGCAGCGCCACCGCCATCAGCTCTTTCAGATTCTCATCCGAATTGACTGCGGCTTTCAGTTGCGGCGCTTCGTCCAGTGCGTCTTGCAGTTTAATCCCCAGAGTATTGGGAATCAGTTTCGCGAGCCGGTCCACTTCCCCGTACGGAATGTTCATTGCCCGGCCAACGTCTTTCACCGCGGCCTTCGCCGCCATCGTTCCAAAGGTGATGATCTGCGCCACGTTCTCGCGGCCGTATTTCTCGGTGACGTAGTCAATCAGCTCGCCGCGACGCCGCATGCAGAAGTCAATGTCGATATCGGGCATGGACACGCGCTCGGGGTTCAGAAAGCGCTCAAAGAGCAGATTGTATTCGAGCGGGTCCACATCGGTGATGTGCAGCGCGTAACTCACCAGGCTGCCGGCCGCCGACCCGCGCCCCGGCCCCACCGGCACTCCCTGCGCGCGCGCATAATGAATGAAATCCCAGACGATCAGGAAATACCCCTCATAGCGCATCTTCTTGATCATCTCGATTTCGGAAGTCAGGCGGCGTTCGTACTCCGCAAGCGGATTCCGCAGGAATCCTTCCTTCGCCAGGCGCTCGAGGTGGGGTACGCGCGCCGCGAAGCCCTCGCGCACGACTTTTTCAAAATAGCTTGCCGAGTCGTAGCCCTTGGGAACCTGAAACTCCGGAAATGGATTCGAGATTCGTTCGATCTTCACGTTGCAGCGCGCTGCGATGTCAACCGTACGGCTCAGAACATCGGGAATCTCGCCAAAAACCCGCGCCATCTCGGCAGCGCTTTTGAAATAGAACTGGTCTGTCGCAAATTTCATGCGGTTCGCGTCGCCCATGGTCTTGCCGGTCTGAATGCACAGCAGAACTTCCTGAGCGTGCGCATCTTCGTGATGCAGGTAATGGCAATCGTTGGTGGCGACCAGCGGAATACCGGTTTCTTTCGAGATGCGGACGAGTTCGGGGTTCACGCGTTTCTCGATCTCAATGCCCTGGTCCTGAATCTCAAGAAAGAAGTTGCCTTTGCCGAAAATCTCCCGCAAGCGGTAGGCGTTCTCGCGCGCCTGCTCATACTTCTGCTCCGCTACGGCCTCGGTAACCACCCCGCGAAGGCAGGCGGAAAGAGCGATCAATCCCTTGCTGTGTTTCGCGAGCAGTTCGAGGTCGATGCGCGGCTTGTAATAGAAGCCTTCGAGAAAGCCTGCGGAGACGAGCTTAACCAAATTGTGGTAGCCTTCCGGCGTTTCGCACAGCAGCACCAGATGGTTGGCGCCGCGCATCCCCGGTTCTACTTCTGCTTTCTCCGGCCCGCCGTTGCCATTGGCCTTTTCGCCGCGGTCGTGGCGACTGCCTTTGGCGACGTAGACCTCGCAGCCAATGATGGGCTTGACATCGCGCTTGCTGGCTTCATAGAAGAAATTCGCTGCGGCGAAAAGATTGCCGTGGTCGGTGATGGCTACCGCCGGCATCTTCTGACGGGATGCTTCATCGAGCAATTCGGAAGTCTCGCAAGCCCCGTCGAGCAAGCTGTAATCCGTGTGTACGTGCAGATGTACGAACTGCGGTTGGCCCATGGAACGATTCTAAAACTCCCTTGAAAGATTTGCATTACGCAATGTGACTTTTGCACAGGGTCGGAACTTGGCAAAGGGGCACTTCTTAGCGGTGATGTTTCTTCTTGGCCGCGCTCACGTGCCGGGGAGGGGCCTTGGGAGCGGCAGCCCTGCCCGCCGCTCTGGCCCGCGCCGCCTTTTCGGCAGCGTGCTTCTGGCTTGCCGCTGAGGAAGGAGCCGCCGGGTGCGACTTGGCGGACTTCTTTTCTTTCTCCTTCTTTTTCGGTTGTTCCTTGATTCCACTCAGCTTGCGCAGGATTTTCTCGCGCTCCTCCGGCGTTTTCCCTCGGCCAGTGAGCTGAAGGGCAAAGACTTGCTCGACAATCTGGTCGAACTTCGCGCCTCGCGCCATTCCCAGTGCTTCCAGCTCATTCCCCACCTGCGTCAGTCCGCTGCGAATGGGCCGCCATTTGTGCAGGTAAGCGCGAATCTTGGAGAGCGCCCCGCTATGGTTTGACTCGGCAAGCAAATAAGCCATTTGTTCCGTCGGAAGCTTCTCGAGAAAACGGTATGCCTCCACCGGGGCTTGCATTTTTTTGCCGACCAGCTCTTTTTGAGTGGCGAGCGCTTTTTCTTCAAACGCCAGAATGGAGTCCGCCTCGGCGGTGCGGAAACCCGCCTTCCCGAGTACGCCTGCCTGCTCGCGATCCTTCAAGCGACCCAGGATGGCCAGCAGCATCGGCGTGGACAGCCGCGGACGGAATCCCGCGGTAAACAAATCCTCGCGTACCTTCATCAGGCGATTGATCGCCTCGTAGTCGGGATGCCTTTTAGCCAGCACCGGGCTGATCACCTCCAGCAACTTGGCGTCTTCCCAAGCCTTGAAAACCACTGTGGGGCGCTCATCCCGCGCCACGGCCTGGAGTTCACCACCGGCGTCCTCCGGCACGATGGAGTGGTGTAGGTTGCGCTCGATGGCCAAGTCGAACCACTCCTGGGTACGCTGCTCGACCTTGAAGCCCATGCGCGCCGCAAAACGCAGCAGGCGCAGCAGGCGTACCGGCTGATTGGTAAAACTGTGGATGCTCAGGGCTCTCACTTCAGCGCGCTCGATGTCCGACAGGCCGTTGGTGGGATCCAGCAGCAAACCGCGCGAAGCAGGATTCAAGGAGATGGCGATGGCGTTCAGCGAAAAATCGCGCCGCCGCAAATCCTCCATGATGGTGGACCAGCGAATTTCCGGGCGCGTTCCGGGCCGGACATAATAGTCATCGCGCGCCCCGGAGATGCTCCCTTCGCAATCTCCGGCAAACAAGACTTCGATGTGGCGGTACTTTTCGTCTTCGAGGAGGACTTTCGCGCCGCCCTTTTCGAGTTCGCGCGCGATGCGCGACGGGTTTCCTTCGACGGTAAAATCGAGATCGCGCAGCGACGCCCCGGTAATCAGGTCGCGCACGGTCCCTCCCGTCAGGTAGACATTGAATCCCAGAGCGGCGGAGAGCTCCTGCACGCGCATCATCGCGGCTCGCTGCTCCGGCGAGAGCCGGCTTTCCAGCAAAAACATGTAATCTGGCATTGCGCTCCTTCTGCTTCAGGGTGTCCGCGCTATTCTTTGCGGAGCCACCCGCAATGAGCCCCTCGACCTGCCGCGCTATGCACGCGGGTGATGCGCCTTGTAAATCTGCTTCAACCGTTCCTCCACCACGTGGGTGTAAATCTGCGTTGTGGAAATGTCCGCATGGCCCAGCATCAATTGCACCGACCGCAAATCCGCGCCCCGCTCGAGCAAATGCGTGGCAAAACTGTGCCGCAACATGTGCGGCGTAAGCGCCACGCGCAGTCCCGCGCGGCGTCCGTAAGTGGACAGAATCTTCCACACGCCAACACGGCTGAGGGCGCCGCCGCGACGGTTGACGAAAAGCGCTGGGCTGCCGGCGGCTTTGCCAAGGAACTTCGGCCGGGCCTCCCGCAGATAGCGTTCCACCATGCCCAGGGCTTTCCTCCCGATGGGCACGATCCGCTCCTTGTCGCCTTTGCCAATGCAGCGTACGCACCCGACTTTCGTGTCCAGATCGCCGACGCGCAGGCCAACCAGTTCGGAAACGCGCAATCCGGCGGAGTACAGGACTTCCAGCATCGCGCGGTCCCGCAAGCCGAAGGGCGTCTTCGCATCCGGCTGCGCCAGCAAGCGCTCAACTTCCTCCAGACGCAGATACCCCGGCAAAGACCGCCGGATCTTGGGAGATTCGAGGTTCACCGAAGGATCTTCGGGGATCAATTCCTGAATCTGGGCAAAGCGGAAGAAATTCCGCAAGGACACCAGATGCCGCGCCACGCTCTTGCTTTCCAGTCTTTGCCGGTAAAGTCCGGCCAGAAAATCCACCAAATCGTCTCGGCTTACCGCCCCGAGCGAGAGTTTGCGCTTCTCGGCAAAGTCGCGGAATTTCATCAGGTCTCGGCGGTACGCGGAGACGGTGTTTGCCGACAGCCCCTTTTCGACCCGGATGTGCGTCAAAAACGAAGAGATGGCCGGAGTTACTTCCATCATGCCTCCGCGTAGCCGCCTTCCCCGCCGGCGGTCCGGCGGCGGATCGCAATTCCGTAGACTTCTTCGATCTCATGGCAGCGGAAAATCCATGCCAGCGCAAGGTACAGCGCGGTTGCGCCGGTGAGCAACCCGGCAAAAACAACCAGCTGGACCAGGAATCGAGAATGCAAGGTAAACGCGGTATAGCGATTTCCTACCCAGCAGGCCGCTGCCATGATGGCGGAGCACAAAGAAATCCTTGCAAACGAACGCATGGTTTCCATCATTCCCATCGAACCGTAACGCAGTCGAAAGATGATGAGCAGAGCAAAGAAATCAAAAAACGTCGCGAGCGCGGTGGCCAGCGCGGGC
>Ga0126373_10001968_pt1 | contig 14906 bp, 8 predicted proteins | sample PanSoiMetPlot_11_FD_92545 | JGI IMG/M metagenome (GOLD analysis project Ga0126373, IMG submission 92545) | Tropical forest soil microbial communities from Panama - MetaG Plot_11 | ecosystem: Environmental > Terrestrial > Soil > Tropical forest > Bulk soil | place: Panama | collected 2016-02-17 | reverse complement strand
CCACGTACCCTCGCCAGTTTCCCTGGAAGAATCGTTGCAGCCCTAATTTGCCCTGGAGACCTGCATACACGGCACCATCGCGCCCGGCAGCAAGAGCGTGAACGCCTGGCAATCCCGCAGATCTGCTCAATTCTCGAGAAAAATAAGCCGTTGTTGAACCTGGCTTCCAACGGTAAATTGCGTCTGTACCAACCCAGATGTTGTTGACACCGTCTTGCGCTAGCGCCGTGGCGTAGTTGGCAGCGATTCCATCCGATTTCCCGTAGCATTCCAGATCGCTACCCGAGACGCGGCAGAGGGGACCCTTGTCATCAGCGACTCTGTAGCGCGTTGCCCAAACCCTTCCGTCAGAGTCTTCGAGAAGGTCATTAATCCCTGCGGGGCCGTGCGAATAACTCTCTAGGCTTGCATTGTTTCTAAGATGGGCCAACCCTCTGGATGTTCCAATCCAAAGGCTACCGTCGCGTGCGCCTATGAGCGCGACGATATATTGACCAGAAAGATCACTACTACCTTCCGGGGATATCCATGGAACAAAACGAACGCCGTCGAAACGGACCAGCCCAGATCGAGTCCCAATCCAGATGTAACCATCCGCAGTTTGCGCAATCGCGGTTGGAGCAGCGGGAAAAACGCCGTCCTGCGTTCTCCAAGAAGAATGTGCATACTGGGAGATGCGCCGGCTTGGATCGACTGCCCAAGCCGATACCCCCAAGCAGCAGAACACCAACGCACTAACCGTAATGGATCGAAGATTATACAACTCACCTGCCTATCGAAAATCGCGGCTATTGACGCGGGAATCGCGTTTTACGCACCGTCCGACTCTACAGTTTTCCCGGCCGGTTCCGACACATTGGCCCCTGCAGGGAACGGCCTGTATTTTTCTACAGGTCCATCAGATCGGCAACAAGCCGCGCCGCACTGCAATCGTTACCGCGTGAGTCCGGTCATTCGCCCCAAGCTTGCCCACCAGATTCTTGATATGAAAATTGACCGTGGTCTCGGCAATTGCCAACTGATCCGCAATCTGTTTATTGCGATAACCGTCTCGAATGAGCCGCAGCACTTCAAGCTCTCGGTCGGTGAGGCCTTCGTCGCCCAGATGCTCAGCAAGGCGGGCAGCCACGGCCGCAGGTACATGCCGATTTCCGGCGTGAACCGAGCGGATCACACCCAGTAATTCGTTCTTTGGCATACTCTTAAGCATGTAGGCGGAGGCACCTGATCGCAGCGCCCGTTGAATCTCGGCGTCCCCGTCTGAAGTAGTCAGCACAATGACGCGTGCGTGGGGAAACTCACCACGAATGGCGATGAGCGTGTCCGTGCCATTGGCCCCGGGGAGCCGGAGATCCATCAGGGTGATATCGGGGCGGTGACGGCGGAATTCTTCCAGAGCCTCTGTACCATTGCTCGCCTGCGCAACTAGCAGCATGTCGGGCTGGGAGGCAATAATCGTGTTCAAGCCTTCGCGGAAAACCGGGTGGTCCTCAACGCTGAGAATGCGAATTGGCTTAGGAGTAGCCACCGCAATTACCCCATTCCTAGGTCGATAATTGTAATGGACTTGCCTTCCAAGGTCGATCCTTGCTCTCCCGCAGGCAGCATTGAAAGACCGTCAACTACGGCGTTCGGGTTCAAGGAGAACCTTAATACGAAGCAAAGGCAACCGTGCCGGTGATGCAGATCAGCAATCACCAGCCCTGACACGTTTCGAGCAGGTTTGCGGCCTCGGGAACCACTTCGGAGCCTACAAAGTCCTGACGATACTTCGTCGGGCTAACTCTACAAGCATCACGAAAGACCTGCGCAAAGTGCTGCTGGGTTTTGAAGCCACAGGCGACGGCAACGTCCAATACTCGTGTATGGGCAGCACCCAACATGGCTTTAGCACGCTCAACCCTTTGGCGCGTGACAAATTGATGCGGGGTCTCACCTGTTGACTTGCGAAACATACGCGCGAAATGAGCTATGCTCAAGCCTACCGATTGCGCCATATCGTCAAGGCTCAAGTCATCTTCCATCTTCGCGTGCACCAATTCTTTAATCCTTCGCAAGCGCGCGGCGCCCAGTCCGCCTCGGTACAACTGCGGAGGACGGTGCCTTACTGCATGACCATTCACCAGCGCTATGGCCATCGCCTGTTCGACAGAATCTAGAAACAGCCGCCCGCTCGGAAACCCTGCAACCATCTCCGCATGCGCGGCCGAAACCAACGCGCCCAAGCGCGGATCGGAGAACTTACGGGAAGCGCGTAGTTCTACCTCGCCACTAGCGCCCTCAGAAGCGGCCATGAGCGCGGCATCGGAAATACCGAGTTGCAGATGTGGTACGTTCATGACTCCAACCCACTCCCCGATATGACGGTCGCACAGGGCTAAGTCGCCCATCGCGTAGCCGAACTTCTCAAGCGTGGAACGTTTTGAGCCCCACTCAATCGCGCCGGGCCCCAGCATCATTGCGAAGGCCTGGTCATGCCGCACCCAATAACGCGGCTCTGTGACAGAGTCGGGAGGAAAGAGTTCAACTCTCATAACCTTTACTCCATGGCTTAACTCTTTCGGAACTCAGATGATGCCGAGCGCAATCGAAGGGTTGCCGAACTTCTACGCGGTCAACCGCGAAGAATGGGAGCTCCCCATGGCGCGCCCGTGGCTCCGCCATCCACCATCAGTTCGACGGCATTGACGTACGAAGAATCGTCCGAAGCGAGGAATAGCACCGCTTTGGCAACGTCTTCGGGTTCGCCCCAACGGCCCAGCGGAATTGCAGAAGACACGAACTTCGCTAACTTCGCGGACTCGTCCGTGGAGATGGAGGCACGGGGTCCGCGCTTCCAAATAGGAGTCTTCGTCGCCCCCGGCGCGACGACATTCACGCGAATGTTACGCGGCGCAAGGTCTGCGGCGATGGCTCGCGCCATTGAGACGACTCCACCCTTAGTAGCTGCGTATGCGGCGACGCCAGGTTGGCCGAGATAGTTATGGACAGAGCCATTAAAGATGATGCTGCCGTTCTCGTTTAATAGAGGGGCGGCTGAATTAACCGTGAAGAAAGCAGCATTCAGGTTGGTGTTAATCACGTTCTCAAAAATGGCCTCGTCGGTCGAGCCGGTAGGCGTACGGCCGGAGATGCCAGCATTCGCAAAGACGATGTCAAGTTTGCCAAAATCTTTCGCTAGGGTTGCGAAGAGCCGCCTACGGTCTTCTGCATTGGTGACGTCGGCGCGGTAGCCGCGTGCGTTTGGTCCAAGTTCGGCGACGGCTTGATCCAACGTCTTCTGGTCACGACCGGTAATAGCAACCTGCGCGCCTTCCGCGATGAAAAGCCGGGCTGTGGCCAGCCCGATGCCACTGTTACCGCCGGTGATAAGCGCCCTCTTCCCTGTCAGTTTCATAGTGCCTCCTTGTTTTGACCGGCAATCAAGTATGATGTCCGTCATATATGTGATATGATGACCGTCATACATGGAGGATGCAAAAAAAAGTTATGCGCTACCCCGTCGAAGAAACTGCCGCAAAACATCAACGGATTGTGAAGGAGGCTTCGCGCCTATTCCGGGAACGGGGATTTGCGAACGTAAGCGTGGCAGAAGTTATGAAGGCCGCCGGCCTGACGCATGGCGCCTTCTATGCCCATTTCGCTTCGAAAGAAGAATTGCAGGCTGCAGCCGTCGCTTACGGCCAGCAGGTTTCATTGGAGCGTGTGCAGCGCAACAAGGCCATGAGAAATAATGGATCATATGCTGACCGGTACCTGAGCCCGCGGCACCGAGATAATCCCGGCAACGGCTGCACCATGGCCGCGTTGGCCCAGGAGGTAGCTCGCTCGACCCCTGAACTCAAGGCAGCGTTCGAGCGGGGATTAGAGGAAATTCTTTCGGCCGAAACTGGGGACCGGAAAGAAGCCATCTTTCAGGCAGCGGCGTTGCTCGGTGGCGTAGTACTGGCTCGCGCAGTGCACGATCCGCGCCTTTCAGACGAAATCCTCAAAAGCGTCCGACAAAAGCTCGGCTGATCGTGCCCTCCGGATTCGAATGCGATGGTTTCTGTACCATTTGGAAGCGAGTCAAGTTCGTAGATGGTCGGTAATTCGGAGGTCAACCGCTTCCGAGTTTCAACTTGCTGCCTAGGGAGAGTGAGAGGCACAGGTGAAGACCGCAGAGCTTCCTGAGACCCCCTAAAACAGCCTCGAAAACGTATCTTTCAACCAGCCCTGGAAGATTAGGAATATCTCGAAAGCCGTGCAGCACGATCTGCATTTAGAGCCTTGTCCAGACGGCCATCGGCTCACGCTTACGCTGCAACCACGTAAACCGTGGCCTAGTATCGAATTCCATTGTCACCGATACCGGATGCAGACGAGGTGAAGAAGGCGGCGGGACGGCTACGGCAGGGCTCGCTGTGGGCGGCGTGGGAAAATTCCCTACCTACTTTTGCCACTGCCCAGCAATTCGAATAAGGCTAATTCAGAGAATGAACGCTCGCCGGATCGAGAATTACGAATGAGCACCCTGTGTACTGGTAGCACCCGAGAATTCCGCGCCAAACGAATCGCGTGGGGATCTCGCTGGGTGCTGAAATATGGAAATCGATGGACTTGAGTTGTTTTTCCTGACTTTTCATCTTTTCCGACCCGCTAATGAATTTTATGTTCTCGACCCGAAACATCCCACGACCGTTCTCGCCTGACGAAAGTAAGATGAAGAATTCCGCACTCTCCGTGCCAGTCAGGAAACGCGGCAGCTTGAATGTACGGGCGTGGATGATGGCGTCGGACGTATCCTCGGTTGTAGTGAAAGTTTTCGGCTTGTGCGTCAAAAAATTGAGGTTCTCGTTTGCAGCAGCCAACTCGGTTTGGTATTCGGCGATATCGGTCGGTTGTTTCGACATCGGTATGCGCGAAATTGCATTTCGGCACATTTCGACAGCAGCTGCCGTCTGATGTTCGCGTCGGTACAGATGGCAGAGGTGACCGGCGGCTACCCCGTCTTGACTTAGCTTCCATGCTGACATCAAGTAGCGCTCCGCTTTATCCAGGTTGGACATGTGCTCCTGTACCCAACCCAATGTGTCCCAGTATGCAGCCAGTTGATTGGTTCGTCCTAAATCGGCCAGGGAAAGGTCTTCCAATGTCATTTTCTGGGACTCCTGCTGCACCGCGCGCACGGCCTTAGTCGCATAATCAAGGGCGACCGGGAGCTCCAGATCAGCATTTGCCAACTGGTACGCTGCATTGTTAAGGTACTTACCTTCCAAATCCACGTCCCCCAATTTGTGGAACGCATTCGCCGCCTTATCCCGCTCTCCCGCCAGCAAGTATGCGGAGGCGAGGCTCGCCTGCAAATTGGGGCGATCTCCCTTGATGCTGACGGCCTTCTCGTAAGCCGCCGCAGCATCGGAATAACGGTTTAATCTAAGAAAACAATTGCCTAGGTTGTCCGGACCATCGACATCGTCAGGATGTGACTTTATGTAGTCTTGCCAGACCGGAACTGCCTCTGCAAAATGGTTGTTCCCCATTAAGCTGAAGCCTAGAGCTTTGGGAATTGCAGCTTGATCCGGATCAGCTGCCATCGCCTTGTGAAAGGCATCGACACCTGCCTCGAGTTGCCTTTGCGTTAGCAGAAGTGTCCCGAGAAAAACCCATGCCCGCGTAAACTTTGGATCGGCCGAGACTGCACGATACAAGGAAGAGACAGCACCGGCAATGTCGTTGTTCTTAATTTTGTTTTGTGCATCCCGCGCCAGACTGTTTGCCTCGGAAGAGCTACTTTCGGGCAGTTCCTGGATACTTCTTACGAAGGAGGATGCCAGGACCTCGGTGGGGTTGTTTGGACTGGAAGACGGCTGCGACGAAGAAGTCTGCACGTACTGATTCAGATCGTTCTGGAGGGTCTTCACAAAGGTACGATACTGTCCAAGTTCGTCTACGGGTACCTCATGTAGCTTAATGACTAATCTGCGTGTTGTGACAAGCATCTGCTGTTCCAGCGAGTAAGATGCATGATATTCGGCGAAGTCATAGTTCAAGTTGACATCTGAAGGCAGCTCGGGCACGAACGGTTTGGGAATGTCCATGCGGGTTTCGGAGACCGTGTCCAATGGAGTGCCAAGCCAAACTGGTTCTTTCGCATCGTCCCGGATTGCTGGCATTAGGAATGGAAGGCCGGGAACCGTGAACCGACGGTTGCTCCAATCCGGATAGTCCTTCCGGTCATAGGAGTAGGAAAAGTGAAAAGGCTTGCCAATGTTTTCCGGCTCACTAGCGTTGACGTCGCTTACCGTGCCCGCAAAACCCAGAGTGTAAGAAATTTGCTGTACCAGGTCCCGCCATTGCGGCTGGGCTACTTGGCGAAAAGCCGCCCGCAGAAAGACTTCGTTCTCTCCCTGCATTGTGTCTTCAACCTTTGCATCGAACGTGCCGTCATCCCTGATCTTGCCAACGATAGTGAACTTCTGTGTACCTGGTATCGGAGGGTCGACAGGGGTGGTCACCAGTCTGGCAGAATCCTGGCCTGAGATAACCAGAGCCTGCTTGTCACGAAGGGGCGCCACCAAGAATCCAGCTGGAGCCAGCTCGGGAGTAGTGTCCAGCCAAAGCCCCCCATTGCCTTGTGGTAGGTAACCAACGATATGATCGAATTGTGCCGGCGACGGGACTTCTCGATCGAGTTGCCGACTGGAGCTAATAAGAGCGGGGTAGATGGTTATACCGGATGCCTGCAGCAAAGACGCCAAAAGCGTGTGCTTGTCCTTGCAGTCCCCGTAATTATTGGTCAGTACATCATCAGCCGCATGCGGTTGATAACGTCCGATCCCAAACGCAATCCCAATGTATCTATAACGCATGCTCACGAACGAGTAGATGGCCTGTAATTTGGCATTTTCGTCTGTCAAACCCTTGGTGAGCTCTTGTGCTTTTGCGCGTATCGCCGGACTAGGTTCGACCCGTTCCTTTTGCAAATTCCAATACCACCGGCCCACTTCATCCCAATCCTGGAAAGTGCTGATTTCGACGTCAGGAGGAGGGAAACGCCCGCGCGCCTCCTCAGTCAGCTTTTGCTGATCGCCCTCCGCTTCTGTGTTTTGCAACCTAGAGCAGGTCCAGCGGAAAATTCGAAAACCGCCTTCAGTTGTAATTGTCTGGCTTTTTTGCGGCCCTTTGAACTTGATCGCACGTTCGGCGGGTATCCTAACCTCCAGGTCCTCATGAAGGACAATCGCGTCGTTGACAAAACTATATTGAAACCAGAATTGTCCCGGAACCAGAGGCTTGCTGGTTGTCCAATGTGCTTTGTATTCGAGGATATCGCCTCCAGCTAAAGCCTTTACGGCAACATGTTTCTCTCGCAAATCGCTATAGAACGGAGCACTGCGTGTGATCTCGGAATCCAGCTCTTGTACGTTATCAGGCGGAGTAATCACTAGGCTGCCGTCGGCCTTCCGCACGCGAACGTAATCAATCTCAACGGTCTGCGTTGCCGCCTGATAGGGGAACGTGAGTAAGCCCCAGTGTTGTACGCCGGCGCCGTTGTTGACTCGCACGCGACTGATTTGTTCACGCGTAAAACTGCCGCTGTTCTCGACCGTGACGCTGGTCGACATCTGTTCGATTACTGCGGCTTCTCTGGAATATTCCTCTCGACTGGGATCGCTCGCGGGCTTGCTCGATTGCGCATAGCTAACCAGAACGTTTGTAGCCGCAAAGACCAGGGAAAAAACGCACGAATGCAAACGAACGCTCATAATTGAAATGTTTTCTCGGTTGTCAGCACCCAAGGCAAGTTATACATCTGGCGTCAATTACTCCGTGAGGCGGCCAGCGGTAATCCTTGCCCTGTCGGACGAGGGAGTGATTATGAATATACGATTGTTCCGCGAAAATCGCTATTCTAAACGTTGCGGCGAGACCTGGGTAATGTAAAGACCCTAGAGGTGCAGCGCAACGCCACGCATCACCAGCGGGTCAGCCTCTCATATTTTACCGAGATGTGTCATTTCAACAACGTTATCTCTTAGCCCCTCATGTATTTTGACGAGCTGATTCCGAATCTCTAATGGGCGCACACCGCACCGTGACCGATAATGCTGCACAGGATTTCTCTGCCGCTGATTCCTGGAAATCTTTCCGGTCGTAATTTTGCAGGAAAAAACCCGCGAGGGTTACAGCGGACAGGTTGCCGACCCGGGGTTGCGCCGTTTAGCACGTGCTACCAGAGCGGCAAAGCGCCTGTCCTTGTGAAGGGCGCCGAGAACGGGGTCGTTTGCGACCTGCGGAACGATGCGGGGTGCAAGCCGATCCACGGCCTCATTAAGGTAGGTAAATGCCTGATCTACTTCTCCTTCGCGGGCAGCTACACATCCCAGGTTATAAGTAGAGCGGGCAGTTTCCGGATGGTCGGGGCCGAAGACGCGAAGTTGGACATTTCTGGTCTGTTGCCACATTGTCCTCGCCTCTGCAAAGCGGCCTTCGTAAAAGAATGTATCGCCCTGGTTGTTCATCGAGTTCAGCACCCTGGCATTGCCTTGGCCATAGACTCTAGTCTCAATTTCGATAGCCTGGGCCTCCAGCTTCTCCGATTCAGCCAGCTGGCCGTTCATTCCCAGCGCAGCTGCAAGATTGTCCATGTCGCCGAGGGTACGACGGTCTTCCAGTCCTAGGACGCGCTGTTTCCGTTGCAGCGCGTCCCGGGCCACACTGATGGCCTCTGTCATACGCCCTTGTTCCGCCAGAGTGGCGGCCAAGTCGGTCATCGTTCCCAAAGCGTCCGGGTGGTCAGGGCCAAGGCGCCGGCGCTGAATTTCCAGCGCCTCCCGTTGCCATTTCTCGGCCTCAACGGGTTGCCCCTGCTCCATAAGTGCGAAGCCAAGATTGTCCATGTCGCGCAGTACATCGGGATCAGAAGGTCCGTTGGCAGCACGGCCAAGTTCGATTGCGCGCTCCAGGAGTTTGCACGCTTGCGGGTAAAGCCCCAGGTTTGAATAGACGGTCCCCATGGTTGCCATCATTTCCGATTGAACTTCCGGGTCTTTGGTGAGAGTGATGCCGATCTCGCCCGATGCCTTATCGAGAATTTCACGAACCGGAACGTCCTTGCGGTTGGTTTCATTTGGATCGGAAGCCTTGAACATTCCAATCACAAACTTGGTAACACGGTTGGCGCGATCGCGCTCACGTATGGCTTCATCGCGCTGCCGCCGTGCAGTGCGAGCCTGCAAAAGCGTACCGGCAACACCTGCGATTACTGCGAAGAGTGCAACGGTGGAAAGGGCGACCGCCTTACGGTTCCTGCGAAAAAATCGGTTGGCTCGGTAGGTGAAACTGTCTGGACGCGCGCTTACAGGCTCGTGTTTCAGATAGCGCTGAAGATCGTCGGTCAGAGCAGCAACTGAGTTGTAACGCTCCGCAGGGTTCTTCTTGAGGGTTTTGCCCACAATGGTCTCGAGGTCGCCGCGCAATTGGCGCAGCAGGCGATCCGGCGTAGTTCCCCGACGTTCGGCGACTACTGCTGAATCCCCACCCGAGGAGACAACCGCCGAAGCGCGCATCGGCTCAGCCTCCACAATTGCCTTGACCAGCTCCGCTGCCGAGCGTGTGGAACTTCCCGCTGGATGCTGACCTGTGAGCAGCAGGTAAAGGAGCACGCCCAGCGCGTACACGTCCGTTGCGGTCGTTACCGGTGCGCCTGTAACTTGTTCAGGCGCGGCGAACTGCGGAGTAAGCGCCGCGCCACCTTCGAGCGTGAGCAAGGTCGCTTCGGATGAGCCCGTCTCGTCCCCAAGTAGCTTGGCGATTCCGAAGTCAAGCAATTTCACCTCGCCGTCGTTTCTCACCAGCACATTTGAGGGCTTGAGATCGCGATGAACGATCAGGATGGTGTGGGCATGGCCAACCGCACCAGCGACATCGAGAAAGAGCCGTATGCGCTTGTTGAGGTCGAACTGGTGATCGTCGCAGTATTCGTCAATCGGCTTGCCTTCGACGTGTTCGAGTACCAAGTACGGCTCGCCTTTTTCAGTAACTCCGGCATCAATCAATTCAGCAATGTGAGGATGGGCCAGTCGGCCGAGAATGCGGCCTTCGCGTTTGAAACGCTCTGTGCTCGCAGTAGAACCGAGGGAGAAGCGTAAAAACTTAATCGCAACGCGCCGCTCAAAACGCCCATCGTTGCGTTCAGCAAACCATACGGTACCCATGCCTCCCTGACCGAGGGGGGAGATCAATGTGTATGGGCCGATGCTCTGACCGGCAGCGGAACGTTCTGGCGGGAATGGCGGCTGTTCGAGAAAGCCATCCCGGACAGCGACGTGTTGCGATTCGAGCAATTGTTCCAACAAGGCAGCGGTTTCCGGCTTTTCCGAACGTAATGTTTCCAGCCACACCCGGCGGTCTGCTTCTGCTAATGAAAGGGCATGGTCCAGATACGGGCTGATTTCCTGCCAGCGTTGCGGACTGAGTGTTGCCATATCAATCCCCCAAATCGGTGGAAAGTTTGCGATGTAGATAGATGTGCGCCTTCTCCCACTGGCGCCGGGCGGTGCGTTCGAAAGTGTTCTTCATGACGGCAATCTCGGGGCACGTGAAGCCGCAGAAAAATTTCATGTCCAGGATTTCAGCCAGAGCAGCTTCCGGGGCGGCGAGTTCATCAATCAGCTCAATTACACAAGTATCCGCTTTTGATTCGCCCTGAACTTCAGCGCCACAGCGCCAACAACAGTACCAGCAGCACCCGCAAAAGCACCAGTGTGAAAAAAGCCGAACTAGAACAACTATTACGTCGAAGCTGTCGCGGGAAATCGGTAAAAAAGGACGCACTTTGCCAATACCAGATGCCGCAAACGGGAGAAATGCCATTTACGACTCTGAGGCACGCAGTGAATCAAAGCGGACTGAGAGCACACTGAAAGGAGCGAGGAGATCTGGCTAAGTTGTTGAAACGATGGTGGCCAGGGACGGCGTTGAACCGCCGACGCCAGCCTTTCAGACTGGCGTTAATCAGTACTTACAACGAGTTAATGGGTCTCAGGTGGCTGCGTAAGTCTTTCAAAAGTCGCGATAGACGCCTTTATCTTGGGCTGAGATCGATTCATACGAGCGACTTCCCGTTCCTGATCCAGGCAGAGATCCGGACGACCGACAATATGCTCAGGACGCTATCAATGGGCCCTGTCAGAGGGGGATGTCCAGAAAAGCCAGCTTCTACATTTGAAAACAGTTCAAAGTTCGCAGTTTTTGCCTATCGGGACTGCTCCGAGATGTGAAGCGAGTTGTGAGCGAATGTCGGGGTCGGGGCCGTGGTTCGGGGGTTCGCCTCACGAACAGCCTCGCGAGTGGCAGTCAGCAGGTTGGAAAGCACAGACCGGGGGATACTTCGGACCAGGGGATTGACCAGCCAGGCGACCAGCGGGGGGATGCTGCGAGTGAGCGCAATGGATTCGACCTGTACATATGCGCCACCATCCTTCTCTTCAATGTTCCAGTAACTGTCGAGACGCCAGAGATAGCCATGATCGTTGCCAACCGGGAGTTCGTGTTCATTCGGCTTGTCGGGGTTCTCGACCTCGGCGATCCGGGTGGAATACGATTGGCTTACCGCTTGCGTAGGGCCGGGCATCGCGTAGTGTACATCGAAGTTCGCGTTGATCACGACAGTTGCAATCGACTTTTGGAACAACTGCAGATAGATGCGATATTCGTTTCCATTGTGCCCCACAAGCTTCGAGCGACGGACATACGGCTTGTACACATTCTGTTGATTGTCATAATTCTGTAAGACGACAAGCACTTCGGAAAGTCGCGCGCCGGGAATGAAGATCGTGCCCACCCAATGGTGAACGAGACCGTCGTGAATGGGAATGCGATGGCCGTCTTCTTTGCTGTGGAGCGGTTCAATGTAGAGCTCCCCCTGATGGAGTTTCGCGTATGCTTCCTTGCGGGCGGGATCAGGAAGGCCATCGATCACGAGGGCAACCCCGTTGCCCAAGTCAGCGGTGCGCTGAGCTTCCGTGGCGCGGATGTAGCGCTCAAAAGCGGCTGCCGTACCGGGTTTCAATTCAGATGCTTGCGCACAAGCTGCAAGCAATCCCAGCATAAGGCATTGCAGTACCGGCCTGGTCCGGTTGTATTGCTCCTTAAATCTACCTGACCAGCCACGGCTTTCCGGCTTCTTGGCTTTCACTCCCATGTTGGTCCTCATGTCTATTTCTCGGGTTGTTTCCTATGCCAGGCTCCTGGTTGCGGCTGCACGATTGACTTGCAAGGCATTTGCCAAAACGCAAGACTGCAAGTCCGTGAATTTTCAAGCAGAAAAGGCGGCATGAAGGTGTCGAGTGTCGAAACTGTCGAAGGCAGGTCGACAGCTGTAAGTGGCCACAACCTGATCTTGACTAGACCCTCCCAGCGTTATTAGCGGGGGATGCTGAAGTCAGGTTTCCACCCTGGAGATTCAACCAACGGAGAAGACTAGTATTTTACTTGATAGAAGAAGCCCGTTGAGCTGTATGCGATGTGGACTTGGTTCGCTGTGTTTTGCGCGGTTGGGCGGCGTGGGAAAGGTGTCGCGACATTTCAAACAGATGCAGCGTTTAGTGCGTTTTCGGTAATTCGATCGCGCGCGATCACTTCAAAAGCATTTATGCATGGCGCACAGTTTCTAGCGGATCGACCCTCACCCATCTTTTCGCGGAAAGGTAGGCGACACTAAGGCAAATGGCCAACATAAGCGCCGCGACCGGAATGAGTACGGACCACTCGACTGCGCCGATACCATAAAAGTTCGAGCGCACGAAGAGAGTGACACCTATCCCCAACGTTACTCCTATTACCGTGCCGGCTCCGGCAATCGAGAGCGTCTGTCGGAGGATCATGGCCAGCAATTGCGAGGGTTGTGCTCCTAGGGCGGTGCGAATTCCGAACTCCTTTTTTCGTTCACTGACCGCGTAAGAAACGGCGCCGAACAGTCCCACAGCGGCGAGGAGCAAGGCGAGCGCGCCCAGCGCAGTGACCCCTCCTGCCACGATCCTTTCGGGTAAGAGCGAGAGATTCTGGAGGTTTTCAAACGTCATCGGCTCCAGGGCCGGATGGAGACCAACATGGCCAACGGCCTCTGTCAAAGCGTGAGACCACAGACGCGGATCCCCTTTGGTCCTTGCAATAAGAAATTCCGGTGGATGATCTTGACTCGACGTGTAATAGAAGAAAGGCTGAGCCGACTCATCGAGGCCGCCGTATTTGCCGTCTGCAACCACACCGACCACGACTGCATTTCGGGACGGATCACCCGTTTGAAGCGTACGGCCAACCGCGTCTTGTCCGGGCCAGAGCATCTCCGCCATTTTTCGATTGATCACAATCGAGTCGATAGATGTTCGGGAATCAGCGGAATTGAAGGTGCGTCCCGAGAGCACCGGGATGCCCAAAGTGGCGAAATAATCCTCGTCGGCTGTTCCAGAACCGATGGAGACAGGTTTCTCCCCGACGTGTAAGCGAATCGGCACACGATTGTCGTTGCCAAGAAGAGGCAAGACTCCCAGCGCAACCGACTCGATACCGGGCAGGGTGGAAGCGTTTTGGCGGGCTCTCTGGTAAAGTACGCTGGTCTGACGGTTGGCGCCCTGGTCGTCTTCATCAAACAGCTCTACTGCGGTAAGATTCCGCGCGCTGAAACCGGGATTGACATGTCTCAGGTTATACAGGCTTCGTTCGCACAGGCCCATACCCACCAATACAAGAGTGCATACCGCCACCTGAACGATCACAAGCGCATTGCGGCGCTTCGTTTTATGAGGGCCGCCGACCATCTCGCCGCTGAGAATCGCACTCAGGTTTGAGGAAGATGCGTAGAGAGCAGCCGGAAGGCCGGTCGCAAGAACTGCGATGCACATCAATCCAAGGCTCGACGCTATGACGGTCCCGCCGAGATGAAGTTTCAGACCGAAGGAGTATTCGCCGAGCATCGGGACATCCACACTGAAATGGGAGTAGCGAATCGTGATGAGCGCGGCCAGCGCGTAGGCGAGCATGCCGCTGGCAGCGCAAATCATTGCGCCTTCGCGCAGGAAGTCTCGAATTACTCGACCTCGCGATGCGCCGATGGCAAGCTTGATCGTCGCTTCCTGGCGCCGGCCTGCGGTAACCGCGAGCAGGAGATTGGCAACGTTAGCGCAAGCGATCAAGAGCACCAGCACACCCAAAAGCAAGGCAACTCCCATCACAATCTTGGCGGCAGGAATTGCATCGGGTGGAAGCAGAGTGGCTCGAGTTACAACTGCCATCCGGTCTTTGTCTTCCTTTGGGTAGGCGGATGCGAGCTGATGCGAAAGGACCGCTATATTCGACTGGGCTTCGGCTTGGCTTACTCCAGGTCTGAGCCGGGCAAGAAGATACAGTCGCCGCGCGTCGCGCTCGTTCGCGGTGTCACCCCTGGAAAGCGGAACCACGAGATCTCCGTTAATTCCGAACAATGAACCGGTGAATTCCTTTGGAGTTACGCCAATGATCGAAAACCGGCCGACGTTCTTACCGACGATGTTTGGATCTGAGCCCAGCCGCTTCCAGCACGAGTACGTCATCACGGCAGTTGCGGCGTTGGAGGCGTCGTCTCCGCGCGCGAACAGGCGACCGAGAAATGGGCGAATCCCAAGCACCGAGAAGTAGTTTTCGGAAACAGGATTGTAAGCGATGGTCACAATTGGCAAGTTTGTTTGGCCGGCGGCGCCGAATGTCGTGCGTATGGCGGTTATGGATTCGGGCATCGCCGCCACCTCTGTGAAGACGCGATTATTGTCGCGAAGGAATTGATAGTCGGGATAGGAAATGTGGTCAATTTCCGTGCTGCGGGTTCGCGAGTAAATCGCGACGAGGCGATCTGGCTCGGCGCCGGCTGGAGGCACAAACAGAGAGGT